>Ga0268299_1000161_pt1:210000-263371 | contig 263371 bp, 279 predicted proteins | sample NOBtaG_FD_193484 | JGI IMG/M metagenome (GOLD analysis project Ga0268299, IMG submission 193484) | Activated sludge microbial communities from bioreactor in Nijmegen, Gelderland, Netherland - NOB reactor | ecosystem: Engineered > Bioreactor > Aerobic > Activated sludge | place...
ACTGGGGCGGTCGCCTCCCAAAGAGTAACGGAGGCGCGCGATGGTAGGCTCAGTCCGGTCGGACATCGGACGACGAGTGCAATGGCATAAGCCTGCCTGACTGCGAGACTGACGAGTCGAGCAGAGACGAAAGTCGGTCATAGTGATCCGGTGATCCCGTGTGTGGAGGGTCATCGCTCAACGGATAAAAGGTACTCCGGGGATAACAGGCTGATCGCCCCCAAGCGTCCATAGCGACGGGGCGGTTTGGCACCTCGATGTCGGCTCATCACATCCTGGGGCTGGAGCAGGTCCCAAGGGTATGGCTGTTCGCCATTTAAAGTGGTACGTGAGCTGGGTTCAGAACGTCGTGAGACAGTTTGGTCCCTATCTACCGTGCGTGTTGGAAACTTGAGAGGATTTGTCCTTAGTACGAGAGGACCGGGATGAACGCACCTCTGGTGCACCAGTCGTCATGCCAATGGCGCAGCTGGGTAGCTAAGTGCGGACGGGATAAACGCTGAAAGCATCTAAGCGTGAAACCCCCCTCAAAACTAGGTTTCCCTAGAGAGCCGTAGAAGACTACTACGTTGATAGGCTAGGTGTGGAAGAGCCGCGAGGCTTGAAGCTGACTAGTACTAATCGCTCAATCGGCTTGAACGATTATTGTTCATGCACGGCGACGACTGCGTCGCCGGTACGTAACGCAACATCAAACGCAAAAGACAATGTCGACTTGTTGTACAAGTTAGGTCGCGCGTCTTGCCGACCTGGCGGCTATGCCGGGGGGTCCCCACCTGATCCCATCCCGAACTCAGTCGTTAAGTCCCCCAGGGCCAATGGTACTATGTCTTAAGGCATGGGAGAGTAGGTCGCTGCCGGGTCTGTCAGGCGCGCAATCAAAAAGTCCTAGAACCCTCACTTCACAATGACGGCTTCGGCCGTGACGTACCCGGCCGCGCTCAAACGCGGCCGTTTGCGTATCAGAGATCAAGTTTGACGCGGGATGGAGCAGCCCGCGGCCGAGCGAAAGCGAGGCCGTCTTTACCGGAAGAGTCCGGGCTGGGACTGAAGCGTTGGAAGCAAGTTTGACGCGGGATGGAGCAGCCCGGTAGCTCGTCAGGCTCATAACCTGAAGGTCGTAGGTTCAAATCCTACTCCCGCACCCAACTAAGCAACGGCCCCGCAGAAATGCGGGGCCGTTTTGCTCTGATTGAATGGGCCGCTTGCGCGCCAGGTTCATCGCTGCGCCGCCGGCCAAGACAGCGCGCGAACGTGCGCCGCGTTGGAGTGGCGAAGCTTGGCGGAGCGCGCGGCGCCGAATTCATTCATGGCGCGTTATTGGGCGGCGCTCATTCCGCGTAGCGCAACTGCGCGACATTCGGACTTAGCAATTCGGAGAGGCGTACCAGTATCTGGGTGCGCCGCGCGCGCGGCGAGATCGCGGCGGCGACATTGATGAGCTCCGCCGCAATCCAGCGATGGGCGCCGAACGTGCGCATGCCGTGGATGTGCCTGTAGGGCGCTTCCAGCATGCGCCGTTGCCGCAGCCGCGCGATCCGCCATCGCTCGGTGCGCCATCCATCGGTTGCCATGGCGTCGATCGTGGATTTGTTGAGCACATCGCGGCGGACAGGCGCGGGCGTCACGCCAAACGTGTTGAGTTTCCACGTCCAGACGCGCCGCAAATCCTGGTCAACCGGCACCGAACGCGGCGCTTGCTTGAGAAATTTCTCCGCGCCGCACCGGCTGATCAAGGACGCGCCCGTGCTGCCTGGGACGTTGGTGTAACGCACTAAAGTGAAGCGCTCAGAGAGACGCAAAAGCGGCATCGCCGCGCGCTTCGTTTCGTTGGAAAGGCGGATGATATCCCAGCCGGCGGGCGTGTTGGTCAGGAGCGCCGATACGACGGACGCAAAGTCTGGAGACAGCGCGACATCGTCCTCGAGTACGCAGACGATTGGCGGCAGCGAGCCTTCGGCGATGCGCTGGCAGATAGCGAGGTGGCTCGCGTAGCAGCCGATCTCGCCGGGGGACAGCGGCGACCGATCGCGCGGCGGAAAGTACACGCGCAGGCGCTCCGGCAAGTTCGTGCCGTCGATCGCGGCGAACCGCTCGAAGGTTAGCCCCAGCTGATCAAACTGTTCCTGCATGTGCGCCAAGCGATCGGCGTCGCGATCAAGGTTGATGACGACGATGTGCGGCGTGCGAAGCATGGGCGTGCTCACGTGTGCGGCGCGGGTGCGCTCAAGGCCCGCGGGACTCGCAACGTGCTGTTGCGGCGCACGCGTTGTTCTATTGGCCGCGCCGCAGCGCACACCCGCACGGATATGGTGGTTGACGTGATCGGTCAGAGGCCGGGCGGCGACGCGCGCCAGCGGCGATCTCGCGATGATGTGTTCGCCCTCTGCCGCGTTTGTCCTTGCGAGCGGCGCCAAAAGAGACGCTCTTGTCTGACGGCTCGTAAGCCCCGGATTCCAGACGGATTCGGTAAACTTGCGGGCGCTACGACGAAGCGACAGGAATAGGCGACGAAAAGGAGCAGGAGCTGCAGTCGCCTACGTCACGCGCGGCTCCAACTTCGGTAGTCTATGGCGATGAGGGAAGCAGAGGCAGTGCAGGCAGCGGGCGCGCGCCAAAGCTTGCTTGAGCACCCAGCTTGGACACGCTGGGGCGCGCACTTTGCGTTCTGGCTCGCCTACCTCGCGATCCGCACCGCGGCCGCCGGCGCCGATCCGCCGGAAGACGTCAACGACTTCCCGTATCTGATCAATCGCGCGCTCGTCGTCGCGACCTATTGCGTGCTGACTGGCATCCTGCTGGCGGCTGTCGCAGGTCCGCGCGCCGCGCACTCGAACTGGGCGCGCAATCTGGCGCTGGTGCTGGGCGCGCTCGCGATTGCACCGCTCACCCAATACAGCGAACAATTCTGGCCGCAGCGGCTCGCCGGCTTTTCGCCCGAGCCGTATCCGTTCGTGATTTACCTCTTCCAGTTCGGCTGGGCGCTGCCGCTTTGGGGGCTGACGCAAGCGCTGCTTGGCTATCACTTTGAGACGATGGCGCAGGCGCGGGCGGTCTCCCGTGCGCAGGCGCTGGCCTACGACGCGCAGCTCAGGATGCTGCACTACCAGATCAACCCGCATTTCCTGTTCAACACGCTGAACGCGATTTCGACCTTGGTGCTTGAGAAGCGCAACGATGCCGCCGAGAGCATGATCCTGAAACTCGCCGGCTTTTTGCGTTATTCGCTTGATCGCCAACCGACAGCGCTCGCCAATCTCAGCGCCGAACTCGAAGCCCAGCGCAAGTATCTCGAGATCGAACAGACGCGCTTCGACGATAAGTTGAAGGTGCGCTTCGAGATCGAGGATGGGCTAGAGAACGCCAAGCTGCCGAGCCTCATCCTGCAGCCGATCCTGGAGAACGCGATCAAGTACGCGATCACGCCGAGTGTCGGCGGTGGCTCGATCGTGGTTTCGGCGAACCGCGACGGCGATGTGTTGCGTATCGTCGTTGAAGACGACGGCCCGGGCCTGCCAGGCGAAGAGGCGCATCCGCGCCGGCGCGGCGTGGGCCTCGCCAACATTCGTGAGCGTCTTGAACTGATTTACGGCCAGCGCGCGGGACTGATCGCGCGCAACCGGGAGCCGCAAGGCTGCCGCGTAGAACTCTATCTACCCTTGGAGGAAGATGTTGTCCGCCCAACCCCTGCGCCTGCTCTTAGCTGACGACGAGCCCCTGGCGCTCCGCCGCATCAAGCTTGCGCTGCAAGCGATCCCCGACGTCGAAGTCGTGGGCGCCGCAAGCGATGGCGCGCAAGCCATCACGCAAATGCGCGACCTGAAACCCGATGTCGTGCTGCTCGACATCAAGATGCCGCTGGCTGACGGCTTCGAAGTCGCGAACGCGGTTGAAGATTCCGGCGGGCCGGAAGTGATCTTCGTCTCTGCGTTCGACTCCTATGCCGTGCAGGCGTTTGAGACGTCTGCCGTGGATTACCTGGTGAAGCCGGTCGAGTTCGAGCGCTTGGCATCCGCACTTGGTCGCGCCCGTGAGCGCCGCGCCGCGAAGGATGCGGGCCGCCGCGCTGAAGAACTCGCGGCTGTGCTTGATGCGCTGAAGCGCGAAGCTGAAGAGCGCGAAGGGCCGCGTTACGAGAAGGAGTTTTGGATCCGTGATCGCGGCCGCTTCCTGCGCGTGCCGGTGGCCGACGTCGAGCGGATCGAAGCAGAGCGCGATTACGTGCGTCTCTACTGGGAAGGCCGAACGCTGCTCCATCGCGAGACCATGTCTCACCTCGAAGAGAAGCTCGATCCGAACCTTATGCTGCGTGTTCACCGCTCGGCGTTCGTGAACTGGAAGCGGCTGAAAGCCGTGCGCCGCGACGCGAACGGGCGGCTGATGGCCGTGCTCGAAAGCGGCGACGAAGTGCCGGTGAGCCGCGCCTATGCGCAGCGCGTGATGCAGGAAATGAAGAGCCGCGGCTGAGGCCGAAAAGGAGCGGGCGGTTGCCCGCCCGCTCAAGGGTTCTTCATGCAACGATACGTATCGTCACTCTGAAGATGCCACTGGGCCGGGTTTCGGATGCGTTTGGCCCTAGCCCAGGCTAGAACGCCTCGAACTGGAGGCGCGCGTGCAGGGCAAAGTTGTTGTCATCACTGGTGGTTTCGGCGCGCTTGGGCGTGCGGCGGCAAAGGTCGCCCGCGAGATGGGCGCGACGCCGGTGGTCATCGACTACGCGCCCGCGCCTGCCGAGGCCGACCTCGCGTTCGGCGGCGTGGACCTGACGAAAGCTGATGCCGCAACCGCTGCGATCAATGCTGCGCAGCAAGCGGCGGGCCGTATCGACGCGCTGCTCAACATCGCCGGTGGCTTTGCCTGGAGCGCTGTTGCAGATGGTTCGCTCGACGTCTGGGAGCGCATGTTTGCGATCAACACCAAGACGGCGCTGAACGCGAGCAAGGCGGCGTTGCCGTTCTTGATCGAAGCGAAGGGCGCGATCGTGAATGTCGGCGCCAATGGCGCGGTGAAGGCAGGCGCGGGCTTTGGGCCGTATGCCGCGTCAAAGCAGGGCGTTCACAAGCTTACCGAGGCTTTGGCTGAAGAGCTGAAGGGCAAGGTGCGTGTCAACGCGGTGTTGCCGTCGGTGCTCGACACCGAGGCCAACCGCAAGGACATGCCGAAAGCGGACTTCAGCACCTGGGTGCAGCCCGAAGAGCTCGCGCGCGTGATGCTGTTCCTGGCTTCGGACAATGCGCGCGAAGTGACGGGTGCGCTGATCCCGGTGACCGGCCGCGTCTAAGCGCCGTGGCGGCCTTGGCCGCTGGTGAAACGTTGCGCGCCGTCGGCCGTCTCGCCTGAGCCTATCGTGCCGAGGCCATGAGCAACTTCGTTGTCGATGGCCGCGCTCTCGTCGAGGTCCCATTGCTCGATCGCTGAGAGGCGGTCGTTGCGCATACAGGTTTGCGGCAGTGCTGCCAGTTCGTGCGCGAGTTGCTTTGCCACCGCGAGCGCTTCTCCCTCGCGCGCCACGCGATTGGCCAGACCAATCGCGTACGCCTCGTCTGCACCCACTGCGCGGCCGGTGAGCAGCAAGTCCATAGCGCGCGAGTGGCCGATCAGGCGCGGCAAGCGAATGCTTCCCATATCCACCAACGGCACACCAAAGCGCCGGCAGAAAATCCCAAACGTCGCGCTCTCGGCCATGACGCGCAGATCGCACCAGAGCGCCAGCTCTGCGCCGCCGGCGACGGCATAGCCTTCGATTGCCGCGATCACCGGCTTCGACAAACGCATACGCGTCGGCCCCATCGGTCCGAACGTATCGATGCCGCCTTTCTCGACCCGCTTGCCGCTTTCGCCGCCCGCCAACGCTTTGAGATCGGCGCCGGCGCAGAACGAGCCATCAGCGCCCGTGAGGATTGCGACCGAGAAAGTTTCGTCGGCGTCAAAAGCGTTGAATGCATCGTACAACGCGCGCGCAGTCTCGGCGTCAACGGCGTTGCGCTGTTCGGGACGATTAATGGTGACGATGTAAACCGGGCTGTCGGTCTCGATGAAGATGCCGTCCATGCGCGCGCCTCCTTGGCGTGCGCGGAGCCTAGCCCGTGATCTTCTCCACGATCAACGCCGCCGCGGCGGCGGCATCGAGCTTCATCGTATCGATGTGAAGCTCGGGATGCTCGGGCGCTTCGTAGGGGCTATCGACGCCAGTGAAGTTCTTCAGCTGCCCGGCGCGCGCTTTCTTGTAGAGGCCTTTCACGTCGCGCCGCTCGGCTTCCGCGAGCGGGGCGTCCACAAAGATCTCGTAGAACTCGCCCTCAGCCATCGAACGCCGCGCCATGTCGCGCTCGGCACGGAAGGGCGAGATAAATGAGACCAGCACGATGAGGCCGGCGTCGGCCATGAGCTTTGCGACTTCCGCGACGCGACGAATGTTCTCGACGCGGTCAGCGTCGGTGAAGCCCAGATCGCGGTTCAGGCCGTGGCGGACGTTGTCGCCGTCGAGCAGGACCGTGTGCTTGCCGAGCGAGTGAAGCTTCTTGTCCACCAGGTTGGCGATCGTCGACTTGCCGGCGCCGGATAGGCCAGTGAACCACAACACCGCCGGCTTCTGGCCCTTGATCTCAGCGCGCGCGGCGCGTGTGACGTCGATTGATTGCCAGTGAACGTTCTGTGCGCGGCGCAGCGCGAAGTGAATAAGCCCCGCGCCCGCCGTGGCGCTCGTGGTGCGGTCGATCAAGATGAAGCCGCCCATATCGGCGTCGGCTTCGTACGGATCGAACGCCACCGCCTGATCGAGGCTGATGTTGCAAACCGCGATCTCGTTCAGTTCGAGAACCTTGGCGGCGAGTTCTTCGAGCGTGTTGACGTTGATCTTGTATTTGATCTCGGTGATCGTCGCCGAAACCGTGCGGCCGCCGATCTTGAGCAAATAGGGTCGGCCGGGCAGCGCGTGCTCTTCCGACATCCAGATGAGCGTCGTTTCGAACTGATCGGAGGCTTCGGGCGGATTGTCGGCGGCGGCGATGACGTCGCCACGCGAGCAATCGATCTCATCTTCCAGCGTTAGCGTCACCGACTGGCCGGCGACCGCTTCGGCAAGATCGCCATCCTTCGTCACGACGCGCGCGACTGTGCTGAGCTTGCCGGACGGCGCGACGCGGATGTGATCACCGGGCTTCACGCTGCCGCTGACGATCTGGCCGGCGAAACCGCGGAAGTCGGCATTCGGGCGGTTCACCCACTGAACCGGCAGGCGGAATGGACCGGCCACGCGGCGCGTCTCATCGATCTCGACGGTTTCGAGATGCGCCATGAGTGCGGGGCCATCGTACCAGGGCGTCTGCGCGCTCTTGCTGGTGACGTTGTCGCCCGTGAGGCCCGAGAGCGGAATCGCCACCACGCTCTGCAAACCGATCTGCTCGGCGAAGCGGCGATAGTCATCGACAATCGCGTCGAACGTCTCGCGCGACCAGCCGACGAGATCCATCTTGTTCACCGCGAGCACCGCGTGGCGGATGCCCATGAGATGAACCAGATAAGAGTGCCGGCGCGTCTGCGTCAGCACGCCTTTGCGGGCGTCGATCAGGATGACGGCGAGATCGGCTGTCGAGGCGCCGGTGACCATGTTGCGCGTGTATTGTTCGTGGCCCGGCGTGTCGGCGACGATGAACTTGCGTTTGTCGGTCGAGAAGAAGCGGTAGGCGACGTCGATGGTGATGCCTTGCTCGCGTTCGGCGGCGAGGCCATCGACCAGTAAGGCCAGATCGAGGCTGCCGCCTTGGGTGCCGACCTTCTTTGAGTCTGCTTCGAGCGCCGCAAGCTGATCCTCGAAGATCATCTTGGAATCGTAGAGCAGGCGCCCGATCAAAGTGGACTTGCCGTCGTCGACGCTGCCGCAGGTGATGAAGCGCAGCAGCGATTTGTACTGATGCTGCGCAAGGTACGCATCGATATCCGCGCCAATGAGATTGGAAACGTGGGCCATCAGAAATAGCCCTCCTGCTTCTTCTTCTCCATCGAGGCGGCCTGGTCGTGATCAATCACGCGGCCTTGGCGCTCGCTGGTTGTCGTGAGCAGCATTTCCTGGATGATCGCGGTCAGTGTCTCGGCATTGCTCTCGACCGCGCCCGTGAGTGGGTAGCAGCCGAGCGTGCGGAAGCGGACCTTCAGTATCTCAGGCTTTTCGCCATCGCGCAGCTTCATCCGCTCATCATCGACCATGATCAGCGCGCCATCGCGGCGAACGATCGGACGTTCGGCCGCAAAATAGAGCGGCACGATCGGGATGTTCTCCAGGTGGATGTATTGCCAGACGTCGAGCTCGGTCCAATTCGAGAGCGGGAAGACTCGGATCGACTCGCCCTTGTGCTTCCGCGCGTTGTAGAGGCGCCAAAGTTCGGGGCGTTGGTTCTTCGGATCCCAACGGTGATTGGCTGAACGGAAAGAGAAGATGCGTTCTTTGGCGCGGCTCTTTTCTTCATCGCGCCGCGCGCCACCGAAGGCTGCGTCGAAACCATGATGATCGAGCGCCTGTTTCAGACCCTCGGTCTTCCAAAGATCGGTGTGCAGCGAGCCGTGGTCGAACGGATTGATGCCGCGTGCGAGTGCGTCAGGGTTCTTGTGTACCAACAATTCAAAGCCAAGCTCGGCGGCCATGCGTTCGCGCATCTCGTACATGGCGCGGAACTTCCAGGTCGTGTCGACGTGCAGCAGCGGAAACGGCGGCGGCGATGGGTAGAACGCCTTCGCCGCGAGATGCAGCATAACGGCGCTGTCCTTGCCGATCGAGTAGAGCATCACCGGCCTGGCGCACTCGGCGACCACTTCGCGCATGATGTGGATGCTCTCAGCCTCCAGACGCTGCAAGTGCGTCAGGCGTGTAGGGCTAAGCGTATCCGGATTGGCGCGACGGCTCGACATTTCGCGCCCTCTCTAGAGGGCGGCGCGCGCCGCTGCAAATTCCTCCGCCAGTGGCGCGATCAGGGGCGTTTGCCTTCGCGGATAAAGTCGCGGTCGGCCCAGCATGCGTGCGTGCCGGAGGAGATTTTGTGAGGCAGCGCGATGCGGACCACGGGGCCGTCAGCGAACCGCTTGCAATCGATCAGGACGCACTCCGATTTCCCGGTGTTCTCATCAATGATGAAGCTCACGAGATAGCCGTCATCCTCATCCTTTGCGCCGATACGTGGGGCGAATGGCGCCTCACTGGCGTATCGGCCCTCCGGGAGTTCTAGAGTCGTCGCTTCGCCCGTCTGCACGTCCTGCTTCACGAAGCCATTGAACAAGAACCAGCCTGGCTTCGAGGTTGTGGAATAGACATAGCGATACGGCTGACCGGCAACGCGCTGATTGATGGTGCCGAATTCGACGATGCGATCGTCGAGACGCCGCTCCGTCGTCGTGCCGTCTTTCAGATTGAAGCGCCAACGGTGCAGGCGGGATTGGAACGAGTGCTGATCCAAATGCCCCATCATGTGCTCGTAGCCTTCGGGCGCGCCTTTGAACTTGCCCGGCTCCGGATTGCTTTGGAAATAGCCGTCGACGACGATTTCATCGCCATCTTCGTAGGCGTTGGTGAAATGCAGCACGAACGTCGGCGCCGCTTCGAACCAGCGGATCTCGCCATCGCCGCGCCGCGGTAGAATGGCGAAACGCGACGGGCGTTTGTGCATGCGGACGACGTGGGCGTTGAGCTTGAGCGCCTCGAGATCCCAGTGCAGCGGGAAGTCGTTCAAGATCACGTAGTTTTCGGTGAACGCCATGTCGTGCGGCAGGCTCGGGCCTTGCAGCGGCACCGGGCGATATTGGACGAGCTTGTTGTCCGCATCGACGAGCCCGTAATGCATGTAGGGCGCGTGCGTGGAGTAGTTGAAGAACATCAACTCGCCGGTGCGCTCGTCGACTTTGGGATGCGCCGAAACGCCATCGAGCGGCCCCCAATAGGCGGGACCAATGGTCTCCAGCGTGTCGAGATCGACCAGATAGGGTTCGCCGCATTGGTAGAAAGTCGAGAGCGCGCGGCCGGCATGCACGATGACGTCGGTCGAGGATGAATCCTTGAGGCCGCCATGCGCGCCGAAGCCGGGCCGTTGCGACGTGCCCCAGCGGTCCATCAGGCCGCCCCAGAGCGAGCCTTTCGCCTCTTGCTCCGCCGCGAAGCAGCGCGTGCGCACCCAGCGGTTGCGGTAACTGGCGCGGCCATCTTGGAAGCTGATCTGGTGGATCATGCCGTCGCCGTCGAACGGGTGGTAGCGGCCGAGCGGCTGGTGCACCTGGTTCTCGGTATTGCGCAGATAGATGCCGTCGATGTCCTTCGGGATCGCGCCTTCGATCACCTCGAGGTCGACCGCATCGATCTCCTCGTGGATCGGCGTCCAGGCCCCATTGAGGTAGGGGTGGTTTGACGGCCTGAGGGTGGTGACGACCGGCTTCTGACGAGTAACTTGCATGACCGTATCTTCCGTCTATTCGGTGTCAGCGCAACGCCTGACACAACGGAAGAGGCGCCAAGAATTGCCCCCGCCACCGCTTCAACGATAGACACCGCCCGTTATGCACCGGCTCGACCGCCGCTTTTCCATCGCGCCGATGATGGACTGGACCGACCGGCATTGCCGGGCGTTCCATCGCGAACTCACGCGCGGGGCGCTGCTCTATAGCGAGATGCTGACGGCGGATGCGGTGATCCACGGTGACCGCGAGCGGCTGCTCGGGTTCTCAGAGGTGGAGCATCCGGTGGCGCTGCAACTCGGCGGCAGCGATCCGGCGAAGATTGCCGAGGCGGCGCGGATTGGCGCGGCTTTCGGTTATGACGAGATCAATCTCAATATCGGCTGCCCGTCTGACCGTGTGCAAGCCGGGCGTTTCGGCGCTTGCTTGATGCTGGAGCCGGATTTGGTGGCGCGACTCTGGGCTGCGGCGCAAGCGGCGGCGCCGAGCATCGAGGTGACCATCAAGTCCCGCATCGGCGTCGACGATCAAACGCCGCGCGAGGCGCTCTTTGCGCTGGTGGACCTTGCCGCGCGCGAGGGCTGCAAGAGTTTCACCGTACATGCGCGTAAGGCGTGGCTCAGCGGCTTGTCGCCGAAGGAAAACCGCGACGTGCCGCCGCTCGATTATGAGCTGGTGCGTGAGCTGAAGCGCGAGCGTCCGGAGCTGGAGATCATCCTCAATGGCGGTCTGCGCGATCTCGACCATGCGCTGGCCGAGAGCGCTGGCCTCGACGGCGTTATGCTTGGCCGCGCCGCTTATCAAACGCCGGCGGTGTTGCTCGATGTCGATGCGCGCGTCTTCGGGCGTGCGTCGCCAAACGCGACGCGTGAGGCGGCTGTCGAAGCCTACATCCCTTACATCGAGCGCAACCTGACGGCCGGCGTGCCACTGCACTCCATGACACGTCACATGCTTGGGCTATTCGCGTCGCGCCCAGGTGGGCGGTTGTGGCGGCGCGTGCTCTCTGAGCGCGGCGTGCGGCCGGGCGCGGGCGTCGAGGTCGTGCGCGAAGCGCTGGCGCAAGTGGACCAAACGCGCACTCAAGCGGCATGAATCCTGAGTTTATATGGTTTGCCGCGGGCCTCGTCGTCGCCGGATTGGCGGCGGGATTTGTAGGCGGCTTGTTCGGCATTGGCGGCGGCATCGTCATCGTGCCGGCGCTCTATTTTGTGTTCACAGCGCTTGGCGTGGATGAAGCGGTGCGCATGCACGTTGCCGTCGGCACCTCGCTTTCGACCATCATCGCGACGTCGTGGCGCTCGCTCTCGGCACACACCAAAGCGGGCGCTGTCGACTTCACCGTGCTGAAGACGTGGACGCCCTGGATAGCGCTGGGCGCGGCTCTGGGCGCGGTGGTTGCGGGTATCGCGAACACCGAGGCGTTGCTGTTGGTGTTTGGCGGCGGCTTATTGCTGATCGCTGCGCAGATGGGATTGGCCAATCCCAATTGGCGCTTGTTCGCTGAGCTTCCGCACGGCATTGCGCGCGCGGTGATTGCGGTCGCGCTCGGTTTGCTATCGGCGCTCATGGGCATTGGCGGCGGCGCAATCGGCGTCACGGTGATGACGTTATGTGGCCGGCCGATCCATCAAGCGGTGGCGACGGCCTCGGGCTTTGGCGCGGCGATAGCCATACCAGCTGCGATTGGCTACGCGATTGTCGGCTGGGGCCGGGAGGGCCTGCCGCCGTGGTCAGCCGGCTTCGTGAACCTGCCGGGCTTTGTTTTCCTGGCGTTGCTGACCACGCTCACCGCGCCGATCGGCGCGCGCCTCGCGCATCGCCTGCCTCAACTCACATTGAAGCGCACGTTTGCTGTCGTGCTTGCGGTGCTGGCGCTCAACATGCTGCGCGAAGCGTTGGTCTAGCGCGACTGCGCGCTTTCGAGGCGAGCGGGCAGCTCCGCCATGATCGCCTGCCGCTCCAGTTCCGTCATCGCGCCCCAGCGCGCGATTTCCTGCAGCGTCCGGCCGCAGCCAATGCACGTCCCCGTCTGGCCGCTGACAGCGCAGACCTTGATGCACGGGGTCGAAATCGGGGTGGGGGTCATCGGTGGCCGTTAGCTAAGCGCTTGAAATCCGGAGCGCAAATAGGCTCGGCTAGGCAACGCATCGTTTTTCGATAAATTCACGTTGACTATCGATAAATCTTATCGTATATCGATATCAGCCTGAAATCGCGGCAAGGACGCATCCATCGCCCCCCGGCGCGGCATCCATGAAGCGAAGACGGGCTGGAAGTAACCAGTTTTGACTTGGAGGGTCAGTCTTATGCGTTTTGCTCTCATCGCCACGACCGCCGCTGCTGTGGTTGCCGTGCCGTTCGCGCTTGCCGCGGCCGGGCCGCAGATGTCGAGCGACGAATTCCTCAGCGCAGTCCGCTGCGCGGCCTACGAGGACGTTTCGGGCGCTCAGATTGCCGATGCCCGCTACGCGCTGAACGCGGAAAGCCAACGCCAGGCGCCGGCCATCGTCGCCGAGGCTCAGGCCGAAGTCAGCGCCATCGCTCGCCAAGCTGTGAACAGCCAAACCCCCACGGATCAGGCTACGCTCCGTTCCGCGCGGGCGGCGGCTTGCTCGGGCGCCAGCCTCGCTGGCCGCTTGGGAGACGATACCGCAGTCTAAAGCTCGCAACGGCGCGCGGGGCCGCCTAAGCCTCGCGCGCGGAGGGGACGTGTCATGAGAGTGCTGCTTCTAGCCGGATTGATCACCGCGGTGAGCGCGCCGTTCGCGGCCGCCGCCGAGAACGATGTGATCGATTGCCAGATCACCGAAGTCCGCCGCGCCCCTGCCGAGCAACGCCTCGATCAGCCGCCGCAGTCGCCTGCGGCGACCGTAGCGCGGCCAACCGTTGCGCAGCGTGAGGCTGAGCCGGCGCGCCCCGTGGTGGCCGAGCGGCGCCGTGGCGGAAAGCCCGTACCCGACGCGCAGTTGATCCAGCCGCGTGGCACGCTCTGAGTTGAAGCGCATTTCAACGTCTCTATAGTCGCCGACGCGCATGTTCGCGCGCGTGGGCTCGACACATCATGGATCTGAATTTTTCGCCGGAAGAGATCGCATTCCGCAACGAAGTGCGCGCGTTCATCGAGGAGAACTATCCGAAGCACCTGAAGGGCAAGGTGCTGCGCGAAGACCTCTCGAAGGAGGACTTCCTCGCCTGGCACAAAATCCTCGGCAAGAAAGGCTGGTCAGCTCCGGCTTGGCCGAAGGAATACGGCGGCACCGGCTGGACCGCGACGCAGCGCTACATCTGGCTGGAAGAGAACGCGCGCGGCGAGACGATCCCGCCGCTGCCGTTCGGCGTCTCGATGGTCGGCCCGGTCATCTACACGTTTGGCACGCCGGAGCAGAAGCAACGCTTCTTGCCGGGCATCCTCTCTGGTGAGGTGTGGTGGTGCCAAGGCTATTCCGAGCCGGGCGCTGGCTCAGATCTCGCATCGCTCAAGACGCGCGCGGTGCGCGAGGGCGACTATTACATCGTCAACGGTCAGAAGACGTGGACCACGCTCGGCCAACACGCCGACTGGGGCTTCTTCCTTTGCCGCACAAACCCCGATGCGAAGGCGCAGGAAGGCATCAGCTTCCTCCTCATCGATATGAAGTCGCCGGGCGTGACGGTGCGCCCGATCAAACTGCTCGATGGCGGTCACGAAGTGAATGACGTCTTCCTCGACAACGTGAAGGTGCCTGTCGATCAGCGCATCTACGAAGAAGACAAAGGCTGGACCTGCGCGAAATTCCTGCTCGCGCACGAACGCGCCGGCATCGCCGGCGTCGCGCGTTCGAAGCGCAACGTTGAGCGCTTGAAGGCGATCGCCAAGGCCGAGATCGGCGACGATGGCAAGCCGCTGCTCGAGGATGATGAGTTCCAGCGCAAGCTGAGCGAACTCGAGATCGATCTCTCGGCGCTGGAAATGACTGAGCTGCGCACGCTCGCACGCGAGCAGGCTGGCAAGGGGCCAGGGCCGGAAAGCTCATTGCTCAAGATCAAGGGCACCGAGATCCAGCAACGGCTCACCGAACTGACGCTCGAAGCCGTCGGCAATTACGCGCAACCCTATCCGCGCGGTCTCGGCGACAACGAGTTTGCCGTCGGGCCTGATTATTCTGGCGCCGCCGCGCCGGTGTACTTCAACTGGCGCAAGGCCTCGATCTACGGCGGCTCCAACGAAATCCAACGCAACATCATCGCCAAGATGGTGCTGGGTCTCTGATCCGGCGCTGGCGACAATAACGATAACGGAAACGCTTCGATGAACTTCGATTACACCGACGAACAGAACGCCATTCGTGACTCGCTCTCGAAATGGGCCGCGCAGCAGTATGATTTCGACAAGCGCCGCGCCGCGCTGGCGAGTGAGGATGCCTGGAAGCGGAACTGGGCGACGTTCGCGGAACTCGGCCTGCTGATGGCGCCATTGCCGGAAGAGTATGGCGGTCTTGGTGGCGGCGCGATCGATGTGAGCGTTGTGGCCGAAGAGTTCGGCAAGGCCCTTGTGGTTGAGCCTTACATCCCGACCGTGGTGATCGGCGGCGGCGCTCTGAAGTACGCCGGCGGCGCCGCCCAAAAGGAAGAGCACCTTGCCGCCATCGCTGGCGGTGAGCGCGTGATCGCGTTCGCGCAGGCCGAGCCGAAAAGCCGCTGGTCGCTGCAGGACGTGTCGACGTCCGCTAAGAAGGACGGCGCGGGCTACGTGCTGAACGGCCACAAAGCCGTGGTGCTCGGCGCGCCGCAGGCTGATTATCTGCTGGTCAGCGCGCGCACCGCGGGCGGGCAGCGCGACGCGAAGGGCATCTCGCTCTTCCTCGTCCCGAAGAACGCCAAAGGCGTCTCCACCCGTGACTATCCGACCATGGACGACACCCGCGCCGCGGAAGTTTACTTCGAGAACGTCAGCGTCGGCGCTGATGCGCTGGTGGGCGCCGCCGATGGCGCGCTGCCGGTGATTGAGCGCATCGTCGATGAAGCCAACGCCGCATATTGCGCCGAGGCTGTCGGTTGCATGCGCATGATGAGCGATCTCACGCGCGAATATGCGAAAACGCGCAAGCAATTCGGCCGCGCCATCGCCGAGTTCCAAGTGCTTCAGCACCGGATGGTCGACATGTTCATGTCGGCGGAAGAGAGCTACTCGATGGCGCTGCGCGCCACGATCAAGCTCGGCGAGCGCGATGACGAGCGCGCGAAAGCGGTTTCCGCCGCGAAGGTCTCGATCGGCAAGCATGGCCGCTTCGTTGGCCAAGCGGCGGTGCAGATCCACGGCGGCATGGGCGTGACCGACGAAATGCGCGTCGGCCACTACTTCAAGCGCGTCACGATGATCGACTCGACCTTCGGCAACGTCGACTATCACCTGCGCCGTTTCACCACGCTGAACCGGCAAGCGGCTTAAGCTGGCCGGCGCCTGAACAGACGCCGCACCAGCCAGAAGACGCCCCACAACAGCAACAAGCCAACCGCGATGACGCCCGCGTAGATCCACCAGTAACGCTGGTAGGTCTTCATGCGCGTATTGTGCGCGACTTGCGCCTGCGGATCGTAGCCGGGCGGCAGTTCGAGCACGCCGTTGCGCTCAGCGTACGCCTGATAGTCGGCCAGCATCGAAGCGGCGAGGTCGGGCATCTGCGCGGCGAGGTTCGTGGTTTCGCCAGGGTCTTCGGTGATGTTGTAGAGCCGCCATGAGCTGTCGCCGAGAGGCGGCGGCGTGCGCACGAGCTTATAGTCGCCGCGATAGAGCGCCGAGTGACCGGAGACTTCGACGCCCAGCGGGATCATCGGCTCGCGCGCATGAAGCGTTGTGCCGGCAAGCAAGCCGCTCATGCTGAAGCCATCCATCTCAGGCGCCTCTGGCGCTACGCCCGCGCGCTCAAGCAAGGTCGGCGTGATGTCGGTGACGAAGGCGCGCGCGTCGATCCGCTGTTGCAGGACGTTCGGACCGGCGATGATCAGCGGCACGCGCAGGCCGCCTTCGCCGGCTGTGAACTTAAACAGCGAGCCTGTCGCCGTGGCGTTGGCGTATTCTGGGCCAATCATCACGAACGAGCCGCGTTCGCCCAGATCTTCCATGCGCCGCGTGTAGCCGGTGAGGGCCATCCAGCGGCGGAAGTCGCGATCGGCGACGGGATTGCTCGGCTCAGGCCCGTTGTCGGAGGTGACGACGAAGATCGTGTTCTCGGCCAAGCCGCGGCTTTGCAGATATTGAATGAAGCGGCCGATGTTGTGATCCATGGCCTCAATCATGCCGGCGTGGACTTCCATGCTGCGCGCATAGAGCGCCTGTTCGTCGCCGGAGATTGCCGCCCATGGGCGCAAGCTCGGATGCGGATCAATTTGCGCGGTGGCTGGGATTAGGCCCAGCTCTTGCGCGCGCCGCCAGCGTTGGTTGCGGAGTTGCTCCCAGCCGCCCGCGTACACGCCGCTATAATGGTCGCTGTATTCGCGCGGCGCCTGCACCGGAATGTGCACGGCCTGGAAGGCCAGGTAGGCGAAGAACGGCTCGGTGCGCGCCGTATCCGCGTCCATGTATTGGATCATGCGGTCGACGATGAATTCGCTCGAATAGAAGTTCTCGGGCAGATGCGCGGGTTGGCCGTTCTCGAACCAATCCGCCGTGGCGTAGTACGGCACGTAGGTGCGCTCTTCCCAATTGTCGGCGCCGGAGGCGTCGAGCACGAATGAGCGATCGAAGCCGTGCGAGTTCGGCAGATCGCCTTCGCCGTGGCCCAAATGCCATTTGCCGGTGGTGTAGGTGCGATAGCCGCTGCGCTGCAGCCGCGTCGCAAGCGTGACGACGCCAGGCTCAAGCCGCATCGTGTAGCCGGGGCGCCCGCGCAGGTTCGGCGGCAGCACTTCGATAATCGTCGAGTGGCCGGTGCGATGGTTGTCCATGCCGGTCAGCAGCATGGCGCGCGAGGGCGAGCAGAGTGGCGAAGAATAATAGCGCGAGAATTGCGCGCCGCGTTGCGCGAGTGCGTTGATGTTTGGCGTGCGCGCTTCGCCGCCATAGGCGCCCAGATCGGTGTAGCCGACATCATCGGCGATGATGACGACGATATTTGGCCGCTGCACTGGCGCTGTTGTTGTCTGTTGCGCAACTGCGGGCGCTGCCGCGAGCGCGATCAGCGCGATGCCAGCCAAAGTACGCCGCGCCCAAGCCCCAAATCGCATCATTGTCCCCGTCTTTGCCCGCACATGGGTAAGGGACCAGGAAACAGGCGTAAAGCCGTTCCATAAAGTGTGATTGCTGGAGCGAACTATGCGTCGGCCGTTGGCGCGCCAGCCTCTGGCGGCGGCTGTTGATATGCGTTCACCATGTGGGCGGTGACTTCGAACACGAACTCCTTAAACACATGGACGTTGTCGTCGTGGTAGACGGCCGCGCCGCCAAACGTCACGATCTCGAAGCTTGGGAAATAGTCGACCTCAGGGAAGCGCCTGGTGAGCATGTCGGCAACGACGCGCAACGTGCTTTTCGAGAAGCTATTGGCGATGGAGCAGTCCTGGCCGGTGAAGGTGGTATGCAGTGGCACCGGCGACACCGTCACGAGAATCTTCTTCAAGCCAGACTCAATCAGCGCGCCAATGGCTGGCTCGAGCAGTCTGTATGTGCGCTCGACGTCGAGAACGATTAGCCGGTAGCGATCATCATCGGAGCGCAGCCCGCTCAATGGCGGGAAGCGGTTCAGGAAAAGACTGCAGGACCGATCGTACCAGGCCTCCACCAGGCCGAGTGTGATGATCGTCATCTCTGAGGTGCGCAGGTGGGTGTAGACCGCATCGATCTCGCCGCGTCGCTCCAACAACCGTGGCAGCGGTACGCTGATCTGGGCTGGCAGCAGGAGGTCGATGAAGCCATCGCCACTTGGGGCCGTAGCACTTTCTCCGTAGCCTTCGCCGCTCAGCGCTCGATTGATGCGCTGCGCTATGGTGCCGGCGTTGTACTCATTAAGCAGACCGTTGAACTCGTGCGGCCATTCGGCTTTCGGAAACCGGATGTTGCGCGTCGGGATCAGATAGCGATCGTTCAGCGCGGTCTCGATGTGCCGCGCGAAGCACGATCCGATGCTGAAAATCTTATCGCCCGGCGCGATGCTGAAGCTCGGTTCAATCTCGGGAAAGATCGAGCCTGAGCGAAAGCGCGCGTCGGTCTTTTCAGCGATCCGGTGCGAGGGACGCCCGCGGGCGTTGGCAAGCGCCTCTTCTGGCGTGAGTTCCATGTGTCGACGCTATCTTGCGATCTCAGCGGCGCCAACTCTGCCACCCACCGGCGCGAGCGCTCGTATCGGCCGGCGCGAGGACGTGATGCCGCGATCGATGCCTCCATAAACATGTCCGAATCCGGCGAGACGCGCGCGCCGAAACGGCCCATATTCAGCCCATGATGTTGGACGCCGATATCTGCCACGCGGCATGTGACGCGAAGGACCGCCGGTTCGACGGGCGCTTCTATATCGGCGTCAAATCGACGGGCATCTATTGCCGTTGCATCTGCCCAGCGCGCAATCCGAAGCGCATCAATCGTACCTTCTGGCCGTCTGCGGCCGCGGCCGAGGCGGCGGGCTTTCGTCCGTGCCTGCTCTGCCGCCCAGAGCGCGCGCCTGGGCTTGCGCCGATCGATGCGCCGGCGCGGCTTGCCGCTGCTGCTTATGCGCGCATCGAGGCGGGCGCGCTGGAGGAGCAGGGTTTGGAGGCGCTCGCCGAAGAGCTTGGCGTCACCTCGCGGCATCTACGGCGCGTGATGAATGCGCAGTTTGGCGCCAGCCCGATCGAGATTGCGCAGACGGGCCGACTGTTGGCGGCCCGGCGCCTGCTGAACGAGACCGCGCTTTCCATCACCGAAATCGCATTCGCATCGGGTTTCCGCTCACTGCGGCGCTTCAACGCCACCATGAAGGATCGCTACGGCGCGCCACCATCGAAGATGCGCGGGCGCAAGGCGCTGACGCGTGGCGAAACGTTCACCGTGAGCCTATCGCCGCGCGGTGACTACAACATCGCGCCTGTCTTGGATTTCCTCGGCAAGCGCGCGCTGCCAGGCGTCGAGCGAGCTGATGCAAAGACGTACGCGCGCGTGTTGAAGTGGGGCGACGCGCTTGGCTGGCTTGAAGTCGGCATGGGGCCAAAGGGCCTCGCTCTGACGCTCTCGGAAAATCTCGCGCCGCATTTGCGCCCGTTGGTCGCCAACGTGCGCGGCGCGTTCGATCTCGACGCGGAAATGACCGCTGTTGACGCGCATCTCGCAAGCGATGCCTCGCTGGCGAAGGACGTGAGGCGCGAGCCAGGCGTGCGCGTGCCCGGCGCGCTGGATGGCTTTGAAACGGCCATTCGCGCGGTGCTGGGACAGCAAGTGACGGTGCAGGGCGCGCGGACGCTGACCGAGCGGTTAGTGGCCAAATACGGGGTCGCGCTCGAGCGCGCGCCCGAAGGCCTAGATCGCGCTTTCCCGGATGCGGCGTCACTGGCGAACGCAGGCGCGCCGGCGATTGCGAAGATCGGGCTGCCGATGAAGCGCGCCGAAACGCTGCATCGCCTCGCGGTCGCGTCGTGCGACGGCAAGCTGCCGCTCGCTCGTGGCGCTATCGCAGCTGGGCGCGCGGCGCTGGCGGAGATCGCCGGCATTGGGCCGTGGACGATTGAGTACGTCGCCATGCGCGCGCTCGGCGATCCGGATGCGTATCCGGCGACGGACATCGCGCTCATCAACGCGCTCGGCCGTAAGGGCGAGACGCTCGAACATCTCAGACCTTGGCGCGCGTACGCAGCCATTCGCCTCTGGCGGCGCGCGGCAAAGAAGGGAATCCAGACATGATCAGCTCAATCTACGACAGCCCGATCGGTCCGCTGACGCTTGCCTCCAACGGCAAGGCGCTGATCCAAGTTGAGTTCGAAGGCGGCAAGTATCCGCTGCCGCAGTACGAACTCGGCGACGACAAGGTCCTCGATCTGGCGCGCCGCGAGCTCGATCTCTATTTCGCCGGCAAGCTGCGCGCCTTCAAAGTGAAGGTCGATCCACAAGGCACTGAGTTTCAGCGCAAGGCATGGACGGCGCTGCAAACCATCCCGTACGGCGAGACGCGCTCTTATGCACAACAAGCCAAGGCGATCGGTTCACCAAAAGCGACGCGGGCGATCGGCGCGGCGAACGGGCGCAACCCGATCCCTGTTATTATCCCGTGCCACCGCGTGATCGGCGCCAATGGCAGCCTCACCGGCTTCGGCGGAGGCATGGAGCGCAAACAGATCCTATTGGAACTGGAACAAGGTGGTAGTTTGCTGGCTCGAGCGGGCTGATCATTACGAAGCTTCAACCGTATTGGGGCATCGCACCCCCTGCCTGCGGCGTGCTAAGGAGCCGTCGCCGAGAACGCGGGAGGAGTGACGTAATGCGGAAGCTGTTGGTTGGTGTCGTTTGCGCCACGGCCATGGCCGTGCCGAGTGTGAGCCCCGCGCAGCAGCAGGAAGGCTGGTCGTACGCCTACATCGAGGGCGTCGCCACCGCGACCCATCGCGATAGCCGCGGCCGCACCACCGCCACGCTGACGTGCCGCCCGCCGACGGGCGACATCATCCTCACCGACTATACGCTTGGCGCCGCGCGCAGCTCGCGTGGCGCGACGCAGGCTTCTGTGCGCATTGGCGTGATGGCCGTGAACGTGCCGATGACGATTGAAGGCCGCGGCCGCAACCGCACCGTTGTGATCAATCTCCCTCAGCGCCCGCCGATCCTGGCCGCCGTGCAGCCGAACGACCGGCTCTCGGTTACGGTGAACAACCAAACTGTGACCTATCCCGACAACGGCCCGGCGCGGATGCGCGAAGTGGCCTACGCGTGCTGGGGCAGCTGAGGTTCCTGTGCGGACCGGGGTTGCCGTGGGTAAAACTTGACGCCTAACATTGCGCAATGCTCACCGGGGGGTGGCTGCGCATGGGTGAGAAGAAATCGGATCAGCAGAGCAGAAGGGCGCCGCCGCCTGGGCCGGTGTGCGCCGTCGTGCGCGTCGAGACACGCGCGGGATCCGGCCACGAATTCATCTCCATCGTCAGCGATCTGGCGCACAAGGTGCGCAACGAGGAGGACGGCTGCACCTCGTACGTCGTCACCCGCGCCATGGGCTCACCGGATCATTTCGCCGTGCATGCCCGGTTCGAGGACTGGACCGCCTTCAAGGATCACGCTGAGACGCCGCACCTGAAGCGCGCCATGCCGCGCATCAATGAATTGCTGGTCTCGCCGCTGGCGCTGGAAATCTATCTCGAAGTGGTCTGACGCCGGCGGATCACGCCAGGCACAAAGTTCACGCCAATCGCTGCCGCGAACGAAAGCGCGCCGATCACCGCGCCGAGCCAATCCGCGTCGCCGTCGGCGCGCGTCACCTCGAGTGTGAGGAAGGCTGCGACGAGCAGCGAGCCAGCTGCGAGCGTGATGCGCGTTTGCGCTTCGGCCGCGCGTTTGCGCCAGAGCCAAGCGTGCGCGAGCAGAACAAGGCCCGGTGCGAGGAATCCCAAAGTGTCGCGCGAGAGAAGCGACGCGGCGCCATCGCGCGCCGCCCAGAACGGCGTCGCCCACAAGGCTGTGGCGGTCAGCATGACGCCAATCGCGACGACAAGCTTCATGTTCGAAAGCGCAACGCGCACTTGGCGCACGCCGTGACGCGCGCGTGCGCGCACAATCAGCGAAGCCAGCAGCCAAACGCTTACGTGCGCGCCGAGTTCGGCAAAGCTGATCGGCTGCAGCATCACCGCGCCGCCCGCGTAGATCACGCGCACGGCAAGGTCAGCGGCGAACACTGCCAGTAGGATGACGGCGCATTCGAGGAAACCTGCGCTCAAGCGCGCGTCGCGGCGCTTTGCGGCCCACGCCGCCGCGCCGAGGATGAGCGCCGGCGCCGCAACGCCCGAGCCGATCAATGCGAAAGCCGGCCACGCGCTTGTTTCGGCCAACAAGATTTGCGCAGCGCCGACGGCGCCGATCACAGCGAAAATACTGCAGAGGCAGGCAAAAGCGCGCCACGCGCGCGATGGTAGCCCGAGATCGATTGCGCTCAGCGCCAAAGCGGCGAGGGCGAACACAGGCGCCGCGACAGCCGGCGGCAGCGCCATTGAAACAGCGGCTGCGAATGCCGTGAACGCGCCCGTCAGCAACACCCAAAGTGTCGCCTTCAATCCGTCCAGGCCGCGCTCGCGCCGCATCGTGGCGGCGACGATGACGCCCACAAGCAGCGCTGAAAGCACAGCAAACCCAGCCGCCGCCGCATAGCGATCCGCGAGGCCGTGTTGCGAAAAATAGAGTGCTGTGATCGCCATCAGCGGCGCCAGCGCGCCTGTGCCAGCGATGGCGAGGCCGCGCGCGCCCAGTTGCGGCACGCGAATGGCGGCGATGGCGTAGAAGATCGCACCGGCCCACGCCGCAACCGGCGTGAACCAGATCGCGGCGCTGGGCTGACCGCTCAGCACGAAGAGCCCAAGCAGGGCTGCACCGAAAGCGCCGAAGTGCAAGCCCTCAAGCCGCAAGCTCAGCGCGCCAGTGATGGCGGTGGCGGCGACGATGAAACCAAAGCCGGCGCCCGCCGCGCTCACCATGCCGATCTGCAAAGCGAGCGCGAGCGTCGCGATCGTCATGATCAGCGCCATAGTGACGCCGGTGCTGATCCGATGATGATGCGCGTGGAAGAGGCCAACGACAGCGGCCAAGCTGGCGCAGATAGCGTAGCTCACCGGATCGGCGTGCGCCGAGCCCAGGGCAAAGCCGATGAGCGCCCATGTGCCTGCAGTCGCGACCGCAGCCCAAGCCGCTGCGCGCCACGTCGGCCGATGCGCGATCGCCATCATGGCAGCGCCAATGGCGAGGCCGCAGGCGATAATGGTGGCGACGCTGGCGCCAAAGGCAAAGCCAAGCGCCGGAGCGATCGCCAGAATGCCGAGCGTAAGGCCGCGCGCGGTCTCAGCTGAGACGCCCGGCGTCGGCACGGTGATGGTTGGCGTGGCTGGAAGATTCCACGCGCGTTGCGCGCGCTCAGTCGGCGCCTCTTCCGGCTCGGCAGTCACCGCGAGCGGGATCACCTCCGCGCTCGCGCCGCGTCCGCCGGCGACTTTCGCGCGCTTGGCCGCGCCTTGCGCGGCGAGCGCTTGGCGCAGTTCGGCGATCTCAGTCTGTTGCCGATCGAGGCGGCGCCAGAACCAGACGCCTGCCGCGAGAGCGGCTGCCGTCTGGATCGCGAGGAGGGCGAAAAGAAGCTCCATGCGGCGGCGTTACTAACCGAGACAGCCGCCGAGGGCATGCCCAAAACGGGTCATCTCCCATCCGGAACGTACCCTGTTGCCGCAGAGCAGCGGGTGACGCAGCGTCAGCCCATCAATTTGCGCATGAATTTCTGCGTCTGCATGTTGCCGCCTGTGTAGGCCTCGCGCCCTGCCGGATCGGTGATTTCGGCCCACTTGTCGCGCACTGCCTCCGCACTCGCGTCTTGGCCGAGATAGGCGCCCTCGGTCTCGGTGATCTGAGCCAGCGCGAAAACGCCAGCCGCGGCCGTCAGGATCGCGCCGCTCGGCGCTTCCTTCGACGCGAGATAAACGACGCCCGGCGTGACGTGTTCCGGCCCGAGCTTGGCCAGCATTTCCGGCGGCATCAGATTTTCGGTCATCCGCGTCGCCGCAACCGGCGAGATGGCGTTGATGCGGATGTCGTTCTTGGCGCCTTCGATCTTGATCGTGTTCATGAGGCCGACAAGCGAGAGCTTCGCCGCGCCGTAATTGGCCTGGCCGAAGTTGCCGTAGAGGCCGGTCGAGGAGGTCGTCACGACGATGCGGCCATAGTTCTGGGCCTTCATGATCTCCCAAACCGCCTTCAGCGGCTTCACCGTGCCCATCAGGTGGACATCCATGACGGTGGCGAAGTCGGCGATCTCCATCTTGGAGAAGCTCTTGTCGCGGAGGATGCCGGCATTAGCGATGAGCACGTCGATGCGGCCCCACTTCGCCATGGTGCGCTCGACCATCGCCGCGACGCCCGCGTCATTGGCGACCGAAGCGCCATCGGCAATCGCTTCGCCGCCGGCAGCTGTGATCTCGGCGACGACGGCATCCGCCGCGGCGGAAGAGCCGCCGGAGCCGTCGACGCTGCCGCCAAGATCGTTGACGACGACCTTTGCGCCGCGGCGCGCAAACTCGAGCGCGTGGCTGCGGCCAAGCCCGCCACCGGCGCCCGTCACGATCACAACTTGGCCGTCGAAGCGGATGTCGTCGCTCATCAGAAATGTCTCCGTTTTGTGAAGGTTTTGTTGTCGCCCGATGGGCTGCAGGTCAAGAGATTGCGCCGCTCATAGCGTCGCACTAGCGTCGCTGCAAAGCGGGGCTGGCTGTTGTTTTATTCGTTCGAGAACGCGCGGAGCTTGATTGCTGTCGCGCTGATTATCCTGATCGCCTGGGTCTTCTCCGAGAACAAGCGCCGCTTTCCGTTCTTGCTGACCATAGGCGCGCTCGGCGTGCAGGCCGGTCTGGTGCTCTTGCTGTTCGCGATCCCGAACTCGCAGGCGGTTCTCTCGGGCATTACCGCCGCAATCGATGGTCTCGCGGACGCCGCCGATCGCGGGGCGCAGTTCGTGTTCGGTTATCTCAGTGGCGGCAGCCAACCGTTCGGCGCGACCGCCGACAATGCGCCCTTCATCTTCGGCTTCCGTGTTCTTCCACTGATCCTCGTGATCTCGGCGCTTTCGGCGCTGCTTTGGCACTGGGGCATTTTGAAATGGCTGACGCGCGCGTTCGGCTTCCTGTTTGAGAAGACGATGAACCTGGGCGGCGCCTCGGCGCTCGCGGTCGCGGCGAACATCTTCATGGGCATGGTGGAAAGCCCGATCGTGATCCGCGCTTATCTAGATAAGCTCTCACGCGCTGAACTGTTTCTCATGATGGTCGTCGGCCTGGCGACCGTCGCAGGCTCCACCATGGTGGCTTACGCGGTGATCCTGGCGCCGGTTCTGCCGAATGCGGCAGGCCACGTACTCGTCGCGTCGATCATTTCCGCGCCTGCCGGCATTTTGCTCGCGCGCATCATGATCCCTGAAGAACACAAAGCCGGCACGCCGTACGATCACACCACCGCGCTCAAGTACCAAAGCTCCATGGATGCGATCACGCGCGGCGTTCAGGACGGCGTGATGGTGGCGGTGAACGTGGCCGCCTTCATTATCGTGTTCGTCGCCTTCGTTTGGATCGCCAACAATCTGCTCGCCGCGCCTTACGTGTTTGGCTGGCTCGCGGGTGCGCCTCCGACTTTGCAGGGCATTTTCGGTTACGTCTTCGCACCGGTGGCCTACGCCATCGGCGTGCCGTGGAACGAGGCGCTTGCCGCCGGCAACATACTCGGCACCAAGCTCTTCCTTACCGAATTCATCGCCTACATCGAGCTTGGCGTCATTCCGGCGGACGCCATGAGCGAACGCACGCGCATGATCCTGACGTACGCGATCTGCGGCTTCGCCAATGTCGCCTCCGTCGGCATCATGACCGGAGGGATGACTGTGCTCATGCCGGAACGGCGCGATGAGATCATGTCGCTCGCCTGGAAGGCTTTGTTGCCGGGCTTCATGGCGACGCTGATGACAGCCGCTGTTGTCGCGGCGTTGCCTATCGGGCTGTTCGGTTAGCGTTAGCTGGCGCGCATCCGCGCGGAGAGATCGTTGGCGCGGCGGGCGAGTTTGCCGCGCAAACGGTTGAGCGTCTTCAGCGCACGGCGCAAATCGCGCTCATCGCCAGCGAGTTCAGGCTCAGCTACCAGACGCTCCATCAGCAAAAGCGCATCGCGCTCGCCGCCAAGCGCCTCGCAAATCTTCTCGCCCGTCTTGCGCCGGCGTTTGCCGGGCCACGCTTCGTCAAGGATGGTCGCCGCCAGAAAGCGATCCTTCTCCCGCACGCGCCATTCGTGGCGGCGCACTGGATCGAGCGAGGTGAGGCCGCGGCGGCGTGCGCGTCGCGCGCGGCGATCGAGGCGTTTAGCGCCGCGTTTGATCTGGCGGTGCGACGCCTCGGGCCAAACTTGCGCGAGCGCCAGCAGATCCTTCAGGCCAGCACGTGCGGCCTCCAGATTGAGTGTCGGATGCGACGCAGCCGTTTCGTCGATCGCGTGGGCAACGGTCTCGAAGGCGTGCGCAGTGCGCTTTCCGCTTTTGCCGCCAGCGGCGCGCGCGGCTTCGCTCAAAGCCGCCGGATCGCGCGCCAGCGCCAGATTGCGCATCAACGAGCGCGCGGAATCCACGAACACCGATGAGAGGCCGGGCGCGCATGCATTGCCGATCCGCGCCAACGCACGCGCGCGTTTCACGCGCACACGGCAGCGGTGCACGCTTTTGGGATCGCTCTGAACAGTGTCCAGTTCATCGATCGCGCTGCGCAGCTCTTCGCTCAGCGCCGCACGCAGATCGAACGCCGGTCCTGGCGAACGCATGGCAAAGCCCCCAATGCCGCGCGGCTATTCTCGCCGCGCAATCTTCTTGAGGGTGCCGGAGAATGAAAGCAATGGGCGCTCTGCTTGTGTCACAATTCCACGAACAAACGTCACAGAGCGCGTATCGCGCAGCACTTCGCCGCGTGCTTCAACGCGTGCGCTCCGATCGCCGGCGCCGATGAACTCGGAACTGAACGTCAGCGTCACCGCATGGGCGCCCTTCAACGTGTTGTGCGCAATAGCGAAAAGTGAAAAGTCGGCGAAGCTCATCAGGCAGCCGCCATGGATCGCGCCGCCGCCGTTGAGATGGTGCAGCTGAGGTTCGAAGACGCACAGCGCCGCGCCGTCATCGCCACTACGGAAGTAGAAGGGGCCGATGAGAGTTTCGTAAGGATCGCCGCCTTTGCTCCAGGTGGTCCAGCCCGCGTAAGGGCCTTCCGTGAGCGTCACGCCCCCGCTCCATGTCGTTTGAGGCGTTCCGTCGCCGTTCATGGCATTCCCTCCATGAGCCGGTGCTGGCATGGTGCGGCGGCATCGGCAAGGCGGGGCGCGCATGCGCGTAATTTTTGCAGTTCTGGCGTGTCTGGTTTTGGCCCAGTGCGCCTCCGGGGAGGACAAACGCTTCCGCGTGGGCGAGGCGCCAACCTCGTATGTGATCATCGGCATCGCCGAAGCGCACGAGAACACCTCGCCGAGCTACACCGTGCTGTGGCGTCGGCTCGACGCGGACGGTCAGTTCATGCGCTACGGCGCCCGCCGCATCTTCGAGGCGCGCTCTGAGTCTGGCGATGGCGTCCAGGCGCCCGGCATTCCGGGTGAGTTCATCCTGTCGGAAGTCGAGCCGGGCACTTACGCGCTCGACAGCGTCTTCGCCCTCATCCGTGACCGGCGGGTCAACTACAGCGCCAACGGCGTCGTGCGCGGGCCGGAGCGGCCTTCGTTCGAAGTGCGGCCGGGCGAGGCGGTTTATCTCGGCATCTGGGAAGCGGATCTCGATGACGTGGTCGCGGTGGTCCGGCCCTGGCGCCTTGAGCAAAGCGATCTCGACGCAGTGTTGCGCCAAACTGACGCCGTCGTCGGCCCCGTGCGACTGGTAGAGCCGCAGACGCGCTCAGTCCCATGCACGCCGTACCGGATTAGAGCAAACTCACAGAGGCAAGTATGCTGATGCGCGCTTGGATCGTTGCAACGTTCATGACGCTGCTGGCGTGGCAACCGGCGCACGCACAGCAATTGCTGACGCCACGCGAGTTCGTTGATGCGGCGGTGGCTGTCATCCAGCTGCGCGCGCCAGAGGCGCAGATCGAACGGCAAAGCGATCTCACCATCGGGCTGAGCGGCCTCGGTGATGTGCCCCACAACTATATGAACTTCGACTACGCCTACCGCGAGTATCAAAACAATCCCGGCGCGATGACAGAGATCATCGATCGTTGGGCGCGGCTCGCCACGCAAGGCCCTGAAGATTCCCAGATGCGCGAGCGTGTCGTCTCCGTGCTGCGCCCGCGCAGCATGATCGCGGCCTTCGAAGCGCAAGCTGCGTCCGTACGCCAGCCGAATGACCCGCCGCCTGGACAGCTGGTATGGCGTCCGTTCGCGGGTGATCTGGTTGAGGTCATCGTCTTCGACGGCGCGGAGACCATTCAGTACGCCATGGTCGAGAGCTTGGCGCAGATTGATATCACCCCCGAGATGGCCTGGGCGATCGCGCCCGGCAATCTGCCAGCGCGCCTCGGCGAACTTGAGATCGCCCACCTTCGGGGCATGCAACATCTCGTTTACGTCACCGGCGGCAACGGCTTGGCGCCGAGCACGCTAACCGACAGCCGCTTCTGCGCGTCGCCCGGCGGGCGCAACTTCATTTTCCTGCTGGTCGATCGCAACGCGTATCTCATGGCCGATCGCACAGTCTCCGCCGCGCTTGCGGAGTTCAGGGACTTGTACCAACAGATCGTGCGCGACGGTGAATCAATGTCGACGACGCCGATCGCGTGCGAAGGCGGCCAAATGCGCGCCGTAGACCTGACGGATTGAACGATGGATCACGAAACGTTCGAACAACTCCTCGATGGCGTCCGCCGTTTCGTCAACGAGCGCCTGATCCCGCTTGAAGCGAAGGTCTCGGAAGACGACGCCATCCCCGCCGATGCACTGGCGGAAATGCGCGCGCTTGGCTTGTTCGGCATCTCGATCCCAGAAGAATACGGCGGTCTCGGCCTCAGCATGGAGGAAGAGTGCCGGACGATGTTCGAGTTCTGCCGCTGCTCGCCGGCGTTCCGCTCGGCCTTCGGCACCAATGTCGGCATCGGCAGCCAAGGCCTCGTGATGTTCGGCACGCAGGCGCAGAAGGATAAGTGGCTGCCTGGTGTCGCCTCAGGCGAAGTTGTCACCTCATTCGCGCTCACCGAACCGGAAGCCGGTTCGGATTCCGCCTCCGTCCGCACCCGCGCCGAACGCGATGGCGATCACTATGTTCTGAATGGCTCCAAGCGTTACATCACCAACGCCGCGCGTGCCTCGCTCTTCACTGTCATGGCGCGCACGAACGCCGAAGTGAAAGGCGGCGCTGGCGTTTCGGCGTTTCTCGTGCCGAGTGACCTCAAAGGCGTCTCCGTCGGTAAGGCGGAAAAGAAGATGGGTCAGCAGGGCGCCCACATTCACGACGTGAACTTCGACAATGTACGCGTGCCGGTTGAAAACCGGTTGGGCGAAGAGGGCCAAGGCTTCCGCGTCGCCATGCAAGTGCTCGATCGCGGTCGTTTGCACATCTCATCGGTCTGCGTCGGCGTCGCCGAGCGTCTGATCGAGGAAAGCGTGCGCTACGCCGCAGAGCGCAAACAGTTCGGCCAGCCGATCGCCAACTTCCAGATGATCCAGGCCATGCTCGCCGATTGCCGCGCCGAAGCGAATGCCGGCCGCGCCATGGTGCTCGAAGCCGCTCGCAAGCGCGATCGCGGCGAAGACGTCGTCATGGACGCCGCTGCCTCGAAGCTGTTCTGTTCGGAAATGGTCGGCCGCGTCGCTGATCGCGCGGTGCAGATTTTCGGCGGTTCCGGTTATGTCGCCGATCACGGCATTGAGCGCTTCTATCGCGATGTTCGCATCTTCCGCCTCTACGAAGGCACCAGCGAAATCCAACGCCTCATCATCGCGCGCGAGATGATGAAGCAAGGCAAGTGACCGAAGGTAAGGAAACGAGAGAGCGTGGTCTCGAAGTGCGCAGGCCAATCTTTAGCTTGATCATCGTGACGATTGTGCTGGTTGTCTGCGTCATAGGTGCGGTCGCGTGGTTCTTCGACTTTCTTGAGGGCTTTGCCGCGTTGGGCAGGCTGCACGAAGGGCCGGTTGACTAGATGGCGCAGGATCCAAAGAAGACGCTTGTAGAGCACGCCAAGGGGCTCGCCACGCTCCCCGGTGAGAAACTCGCAGAGCTGAAGGCCTTCGGCGCCGAGAAGGTGCAGGAGACGCTCGGCGCCTTCTTGATGGCGCTGCCGGCGCTTAAGCAGGCCGGCTACGACCTCCGTGAATTCGAGATCGAACTCGGCCTGACACCCAAAGTCATCGCCCATTTCATGCCGCATCCCGCGAGCGAGGAAGACGTCGCCGCCGCACGCGAAGCGCTGAAGGACAACAAGATCGGCGCCTCGATGTTGGGCGTCCTTCGTCGCGCCGGCGACATGCACCGCCAAATCAAGGCGCCAGGCTTCCAGTGCGCCCACATGGAGATCGATGTCGGCGTCATTCCGGCCGTCCGGCTGCGCTATCGCGCCGACGAGGCGGGCGGCTGAAGCGCAAAATCTGAACGCATAGTCATACCTGCAAACGAAACGCTAACGCGGCGGCCTATAACTTTTGGCAGTAGCGTTTGCCAATTCGCAAGCGCCTACGCGCGAAGAAACGGGTCCTTTACGAGTGGGGAAGCCCGTGTTGTTGCGGCGTGCCTTCAGGAGTTCGATCGCCGGCAAGATTGCCGCGGCGGTTTTGATCTCCACGATCATAGTGACGGCCGCCGGCTCGACGGCAGCGTTTCTCGTTTACCGGGAAGCGGCGCTGCGCTCGGCGCTCGACTCCACGCTCGCCTACCTGACCGAGCGGCGAAAGACGGAGGAACGCCTCTTCGACGATCTGCGCTACGTGCAAAACGGCGCGCGCCAGCTCTATCAGCAACATCTGAACCGCCTGGAGCCGCAGCAAACCGCACGCCGCTTTGACCGGCTCTTTCCGCTTCAACCCGATGGCACGCGCCGAAGCGCCGATATGTTGTTCGACGGCGGCCTCGATCCCGATCACATTGAAGTGGCGGGCATCGGCTCCTTCATGGCTGACGGCAGAGCCATGAGCGTGGAGGAGAAGCGCGAGCTCTACGCAGCGTTTCTGGTGCTGCGCGACATGGGCCCGTTGGTTCGCGCGCGTCTTAACAATCTTTACTTCTTCACGCCCAGCAACCGCATGGTGATGTATGCGCCCGACCGGCAGGACCGGTTGGACTATTATCGCCACGACGCGCCGGCGACGTTCAGGTTCCAGCACGAAGAGTTCGCGCAGATCTCAACCGAGAGCGCCAATCCGGACGCGCTGACGCGCTGCACCGGCCTGCGCAGTCTGATCACAGACGCAACCAATACGCGGCTTTCCTCGGCCTGCCTGACGCCAGTCGATCGTGCTGGCCGCCGCCTCGGCGCCTGGGGCAGCAGCATCACTGTCGCGGACGATCTGCAAGCCTCCGTCCGCAACGCGCTGCCCGGCATGACCAACGCGATCCTCGATCGCCAGGGCATGCTGATCGCGCATCCGCGCCTTTCGCGCGCGGGTGCCTCAACCGCGGCGACCGAAGTGGCCGATGAGTTGGGCATCGCGCGCATCATGGATTTCATCACCGCGTCCGGACAGGACAGCGGCGTCATGCCCGCGCCGATCAACGGCAACTACGTCGTGTTCGCGCGCATCGCCGGGCCGGATTGGATTTTCTTGGCGCTGGTGCCGAAAGAGGCTGCATCGCACCACGCCAGCGAGAGCGCGGGCGTCTTCTTCCTGATCGGCGCGCTGGCGGTGCTGGCTCAAGTGCTGCTGCTGGCGTTCTTGATGTATCGCTGGGTTGTGCGTCCCACGCTGCGCCTCACCGAGGCCGCCAGCACCAACGCCAGCCTCTCGATCGATGATTTGACGCACCGCGCCGACGAGATAGGCGAATTGGCAAGAGCGCTCGCGGAGCGCGACCGGCGCGACGCTGAGCGTATGAATGATCTCGCGGCGGCGACCGCTAGCGCCGAGGCCGCAAGCGCGGCCAAGTCGCAATTCTTGGCCAACATGAGCCACGAGCTGCGCACGCCGTTGAACGCGATCATCGGCTACACCGAAATCTTGCGTGAAGACGCGGAGGACGAAGGTGTCGATGTCGCGGACCACGATCGGGTGCTCGCCGCGGCGCGGCGCCTGCTGCACCTGATCAACGAGATTCTCGATCTCTCGAAGGTCGAGTCCGGGCGGATGGTACTACACATCGAGAGCGCCAACATCGCCGCCATCGCGCGCGAGGCTGTCGACGCAGTTCGCCCGCAGGCCGAAGCGAACGGCAATCGGGTTGTGCTTGAAGTGGCGCCCGGCTTGCCGCTCGCGCGCACCGATGATTTCAAGCTCGGCCAGTGCTTGCTCAACCTGCTGTCCAACGCATCGAAGTTCACACGCGACGGAGAAATCTCGCTGCGTGTCGCGATGCGTGATGGTCTGTTCGTGTTCGAGATCGCCGATACCGGCATCGGCATTCCGGATGACAAGCTCGAAACGCTGTTTGAGCCGTTTGTGCAGGCGGAAACCTCCACGACGCGCACGTTCGGCGGTACGGGCCTCGGTCTCGCCATCACACGCAGCATGGCCCGCCTCATGGGCGGGGACGTCACCGTCAGCAGCCAATCAGGCAAGGGATCGGTGTTCACGCTGACGATTGCCGCAGAAGCAGCGCCGGTTTCGGAACCCGAGTTCGAAGGCGCGAAGTAAACTGCCCGATGGCGTCGACGGCTGCTTGCGCCGGCAGTAAGGCTCTCGCGTATGTCGCGCGCACTCACATCGTTGGTGATGGAAATTCAAGCGTGTCGCGTCTGCGCGCATGCGCTGCCGCACGAGCCGCGACCTGTTGTGTGGATCGATGCGCGTGCGCGCATTCTGATCGCAGGCCAAGCGCCGGGCCGTCGCGTCCACGAGAGCGGCATTCCGTGGAACGATCCTTCGGGCGATCGCTTGCGCGACTGGATGCAGCTCGACCGCGAAACGTTCTACGACAAACGCAATATTGCCGTCGCCGCTATGGGATTTTGCTTTCCCGGCACTGTGAACGGTGCAGATTTGCCGCCACGCCGCGAGTGCGCGCCGCTGTGGCGGCCGAGGCTTCTGCCGCTTTTGAAGAATGTGCAGTTGACGCTGCTAGTCGGCGCTTACGCGCAACGCTATCATCTTGGCGTTGCGGTTAGGTCGACACTTGGCGAAACGGTGCGCGCATGGCGCGATTACCCCGCCAACGTCATGCCTTTGCCGCATCCGTCGTGGCGGAATACGGGCTGGCTGAAACGCAATCCATGGTTCGAACAAGAGTTGCTCCCCGAGTTGCGGCGCAGAGTTTTATCTGCCTTGCACTGATGCTGCTCGTTGCGTGCGTGCCGACTGTGCAACGCGCCGGTTCGCCGCTCGATTCATTCGCCGGTCCGCGTTTCGACGTCGCAGCGGAGCGCTTCGTTTCGTTCGATGGCGCGGAACTCGGGCTAACCGCGTGGCTCCCGCCAAACGATGTGGAACCGCGCGCGGTCATCATCGGCCTGCACGGCATGAACGACTACGCCAACACGTTCTACCTCATGGGTCCGTGGTTCGCCGAACGCGGCGTTGCGCTCTACGCCTACGACGCGCGTGGCTTTGGCCGCTCACCGCGCCGCGGCGTGTGGGCCGGCGAACGGCTGATGACCGAAGACCTACGCACCGCCGTCATGGTCGCGCGCCGCGCGCATCCCAATGCCAAGATCGTCGTCGTCGGTGACTCGATGGGATCGGCCGAAGCGATCGCCACGTTCGGCGCTGAGAACGCGCCGACGATTGATCGCCTTGTGCTGGTCGCGCCTGCCGTTTGGGGCTGGTCGACATTGCCGGATCAGTACGCGCTCGCGCTCTGGGTAGGGGCGCACACGTTTCCGTGGCGCGCCGTGCAGCCGCCGCGTGGCGTCGTGCGCACCCGTACCGCCTCGGACAATCGCGAAGCGCTGCTGCAAGCCGGACGCGCCCCGCACATGATCTGGTCGACGCGTATCGATGCGGTCTATGGCCTCGTCGGCCTGATGGAGACCGCCTCGGAACGCGCCGCCAACCTCAACGGCCACGTGCTCTTCCTCTACGGCGCAAACGACCAGATCATCCCGCGCAACTCGGCCATCGCCGCAGCCCGCCGCTTGCCCCCGACGGCGCGGACCGCGCTTTATGAAAACGGCTGGCACTGGCTGCTGCGCGATCTGCAGCGCGAGGTCGTTTACGCCGACATTCTGGCCTTTATCGACGATCCGGACGCGCCCTTGCCGTCCCAGGCGCCCCCGCTTTTACCTATCGTCCAAGCAAATCGTTAACTGGATTGGCCTACGCTTGCGGCCGTTATGTCGGCCAAAAAGGCTCTCTTCGATAAGAAAAGCGTCGCGCTCACGCGCGCGAAATTGCGCGCCTGGTGGGAAGGCGAGCAGTTCAATGAAGAGGCTGCAGTCGCCGAGATCGAAGCCAAGCTGGCCGCGGAGCCCGCCGCCAACGACGCGGCCGACGCCGAAGCGGAATTGTTTGACGCCCCTGAATACGAGTTGCCCGCGCGCCTTCAGGCGCTTGCCGTGCTCTGGGGCGACGACCGCGTCCGACCCGGCGACGCGACCGCCGACAAACTAGAACCCGCCCGCGTTGGCCTTGCGCCAGAAGGCGTGCTGGCCGTGCTCGGCCCGGGACTCGCTGGCCCCATGGTCGCGGTTGCCGCCGCCCATCCTGGCAAGATCGAAGTGTTCGAGTGGCGCGAAGAGACGTTCGAAGCTTTGAAGCATGGCCTCGCGCAAGCGAAGCTCGATGAGCGCGTGACCGCGTCGCGCATCGATCTGGAAGCGCACGTCTTCACGCAGGGCGCCTATGACGGCCTGCTGAGCATCGATGACTTCGCCTATTGCGGTTACCCGCCCCACTTGGCGCAACAGATCATGAAGTGCTTGAAGCCCGGCGCTTGCGCTGTGGTCGAGTGCTATGTCGGCCTGAAGTCGCCCGAACTCGCGACCGCCTTCGCCTCATCCTTCGCCGAGCCGCAGATCCGGGCGCACGGTGACATTCTGCAATTCTTCGCCGATGCGGGCCTCGCGCTCGAAGCGGACGAAGACATGACCGACGACTTCCTCTTCACCGCACGCGCCGCGTTCAAGCAACTGGGTGAGCGCCTCGCTGCCGCCGGCGCGCTTGAAGTGGCTGTCGCGCGCGAGTTGGCTTGGGAAGCGGAAGCTTGGCGCATGCGCCTGCAACTGCTCGCAACGCGCAGGCTCGAACGTCGCCGCTTTGTCTTGCGCAAGCCCGCTGACGATCAGGCCGGAAAAGCGAACGCGCCCGCGGGCTGAATCGTCACCGAGACAGTCTCGCCGAGCGAACTCCGCGCCGGCGCCAGCGCCCGCCATGTAACGCCCTGAGCCTCAATCCGCACAAGATCGTGCGCGCCATGCGGACGCACTGCGAGCACGTGCGCGCCGCTGCCTGGTGCGAGCGTCAGCGCTTCGGCGCGAACCGCGATCTTTGCAGTGGATGCGTCCGGAAGATGCGATGCACTCACCGAACCGAACGGCGTTGCGATAGCGCCGTTGGCGACCGCGCCGCTGAACACATTCACCGGGCCGAGCGAAGCGGCGGCATCGAGCGAAGCAGGATGATCATAAGCCTCGCGCGGCGTGCCTTCTTGCAACACGCGGCCGGCCTTCAAGATCACGACACGATCGGCCGCCTGCAGCGCGTCCTCTGCGTCGTGCGTCACAAACAAGGTCGTCGTGCGCGCTTCAGCCAGCGTCGCCAGCGTCGCGTCGCGCAGTTCGGCGCGTAGCACCGCGTCCAACCCTGAAAACGGTTCGTCCAGCAGAATGGCGCGTGGTTTCGGCGCGAGCGCGCGCGCAAGCGCCACGCGCTGTTGCTCACCGCCGGAGAGTTCGTGCGGGTAGGCGCCTGCGCGATGCTTCAACCCCACGCGATCGAGCCAGCTGAGCGCGGCCTCATCGCGCTCGGCGCGGCCAAGCTTGGAAAGCCCGAACGCGACGTTTGCGCCCGCGGTGAGGTGCGGAAACAGCGAGTAGTCCTGAAACACCATGCCGATGCGGCGCGCTTCCGTCGGCGCCGTGACGCCACCGCCTGAAACGCGCTCGCCGCCGAGATGAATTTCACCGCCGTCCAGCGGCTCAAGCCCGGCGATCAAACGCAGGATCGTCGACTTGCCGGAGCCGGACGGCCCGAGCAGCGCAACGACTTCTCCCTCCGGCGCCGTGAACGACACATCATCGAGCACGCGCGTCTTGCCGTAGACGCGATGAACATTGGCGACCTTTACGCTGCTCATGAGGTCACGCCCGCCCGTCCGCGCTCAATGCTGCGCGCAAGGATGATGATGGGCGCGAGGCCCGCAAGGAAGATCAACAGCGAGGGCGCCGCTGCTTCCAGCAAACGTTCGTCGCTGGCGTAGGAATAGGCCTTCACCGCCAAAGTGTCGAAGTTGAACGGCCGCAAGATCAGCGTCGCCGGTAGCTCTTTCAATATCTCAACGAAGAGGATCAATGCCGCCGCTGCCAAACTCGGCGCCGCAATTGGCAGATCGATCTCCGCGAACCGCCGCCAAGGCCCGGCGCCAAGCGTGCGCGCCGATGCGTCGAGGCCCTTGGAGAGCCGGGCCAAGCCTGCATCGATGGGGCCAACGCCGGCAGAGGCAAAGCGCGCCGCGTACGTCCAGAACAGCGCCGCGAGCGAGAGTGCAGCGCCAAGGCCGCCGACGAGGCCCGCGTCGCGCGCCAAGCCAAACAGCGAAAGCGCCCCCAGCGCAATCACCGCGCCCGGCGCCGCATAACCCATGCCGGCTGCAAACAAAGGCGACTTGCCCCATGCCGTCGGCGCGCGCCGCGCGGCAACCGCGATTGCCGCCGCAAGCGCCAGAGTCAGAAGCGCGCCGCCCGCCGAGAGCGTGAGCGAGTTGATGAACGGCTGAACGATGTCCTGAACGTTGGCGTGCAGCAGCGCTAAGCGCGCCAGCCACATCAGCGGCAGCAAGGCGCCAAACACGATCAGCGCCGTGCAGAAGATCGCCGCCAGTGCGCCCGCGAAAGCGTTGAGCTGATAGCGCGGCAACGGCCGCCAGCGCGCTGATCCGCCGGCATACGCCGCACGCCCTCGCGCGCTGCGCTCGACAAGCAGAAACACCATCGCCGCCACCAGCAGCACGGCGGAGATCTGCAACGCCAACGCCGGCGCGCCGTGCGCGTACCAAGCGCGAAACACAGCCGTTGAAAGCGTGCTCAGGCCAAAGTGTTGCGCCGCGCCATAGTCCGCCGCGATTTCCATACAGGCGAGAGCGCCGCCAGCCGCGATGCCGGGCCGTGCGAGCGGCAACGCTACGCGCCAGAACACGCGCAGCGGCGAAGCGCCCAGCATGCGCGCGGCTTCCAAGGAGCACGCGGATTGGCTGGCGAACGCGGCGCGCGCGGCGAGATACACATAAGGATAGAGCCCAACGGCGTAGATGAATGCCGCGCCCCAAAAGCCTTCGACAGGCACAGGCGCGCCGCCAGCCCACGTCATGCTCGCGTAAGCGTAGGCAAGAATGTAGCTCGGCGCCGCAAGCGGCACGACAAGCAGCCATTCAAAGAGCCCACGTCCCGGAAAACGGCAGAGGGTCACCAACCATGCCGTCGCCGCACCGAAGATGATCGCGCCCGTTCCGCCGGCGAGCACCAAGCCGAACGTGCCAATCGCGCCTTCGCGGATCAGCGCGCCGCCAAACTCAGCGCCGCCATCGTTGGTGAGGGCGAGCGCAATAACAGCGATGGCCGGCGCCGCGCAGATGAGTGTCGCAAGCCCTGCCGCAAGCGCCACGCCGTCAAGGCGAGGCGCGCGTGTGCGGGCAGGTGTTGCGGCTAGAGTCATGCGCCGCTGCTTCTAGCGCGTGTTGGCTTAGCTCCAACCCACTTCTTCGAAGATGCGAGCGGCTTCCGCCTGGTGGCGGCCCAGCGCATCGAGCGGGATGTTCTCTTCCTTGAACGCGCCAGCCGCGGCGAGGTCTGGCGCCGGGGTGATTTCGGGACGGATCGGGAATTCGGTGTTGAGGGGCGCAAGCATGGTCTGCGCTTCGTCGCTCACCAGATATTCCAAGAACTGGATGGCGCGGTCGCGGCGCTTGGCGTGCGCGGTGACGCCGCCGCCAGAAATATTGACGTGCGTGCCAGCGCCCGCCTGATCCGGGAAAACGAAGCCGACCTTCGAGATCACGTCGCGATCGGCCGGATCTTCTGAGCGCATCATACGGAAATAGTAATAATGGTTGCAGACCGAAGCTTGCGCTTCGCCCGCGGCCACGGCCTTGATCTGATCGCTGTCGCTGCCTTGCGGGTCGCGCGCGAAGTTGCCGCGAACCGCCGCCGCCCATGCGCGTGCGTTCTCGGCGCCCAAGCGTTCAATGCGCGCCGCCAGCGTCGACAATTGATAGGTGTTGGAGGAGGAGCGCATGACGATCTGTCCGCGGAAACGCGGCAGAGCAAGCGAATCCATCGACGCGACGTCTTCAGGCGTCACAGCGTCCTTGCGATAAACGATGATGCGCGCGCGCTTGGTGAAGCCCCAGAACGCGCCATCGGCATCGCGCAGATGCTCCGGCACTTTTTCCTGCAGTGTCGGCGTGGTGACGTTCTGGAAGAGGCCAGCATCTTTCACGCGCCAGAGATTGCCGGCATCCGCGCTCACGAATACGTCGGCCTGCGTCTGGTCGCCCTCAGCGCGCATGCGCTCGAGCAATTGTTCGGCGCTGCCCGTCAGCGCGCGCACTTCAACGCCAGTCGCTTCCTGAAAGCCCGCATAGAGCGCGCGGTCGGCGTCATAGTGACGAGCCGTGTAGACGTTGACGAAATTGTCCTGACCGCCGCCGCCGGGATTGCACGCGGCGAGGGTGGCGGTGGCGGAGGCGCCCAGGACGAGGCCGCGGCGGCTAAGACGGAATGACAGGGGAGCCTCCAGTAGAAAACTTGCGAACGGTTCGCAATAGCACTCTCGGGGGCGGGAAGGTCAAGCCCATAGAACCGCGCAGCTTGACGCAGGCGGGCCGGCGGATATGGTCCGCGCCCTTCGGAAGCTCTGGTTTCCGGGCGCGTAGCTCAGCGGGAGAGCACTCCCTTCACACGGGAGGGGTCACAGGTTCAATCCCTGTCGCGCCCACCATTCCTTGAATCGACCCCAAAAACGGCTCTGAAATTGCCGCTAAAGCCTTGAACGGCAAAGACAAATGGGCGGTTCTAAAACCGGTCTCGCGGTCGAATTCCAGGTGCTGGGCAAACGTTAGACGTAGGGCCAAACGTTTCTGCTCGATGCGATCTGAACTCCATAGTTTCATTGGGTTTTCGAGGAAGTTCATCGCGGTTCTAACAGCGGACTCGAAATTGAGCTTCGGCTTGTCCACGCGTTGCAGTTTCTCGGCAATTGCGAGCTTCTCCGCCTGCAAACCTTCGATGCGTTCTTCGTAGGCTTTGGCGACAGCGGCGCTTTCAGTATCAACGACGCGATCGAGCAATTGTTGGATCTGCCGATCTGCCGAGAGCAGCGATGTTTGCATCGCCTTCGCGTCTGTGTCGCTTGCCGCGATGCGCGCGTTCCAAGCGTCTTCGAACATGTGTCGCGCGGCACGAAACACCCCGGCGGGCGGTTGAACGCTTTCCATAAGAACAGCGAACTTGCCCTCAAGCGCGTCGCGTTTGATGGACCGACCGTAGTGAGTGCAAGCCCGGTTATAGCAGAAGTAGTAGGGGTAGTGACGATCGCGCCCTTTGGTCCAACCCGCGGTTAGCATTGTGCCGCAGGTGCAGGCGACAAAGCCTCGTAACGGGAAATCAGGATTGAAGTCGGCGCGCGCCGGCGCTCGCTTCTTTCCAACCAACCGATCCTGAATCATGTTGAAGGTTTCGACACTGATCAGCCCCTCGTGCACGCCTTTGCGCAAAGAGACATTCCAATAAGGCGCGCTGACGAGGCCGGCATAGATGGGCCGTTTCAGCATCTCCGTGACGCGTGGATTGTGGACCCGGCCCTTGCGATCTCGCGGAAACTCAGGCCGGCTTTCGAGGAAGCGTTGGACCTCGGCTTGGCTCTCGAAGCGACCACACGCGTAGCCTTCGAGCGCTTCACGCACGATTGAAGCCTCAGGCTCCTTCGGGAATAGAATGCGTCCGCTGCGTTTGACTGAACGATATTCATAGCCAACAGGCGCCGCAGTGACGGCGTACCCTCGCTCAACCCGAGCCGTCATTTTCTGAATGGCCTGTCGACGAAGTTGTTCGCGTTCGAGTTCACCACCAGCAACGGTGATGGTTTCGTGGTGACGGCCTTCCGGAGAGTCTTCAAACCGGAAGTTGGGACTATCAACGACCGCGCCAAAGTCCTCAGCAAGGCGGTCCCTAAGCTCCCAATAAAACCGGGTGCGGCGCGCGAACCGCTTCAGGTCGTCGAAGATGACAACGTACCGCTTTAAACGATTGGCCTTGAGATGGCGGAGCACCCCAACCATGCCGGGGCGTTCCATGTAGTCGCCAAAGCCGGATTTGCTGTCGGTGTAGACTGCTTCAACAGGCACGCCGAGCTTGGCCGCATGATTGCGGCAGAGATGCTCCTGGCTGCCATTGCCGTCGCCGTCGAGTTCCTGCTTTTTGCTCGAGACGCGGCAATAAACGATCGCGGCATGTACAGGCTTCATGGGCACGTCCTCAGCAACAATGTTGCTAACGCGGGCCGGAAGTGGGAGACGCCGGCCGCTGGCAATCGGCATCGATTCTACTGGCATCCTGCGGTGAAGGCGAGGTCGCTCCAAGGACCAGGCTCACAGCGTCGACGTTCCAACCGAGGTCGACGAACCCGCACATGATTTTCCACAATGCGGCCAATAGTTCGTTTTGCTCGGACTCGGTCAGCCCGCTGCCTTCTAGGTGATGGCGATAGTCTTCAGGTGCAAATGTTGCGAGCGAACTCGTGGCTTCCGCGCGATCGAGCGCGGGTTCGCTGAGATCAATGATGGGCGGCGCGAAGTGCGCGTTGATGGACAAGCGAGCCTCCATGACGATGGAAGCGTGCCGGAGCCGAAATGGCAGGAACGAGGCGGGAAACGCCGGGAAACGGTGAGCTCGCTTGACGCGGGAAATACTCAGCGATCCGGCCCGCGCAGTAGAGACGAAATCGACTTTCCAGTCTGATGCGCACGAGCAGCATCGATGGCGCGCGCCTGCATCAGCGCTTTGCGAATGTCGAGATGGAGTTCGAGCGCCTTGAGGCCGTCGCGCCAGTTAGGTGCGAATTGAAGGACGTTGCGTTTCACCTCCGTCGCCAGACCCAGGCGGCGCAGTTCTTGGGCGCGGCCCTTGAGGGCGTCGGTAGCGGCCGGATCGCCGTTAGGCGCTCGCAAGTCCGCGACGCGCACCTTGCCATCCTTGTCGAGTTGATCTGCGATCCAGTGATCGAGGCTTGTCGGCCGGTGCGCGCGCACCTCGCGGTGCAGCGCCTGCCGAGCGTCTTCACGTGTGCGGTTGCCCAACCGCTCGGTGGCGACATCGCGCGCGACTGATCGGAAACCGTGCTGCACAAACTCCCTCGGGATGATGAGATCGCGCCCGTCGCTGCGCACGCCCCGGAGGATGATGTGCGTGTGCGGGTTGTCTGAGTCCCAGTGATCGACCGCGACCCATTCGAGCCGCGAGCCCAGAGCAATCTCGGCGCGCCGCATGACTTCCCGCGTGTAGGCTTTGAGGTCACCAAGCTTTGTCCCGTTCTCGGGCGACAGGATGAGCCGGAAATGCCGGCGATCGGTCCGCGCCCAGGACGCGGCCCGTTCGCCGCCGTCTAGACCGGTGACGGTTGCGTCATAGAAAACCGAGCCTTCGGTGCGTTCGAGATACTTGCTATGTGCCCGCGCCTTCGAATCAGCCTGATCGGTGGACGCTGCAAGCCCTTCCTCGTTGCTAGTGTTGCTCGCGCGCGCGGCAGCATCACGAGCCACGTAACGCGCATGCGCGCGTAGGGCGGCGCCACCGCCGCCGGCATGGCTAAAATAGTGGATCTTCACGATCGCGCGTTGGCGTGGATCGAAGCCCGCGTGCGCACCCTGCGGTGAGGTGCGCATCGCCAACTTTCGCGACGGTCCAACAAGACTGTGCAACTTCTTGCCGTAGCCCGCGCGCATGACCCCGCCCGACGACTTCGCGCGGCCGTCGTGACGCCCCTCGATGATATCAGCGTTGAGCGCACGCGTGATGTTGAGTGATTTACCCGGCCGAAACACTTCAGCGCCGAACATGTCGCGCTTCAGTTTTCCGGCGCGGAAGAGTCGATTGATGCTTGGAGCTTCGATCATCGAGTGCGCTCAGCGTGGTGAGGTGCGCGCACCTCGTGCGCACCCTGCGATTATCGCGCGTACCTCGTATTTGCGCCAGTGATTGCAAGCGATTGGCGAAGGTGGTGGGGTTCTCTTTATCTTGCTTTCCACCCTGCATCTTCCGACAAACGTAAAATCAGCTCCTCAAAGCACGCTTCTTCGCGGCCATACCATCTCAAATGCTGCGAGTTCTTCACGCGCATATCCATGCGCTCCGCCTTCAGCCTCGGCGCCAAATGCACCACCGTCACGCGCTTGCCTTGCTCGAACGCGTGTTTCACTTCCGCCCGCATGAAGTCGCTTGCCAGCGCCGCCGCGGACAACAGCAGCAAGAATTCACCGCATGCTTCCACCGCATTCAGAATGTCTTCGTTCCATTCGTCGCTATCGATGAGTTCGCGTCCGGCCATCCAACAGGACCGTCCTCGGCGCTCAAGCCTCTGCGCAAGCGTGAGGGCGAAGGCGCCATCTGCCTCCGTGGCGTATGAAATGAAGTCTTGGGAAACGCTCCGGAAACGGGGCCGCAGCGCGAAATCGAGGGACGTGTTTCGATCCTCAACACCTGGCGGCTGCGCGCCCAAGGTCTCGACGCCGCCCCACAGGAAGGTAGGCATCAGCGAGCTTTGCCTGCGCTCCATCTCGCGCCGATCGGCCAGCGCTTCCTTAATCAGCGCAGCCCGCTCGGCTAGGTGCAGCGGGATGAAGTCGGGGCAACGCCGCAGCGCCAGGCTCAACCGCTGACCGTTTGCAGCATTCGCTTCCGCCACCAGAACGATCCGGTCCCAGAGCGCGAAAAGCGCATCGTGCCGCGCCAATGCGGCGGAGAACCTGGGCCACCGCTCCTTCAGTGTGCTTGGATTTACGAGTTCGAAAGTCTGCGTCATCGACCCATGCCACGCGATTCGGCCAAACCAATCGTCAACGCGAAGCGGACCTCATTAGGGGGCGGGCGGGCGGGCAAACCCCTCATCGTCGCGCCGCGTCCGCGGCCGTGTCTGGAACGAGCCCCGTATCAGCGGGCGCCATGACCATCATCGATCTAGGCGCGAGAGGGTGGTCTCCCACCCAGACTGATTGACCGGAGCCGAAACTGGTTTAGCGTTGTGCGCGATAGGGGTTTACCCCCGGCCCCCACAGCGGAAACGCCGGGATCTCCAGTCGGCCACGGAATGGGCCAGCTTCGCAAAGAGTTGTGAGTGCACCCAAGTACGGCAATGCCAGAACGGGGATATGATCAAGCACTCTGGCTGGAGAGCCCTGTCCCCCTATAGCTCGCAAGCGACTCGAAATCCGAACTTGTCGCGATCGCGTGGTCGGGCATCGGCCTTCCCACGCGCAGCCGATCGCAGGCGCCTGAAGTCGCTCGCATAGCATCCGCCGCGAGCGACCTTGGTCTCACTGCGCGGTTCGTCGATCCAAGCGGTGTGATCGTCGGGCGCCGTTTCGTAGTTCGGGTGAAAGCAGTCCTCGACCCATTCCCAGACGTTTCCATGCATGCCGAATAACCCGAACGCGTTTTCAAAACAGGCGCTCACCGGTCGAGGACTGTCCTCAGGCCAGTGGGCGCGATTGACCGCGGTGCGCACGTGCTTGGGTTTGTAGCGGCGATTGAAGTGCGCCTGCGCGTAACTGATCTCGTTGCCGGTGGCGTAGGCCGCTTTCGTCGTTGCACGGCAACAATATTCCCACTCCGCTTCTGAGAGCAGCCGGTAGCGGCGCCCGGTGCGGCCGCTCGCCCATTCGCAATAGCTTTGTGCGCCATCCCATGAAATCCCGGCGGCGGGGTAGAGACGCTCACGAAACGTGCTCCAGTCGAGCAAATATCCCAACGAATCGCGCTCGCCGCTCAAGCGAAGGATCGCTCTCGCATACTGAAACTCATCGATGGCTTCATGGGGCTCAATCTCGACCTGCGCGAACCCGCCAAAACCGCTCTCACATGCCCGGTTCCATTCAAACGCGGTGATCGGAAACACTGAGACGGCGATGCGACTTGCGATGGTCACACGTGTCACCGGGCGCTCCAGCCCGGAAGAGCCCTTTTCCTTCAGCGCGCTGCCCCGCTCAAAGCGCCCTTGCGGCACAACCATCATGATCGGCAGCGTATCGTCGTCCTTGAAACGGTCTCCGACAATCAGACCAGCGTGCTTGACCGCCGAGGCGTGCTTGTTCCGTTCTTCCGCCTCTCTGAGGATCCGACCGATTTCCGGCGCCAAAAGTCTCGCCACCTCGGCGCGATAGGCTTTCGCCGAGAGACTTACGGCGTGCAGTTTCGAGAGCTTTTGAATGGACCGCGGCAGGTCCGTTGATGACGGCATCTTTGCGTCGTCGAGCAAAACCGGGACGACGGTTGTGCGCTTGGATGACAGGGCAGATTCAATTTCCATGCGGACCCAGTCGTTCGAATTGTCTATCCGCCGTCCGGACTCATCGGACTCGGTGAGCCAGTGATGGCCCACGAGGCTAACCATCACTGAGCAGGTTCGCAGCGCCTCGCGAAGGACGGAAGGAAAATCTGCGGCGACTTGGATCAAGTCGATGTCGATGAAGACCTGGCCCGGGAATGATTCCGCCAGCACCTCGTACATGACGTGGGCGGCAATGGCGCTGTCGCTGCGCCGGTAGTTGATGAGAATGTCGGCCATGGCCGACGAAATTGCGATGAACGGGCCGTTTCGGCAATCCTGCAGAGCGGCGGCGCGCCATTGGCGGCCGTGCTCAGGCGAGAGTGGCGCGGCATTGGCGGGACGAGCCGCAGGCAGGGATTCAAACCGGCGTACTAGAAGACGGAGGAAGGGCCTTTCACCCCAGCGCGATCGGCATTTTGCGCGATGTCCTGCTTCATCCCGCAGGTGTTGCTATGGCGCCGGCGCTACCTATCCCCACATGTGGACGAAAGCCGATAGGTGGGAGGAATGCTGAGCACACCGACGCCGTTGGAGCAGGGCGCGCTTCTGATGTCGCTCCTGCTCATTGCTGGCTTTCTGATTGGCCATCCCTGGGGCCGGGTGGCGGCGCTTCGGACTTTGGGCGCGGTTTGGGACGCTATCTCATCCATCAGCGCCCGATTTGCGCTCGCATTTCACTATGTACTGCCGGCGAAGGAGCGTGACGGCAGCCTGCCGCGCATCCGGCTCTGGCTCTGGAGCGGGCTCAATGTCCTTTTGGTGATGCTCTGGCTAACCGGCCGTTTCTTCGGCCGTGACGCTGCATTCTATGATGCGATCGGCTGGGCCAATACATTGTTCGCCACTGTAAATCTGACGCTCGTCACCGGCGCTTATGCGGCGTTGCAGGAGGGCGTCGCCATCATGAATGCAGAAGAGGGATGGCGCAAACGCGAGTTCAAGCGCGATGCGCTAGCGGTGCGGCATGCGGGATTCGTCATCGCCTCGGTGGTGTTTCTCGGGCTGCAGACGGCCGCTGTGATGCATTGGCTGCAAGCGATGCACGATGTTGCCTTCGTGACTGTGCGCACGAGCCTGGGATCAACCTATTTCGACATTCTCGTTGCATTACTCAATGCGTTGCCGTTCACGCAGATCTTGGTTGGCGCGCCGCGTCTGGCCGACGGCGTTGCGTTTGCGCCTGGACTAGGCTTCGTGTTCGGGCAATCGTTTGCGCTGTTCGGCGCAGCCCTGCTGATCAGCACCTTGATCAATTTCGTCCAGCAGCACATCGCCTTCCGGAAAATGATCGATCGTCTCTTGCTCATGACAGACGTCGGCATGCGCCCGCTCGTTCTTGCCAAATTCAAGCGCGCGCCGACCGCAATCAAGCGCTATCTTGGCCGCCGCTTCGGTCAGGAGACTGCGCCAGTGAAGCAGATCAAACTCTTGGAACTGGCAGTCGAGCGCCCAATGTGGAGCGCGCCCATCATGTTCATGGGCCGGCTGCCGCGTCTTGCGCCGGAGGTGAAGAAAGAGGGCGGATTGATGATGGTCGCGTTTGTCGATCAGCGCGTCGACGCGATGGACGAGGCCTTGCGTGGCGAGATCGTTGAGCGCGCCAAGACCATCTTCTCTGCGTTGGATACTGATGAAGACAAGGCGCTGATCGCGCGGATCATAACGCCGTGCCTTGAGCATTTGTGCGCGAGCAACGATCCATCCATTGCATCGCACTGGGCCCGCGAACTGCGCAAGAAGCCGTCCCTGCAGAGATTGCTGGAAAGTCAGTTCAGTGGCGCGCTGGCAACGCGTGCCGCCACGCTGGTTGTGTCATGCAAGGCCGACGAAGCATGGCCGGCGCTCATCGATGCGATGAGCAAGTTCTCGGACACGGTCCGCGTGCCTTTGTTGCAGAATATGGCCGACATCGTCAGCTCGGGTTTGGCGACCGCTCGTACGAGTTGGCCGGCGATTATGGACGCCGCCAACGATCGGTTGCGCGCCCATCCCAGCCCGGCATTCGAGGCGGGTCTAGTGCGCTTGCGCGCGACGATCACTGCAAAGCAGCGCCAAGCACGACCCGCGGCAGCGGGCACGCCAGCGCGAGCGGCCGCGGCCTGATCATCATTGTTCCTGGGTTGCGCTGACCGGGGGCGGGCCTGCTTTATCGATAAGCCAATCCACGGCGGCCTGCGCTTTGGCGCCCGCCGCCAGAAACGCCCGCGGTTCGTCGCGCAACAGCTCGAGCCAACTGGCGATGTAACTGGCGTGATCCTCAAGATGGAAAGGAGCCAAGCCTGCCATCGCGCCAAGGATGGCCGACCCAAATTCCGCGGTATATCCTGACAGTCCAGCTGGACTCGGAACGATTTCCACAGTTTTACGAGCCATCACGCAGCCTCCTGGCTGCGTGATGGCTGCATGGAATGCATCCAGTCTGCGGCTTGCTGAGCCTTCGACGCGGCGGTGAAGATGGCGCGCGGGTCGGACTTCAAAACCTCCATCCACGATGCAAGGTAAGCGGCGTGATCTGGGCGCGGTTCGCAAGCAAGTCCGAGATCGGCGAGAATGAAACTCGCGGTCAATTCGGAAATTGCTTCGTCCATCGCATAAGAGAAAGAACCGAAACGCCCTGTGAGATCGCGATCGAGCCGATGCTTTGCTCCCGATGCATGCGCATGCTCATGCACACTAACTCCGATGGCAGAGACGGCGTCCTTGAAGCGCTCGAACGGCGGCAGGTGTACGGTGTCGGTCGAGGGATGATAGTAAGCCATGTCGCCGCCGATCACGACGGGCACCTTCAGCGCGGCGATGAAAGCCTCTGCATGCGTGATGCGCTCGCTCTCGGGAAGGCGCGGGGTCTCTGGCGCCGAATAGTCGTCGACTTGCGCGATGTTAAAGAGAGAGAAGCCGCGCGCGAACATGCGCGGACGACGCGCGCAATCTTCATCGTCGCTGTCTGCGCCATCCGTGCGCTTCCAGAACACGGCAAGCGTTGCGCGCTCACCTTTACGAACCTGTGCGCCGAGCTTGGCCCAGCAGCGATAGGTGCCCCAAAGACCGTGGGTGTAACCTGCGTGCTCGCCCGCGGCCCACAGAGCGAGAATGTTGAGGCCGCGATATGCAACGCCGGTTGCGACATTGATGGGACGCGCGGCGGGAGAACCGTCGTGATGCCAGGGCATGCGCCATTTGTCGGCGCCGCGCTCGATGGCGGCGAGAATGTCGGCGGTGATGCGCTCATAGATGCTGGCGCGTTGAGAAGATGACATCGGTGAAGCTCCGAACCCAGCCGGAGCCGATCTCCGGCGGCGGAGCTTTGAATGCGGCGCTCGTGAGCGCCGGCGCGCACCCGAACGGGCCGCAGCGAAGCGGAGGACGGCGCCAGCCGTTGCGCGGCGGCGCGGGCGCCGCCAGCTCCGCCTATTCGCCGGAGATCGGCTTTGCGATGTGTGGAGAGCGCTGACGCGTCGCCGGCTTACGCGTCGCGACGCAGATAGCGGCCCCAGGCCAGCTCGATCGCGTAAGTTAGGCTAAAGAGCACAAGCGCGCCGGTCACGATCGCGCCCAAGCTCATGGCGTCCGCGTCGAGGGGATCCAGAGCGACCAGCCCGGCCAGCAGCGCGCCGGCTAGTAGGACGGGGCCGGAAAAGAAGCAGTGCAGCCGCCCGCAGCGGCGCGCGTTGACAAGGCAGGCCGCGCCCATCCAAGCGAGCGCAAGCGACCAGGCGCCGGCGGCCCACGCAACCGAGGGCGAGAAGAGACTAGCAGCGGCGCCGACGAGCACCGGCGCGCCCCAGACAGCGAGGAAGCTGCCGATGTTGGCCGACAAGTCGCGCCGCGCGCACGCTTCGTCGGCTGTGCGGGGCTGACGCATCACGTCACCCGGCGCAGCAGGAGAGCTTGGCGACGTCGCGCTCGAAGCCTTGCGCGGCAAGCTTCAAACCCTCGACGGTGGTAAGGTAGGGAAAGATGGTCTCGCCAAGCGCGCGCGCGGTCATGGCGTGCTTGAGCGCTAGCGCCAGCGTCTGGATGCTGTCGGCTCCTTCGGGGGCGAGGATCTGTCCGCCCAGCAAACGATCGCTGCGCGCGTCGGCGACAAGCTTGATGAGCCCGCGCGTGTCGCGTGCAGCCAGCGCGCGCGGGACTTGGTCGAGCGGAACGACAGAGACTTTCACCTCATGTCCGGCGGCTAAGGCTTGGGCTTCGGTCAGGCCCACGCCGGCGACCTGGGGATCGGTGAACACGACCCACGGCATTGCTGCATTGTCGTAAGTGAGCGCATCGCCATTAAGCGCATTGCGCGCGGCCAGCTTGGCCCCGTAGGCGGCCATGTAGACGAACTGGTCGCGGTTGGTCACATCGCCCGCGGCGTAGACGCCGGCCTTGCTCGTGCGCATGTACGCATCGACGATGATGGCGCCGCGCTCGTCTTGAGCGACGCTCGCCTCGGCGAGGCCCAGCCCTTCGACGTTGGGCGCGCGGCCGGTGGCGATGAGGAGCTTTTCGGCGCGCAACTCGATCAGCTCGCCGTCGTCCTTGACGCACAGCGTGACGCCCGCAGCGTCCTCGCGGCAGGCGTCGTAGGCGACGCCGCAATGAAGGCGCATGCCCTCGTCTCGAAACACCTCCATCAGCGCGTCGGACACTTCTGGCTCGGCCTGCGGCAACAGGCGCGAGCGGCACACCATGGTCACCGCGACGCCCATGCGCGCCATCATCTGCGCCAGCTCGGCGCCGATGAAGCCGCCGCCCACGACGATCAGGCTCTTCGGCAGTGTGTCCAACTCAAGCAGCGAGGTGCTGGTGAGAGAGCTGACCTTGTCGATCCCTGGAATTGGCGGAACCGCGGGCCGCGCGCCGGTTGTGATGACGATCTTCGGCGCGTGGATGAAGCTGTCGCCGATAACGACGCCGCCATCGACAAGGCGTGCTTCGCCTTCGATGTAGGCGATGCTCTCGTACTGCGGCAGCAAATCGACGTATTTTTTCTGCCGGAGACCGGCGACCAAATCATCCTTCGCCGCGATGACGCGGCGCCAATCGACCACGCGCGCTTCGCCGAGAATGCCGTCGAACCGGCTGGCGGCGCGCGCGCCGTGCAGCGCCTCGGCGGCGCGGATCATGGTCTTGGACGGCACGCAGCCGACATTGACGCAGGTGCCGCCAATCACGCCATGTCCGATCAGCGCCACGCGCGCGCCTTGCTCGGCGGCGGTGATCGCGGCCGAAAAACCGGCAGAGCCCGCGCCGATGACGGCGAGGTCGTAGGCTTCGTCTTTTCTTGGAGTCGCGCAGCAGTCGGACATATCAGGCTTTCTTGTGCGAACGATCAGTGGCGCTGCGCCGGCGGCGGGCGAGCGCTCTGAGCCCCAGCGCCAAGGCGGCTAGCGCGGCGACGCCTATGAGTAAGGGCAGAAACAGGCCGCCTGCAATCGCCCGGAGGCCGGCGACGCCGAGGAACGCCAACACGATCGGGGTCAGCAGACAGCACAGCGCCGCCGCGATGATGCCGATCGAGAGGACCGGCCACTCTCTCATGAGGCCGGCGTGACGAGACGCGCGGGATAGCCAGCGTTGGTGGAGGCTGCGGCGATCGCTTCGGGCGTGGCGCGGCCGGCGTCGTAGGTCACCGTGGCGCGCTTCGATTCGAAGTCGACTTCGACCGAACGCACGCCGTCAACGCGCGACATCGCCGTGCGCACGGTGATCGGGCAGGTCGCGCAGGTCATGTTGTCGACTATAAACGACGCGGTGCGCACCTGCGCCTGCGCGATCTGGGCTTGCGCTTGTGCCGCCGATTGCAATGGCGCGAGCGTAACAACAGCGCCGAGCGCCCCGAGTGCGGCGAGCGCGCCGATGATCATGAGCTTCTTCATCGATTCTCTCCTTCAGTAGAAATACGGCGCCCACCAATCGATGGTGGCGGCCAATATGACGAGCGCGGCGGCAAGCCAGAGCGCGCTCTGCGTGATCAGCGCCGATTGCGGGCGCGCGCAATACGAGCCGTCCTCGCATTTGGGTTTCGGCCGGAAATAAACCTGCCAGAAGCCGAGCCCGATGAAGACCGCCGCGATGGCGATGAAGACCGGCTTATACGGTTCGAGCGCGGTGAAATTGCCGATCCAAGCGCCGGATACGCCGAGCGTCACCAGCACCAGCGGCAGGATGCAGCAGGACGAGGCGAGGACGGCGCCGGCGACGCCGCCGGCGGCGAGCCAGCCCTGACGGGGACCGGGATCGGGGCTTTGCTGCATCATGGGATCACGCTACAATCTGTAGCGACTACAGGATCAAGAGGATTTTGCAGGCCCATGAAGCAAAGCCATCCCATGGCCCTATTGCGGCGCGGGGAGCTTGCGGCCCGGGTTGGCTGCAACCTCGAAACCATCCGCTATTACGAGGGCATCGGCCTCTTGCCGCACCCGCCGCGCTCCGAAGGACGCCATCGGCTGTATGACGCGGATCTGGCCAAGCGGCTGCGCTTCATCCTGCGCGGGCGCGAACTCGGCTTTTCGATCGAGGAGATTCGCGCGCTGCTAGCGATTGCCGACGGCGCTGGCGGCTGCGCCGACGTCTATGCGCTCACGACGCAGCACCTCGATGTGGTCAAGCGCAAGATCGCCGATTTGCGCAAGCTTCAGCGCATTCTGTCGGACACCGCGGCGCGCTGCGCGCGTGACGCCTCGCCTGAGTGTCCGATTATTGAGGCGATGTCGGCGCCGTCGGCGGCGCGTCCACGGCGTCGATGACCCGCTGATAGCGGGCGATGTCGGCCTTGAGAACCGTGCGCTGTGCGCGCGACAGGCGCTTCTCCTTGAACAAGAGCTTGGCGTCGTCGCGTGCCTTGGCCCAGACCGGGCGATGACGCGCCGTGAAGCAAGCGTTGGGGCAGCATGGGCCAACCGCTCAGACTCGGGAAGCGTTGGAATGGCTTCGGGTTCGTGGCCGTCCACTTGGGCGACGTTGAAAACGCTGTAGCCGCGCGCGAAGAAACGCTTCTTCTCGGTGTCTTCCGCATCGGGTTTCTCGACCTGTTTCCAAAGCACGACCGCGCTGGCGCGCTCGCCCTTGCGCACGACTGCGCCCAGTTCGAACCATTGCTTGAACGTGCCCCAGAGGCCGGTGGGATATCCCTTCGCCTCTGCCGAGGCCCAAAGGGCGAGCGTGTTGATGCCGCGATAGGGCTTCTTCGAGCCGACGTTGGCGGGGCGATAGATGGCGCTGCCGTCATGATGCCAGGGCATGCGCCCCACTTCGACGCCGCGTTCAATCGCAGCGACGATCTGTTCGGTGATGCGGGCATAGATGCTTGCGCGGTCGTTATTGGGCATTGGACGTGTCCTGATGAGGCGCGCACGCGCGCGTGCGCGCGAATGAAAGAGAGGAGCCGCCCGAGGGCGGCTCCGAAGTGAGAAGGGCGGTTTAAGCCGCGGCGTCCGCGGTCTCGTCGGCCTTGGTCTTGGCGGACGCAGACTTGGTCTTCGGGCGCGATAGCCGCTGGTAGCGGGTGATCTCGAAGGTGTTGTCGTAGATCTTCTGCTCGCCTTTGAGCCAGACGGTCGGAACGATGCGGCCTTCGAAGGTAACGCTGTCGCCCTTGTCGAGCTGGGTCAGCATCTCGGCGTTCAGGTCAGCATCAAACGAGACGCAGCGAAGCCATTCAGTCTTGGTGTATTGGCCGTCGCGGCCTTCGGCCAAACGGTCTGCGGCGATCGAGATGCGGAGCGTCTTGCTTTTCAGTTCTTCGATCTTGCCGATGCGGCCCTGAGCGGTGAAGCGGAACATGGGTGTCTCTCCTGTTCGCCGGAAAGCTCCGGCGAGAAGCGCCGCGGGGCTCTCCCGCGATGGGGCCGTGGGCTGCATGCGGGTAAGAGGGCGCTTGCAAGGGGTCGCGGGTACCGCGACCGGAGGCTTGCCCCTTGCAAGCGACCGCCCGCATGCGAAGACGAGGACCAATGAGCGAGAGGCCTCGTGGTGTGTTGTCGGACCGAAGACGCGGGAGAGGCGCGTGCATTCGCTGCGAGGGCCAACAGCAGAGGCGGAGTGTGAGAACTGATGCGGCGCCGCATCGGCGCCGGTTATCCGCCGGTTTGGCGCCGCCCGAATCCGCGTCGACGGCCTATAGTGGCGAAGGTCAAGGAGGCGGGAAGCGTGCTCAAGCTTGAAGTCGATGGTGCTGAGGTGAAACGCTTGCGCTCAAGCCGTGAGCGCAGCGCAACGCAGAAGGAGTTTGCGCACGAAGTGGGGATTAGTGAGCGGCGGTTGAGAGAGATTGAGAACGCAAAGGGCTTGATCGCTGTCGACGTTGTCGATCGATTAGCACGAGCTCTGAGCGTGCCGCGGACGCAACTTTGCGCTTCTGCTCCGGCGCCGGCCTCGGCGATGCCGTCAAAACCTCCTGAGAAGGATCGTTTCTTCCCGCGC
>Ga0268299_1000162_pt1 | contig 262701 bp, 239 predicted proteins | sample NOBtaG_FD_193484 | JGI IMG/M metagenome (GOLD analysis project Ga0268299, IMG submission 193484) | Activated sludge microbial communities from bioreactor in Nijmegen, Gelderland, Netherland - NOB reactor | ecosystem: Engineered > Bioreactor > Aerobic > Activated sludge | place: Netherlands...
AGCAGCACGAAAAAAGAAGGAGTGAAACCCGCCCTTGACCCACAAATGACCAGAAATCCATAATCAAACCCGGGTCACTTCTCGATGGAAAACCCGGGTCACTTCTCAGTGGAAATCAACAGATGGGGGCAGGGAATAGGACGTGTCATTGGAGCGAACCGATTTCCACCTATCATTGGATGGGGGCCCCCGGTTACATACCCTAAACAAGATACCTAGAGGTTCTCCTCAGGTGCTCTATGGGTTCACTCTACAGTGGCCCCCGTCCTCGTCTCCCACCTACCCATCTTCCTACAGCACCCTGCATGGGGTTGTCTGAGGGGGATGCCACGAGGAACCTGCACCCCGCCGTGCATCCTCAGTCCCCGTTCCTGATCACCTTCCGCATCCCCCTGACGTGCCCCTGAGGGGGTCCATTAAGGATGCTTAAAGTGGCCAGCTACGGCCCCCGTCCTCGTCTCCTACCTCCTGTGGTCTCCCCCGCAGTGCACCCCGAGGACACCCCTTCTCCATCATCATCAAGAGGAACTCGACCATGACCCACAACCTTTCCGCCGGGCAGCACCACTTCTCCGTGCCCTTCACCCGCGACAACCCCCCAACGCCCTTGTCCCGCCCGTCTGGTGGGGCGATGCAGATCAACGTCGCATCCGAGGAAGAAGCGCAGCAACTTGCCCGCATCGCCTCGGCCCAGAAGACCCACGATCCGACGCACGGCTGGACCCCCAAAGGCAGCATTGCGGGGAAGGCAGAGGTGGTCGTTCAGGGCGGCAAGATCACGTCCTTCACCACACAGGACAAGACGCAGGAGGCGGTGACGCACTACGCGGTGCAGCCGACCCGGCCCGGATACATCTCCATCCCCGGCGCAGGGGAGACCACGATTGAGGCCGCGAAGGCTGGTGGTCTCATCCCGCACGACTGGAAAGAGGGCGATGCCAACCCTTTCTCCGAACCCGCTAAGGCCCCTGTTCAACAGGATAAGGCCGAGGCGGGGTCAGAGGACGGCAAAGACCTGACGGTCGCCCAGCATCAGGCGAAGGTGGCCGGGGACATCCTGACCAAGGCTGACCAGATCATCGGGGCTGAGGCCACCGACGCAATGCTGGACGCTGCCGTCCTGTCCGGGGACATCCCCGAGGATGGTCTTCCCAAGGGGATCACTCCCCTGATGGTGAAGCAGGTTTACACAGGCTTTGTCGCCCAGGCGAACGCCACCCTCAGCACCGTGGGGGCCACCGTGGACATGCTTTCCGAACTGCTGACCGAGGGGGAGCTTCTCCAAGCTCGTCGCGCCACCCTTGCAGGGACCACGGGGAAGGAAGAACTCGCAGCCCTTGGACAGCAAGCCGTCGCGCGCCTCGCACAGTTGCCCCAAATGGACCCCGAGAGCTTCCTACAGATGGTCGCTGACATGACCCCTGCCGAGCGCAAGTGCATCGCCTTCGACAGCAAGCTCGGGGAGTGGATGGTCCGCATCCCCGGTAAGCCCGTCATGTCCTACGGGGCCGCCGTGCACATGGGCCTGATCCGCGTCTAACACCGCCGCCGCCCGAACCTATCGGACTCTCCGTCTTCGCACGGGGGGGTCTTTCTATTTCATCATCGAGAGGAACCCGACAATGACTTCCACGACCATCAGCATGGTGCTGCCGAAGGCGGCCACCTGCGCCACCTGTGACAACACCTTTGCGCCCCCCGTTCTGGCTTCTGAACACGCCGGGGATGCCACGACTTGTCCGACCTGTGCGCAAGCCAAGATCACCGCCCGCGACCGCGCCCAGATCGACGCATACACCGCCATTTTTGAGGCCGAACGCGCCGCCGTCCTCGCCCAGATCACCGGGGGGGAAGTGCAATGAACCTGACGCCGATCCTTCTCGACAATCGCGGGGCCATTGTTGCCGGGGCCATTGCTGACCTGATCGCGGCCACGAAGGCGCATGACCGGGTGGACCCCAAAGCGCCCGAGGTGGTGCGGATCATCGCCCAGTCGCTCACTTGGCCCGACCAGAAGGAACGCCCGAACCGCGCTGGCTTGGTCTTGCGCTGGCGGTGTTTGACAGAGGAGGGCAGGGAACTAGTCGCCTCGACCACACACCCACTGTCAGATGCAGCAGCCGTCCTGTTCCTAGGCCATGGCCTTCCCGGCGATACGCTGGTGACGCTGCGCCATGAGGGGAGGGGATACGACAGCTTCCGCCCGATGCGGCTGGACATTGCCGCAGCCCACGGCATCAAGCGCATGGAAGACCGGGCCAGACTGCAACAGCTTCGGCAGGGGAAGGGCGAAGATGCCCCGGCGCGGAATGGCCCCGCCACGAAGGGCCAGCGACGCTCCTCTGCCGATGCCAACGCGAAAACGGCCACCGCATGATCGCCACGGAACCCGTCTGGGTCGCTGGCAAGGGCTTGGTCGCGCCGAAAGGCTGGATCAGCCCAGAAGCAAGGGCCAGAATGCAACTCGCCCAGCGTGAGTGCGAGGAAGCCGCTGCAGCCATGGCAAAGGCCGCCGCCGGGGAACAGTGTCCATCGCTGTCCGACTCCTCGAACGGAGACCCCGCTGGCTTCGTAGTGGACCCCTTCGGCGGCCAAAGATAGCCCCTGAGGGCGCGCTACAGGGCCGCCAAGAGCCCGCACAGGTTTCCCGACATCGGGGGCCCAACTGACCAAGGCGCAAATCCCGTTTCGTTCCACGCGCCTGTCCTCCAGCACGAGAGGACAACCCGCCCCCTTCGTTCAGGTATCGGCCCCGCTTCGTCAGCTTCGTTTTTGTCGAGAGTCCCTCGGCTGCGTTGCGGGCGGGAGTGATGACCCGCCGCCGATGCCTGACCCGAGGGGGCGGGCTTTTCCCAATTGCAGGAACTAAGATGACCGACCTGACCCGAACGGAATTGGGGGTCGCTTGCGCCCTCTATCGCATAGAAAACGAGGGCGGCTGCGGCCCCTTCATCGCATTGGACGCCTTCGCGCTCAGTTTTTACCACGCAACGGTAGTGCGTGACCCAAAAGTCGTCAAAGGCCAGCCTCCATATCCCGACCACAACGCGAACCTCTTGCAGGACCTCGGGCTGCACACCGGGTATCGGTGGGGCTGCACTTCGCTGCAAAGCCTCAGGAAGTGGTTTCCGTCCCCCGAAGGGCTGCGGCTTCTGGAAAGGGGCGGCTTCGGGCTGTCCACCTATGCGGTTGAAGGCGGCGCATTCGTCCCCGATTGCGACGACAGCGTGGCCTTCGATCTTTCACGGTCGCGCCGTATCGCCCGCACCTCCCCAATGGCCTTGGGTTAATTGGGGATTACTCCCCGTCCTCCCTCTCGCTGGTCTGCTGACCATCAGCCTCCGATAACGGAACGCCCAGCGCCTTTTTCATCGCCTTGGTGGTCTGCCGCAGCTTCGCGACCCTGCCACCATAAACGCTGTCCCCGACGCCCCCCAGGGTGTGCCCAAGGATCAGGTTCTGGTCCAGCGTCGAGACCTCGGCCAGAATGAGCCTGTCTTTCATGTTGTGCCGCAGCGAATGGATGACGTGCTTTTCATCTTTGGTCACGGCCCGGACATGTTTCATCAACGCCGCAGAGGCCGCATCAGAACCCCGGACACGCCCGTAAGACGGGAAGACCATGTTGCCCTCACGGGACAGCTTTAGGGCCTCCTGAGCCGCCGCCAGCGTGTCCCCGACAAGGGGCACTTCACGGCGCGACGTGCTGGTCTTGAGGCGGCGCAGGGGGTGGGGCTCGATGCGGATGAACGCCATATCGCCCGTCGCTACCACGTCCTCCACCCTAAGTCCCGTTACCTCGGAAATCCGGCATCCGGTCCCCTCGATCAGACGCCAGATCAACGCCAACTCGGGGCTGGCCCCTGCGATGACCCTAGCGCGGACCTGTTCAAGCACCTTGGGGGGCAGCGGGTCGCGCTTGTCCGATGCCTTCTGGCCTTCGCCTTTGCGAACCCGGACCACGGGCAGATCGTTGAAGGGGTTCTGGAATGACCCCGGCAGATTGAATTCCTTGGCAGCAAGGTTGATCACCGCCGCGACGATGGACAATTCCCGCGACACTGTGGTGGGGCTGACCTTCTCCCCGACCCCGCGTCCCGTGGTCTTCACCCGGTCAAGCATTTCATCGCGCACCTTGCGGGCGTCGTCACGGGTCAACGTGGTCAGCACCGGGACGCGCCCTATGGCCTTGATCGTGGTCGCAATGACCCTGTTCGCCAGCCCCACAACGCGGCTGTCCGTGGCGGGGTTATCCGCGTCCAGCTTCTCTTTCAGATAAAGCTTCCGGGCATCTTCTAGCGTCGGCTCAGGGGTCTTGATGCGGTCAGGCCCGAGGCGCAGAAGGTTGATCGTGTAGCGGTCTACAGGCGGCACCCCGACAGGCTCGTATTCGTCCTGCGGATAGCGTTCCATCATGGTCTCGCCCGTCAGGACCAGATCGGCCTTGGTCGCCCCGGCTTCGATCAGATCGGCCCGACGCCGCAGGGCCTCAGCATAGGCTTCCCGCTCTGAGGCATCGGCAGAGGAAGCCGCCTCCGCCATGGACTGCCGCTGTCGTGCCCGGTCAATCTCACGCTCCACCTCTGCGTGATACTGGGGGTAGGCCCTCAGGGCTTCTTTCTCCGAATCCCCAAGTTTCCGCTTGAATTCGCGCTTCGTGATCTTCCCGGCAACGTCCTTGGGAACCCTACGCCGGTATTGGAAAGCGCCCGCCTTGGTGCGTTCAACGTGCTTCAAAACAAGTCCCATGTGTGCCCCGTGTGTGCTCAAGTGTGCACCGGAACGACAGCTATGTCACGGAAGTTATTGAGATATATGGGCCTTACAGGCACACAATGGAGCGGGTGAAGGGAATCGAACCCTCGTCGTAAGCTTGGGAAGCTTCTGCTCTGCCATTGAGCTACACCCGCCTTGCGATCCCAGCTAAGCGAAGCCGGGCCGCGCGTCAAGCGGGCGGCCCGGCAAACCGCGGCGCAGCGCAACGGCCGCCGGCGGGAATCCGGCGGCCGCGCGGACTTCCGGCGGTCTGGGGACTTACATCGCCGGAAGAAGAACGGTGTCGATCACATGGATCACCCCGTTCGACTGCTTGACATCGGCGATGGTGACGGTCGCCACATTGCCCTGACCATCCTTGATCTTGACCATGCCGTCCTCGACCATCGCGGTGAATTCGCAGCCACCGACGGTCTTGACCGGATGCATGCCGCCGTCATCGGCGATCATCTTCTGGATATCCGCCGCCATTGCGTTTGCCGCGACGACATGGCAGGTCAGGATCTTGGTCAGCATCTCCTTGTTCTCGGGCTTCAGCAGATTTTCCACTGTGCCGGCGGGCAGCTTGGCGAAGGCCTCGTTCGTCGGCGCGAAGACGGTGAACGGGCCTTCGCCCATCAGCGTCTCGGCCAGGCCGGCGGCCTGAACGGCGGCGACCAGCGTGGTATGGTCCTTCGAGTTCATCGCGTTCTCGACGATGTTCATGTCCTCCATCATCGGCGCACCGCCGACCATGGGGTTTTCTGCCAGCGCCGGCGCGGCAGTCGTCAGCGCCAGAAGCGCGGCAATGCGGATCGCTTTCATCTTGGAACTCCCTGTTACGGGGCGGGCCTTCCCCGCCGCACGACAGGAGCTACGGAGCGCGCCGCGGCGGAGTTTCAGCCCGGCGCGGCGATCACGCAGCCGTGATCTCAGGCGTCGATCGTATGCGACATCAGCACGGGGCCCGTCGGCCCGTCTGCCGGGCTGCCGCCCTCGGGCTCCATCGACACGGCCAGCGTCCAGCCCGGTGCGGGCATCGGATAGGCCACCTCGAAATGCGCCTCGGCCAGCAGGCCCAGCGACTGCGGCGCGCCGCCGGGCGGGATGATCCACAGCTCATGCACCTGGCCGGCGGGGGCGGCGGTGCCCTCCATCCGCGTGACCATCAGCATCTCGCCCTTGTGCTGGACCATGTAGACCGTGGAATGGTCCGCGCTTGCCAGCATCGCCACGTCCTGCATCGGCGCCGGCATCAGCATAAGCACCGCCGCCGCCATCGCCACCGCCGCGACCGCGCCCGAGAAGAGGCCCATCCAGCGCCGCCTGCGGTCCGGTTTCGGGAAAAGCCGCGCCTCGACCCGGGCGAAAATGGCGTCGGACACCGGGGCGGCGGCGTAATCGTCGTTCAGGAGCGCAAGCCGCTTCTCCCAGCCCTCGACCGCGGCGCGGAAGGCGGCATCCGCCTTCATCCGCGCTTCGACCGCCGCGCGTTCGTCCGGATCAAGCACGCCCGCCACATATTCGGCGGCCAGCGCGTCGATCTCTTCGGCAAGGGTCAGGGGCGGTTCGGTCATCGGTCCAGACACTCCTTCAGGCGAAGGAGGCTCCGGCGCAGCCAGGTGCGCATCGTGTTGAGCGGCACGCCATGCCGTGCGGCGAGTTCGGCATAGGACCGCCCGTCCAGATAGGCACCCCTGACCGCCGCCGCACGGTCGGCCTCAAGCGTGGCAAAGCAGTCGGCCATCCGCCCGGCCTCGCCCTTGGCGATCATCCGCGTCTCGGCCCGCGGCGCAGGGTCAGGCGCGCGGTCCAGCACCTCGCCGTCTGCCGGATCGCCGCGGTCCGCGGCGCGTGCCCGCAGCCTGTCGATCGCCAGGTTCCGGGCGATCGCGATCAGCCAGGTCATGCCGCGCCCCTTCGCCGGGTCGAAACGCCCCGCCCGCAGCCAGACCCGTGTGTAGACTTCCTGCAAGGCATCCTCCGCTTCGGCCCTCTGCCCAAGCATACGGAGCGTGACCCCCATGAGTTTCGCCGATGTCTCGCGGTAAAGCAGGCGAAAGGCCGCGCGGTCCTGCGCGGCACAGCGGGAAAGCAGGTCGGCGACCGGGTCCTCCATCGCGCCAAGACTACGCGACGCGGCGCGGGAAACAAGCGGCGCCTGATCGCGCCGTCCCTCAGCCCGGCCGCCGCCGCCGCCGGCCGCCGTCGCCGCCCCCGAGCGCGGTGTTGAAGGCCACGTCGGGCAGGGTGACGATCTTCGCCAGTTCCGGGAAAGGGTCCACCGCATGCGGAATGGCGTTCGCGTTCACGAAATGCTCCTGGAAGCGCGGCTCGATCGCGGTTTCGACCTTGTGGATGTGGTGGACGACCTCTTCGATCTGGTCGCGCGCCGCCCGGTTCAGCAGCGCGATCCGCGCCCCGGTGCCGGCGGCGTTCCCGGCGCTGAACACCTTGTCCAGCGGCACGTCGGGGATCATCCCCAGAACCATCGCATGCTTGGCGCTGATATGCGCGCCGAAGGCGCCGGCCAGCACCACCCGGTCGACCCGGTCGATGCCGATCTCGTCCATCAGCAGCCGGGCGCCGGCGTAGAGCGCCGATTTCGCCAGCTGGATCGCCCGGATATCGGCCTGCGTGACCATGATCTTCGGCCCGCCGTCCTCTCTCGCATCATGCAGCAGGTAGGAATGCGTCCGCCCATGCGGCAGCATCCGCGCGCTTCCCACCTGTTCGGCGCTGCCGATCAGCCCGCCGGGGTCCAGAAGCCCGGCCATCCGCATCTCGGCCACCGCCTCGATGATGCCGGACCCGCAGATGCCGGTGATCCCGGTGCCGGGCAACGCGGCCGCAAACCCGGGATCGTCCGACCACAACTCGCTGCCGATCACCCGGAACCGCGGCTCCTTGGTCACGGGGTCGATCTCGACCCGTTCGATCGCGCCGGGGGCTGCGCGCTGGCCGCTGGAAATCTGCGCGCCCTCGAAGGCGGGGCCGGTGGGCGACGAACAGGCCAGCACCCGCGCCTCGTTGCCCAAAAGCAGTTCGGCATTGGTGCCGACATCGACGATCAGCACCATGTCCTTCGATTTCTGCGGCTCTTCGGCCAGCGCCACGGCGGCGCAGTCGGCCCCCACATGCCCCGCGATGCAGGGCAGGACGTAAAGCCGGGCGTTGCGGTTCAGCGCCGTCAGCCCCACGTCGCGGGCATCGGCGGAAACCGCGTCGGAGGTCGCCAGCGCGAAGGGCGCCTGTCCCAGTTCCACCGGGTCGATCCCGAGGAACAGGTGATGCATCACCGGGTTGCAGACCAGCACAATCTCGTAGACCGCAGCCGCATCAGCGCCCGCCTCGGCCGCGATGGCGCCCGCCAGCGTGTTCAGCGCCTCGCGCACCGCGCGGGTCATCTCGACATCGCCGCCGGGGTTCATCATCGCATAGGATACCCGGCTCATCAGGTCTTCGCCGAAGCGGATCTGGGGGTTCATCAGCCCCGATGACGCCAGCACCCGGCCGTCGCGCAGGTCGCAGAGATGGGCGGCGATGGTGGTCGATCCCAGATCGACGGCTAGGCCCAGCAGCGGCCGTTCGTCATAGCCGGGGAAGACGTCAAGGATGCGGTGCCCGGCGTCGTGGTTGCCGCGGTTCAGGATGACCGTCACCTTCCAGTCGCCCTTGCGCAGAACGGGCTGCAGGCGCGACAGGATGGCAAGGTCCGCCGTCACCCCCTCGATCTGCCACTGGCTGCGCAAGGCCCGCGCCAGCCGCTCGAAATCGCCCGAGGGTTCCTCCATGTCGGGCTCGTCCACCTCGACGTAAAGCGCGCGGGTGGCCGGGTCCATCTCGATATGCCGCTCGGCCGCGGACTTGCGGATCACCTGCTTGTGGACCTGGCTTTCCGGCGGCACGTCGATCACCACATCGCCCATCACCCGGGCCTGGCAGCCCAGCCGCCGCCCCGCGGGCAGGCCGCGGATGCGGTCATAGCGTTCCTCGACGGCATTCCATTCGCTCAGCGCGTCGCTGGCGACGGTGATGCCGTGTTTCGGAAACTCGCCGTATCCCGGGGTGATCTGGCATTTCGAGCAGATGCCCCGCCCGCCGCAGACCGAATCGAGGTCCACCCCCAGTTGCCGCGCCGCCTGCAGCACCGGGGTTCCATGGGCGAAACGGCCCCGCTTGCCGGATGGGGTGAAGATCACAAGGGCGTCGTCGGCCATGGGCATTCTCCTGCGCGCCCCCCTGTTCTAGGCCGTGGCGCGGCGCCCGCAATGCCGGATTGCGGCAGGTTGCCCGCTTCTAGCGGCTCGCCGGGCCGAAGCGCCCCGCCGGCCGCACGATTTCGCCGGCGGAAGGGCGGCGGGGCGTTGACGTCGGGCCGGCGCCCGCATACCTCGCCGGCCATGGCCCGCGCTCCGCTTCTGCAACTGACCGACATTTCGCTGACCTTCGGCGGCAACCCCGTGTTCGACGGCCTGTCGCTGACCGTGCAGCCCGGCGACCGGCTGGCGCTGGTCGGCCGCAACGGCAGCGGCAAGTCGACGCTGATGAAGGTGATGGCCGGTCTGGTCGAGCCCGACCGCGGCGCCCGCGTGGTGCCGCAGGGGGTGACGACGGGCTATATGGAGCAGGACCCCGATCTTTCGGCTTTCGCCACCCTTGGCGACTATGCCGCCAGCGCGCTGCCCGAGGGTGAGGCCTATCGCCTGTCGGTCGTGGCCGAGGGGCTGAAGTTCGACCCGGCGACGCCGGTCGCCACCGCCTCGGGCGGCGAACGCCGCCGCGCCGCACTGGCCAAGCTGCTGGCCGAGGCGCCGGAACTGATGCTGCTGGATGAACCGACGAACCACCTCGACATCCAGGCGATCGAATGGCTTGAGGCGGAACTGCGCGACACCCGCGCGGCCTTCGTGCTGATCAGCCACGACCGCGCCTTCCTGCGGGCGCTGTCGCGCGCCACGCTCTGGATCGACCGGGGCGAGGTGCGCCGCCGCGAATCCGGCTTCGACGGGTTCGAGGACTGGCGCGAAGAGGTCTGGGCGGCCGAGGACGAGGCCCGCCACAAGCTTGACCGCAAGATCAAGGCCGAGGCGAAATGGGCGGTCGAGGGCATTTCCGCCCGCAGGAAGCGCAACATGGGCCGCGTCCGCGCCCTGCAGGCCCTGCGCGCCGAACGCAGCGCCCAGATCAGGCGGCAGGGCACCGCGGCGATGGAATTCGACACCGGCCCCGTCTCGGGGCGCAAGGTGATCGAGGCGCAGGGCCTGACCAAGGTTTACGGTGACAAGATCATCACCCGCGACTTTTCCCTTCGCATCCTGCGCGGCGACCGCGTCGCCTTTGTCGGGCCGAACGGCGTGGGCAAGACAACGCTTCTGAAAATGCTGACGGGCGAGGTCGCGCCCGACGCCGGCACCGTCACCCCCGGCACCAACCTTGAGATCGCCGTCTTCGACCAGACGCGCGCCGCGCTCGACCCCGAGGCGAACCTTTGGGAAAACCTGACCGGCGATCCGGTGATGAAGGTTTCGGGCGCCGCCGATCAGGTGCTGGTGCGCGGCCAGAACCGCCACGTCGTCGCCTATCTCAAGGACTTCCTCTTTGACGAGGCGCAGGCCCGTGCCCCCGTCCGCAGCCTTTCGGGCGGTGAGAAGGCGCGGCTGCTGCTGGCAAAGCTGATGGCGCGGCCGTCGAACCTGCTGATCCTTGACGAACCGACGAACGATCTGGACGTCGAGACGCTGGACCTTCTGCAAGACCTGCTGGGCGACTATGACGGCACCGTCCTGCTGGTCAGCCACGACCGCGATTTCATCGACCGCGTCGCCACCCAGACCGTCGCGCTGGAAGGCGGGGGCAGGGCGGTGGTCTACCCGGGCGGCTGGTCCGATTATGCCCGCCAGCGCCCCGCGCCGGCCGAACCGGCGAAGGCCGTGCCCCCGCCGGCCCGCCCGAAGACCGGGGACCGCCTCGTCCGCAAGGCCGAGGGCCTGACCTTCACCGAGAAGAAGCGGTTCGACGACCTGCCCGCCCTGATCGCCCGGCTTGAAGCCGAGATCGCCAAGCTGACCGAATTCCTGGCCCAGCCCGAGCTTTTCAGCCGCGAGCCGGCCAGATTCGCCAAGGCAAGCGCCGGGCTGGCCGAACGGCAGGCCGCGCTTGCCGCCGCCGAAGAGGAGTGGCTGGGGCTGGCCGAACGCGCCTGACCCGCGTTTCCGTCGGTCCGCCGGCACCCCCTTCCCACGCCTTCCGCTGCGGCATCGGCCGCTTCCGGCCGACGCGTTACCGGCGTCGCGCAACCCTTTGCCGCCGGCCGTTCACGGCCGGGTGAGGCGGGTTGAACCCCGTCGCGCCGATCCCCAGCCTTGGAAGCCCGACGCGCTGGTCCGCACCGGCCCCGGCGGCCGCGATCCGGCGCGATCCAGAAGGAGAAAGACATGAAACGTATCGCAACCCTCGTCCTCGCGGCGACAACGACACTGGCCATCGCCCCGCCGGTTCTGGCCGGCGGGCCGACCGTGCCCGCCACGGAACCGGTGATCGTGCCTGAACCCATGCCCGTCGTCGCGCCCTCGGCCGACTGGTCGGGCGCCTATGGCGGTGCCCAGCTGGGCTATGGCGATGTCGATTCGAACGGCGCCGGCTCTGATGGCTATGGCTGGCTGGGCGGCGTCCATGCCGGCTACCGCTGGATCTGGGCGGCACCGTCCTTGGGGTCGAAGGCGACTATGACGCCGCCGATCTTGAGCTTGGCGGCGGCACCGGCAGCCTTGATTCCATCGCGCGGCTGAAGCTTTCGGCCGGGGCCGACCTTGGCAGCACGCTGGTCTACGGCACCGCCGGCGGCGCCTGGGCCGATGGCAACCTGGCCGGGGTCGAGGGATCGGGCGACGGCTATTTCTACGGCCTGGGCGTCACCCGCGCGCTGAACGACAGCTGGTCGGTCGGGGCCGAGGTGCTGCAGCACACGTTCGATGATTTCGACGGCAGCGGCACCGATCTGGACGCCACCACGCTGACCGCCCGCGCCTCCTACAACTTCTGACGCGCCGGGCCGGGGCCGGGGCATCCGCCCTGGCCCCGTTCAGCCATCCAGCGCTGCCTGCGCCTTCTTCGGCAGCCCCGCCCGGATCAGCCGGTAGGAGGTGACGATCCGCTCCTGCAGTTCGGCGTCCGGCACGGCGCCGAAGGGAAACCTCGCCCAGCTTGCGTGCAGATAGGGCGCCCGCTCCGCGCGGCCCGTCTCGATCAGCAGCCGCGCGGTATCGACATGGCCGGTCTTGACCGAAACCCCGTCGCCCGCCTGGCCGATGATCGCGAACATCTTGCCCCCGACCTTCCAGCAGTCGTGGTCCGGCCCGAAGGGCTGCGTGACAACGGCCCCCGGCAGGGTGGCGCAGAAGGCGTTGACGAAGGCGCGGTCCTGCATGGCCCCTCGGCAGATGTAGGCCGCGGCAAATCCTCTTGGCGGCGCCCGGTTCCGCGTGTATTCCTCCCACGCATGACGACGTTGCGCAACATCCGCATCTGCTGCATTACCCGCTGACTTCGGTCGCGCGGGCGCTTCGTCATTCCCGATGAATGAAAAGCCGCTCCCGCGCAGGCTGCCGCGTGTTTGGGACGACTGACATGGTGACGATCCGCCTGACCAATTCGAAGACCCGGAAGAAGGAGGATTTCATCCCCCTGAACCCGGACGACGTGCGGATGTATGTCTGCGGCCCCACGGTCTATGACCGGGCGCATCTGGGGAACGCGCGGCCGGTGATCGTGTTCGACACGCTCTACCGGCTGTTGCGTCATGTCCATGGCGCGGACCATGTGACCTATGTCCGCAACTTCACCGACGTCGACGACAAGATCAACGCCGAGGCGCAGCGCCGCAAGGCCGCCGGCCGGACCGAGACGCTGGAGGCGCTGATCCGCGAGCGGACCGAGGAAACCATCGCCTGGTATCACGCCGACATGGACGCGCTTGGCGCCTTGCGCCCCGACCACGAACCCCGCGCCACCGAATACATCGGCGCGATGATCGCGATGATCGAGGGGCTGATCGCGAAGGATCACGCCTATGCGGTCGAGGGCCACGTCCTTTTCCGCGTGCGGTCCTACCGGGACTACGGCGCGCTCTCGGGCCGGTCGGTCGATGACATGATCGCGGGCGCCAGGGTCGAGGTCGCGCCCTTCAAGGAAGACCCGATGGATTTCGTCCTCTGGAAACCCTCGGACGCCGACCTGCCGGGCTGGGACAGTCCCTGGGGCCGCGGCCGCCCCGGCTGGCACATCGAATGCAGCGCCATGGCCTACGAACTTCTGGGCGAGTCGTTCGACATCCACGGCGGCGGGCTGGACCTGCAGTTCCCGCACCATGAAAACGAAATCGCCCAATCCGCCTGCGCCCACCCGCACGGGGCGTTCGCCAAGGTCTGGCTGCACAACGAGATGCTGCAGGTCGAAGGCAAGAAAATGTCGAAATCGCTCGGCAATTTCTTCACCGTGCGGGATTTGCTGGATCAGGGCATCCCGGGCGAGGTGATCCGGTTCGTCTTCCTGATGACGCATTACCGCAGCCCGATGGACTGGACCGCGGAGAAGGCGCGGCAGGCAGAGGCGACGTTAGGAAAGTGGCACCGGATGAAAGGAGCCGCAAAACCCGCAGCATTTCCGCCACCCGAAGTCATTGACGCGCTCGCAGACGACCTAAACACGTCGTTGGCGATCACGCGCCTTCACAAGCTGGCAGATCGTGGCGACGTGCCCGGATTGCTCGCCGGTCTTGAACTCCTGGGTCTGGAAACGATCTCGAAGGACTTTCTGGATATCTGGAGAGAAGGTGTCAAAGAAACCTTGGAACTCTTGACCGCGAGGTTCGGCGAAGAACGTGCGGCCGCCATGTCCACCAAGGATTTCTCAGCCGTCGATGCCCTGAAATCCACCCTAATCGCCGCCGGGGTCGAGGTGCGCATGTCCAAGGCCGGCGTCGAGCTTGTCCCCGGCCCGGGTTTCGACCCCGAGAAGCTCGAAGCCATCAAATGATGCGGTCTTGCACGCCCAAAGCCAGCACCCGAACCACCCCCGTCCCGGGCTTGACCCGGGACCTCTGGCGGGCGGACGGGGCCCCGGATCGGGTCCGGGGCGGGGTCGCTTCACGGATCGCGCGACGGCCAAGGGCTGACGCCGGTTCAACACCCGCCCGCAAGCCGTTGACTTCAAACAACCAAGCCAGCGTCCCGTCCCAGGATGCCCGCCCCGGATGCGCCCCATGACCCGCGAACGCCTCTACCTCTTCGACACCACGCTGCGCGACGGCCAGCAGACGCAGGGCGTCCAGTTCTCGGTCGCCGACAAGGCCCAGATCGCCCGGGCGCTCGACGCGCTCGGCGTCGATTATATCGAGGGCGGCTGGCCCGGCGCCAACCCGACCGACAGCGATTTCTTCGCCGCCGCACCGGCGACGCGGGCGAGGATGACGGCCTTCGGCATGACGAAACGGGTCGGCCGGTCGGCCGCGAACGACGATGTCCTCGCCGCCGTGCTGAACGCGGGGACCGAAACCGTCTGCCTCGTCGGCAAGACCCATCCGTTCCATGTGAAGACCGCCCTCGGCGTCAGCCTTGAGGAAAACCGCGAGGCCATCGCCGAGACCTTCGTCCACCTCGCCACGCTTGGCCGCGAGGCGCTGTTCGATGCCGAGCATTTCTTCGACGGATTCAAGGCCGACCCGGACTATGCGCTTTCGTGCCTCATGGCCGCCTACGGGGCCGGCGCCCGCTGGATCGTCCTTTGCGACACCAACGGCGGCACCCTGCCGCCCGAGGTGCAGAAGGCGGTGACCGCAGTCATCGCTGCCGGCATCCCCGGCGACCGGCTGGCCATCCACGCCCATGACGACGCGGGCCTCGGCGTCGCCAATTCGCTGGCCGCGATCACCGCCGGGGCGCGGCAGATCCAGGGCACGCTGAACGGGCTGGGCGAACGCTGCGGCAATGCCAACCTGACCAGCCTGATCCCGACGCTCCTCCTCAAGGAACCCTTCGCCAGCCGGTTCGAGACCGGGGTCAGCCCGGACGCCCTGCACGGCCTGGTCCGGACCAGCCGGATGCTAGACGACATCCTGAACCGCGTGCCGCTGCGCAGCGCGCCCTATGTCGGGGCAAGCGCCTTCGCCCACAAGGCGGGGCTTCACGCCAGCGCGATCCTGAAAGACCCCGCGACCTATGAACATGTCGACCCGGGTCTTGTCGGCAATGCGCGGGTGATCCCGATGTCGAACCAGGCGGGCCAGTCGAACCTGCGCGCGCGGCTGGCCGAGGCGGGGATGGAGGTCGATGCGAAAGACCCGCGCCTTGCCCGCATCCTTGAGGTGGTGAAGCAGCGCGAGGATCAGGGCTATGCCTATGATGGCGCGCAGGCGAGCTTCGAACTGGTCGCCCGCCGCGAACTGGGCCTCTGCCCGGACTTCTTCGACATCGACCGCTATCGCGTCACGGTCGAGCGGCGGCGGAACCGGCTGGGCGAGGTGATCAGCGTTTCCGAGGCGGTGGTCGTCGTCTCGATCGGCGGGCAGAAGGTGATGTCGGTCTCGGACAGCGTCGATGCCGAGGGGCATGACCGCGGCCCGGTCAACGCGCTGTCGAAGGCGCTGGCCAAGGATCTGGGCCCCTATCAGGCGGTGATCGACGACATGAAGCTGGTCGACTTCAAGGTCCGCATCACCCAGGGCGGGACCGAGGCGGTGACGCGCGTCATCATCGACAGCGAGGACGGGCAGGGTCGCCGCTGGTCGACCGTCGGCGTCAGCCCGAACATCGTCGACGCCAGTTTCGAGGCGCTTCTGGATGCCGTCCAGTGGAAGCTGATCCGCGATGCAGGCCTTCCGGCCTGACCGGCGCTGCGCTATCAGGGCCCATGTCGATCGACGCCTGTGCCAGTCTTGTCGAACGGGGCGATCCGGACCGCTTCCTTGCGGTCATGGCCTCGCCCGCCTGGACGCGCGAGCTACTGTTCCCGCTTTTCGCCTTCAACCTTGAACTGGCGCGCGCGCCCTGGGTGACGAAGGAGCCGATGGTCGCCGAGATGCGGCTGCAATGGTGGCGCGACGTGGTGGACGAGGCCGCCTCCGGCACCGCGCCGCCCCGTGCGCATGAGGTGGCGGGGCCGCTCTGCACTCTGGTCCGCGACGCGGGCCTGCCGGGCGAGGTGCTGGCGCGGCTGGTCGAGGCGCGACGCTGGGACTGCTGGACCGAACCCTTCGCCGACCGGGCGGCGCTGGCGGCCTATCTTGAGGATACCGGCGGCGGGCTAACGCTGCTGGCCGGCCACGCGCTGGGGGCGACCGAAGCCGCCGATCCGGCCCTGCGCGCCCATGGCTGGGCCGCGGGTCTGGCAGGGTTCCTGCGCGCCGTGCCGGAACTGAAGGCCCGCGGGCGCCGGCCGCTGCCGGAAGGCACGGATGTTGCGGAGCTGGCGCGCGAGGGGCTGGCGCGGATCGCCGCGGCCCGGGCGCTGCGGCGGCAGGTGCCGAAAGACCTGACGCCGGCCTTTCTGCCGGGCTGGCAGGCTGCCGCCATTCTGTCACGCGCGGCTGCCGATCCGGCGGCGGTGGACGAAGGCCGGCTGGGCCTGTCGGAATTCGCGCGGCGCGGGCGGCTTCTGTGGCAGGCGACGACGGGCCGGTGGTAGCCGGCCGCGCCCGCAATGGTCAGCGGGGCTGCATTTCCTGCGGCCGCAGCCAGAGCCAGATCAGCGCCCCGCCCGCGGCGACCAGGAAGGGCAGCATGGCAAGGTTCACCATCTGCCAGCCCGTCTGCACCGTGCCGCCCGAACAGTTCATCAGCCCGCCCGAGGCGAAGCTCGCCATCGACACGCCGCCGAACACCACGAGGTCGTTCAGGCCCTGCAGGCGGCCACGCTCTTCCGGCCGCTGCGCCTTGGTCAGCATCGTGGTCGCGCCGATGAAGCCGAAGTTCCAGCCGACGCCAAGCAGGATCAGCGCCAGGAAGAAATTCTCCAGCGCGACGCCCGCCATCGCCACCGCACCCGCCGCGGCCAGGATCACCAGACCAAGCGCGATCACCCGTTCGACGCCGAAGCGGGCGATGATGTGGCCGGTAAAGAAGCTGGGCACGAACATCGCAAGGACATGCGCCGTCACCACATCGGCCGCGTTGCCCTTGTCGAAGCCGCAGCCGACCACGGCCAGCGGCGACGAGGTCATCACCAGGTTCATCAGCGCATAGGCGACGGTGGCGCAGATCATCGCCACGGCGATCACCGGCGTCCTGACCAGTTCGCCCAGCGTCCGCCCGCGCGATGCGCCGGGCGCCGGCCTGACCGGCCGCGGAATCTTCAGCCCGAGGAAAAGCCAGAGGCCGACAAGGTTCAGGAGGATGACCGCGAGATAGCTGCCAAGGAAGGGCACCACATAGGCATCGGCCGTGACCTTCACCAGCTGCGGCCCGAGGATCGCCGAGAAGAGCCCGCCGGCCATGACCCAACTGATCGCCTTCGGGCGGAAATCCTCGGACGCGGTGTCGGCGGCGGCGAAGCGGTAGAAGCCCTGCGCGCTCATGTAGACGCCGGTGAAGAGGCTGCCGAGGCAGAAGAGCAGGAAGCTGCCGGTATAAAGGCCCCAGGCGCCGATCGCGGCTCCGATCGCGCCGCCCACCGCGCCAAGGACAAAGCCCGCCGCGCGGCCGAAGCGCTGCATGAAGGCGGAAATGGGCGCTGCGGTCAGCATCGAGCCGATCACCGCCATCGAGATCGGCAGGGTGGCCCAGCAGGCATTCGGCGCAAGCGACTGGCCGGCCAGGCCGGCGATGGTGAAGATCATCGGCATCTGCGCGCCGAGAATCCCCTGCGCCGCGACAAGGACGGCCACGTTGCGTTTGGCGATGCGGTCTGACATCTGGGCGTGCATGGACATGGGGTAGGGGGTTCCTTCCCCGCCCGCAAGGGGGAGGTTGCCGCATGACCGGCCGGATCATCGAGGGCGATGCCGATGTGGCCGAGGGGGCGGCGTGGCTGGCGGCGCGCCACGCGGCCTTTGCCCGTGCGCAGGACCTGACCGGCCCCCTGCCGCTGCGCCGGCACGCCGACGGGTTCCGGGCGCTGCTGGACGCGATCGTCGGCCAGCAGGTTTCCACCGCGTCGGCCAATGCGATCTGGGCCCGGCTTCAGGCGGCGGGGCTGACGGACGAGGCGGCCGTCGCGGCGGCGGACGATGCGGCGCTGCGGGCGGCGGGCCTGTCGCGGCAGAAGGTGCGCTATGCGCAGGCGCTGGCCACGGCGCGGCTGGACTATGCGGCGCTGCGCGCGGCCCCGGATGCCGAGGTGGTGGCGGCGCTGGTGGCGCTGCCGGGAATCGGCCGCTGGACGGCGGAAATCTACGCCATGTTCGCGCTTGGCCGGGCCGATGTCTTCGCGCCCGGCGATCTGGCGCTGCAGGAAGCCGCCCGCGATCTCTTCGATCTGGCGGCGCGGCCCACGGAAAAGGCGCTGCGGGCGATGGCCGAGGACTGGTCGCCCTGGCGCGCGGTTGCGGCGCGCCAGCTCTGGGCCTACTACCGCGTGATGAAACGGCGCGAGGGGATCCGCGGATGAGGGAACTGAAATTCGGCCGCAAGGGTGCTGCGGCACCGCGGTCGCTGGTCGTCTTCCTGCATGGCTACGGCGCGGACGGGGCCGATCTGCTGGGACTGGCCGATGTGCTTGGCCCGCATCTGCCCGGCGCGGCCTTCGTGGCGCCCGACGCGCCCGAACCCTGCGCCGGCAATCCCTTCGGCCGGCAATGGTTTCCGATCCCCTGGCTGGACGGGTCGAGCGAGCAGGCGGCAAAGGACGGGCTGGTCGCGGCGGCCGAAGACCTGAACGGGTTTCTCGACGCCCGGCTGGCGGAAACCGGGCTGGAACCGGCCGCGATGGCGCTGGTCGGCTTCTCGCAGGGGGCGATGATGGCGCTGCAGGTGGCGCCGCGGCGGGACGAGGCGGTGGCGGGGGTCGTCGCCATCTCGGGGCGGCTGCTGGCGCCGGAATTCCTTGAGGCGCAGGCGCGGGTCAGGCCGCCCGTCCTGCTGATCCACGGCGACCAGGACCCCATGGTGCCGTTTCAGGACATGGGACTGGCCGGCAACGCGCTGGTCGCAGCGGGGTTTGAAACCTATGCCCATGTGATGAAGGGCACCGGCCACGGTATCGCACCCGATGGTCTGGGCGCGGCACTGGGCTTCCTGAAGGAACGGCTGCCGGGGTAGGACCGCCTCAGGCCTGCGCGGCCAGCCATGCGGCGCAGCCGGTCAGCGCCGCATAGTCGTCCTCGACCACCGACACGGTGAATTCGCGGGTCAGCAGGTCCACCCGGCGCGGCTCGCGGAAGGATTGAGTCAGGCCGAACCGGGCGAAATGCGGTGTCATGGCGCGCGACATGCCGCCGATCAGGAAGATGCCGCCGAAGGGCAGGTGGATCAGCGCAAGGTCGGCCAGAACCTGCGCCAGGATGCGGACGTAAAGCTGTGCCGCATGGACCGCCACCGGATCGCCCGCGTCAAGCGCCTTCAGCACCTCGGCCGAGGCGCGGCCGCCGGGCGCATCCACCTCGGCCGCGGCGAAATCGTGCAGCATGCCAAGGCCGCGGCCGGCAAGAACCTCTTCGACGCCGCAATGCGGGGCATCGCCGCGGGCGGCAAGGCTCCTTTCGACGAAGCGCATCAGGCGCAGGTCTTCCTCGCCGCGGACGGGCATGTTGACATGGCCGCATTCCGACGCCGGGACGACGCGCGCCGCGCCCTGGCCGTGGACGGGTGCCGCATTGACCCCGGTGCCAAGGCCGACCACCAGCATCGGCCCCGCGCCGACGACGGGGCCGTCGATCACGCGGCGGATGCGGTCTTCGGCAATGTGGCCAAGCGCGTGGCCCTGCGCCTGCAGGTCGTTCAGGATGGCGACGCGGGTCGCACCCGATGCGCCGCGCAGCTTGGCCGCGTCCATCGTCCAGTCGAGGTTGGTCATGGTGGCGACGCCGTCCTCGACCGGGCCGGCGGCGGCGACGCAGACGCCTTCGACCGCGGTGCCGGCATCCCGCAGATAGTCGCGCAGGATATCGGCGATGTCCTGACCCCGCGCGCCATAGTCGGCGTTCGGAAAGCGGCGGATCGTTTCGGTCAGCACCGTCCGGCCGTCGGCAAGGGCGACGCGCGTGTTGGTGCCGCCGATGTCGGCCAGAAGGGATAGCGCCATCGCTGCCTCATCCGTTGCGGGAAAGCGCCCGTGCCAGTGCGTGATACGAGGACTTGGGGGTGCGCTTCAAGCTGTCGAAATCGACATGGACCAGGCCGAAGCGTTTTTCGTAGCCGAGCGACCATTCGAAATTGTCGAGAAGCGACCAGCAGAAATAGCCCTGGACATTCGCCCCGGCCGCGATCGCGCGCTGCACGGCCGCCAGATGCAGCGCCAGATAGTCGATCCGCTCGGGGTCGTCCACCGCGCCCTCGACCACCGGCACCTCGGGCGAGGCCATGCCGTTTTCGGTGACGAAGATCGGCAGGCCGCGGGCATATTCCGCCTGTGCGCGGAGCAGGAACTTCTCAAGCCCCTGCGGGTAGATTTCCCAACCCATCTGGGTTTTCGGCAGCGGCCCCTCGACCTCGGCACAATGGGGCCAAGGGCCGGGATCGGCGGCGATCAGCTTGCGCGTGTAGTAGTTCAGCCCGCACCAGTCGACCGGGGTCGCGATCGTGGCCATGTCGTCCTGCCAGCCGGCGGGCATGTGCGGCAGAAGGCCGTTCAGCGCCAGATCGGGGTAGCTGCCGTTGAAGATGCCCGAAAGGAACCAGCGGTTGTAGATCGCGTCATAGCGCGCCGCGGCATCGGCTGCCCCGGGCGTGTCGTCGGCGGGATCGGCCCATTCAAGGTTGCAGACCGCGCCAAGGTTCTTCACCCCCAGCGCGCGCATCGCCTGAATCGCCCGGCCATGGGCCAGAAGCACATGATGCATGGCGCGGGCGGTGGCGCGGATGTCGCGCAGGCCGGGGGCGTGCAGGCCCAGGAAATGCGACAGCCAAGCCACGCACCAGGGTTCGTTGATCGGCGCCGCCGACCAGACCCGGTCGCCGATCCGCCGCATCAGCACATCGGCATAATCGGCGAACCAGCCGGCGATGTCGCGGTTGCGCCAGCCGCCAAGGTCGGCCAGCGACGAGGGCAGTTCCCAGTGGTAAAGCGTCAGCGCCGGTTTCAGCCCGCGTTCGACCATGCCGTCGACCAGCCGGTCGTAGAAATCAAGGCCCTCGGGGTTGGGCGCGCCGCGGCCTTCGGGCAGGACGCGCGCCCAGCTGGCCGAGAAGCGGTAGACGTCAAGGTTCGCGCCGGCGATCAGGTCAAGGTCTGCCGGCCAGCGGTGGTAGTGGTCGCAGGCCCGCGCACCATTCTCGGCCCGCACCACATTGCCGGGCGTCGCGGCGAAATCGTCCCAATGGGTGCGGCCCGCGCCGCCGAAGGCGTGGCCCTCGATCTGGTAGGATGAGGTTGCGGCGCCGAAAAGGAAGCCGTCGGGAAACTGGGCACGGGCGGGAAGCATGGGCATCCTTTCAGCGGGGGGCGGGTCCGGTCGACTGGCCGATGATCAGGTCGGCCTCAAGCAGGCGGGTCGGGGGCGTCTCCTGCGGGCGGGCGATCAGGTCCAGCAGCAGTTGCGCCGCGATCCGCCCGGCCTCGCGCACCGAAGACCTTGTGGCGGTGAAGATCGGCACGTCCTCGCCGTTTTTCAGGTAGGACAGATCGTCGTCGTGGATGATGACGCTGACATCGCGCCCCATCTTCAGCCCGCGTTCTTCCAGCGCGCGGCGGATGCCCATGCCCGAGATCATCGACGAGGCAAGGAAGGCGGTGGGTGGGCGGTCCAGCGCCAGCATCCGCCGGCCGGCGCGATAGCCCGACACTTCGGTCATCTCGTCGGAACTCATCAGCGCGGGGTCGGGTGAAATGCCGCGGGCGGCCAGCGCGTCAAGATAGCCGGTGCGCCGCCGCGTGGCGAAATCCATGAACTCCAGCCCGTTCACCAGCGCGATGCGGCGGTGTGCAAGGTCCAGAAGGAATTCCGCCGCGCGCTGGAAGGCGCGGCGGTTGTTCACGTCGACCCAAGGATAGGGCAGGGCCACGCCCGAGGCGCGGCCGTGGACGACGAAGGGCAGGCCGATCTCGTGCAGCAGCGCGATCCGGTGATCGTCCATCCGGGGCCCATGGACGATGACGCCGTCGACATTGCCCTTGGACCGCATCGCCCGGTAGGCGCCTTCCTCCTGGTCATCGGGAACGACCGACAGCAGCATGTCGTGGTCGTTGCGGCTGTAGATCTCGCCCGCGCCGGCGATGAAATCGGCGAAGATCGGGTTGACGATCTCGTGCCGGGTGGCGATCGGGATGACATGGCCCACCGCCATGGCGCGGCCGGTGGCCAGCCGGATCGCCCGCGCGTTCGGGCGGTAGTTGTAGCGCTTGGCGGCGGCGGCGACACGTTCGCGCGTCGACTCGTTCACCTCGGGATAGCCGTTCAGCGCGCGCGACACCGTCGTGGGCGACAGGCCCAGCTTGGTGGCGAGTTCCTTCAGATTCATTGGCGCGCATCCAAAACGGTTTCAATTCTTCGGACATTACCCTTGGTCCGGACAGAGTCAAAGCCAAAGCGTCAGGCCTTCGCAATCGCGGAAACCGCCATTTCTGCAGGTGCAAAGGCGCTTTGGGTTTGACTTGGCCGGAAGGATCGGCAAATGTCATGCATCCAAAGCGGTTTGAAACGAATCCGGTTCTGCGGGCCGGATCGGTGTGCCGCAACGGTCTTGGCCCCGCCTTGTGGCCGGGCGAACGGGAGGGAGAGAGATGAAGAGAACACTTGCCGCCAGCGCTGCGGCACTGGCATTGCTGGCCGGGTCGGCCCAGGCGCAGGACCTGGTTTTCCCGGTGGGCGAGGGCGCCTTCAACTGGGACAGCTACAAGGCCTATGACGACGCGACCAACCTTGACGGCCAGCCGCTGACGATCTTCGGCCCGTGGCGCGGCGAGGACCAGGTCCTGTTCGAATCGATCCTTGCCTATTTCACCGCCGCATCGGGCGTGACGGTCAGCTATTCCTCGTCCGAGAACTATGAACAGCAGATCGTCATCGACGCCGAGGCCGGCAGCCCGCCCGACATCGCGATCCTGCCGCAGCCCGGCCTGATCGCCGATCTGGTGAAAAAGGGTTTCGTGGCGCCGATGGGCCAGGAAACGCAGGACTGGCTGGCGGCGAACTATGCCGCGGGCGACAGCTGGGTCGGGCTTGGCAGCTATGCCGCGGCGGATGGCACGGTCGGGCTTTACGCCTTCCCCTACAAGATCGACGTGAAGTCGCTGGTCTGGTACGTGCCCGAGAATTTCGAGGATGCGGGCTATGAAGTGCCCGAATCCATGGAAGACCTGAAGGCGCTGACCGAACAGATCGTCGCCGACGGCGGCACGCCCTGGTGCATCGGCCTGGGGTCCGGCGGCGCGACCGGCTGGCCGGCGACCGACTGGATCGAAGACCTGATGCTGCGCACCCAGTCGGCCGATCTCTATGACAAGTGGGTGTCGAACGAACTGGCGTTCAACAGCCCCGAGGTCGTCGGCGCGATCGAGGAATTCGGCTGGTTCGCCAAGACTGATGCCAATGTGGCGGGCGGCGCCGCGGCGGTGGCGGCGACCGACTTCCGCGACAGCCCCAAGGGCCTCTTCGCCTCGCCGCCGCAGTGCTACATGCACCACCAGGCGTCGTTCATCCCGTCGTTCTTCCCCGAAGGCACCCAGGTGGGCGTCGATGCCGACTTCTTCTATTTCCCGGCCTATGCCGGCAAGGACCTGGGCAAGCCGGTCCTTGGCGCGGGCACTCTGGCCATGATGATGAAGGACACCGAAGCCTCGCGCGCGTTCATCGAGTTCCTGAAGACCCCGATCGCGCATGAACTGTGGATGGCGCAGAAAAGCTTCCTCACGCCGATGACCGGGGTGAATGCCGATCTCTACGGCGATCCGACCATGCGCAAGATGGGCGACATCCTGCTGAACGCCACCACCTTCCGCTTCGACGCCTCCGACCTGATGCCCGGCGTGGTGGGCGCGGGCACGTTCTGGACCGGGATGGTCGATTACGTGGGCGGCAAGTCGGCGCAGGAAGTGGCCGACGCGATCCAGGCAAGCTGGCCGAAGTAAGGCCCTTTCCCCGGCCCGGACCCGCCACGGCGCAGGTCCGGGCCACGGCTTTCCGTTTTCCTGGGTGGAGGGGACGATGCATCCGGCCTTGCAGGCCCTCGTGGTCATCCTTGTCGGCGTCGGCGGTTGCGTGGGCTACTTCTACGCCTCGAACCTGGTGCTGGACAGGTTCCTGTTTCCGGCGCGTGGGCCGAATGCCGGGCGGAACATCAACCGGGCGAACGCGATCCGCCCCTGGCTTTTCCTGGCGCCGGCGCTGATCGCGCTGTGCCTTTACCTGGCCTATCCGGTCTTCGCGACCTTCTGGCTGTCCCTGAAGGACAAGTCGGGCAATTTCGCGGGCCTGACCAACTACACCCGCATGTTCGGCGAGCCGAAATTCGCGGAATCCCTGAAGAACAACATGCTCTGGCTGCTGGTCGTGCCGGCGGCGTCGACCGGCTTCGGCCTGCTGGCGGCGCAGCTGACCGACCGCATCAGATGGGGCAACATCGCCAAGTCGCTGATCTTCATGCCGATGGCGATTTCCTTCGTCGGCGCCAGCGTGATCTGGAAGCTGATCTACGACACGCGCGACGCGAACCTGGCGCAGATCGGGCTCTTGAACGCGATCTGGCTGAAGTTCGAGGGCGGGCCGTGGTCCATCCTGTTCCTGCGGCTTCTGCCGGCGCTGCTGGTCGCGGGGCTGCTGGCGGTTGCCGTCTGGGCCGGCTGGTCCTTGCTGCGGCCGCTCTTGCGGCGGCAAGGCGCGGGCGGCTGGCTGGTCGCCGGGCGCATCCTTGGCGCGCTGGTCGCGGCCTTCCTGGCCTATGAACTGGCCACCTGGCTATTCGGCGTCTTCACCCGCAGCCTGCCCTATGGCCAGCCGCAGGCCTGGCTGCAGCTGCCGTTCTGGAACAGCTTCTTCCTGATGGCGGTGCTGGTGTGGATCCAGACCGGCTTTGCCATGGTGATCCTCTCGGCCGCGCTGCGCGGCGTGCCCGAGGAAACGATCGAGGCGGCGATCCTTGATGGCGCCAATCCGTTCCAGATTTTCTTCCGCATCAAGGTGCCGCAGATCGCCGGGACGATCGTCGTCGTCTGGACCACGATCACCATCACCGTGCTGAAGGTCTTCGACATCGTGCTGGCCATGACCAACGGCCAGTGGGAGACGCAGGTGCTGGCCAACTACATGTACGACAAGCTGTTCCGGGCGCTGGACTGGGGCATGGGCTCGGCCGCGGCGATGATCATCATGCTGCTGGTGACGCCGATCCTGGTCTGGAACGTGTGGAACGCCCGCAAGGAAATGCGCTGAGGAGGGGGACGGATGGACAGCATCGCCGGAAAGAAACCGGCCCTTCTCTGGGCCGTCCACATCGCGGTTGCGGCACTGGTCATCCTCTGGGTGGTGCCGACGCTGGGGCTGCTGGTCTCGTCCTTCAGGACCAGCGACCAGATCGTCAGTTCCGGCTGGTGGCAGGCCCTGTCGACGCAGGAATCGCAGCAGCCCGCCATCCGCATCGCCGGGGAAGAGGTCGCCCGTGACGGCGCCTTTGTCATCGAGGGCAACCTTTATGGCGGCGCCGGCGGCACGGTCAGCGCCTGGGGAACCTCGTCGCGCGAGCCCGAGGCGTTTGAGCCGGGGGCGACGGCCGAGCTTGCCGACGGCGTGACGCTGACGGTGCAGGAGAACGGCGATTTCGCCCTGACATCGCCGGTCAGCACCGCCGACATGCGGCTGCCGCGGGTGTTTACCACCGCGACGACGCCGCCCGAGTTCACCACCGACAACTACGGCAACGTGATTTCCTCGCCGCTGGCGGGCCAGTCCATCGGCCAGGCCTTCCTGAACACGCTGACGGTGGCGATCCCGGCGACGATCATCCCGATCCTGGTCGCGGCCTTCGCGGCCTATGCGCTGGCATGGATGGATTTCCCCGGCCGGGCGCTTCTCGTCGCCTTCGTCGTGGGCCTGCTGGTCGTGCCCTTGCAACTGGCGCTGATCCCGCTCTTGCAGTTCCACAACTGGATCGGCATCGGCAAGGGATACCTGGGCATCTGGATGGCCCATACCGGCTTCGGCCTGCCGCTGGCGATCTACCTCCTGCGCAACTACATGGTCGGGTTGCCGAAGGACATCATCGAGAATGCCAAGGTCGACGGCGCGACGGATTTCCAGATTTTCGTCCGCATCATCCTGCCGCTGTCCTTCCCGGCGCTGGCCAGTTTTGCGATCTTCCAGTTCCTCTGGACCTGGAACGACCTGCTTGTCGCGCTGGTCTTCCTGGGCACCGGCAACGACCAGCAGGTGCTGACCGGCAACCTGGTGAACCTGATGGGGTCGCGCGGCGGCGATTGGGAAATCCTGTCGGCCAGCGCCTTCGTGTCGATCGCGGTGCCGCTGCTGGTGTTCTTTTCGATGCAGCGGTTCCTCGTCCGCGGGCTGCTGGCCGGTTCCGTGAAGTGAGAGACGAATGACACTGAAGAAAGACCCCGACTGGTGGCGTGGCGCGGTGATCTACCAGATATATCCGCGCAGCTTTCAGGATTCGAACGGCGACGGCATCGGCGACCTGCCGGGCATCACCCGAAGGCTGGACCATGTGGCCCGGCTGGGGGCGGATGCGATCTGGATCAGCCCGTTCTTCACCTCGCCGATGAAGGACTTCGGCTATGACGTCAGCGATTATTGCGACGTCGATCCGATGTTCGGCCGGTTGGCGGATTTCGACGCGCTGGTGGCGCGGGCGCATGCGCTGAACATCCGGGTGATGATCGACCTGGTGCTGTCGCATACATCCGACCGCCATCCGTGGTTCGGCGAAAGCCGCAAGGCGCGCAAGGGCCCGAAGGCCGACTGGTATGTCTGGGCCGACGCCCGGCCCGACGGCACCCCGCCGACCAACTGGCTGGCGATCTTCGGCGGTTCCGCCTGGCAATGGGACGCCCGGCGCGAGCAGTATTATCTGCACAACTTCCTGGCCAGCCAGCCCGACCTGAACTTCCACAACCCGGATGTGCAGGCCGCCCTTCTGGACGTGGTGCGCTTCTGGCTGGAGCGCGGGGTCGACGGGTTCCGGCTGGACACGATCAACTTCTACTTCCACGACCGGCACCTGCGCGACAACCCGCCCCTGCCGGTCGAAGAGAGGAACGACCGCACCGCGCCGAAGGTGAACCCCTACAATCACCAGATGCACCTATTCGACAAGTCGCGGCCCGAGAACGCGAATTTTCTGCGAAAATTCAGGGCGGTGCTGAAACCCTACGGTGCCGCGGCGGTGGGCGAGGTCGGCGACAGCGAGCGCGGGTTGCAGATCATGGCCGAATACACTTCGGGCGGCGACAAGGTGCAGATGTGCTATCCGTTCGAGCTGTTGCAGCCCGCGCGGGTGACCGCGGCCGAGGTGAAGGCCACCTTCGACCTGCTGGCCGCCGAGGCGCCCGATGCCTGGCCCTGCTGGAGCTACACCAACCACGACACCGTGCGCCACATCACCCGCTGGGGCCTGGATGACCAGTCGGTCCGTGTCTACCTGATGCTGCTTCTGTGCCTGCGCGGGTCGGTCTGCCTTTACCAGGGCGAGGAACTGGGCCTGCCCGAGGCCGAGATCGCCTTCGAGGATCTGCAGGATCCCTACGGCATCGAGTTCTGGCCCGAGTTCAAGGGCCGCGACGGCGCGCGCACGCCGATGGTCTGGGTGGGCGACAACGGGCAGGGCGGGTTCACCGGCGGGGCGAAAAGCTGGCTGCCGGTGACGGCGCCGCATCTGGGCCGCGCCGTTGCCGTGCAGGAGGGCAGGGCCGGCAGCCTGCTGGAATACTACCGCGCCGCCCTGGCCTTCCGCCGGGCGCATCCGGTTCTGGCCGGTGGCGCCATGTCAGCGGTGGCGGTGTCGGGCGATGTCGTCACCTTCACCCGCGACGGTGCGGCGCGGATATTCTGCGCCTTCAACCTTGGGCCGGAGGAGGCGGGGCTAGACGGTCCCGCCGGCACCTGGACGGCGATTGCGGGCGAATTGGGCGGTGCCGCCCCGGACGGCGGGCGGCTGCGCCTGCCCGGCTGGGGCTTCGTGATCCTGAGGGAGGGATAGACGGATGGCCGATCTGAAACTTGTGGGCGTCGAAAAGGCCTATGGCGAGGTCAAGGTGTTGAAAGACATCAACCTTGACATCAGGACCGGCGAGCTGATCGTCTTCGTCGGCCCCTCGGGCTGCGGAAAGTCGACGCTTCTGCGGATGATCGCGGGGCTGGAACGGATCACCGCAGGCGAATTCACCATCGACGGCGTGCGGATGAACGACGTGCCCCCGGCGCAGCGCGGCATCGCCATGGTGTTCCAGAGCTATGCGCTTTATCCGCACATGACGGTGCGCGACAACATGGCCTTCGCGCTGAAGATCGCCAAGAAGTCGCAGGCCGAGATCGACGCCGCGATCGACCGGGCGGCGCGCGTCCTGCAACTGACCCCCTACCTTGACCGGCTGCCGAAGGCGCTGTCGGGCGGGCAGCGGCAGCGGGTGGCGATCGGGCGCAGTATCGTGCGCGACCCCAAGGTCTATCTCTTCGACGAACCGCTTTCGAACCTTGACGCCGCGCTGCGGGTGGCGACGCGGATCGAGATCGCCCAGTTGAAGGAGGCGATGCCGAACTCGACCATGATCTACGTGACGCATGACCAGGTGGAGGCGATGACGCTGGCCTCGCGCATCGTCGTGCTGACCGTGGGGCAGGGCATCGGCCAGGTCGGCACGCCGCTGGAACTGTATGAACGTCCGCAGAACGAATTCGTCGCCCAGTTCATCGGCAGCCCGGCGATGAACCTTTTCCCCGGCGAGGTGGTCGATACCGGTGCTGTGACAACGGTCCGGCTGGCGGGCGGCGGTATCGCTAAGGCCGCGATCCCGACGCAGGCGGCGGACAAGGGACTGAAGGTCAATGTCGGCATCCGGCCCGAGGATTTCGTGCCGACCGATGGCGATGCGATCTATACCGGCAAGGTCGAGATCACCGAGGCGCTTGGCGAGGTGACGCAGCTTTACTTTGAGAAGAACGGCCGCGACACGCCCTATATCGCCAAGCTGCCGGGCATCCATCCGCAACTGCGCCACCAGACCGTCAAGCTGACGGCGGACCCGAAGAAGGTGCATCTCTTCGCGAACGGCACGTCGCTGCTTTACCGGTGAGCGGACCGGAAGCCGCCGGACCGGCGGCCGCCCGAAAGGGCGGTCACTCCAGTTCGATCGTGCCCGGCGGCTTTGACGTGCAGTCGTAGAAGACCCGGTTCACACCCTTGACCTCGTTGATGATGCGGGTGGCGGTTTCGCCAAGGAAATCATGGGTGAAGGGGTAGTAGTCCGCCGTCATCCCGTCGACCGAAGTCACCGCCCGCAGCGAAAGCGCATAGTCGTAGGTGCGGCCGTCGCCCATCACGCCCACGGTGCGCATCGGCAGGATCGCGGCGAAGGCCTGCCAGATCTCGTCGTAAAGCCCGTGCTTGCGGATCTGGTCGATATAGACCGCATCGGCGCGGCGAAGGATTTCCAGCTTCTCGCGCGTGATCTCGCCCGGGCAGCGGATGGCAAGGCCGGGGCCAGGGAAAGGGTGGCGGCCGATGAATTTCGCGGGCAGGCCCAGTTCGCGGCCCAGGGCGCGGACCTCGTCCTTGAAAAGCTCGCGCAGCGGTTCCACCAGCTTCAGCCCCATCTTCTCGGGCAGGCCGCCGACATTGTGGTGCGACTTGATGGTGACCGAGGGGCCGCCGGAGAAGGAGACCGATTCAATCACGTCCGGGTAAAGCGTGCCCTGCGCCAGGAATTCCGCGCCGTCGATCTGGCCGGCGTATTTCTGGAAGACGTCGATGAACAATCTGCCGATGGTCTTGCGCTTTGTTTCCGGATCGGAAACGCCGTCGAGCGCGCCGAGGAACAGTTCGGATTCATCGGCGTGGATCAGCGGGATGTTGTAGGTGTCGCGGAACATGGTGACGACCTCTTCCGCCTCGTTCAGGCGCAGAAGCCCGTGGTCGACGAAGACGCAGGTCAACTGGTCGCCGATCGCCTCGTGGATCAGCACCGCCGCCACCGAGGAATCGACCCCGCCGGACAGGCCACAGATCACCCGCCGGTCGCCGACCTGATCGCGGATTTTCTGGATCGCATCCTCGCGGTAGGCGCCCATCGTCCAGTCGCCGGTGAAGCCGGCGAGGCGGACGAAGTTTTCGTAAAGCTTCGCCCCCTTGGGGGTGTGATGCACCTCGGGGTGGAACTGGACGGCGTAGAAGCGGCGGTCGGGGTCGGCGGTGATGGCGAAGGGGGCGTTGGGCGACGTGCCATAGACCCGGAAGCCGGGGGCGATCTTCGAAACGTGGTCGCCGTGGCTCATCCACACCTGTTCGTCGCCGGCGGCGAACCAGCCGTCCAGCAGCGGCAGGTCGTCGCCGGTGCGGGCGACGAAGGCCTTGCCGAACTCGGCCGTGCCGTGGCCGCCTTCGACATGGCCGCCAAGGCAATGCATCATGACCTGCTGGCCGTAGCAAATGCCAAGGATCGGCACGCCCAGATCGAAGACACCCTTCGGCGGCATCGGCGCCCCGTCCCAGTAGACCGAGGCCGGCCCGCCCGAGAAGATCACCGCCCTTGGCGCGAAGGCCCTGAGGAACGCCTCATCCACGCGGTTGTAGGGGTGGATTTCGCAATAGACACGCAACTCGCGCAGGCGGCGGGCGATCAGCTGCGTCACCTGGCTGCCGAAGTCGATGATCAGAAGACGGTCATGGGTGTGGGTCATGTGCCCGCTTACGCGAGGCGCAGGGGGAATCGCAAGAGGGGCGCGCCGGCGCCATTCCCCGCTTGCCGAGATTGGACTTTACGCAAGGCCCCACGGGGCCTAGCCTGACCTGCGCCGGACAGGAGTAGGCGCGTCGGCCGGGCGCGCTTGCGCGCCGGTCAAGCGGCATGTCCGGGGGGCGGCCAGCGCCCCGAAGAGACGGAGGCGGAATGGGCTCGCGGCAGCAGCAGAAGCACCAGGACACGGTGATCACCGCGATCACCTCCGGGCGCGCGGCTGTCTCGCCGGTGGTTGCCTCATGGGCGCGGTCGGCGCAGATGCACGGGCTGGAACCCGGGCTGCGCCCGCGGGCCGAGCGGCTGACGGCGCAGGAACTGGCCGAGGCGCGGGAACGGATGGAGCCCGTCCTGGTGGCGGCGCGGCCGACGCTGGACCGGCTTTTCGGGGTGATGAGCGGCTTTGGCGGCTGCCTGATGCTGGCGAACCGCGACGGCATTCCGGTCGAACGGCGCGGCAATGCCGGCGATGACCGCGATTTCGCCGATGCGGGGCTATGGATCGGCACGCAATGGTCCGAGGCGGCGGTCGGCACCAACGGCATCGGCACCTGCCTGGCCGAGGAGCGGCCGGTGGTCATCCACCGCGACCAGCATTTCCTTGCGGCGAACATCGGGCTTTCCTGCCTGTCGGCGCCGATCTACGGCGCCGAGGGCAGCCTTGTGGGCGTGCTGGACGTCTCCACCGCGCGCACCGATCTGGCCGAGGCCTATGCCGCCCTGGTGGTTCATTCGGTGACCGAGGCCGCGCGCAAGATCGAGGCCGACCTGTTCCACGCCCGCTATCCCGCCGCGCGGATGGTGCTGGTGCCGGGACTGGACCGCGGTGTGGGGGCGCTTCTGGCCGTCGATGCCGACGAACTGGTGATCGGGGCGACGCGGGCGGCGCGGCACCATCTGGGGCTGTCGGGCGACCTGGCGAAGAACCCGGTGCCGGCGGCCGATGTGCTTGGCGTCAGCGCCCATGAACGGCCCGAGGACGGCGAACGCGCGGTGATCGCCCGCGCCATTGCCCGCAACCGCGGCAACCTTTCGGCCGCCGCGCGCGCCCTTGGCATCAGCCGCGCAACCTTGCATCGCAAACTGGGGCGACCCGGGTAACTTTCTTGCGGCGTCTTGTCTCAATTCTGAGACAGGTGTCGCAGCTGCGGCGCGGCGCGGGGGCTGACCGACTCATCTCCGTTGCCCAGTCTTCCGGTATCGCCGCCGAGGAGGGCGGCTGCACCGGAGGAGACCACGATGACCAAGCATGAAGAATTCGGCCTGAAAGCCGCGCCGTTCAAGACGCGCTACGACAATTATATCGGCGGCGAATGGGTGGCGCCGAAATCCGGCCGCTACATGGAGAACATCTCGCCGGTGACCGGCGCGGTGATCTGCGAAGTCGCACGGTCCGACGCGAAGGACGTCGAGATCGCGCTTGATGCCGCCCACGCCGCCCGCCGCAAATGGGCCGCGACCAGCGTGACCGAGCGGTCGAACATCCTGCTGAAGATCGCCGACCGGATCGAGCAGAACCTGGAAGCCATCGCCATCGCCGAGACCTGGGACAACGGCAAGCCCCTGCGCGAGACGATGGCCGCCGACATCCCGCTGACCATCGACCATTTCCGCTATTTCGCCGGCGCAATCCGGGCGCAGGAAGGATCCATCGGGCAGATCGACGATGACACCGTCGCCTATCACTTCCACGAACCCCTGGGCGTCGTCGGCCAGATCATCCCGTGGAACTTCCCGATCCTGATGGCGGCCTGGAAACTGGCCCCCGCGTTGGCGGCAGGCAACTGCGTGGTGCTGAAACCGGCGGAACAGACCCCGGCGTCGATCATGTACATGATGCAGTTCATCGGCGACCTGCTGCCGCCGGGCGTCCTGAACATCGTCAACGGCATCGGCGAAGAGGCGGGCGCCGCCCTGTCGTCCAGCCCGCGGATCGCGAAGATCGCCTTCACCGGCTCGACCCCGGTCGGCAAGATGATCATGAAGGCCGCCGCCGACAACCTGACCAACATCACGCTGGAACTGGGCGGCAAGTCGCCGAACATCTTCTTCCAGGACGTGATGGACGAGGACGACGACTATTTCGACAAGTGCCTTGAAGGCTTCACCATGTTCGCGCTGAACCAGGGCGAGGTCTGCACCTGCCCGTCGCGCGCGCTGGTCCATGAAAAGATCTACGACCGGTTCATGGAACGCGCGCTGAAGCGGGTGAACGCCATCGTCGCCGGCGACCCGCGCGTCTCGAACACCATGATCGGCGCGCAGGCCAGCCAGGAGCAGTTCGACAAGATCACCGGCTATCTGGACATCGGCCGCAAGGAAGGCGCCCGGGTTCTGGCTGGCGGTTCGGCGCAAAGCTTCAACGGCGATATCTCGAAGGGTTTCTACGTCCAGCCGACGGTCTTCGAGGGCAACAACAAGATGCGCATCTTCCAGGAGGAAATCTTCGGGCCGGTCGTGTCGGTCACGACGTTCAAGACCCCGGACGAAGCGATCGAGATCGCCAATGACACGGTCTTCGGCCTGGGGGCGGGCGTCTGGTCGCGCAATGCCAACACCGCCTACCGCGCGGGCCGCGCCATCGAGGCGGGCCGGGTCTGGACCAACTGCTACCACCTTTACCCGGCGGGCGCGGCCTTCGGCGGCTACAAGCAGTCGGGCATCGGGCGCGAGACGCACAAGATGATGCTGGACCACTACCAGGAGACGAAGAACCTGCTGGTCAGCTACAATCCGAAGAAACTCGGCTTCTTCTGATCCTCCCTCCTTGAGAAGAAGCGCCGCGCGGCCCGTCCGGTTCTCCGGGGCGGGCCGCGTCCCGTTGGCGGCGTCGTTTTCGGCGCGGGCGAATGTCGGTTTCGGCCATCATGTGACGCAATCGGGGGGCGTGCCGGCGGGGATTGGCGGCATAACGGCCGAAAGGATTCCTGCGGGAGGCGGTGATGGGCGACATGGATCTGGCGGGCGATGCGGCGGCAACCGGCGGCCGGCGGGCGCGCGGCGGCGGGTCGGCGCGGCGGGCCGAGCGCACGGCGGTCAGCTTCGAGACCGCCCGCTACATCGAGCGCAACATCCCGAACTTCGAGGTGCTGAACGAAGAGGCGCTGCAGGTCATCGAGGCGAATGCCGAGACGGTTCTGGAAGAGATCGGCGTCAACTTCGTGGAAAACCCCGGCGCGCTGGCGCTGTGGAAGGCCGCCGGCGCCGATGTGCGGGGCGAACGCGTGCATATCCCGCGCGGCCTGGCGCGCAAGCTCTGCGCGACGGCGCCGAAGACCTTCACCCAGCACGCCCGCAACCCCGAGCGCAACGTCGAGATCGGCGGCCGCGGGCTGGTCCTCGCCCCGGTCTACGGCCCGCCCTTCGTCCGCGACGCCGAGGGCGGCCGCCGCTATGCGACGATGGCCGATTTCCAGAATTTCGTGAAACTGGGCTACATGTCGAAATGGCTGCACCATTCGGGCGGCACGGTCTGCGAGCCGACCGACATTCCGGTGAACAAGCGGCATCTCGACATGCTGCTGGCGCATATGACGCTGTCGGACAAGCCCTACATGGGGTCCGTCACCGAACCCAGCCGGGCGGCGGATTCCGTGGCCATGTCGAAAATCCTGTTCGGCGACGATTTCGTCGACCGCAACACGGTGATGACCAGCCTTATCAACATCAACAGCCCGATGACCTTCGACGGCATCATGATGGGCGCGCTTGAGGTCTATGCCCGGGCGAACCAGGCCGCGATCGTCAGCCCGTTCATCGTCGGCGGCGCCATGGCGCCGGTGACGGTTGCCGGCACGCTGACGCAGGTTCTGGCCGAATGCCTGGCCGGCGTCGCCTACTCGCAGCTGGTGCGACCCGGCGCGCCGGTCATCATGGGCGCGTTCGTCACCTCGATCGACATGAACAGCGGCGCGCCGACCTTCGGCACCCCCGAGGCGGCGATGATCACCTATGGCGCGGGCCAGCTGGCGCGGCGGCTGGGGCTGCCCTACCGGTCGGGCGGCGGCTTCTGCGGCTCGAAACTGCCCGACGCGCAGGCGGCCTATGAAAGCGCCAACAGCCTGAACATGGCGCTTCTTGCCGGTGTCAACTTCATGCTGCACGCCTGCGGCTGGCTGGAGGGCGGGCTGGTCTCGTCCTACGAGAAGTTCGTCATGGATGCCGATCAGCTGGGCTGCCTGCACGGGCTGGCCAAGGGTGTCGCCTATGACGACAACGCGCAGGCGATGGACGCGATCCGCGAGGTCGGTCCCGGCGGGCACTATCTGGGCTGCGCCCACACGCAGGCCAATTTCAAGACCGCCTTCTGGCGGACCGACGTCCTTGACTACAAGCCCTTCGAGACCTGGGACGAGGAAGGCGCCCGCGACACGCAGGCGCTGGCCTCGATCCGGGTCAAGAAGCTTCTGTCGGACTATCAGGCCCCGGCCCTGGACGAGGGCCGGCGCGAGGCGCTGGATGAATTCGTGGCCAAGCGCAAGGCCGAGATGCCCGACGCCTTCATCTGAAGGGCCGCCCGGGCGCGCGCGCCCGGGGCCGGCACGCAAGGCACCGTTTGGGCCGCCCCGCACGGGCGGCCCTTTTCGCTGGATCGGGCGGTGATCCCGCTCAGGCGCGCACCCCGTCCGACAGAAGCCGCGCCTCGGCGATCAGTGCGACCAGCACCTCGATATGGGCCGAGATGGAATAGCCGGCATCGCCGCGGACGCGGATATCCTCAAGCCGGGCCTCCGCCTCGATCAGGCAGGGCAGGATGCGGTCAAGCCGGGTTTCGCCCGGCGCGAAGCGGCGCAGGTCGCGGGCGCGGCGATAGTCCGGCAGGCCGCAGCGCACCGCGCGCATCAAGAGTCCGGGGCGCCGCATCTGGGCCAGGGTGTCGCGGAAATCGGGCATGGATACCTCTCGGGATTCGACGGCGCCAGTGTCGCCCGGCTCAACCGGGCGTTGCGCTACAGACCGTTTCCGCGTTCTGCCGTTTCGGAGTTCTTTAGGATTTGCTTACCATTCTCGCCAACGGGTTAAGAACGATCCCCCAAGGGTCGGCCTGCCTCCCAGAGGTTGAAAAGTTCAGGTTCGGGGCCTTGGGCAAAAGGCCCTGACCCAAGTCGAGGATGATGCCGGATTGACTGCCACTGCCGCCGCCCGCCTGCCCCGATGGTTGCCGGAACGGGTGAAATACTATCTCAGCCATACCGAGGACGGCACGTCGCTTCGGGCCCTGGCGCGCGAGGCGGGGATCAATGCCTCGACCGTGCTGCGTCAGGTCCGGCGCTATGAGGGGCGGCGCGACGACCCGCTGATGGACGGGGCGCTGGCCGCACTGTCCCGCGCCGCGCAGCCGCCGCAACACGACCAATCCCGAAAGGACCAGACACCGATGACCGCACCGATCCGCGACCTTGCGGGAATGCCGGACGAACTGCAGCTGAACCACGAGGGGCGGCGCGTGCTGCGGCGGCTGGCCGAGCCGGGGGCCGTCCTTGTCTTCGCGCCCGAGATGGAAAAGGCGGTGGTCATGCGCGAATTCGGCGACGGCAAGTCGAACCGGACCGCGATCCTTGACCGGACGGTGGCGCAGGCCTTCAGCCTGAAGGACTGGATACAATGCCGCAAATCGGGCCGGATTTCGACCTATGACATCACCGCAGCCGGCCGCGCGGCGCTGAAACGCATGCTGGACGAGGATGACCGGCGCCGCGCGCCGGGCCTGGCCGAGGCGGCGCAGCCCTTCGCCGACCAGCACCGCATCTGGGCCGAACGCGACATTGCCGGCGAGGACGGGCCGCGGCGGGCCCGCTACAATCTGGCGGAAAGCCCGGTTGCCGTGCTTGGGCGGCGGCGCGACAAGGACGGCCGGCCGTTCCTCGATGCCGCGCTGGTCGAGGCGGCCGAACGGCTGCGCGAGGATTTCGAACTGGCGCAGATGGGCCCGCGCATCGCCCAGAACTGGGAGCGGTTCCTGACCGGCGGCGACCGCGGCAGCTTCCGGCCGGACGGCAGCGCGGGCGAGGGGCCGTCGCGTGCCCGCGACCGCGTGGCGGTGGCGCTGCGCGACCTTGGCCCGGGTCTGGGCGATGTGGCTCTGCGGGTCTGTTGTTTCCTGGAAGGCATCGAAACCACGGAACGGCGCATGGGCTGGGCGGCGCGGTCGGGCAAGATCGTCCTGCGCATCGCGCTGATGCGGCTGCGCCGGCACTATGACGAAGCCTACGGCCGGTCAGGCCCGCTGCTGGGCTGACCGGGCGGGAATCAGCCGCGCCCCCGGGCGGATGAAACGCGCGCGGCCGGCATTTCCGCCGGCCGCACGGCCGATATGCCGTTTCGCGCCGGGAAAATCAGCCTTTCCCGGCCGGGAACGATGATGGCACGCCGCGCCTGGCGTCAGTCGGCGCGGGTGATGCCCGCGGCATGGACCAGGCCCGCCACCGCGCCGCCCGCCAGCGGGGCCACGAGGAAGACCCAGAGATCCGCCAGCGCCTGACCGCCGACGAAGAGCGCCGGCCCGATCGAGCGCGCGGGGTTCACCGAGACGCCGGTCACGTTGATGCCGACGAGGTGGATGCCGGCCAGCGTCAGGCCGATGGCAAGGCCCGCCATCGCCGCCGGGGCGCCCGCCTGGGTCGCGCCAAGGATCACGGTGACGAAGAGGAAGGTCATCACGAACTCGAAGACCAGCGCGGCGGTCAGCGAGTATTCACCCAGATAGCCCGCGCCATAGCCGTTCTGGCCAAGCCCGTTCACCGCGATGTCATAGTCTGCCTTGCCCGAGGCGACGAGGTAGAGGACCGCCGCCGCAAGGATCGCGCCCAGCACCTGCGCGACGACATAGGTGATGAAGTCGCCCGTCCCGAACCGGCCCGCCAGCAGCGCGCCCAGCGAGACCGCCGGGTTCAGATGCGCGCCCGAGATCGGGCCGATCCCGTAGGCCGCCGCGACGATCGACAGGCCGAAGGCCAGCGCGATCCCCGACATGCCGATCTGCTCGCCCATCAGCACGGCCGACCCGCAGCCGAAGAAGACGAGGATGAAGGTGCCGATCACCTCGGCCACGAACTTTTTCTGCATTGTCCCTCCTGCATGGCCGGTCTGTCTGTCCGGAGGCCCGGCGGCACCGATACCGGCTGTCGGTTGCCTGATCGTGCTGCTAGGATTATCTGCAAGGGCATCCTGCGGTCACGGGGAAAATCGGGGAGGGGGCATCCATGCGAGATCTGAGGGTTCCGGGGGAACGCCATCCCGAAAAGGCCCACCGGCCCGACCAGGACCAGCCAAAGAAACCGTCCTGGATTCGCGTGAAGGCGCCGACATCCGAAGGCTATCGCCAGACGCGCGATATCCTGCGGGAAAAGAAGCTGGTCACCGTCTGCGAAGAGGCCGGCTGTCCGAACGTCGGCGAATGCTGGAGCCAGGGCCACGCGACCATGATGATCATGGGCGAAATCTGCACCCGCGGCTGCACCTTCTGCAACGTGGCGACCGGCAGGCCGCAGACGCTTGACCTGTTCGAGCCGGGCCGGGTTGCGCATGCGGTCGCGGAACTGGGGCTGAAGCATGTCGTCGTGACCTCGGTCGACCGCGACGACCTTGAGGATGGCGGGGCCGAGCATTTTGCCCAGACGATCCGCGCGATCCGGAACAGGAGCCCCGGGACCACGATTGAAATCCTGACCCCCGATTTCCTGAAATGCCCGGCCAGCGCCCTGGAAAAGGTGGTCGAGGCGCGGCCGGATGTGTTCAACCACAACCTTGAAACCGTGCCCGGCCTTTACCTTGAGGTGCGGCCCGGCGCGCGCTACTTCCATTCGCTCAGGCTGCTGCAGCGGGTCAAGGAACTGGACCCGGCGATGTTCACCAAATCCGGCATCATGGTCGGACTGGGCGAGGACCGGGCCGGCGTCCTGCAGGTGATGGACGACCTGCGGTCGGCCGAGGTCGATTTCCTGACGATTGGGCAATACCTGCAACCGACGCCGAAGCATCACCGGGTCGCCCGGTTCGTGACGCCCGACGAATTCGCCTCCTACGAGAAGGCGGCCTATGGCAAGGGGTTCCTGATGGTCTCGGCCACGCCGCTGACCCGGTCGTCCTACCATGCGGGCGACGATTTCGCACGGCTGCGCGCGGCACGGCTGGCAAGGCTGGGCCAGGGCTAATGCGCGTTTTCGCAGAAAACGCGTTCTGAGGATTTTCTGCGAAAATCCGTTCTAGAACAGCAGGCTGACCGGATCGCGGTTGCAGACCACGATGAACTGGTTGCGCGTCATCAGCAGGTGAAAGCCGCGCCGGCGCACTTCGGCGATGAAGAGATCACGCCCGACCTCATGATCGACCCAGGCGATCGACCGGCGCACCACACCGCCCTGTGCAGCGCGGGCCGAGAATATCTGCGCGATCCAGCCATCGGGATCAAGGCGCGTCGCAGGCGGGCAGGGCATCGTGGTCATGCCGCGATGCTGCGGCATCGCGGTTAACCGAAGGTGAACCGCCTCAGGCCGGCGCGACGAAGGGTTGCGAAATCTCCTGAAACACCGCCAGCGCCTCGGCCCGGCCGGCATGGGCGGCAAGCGCGGGGTAGCGCGCGGGATCAAAGAGGTCGGGCAGGCTTTCGCGCAGGTGCCGCAGCGCGCAGGCGAGCGCGATGTCGGCATGCGTCAGCCTGTCGCCGAAAAGCCAGAGCCCCGGCGCGGCCGCGCGGATGGCTTCCAGCGCGACCAGCGTCGCGCCGATCTGCGCCTCGCGCCGGGCGACAAGCACGGGCGAGGCATCGTCATGCAGCCGGCGTTCGTAGAACAGGCTGACGAAACGGTCGGCAAGGCCGGTGACCAGCGCGGTGATCCGCCGCGCCTCGAACGCCTCGGCCGGATCGGCGGGCCAGAGCCGGCGGTCGGGTGGCACCAGACCGTCAAGATGGTCGAGGATCGCCTTGCTGTCGGTCAGCGCGCCGTGGTCGTCGGTGATCAGGACCGGCACCCCGCCCAGCGGGTTCACCTGCATCAGCATCTGCGCATCGCCGAAGACCGACCAGGGCCGGTGTTCGAACGGCAGGCCATAAAGCCGCAGGGCAATGCCGGTGCGGCGGACAAAGGCGCTGTCATACTGGCCGATCAGGATCATTCGACGGCAACCACGCGTTTGAGATAGGCGGCGACGGCGGCGGCCTCCTCGGGCGGAAGCTGCGCGAAATTGCTGACGACATGGGCCATATGGCCGCCGACGCTGTCAAACTCGGGGGTGAAGCCGGTGGTCAGGTAGGCGACGATATCCGCTTCGGTCCAGTCAAGCGCGCCCGGCGTGATGTTCGGGATGCGGCGCTTGCCGGTCGCATCGGTCGGATCGGCGGCGCCGGCCAGCCAGTTGCCCCGGTCCATCCCGCCCAGGATGTTGCGCGGCGTGTGGCATTCGCCGCAATGGGCCAGCGCCTCGGCCAGATAGCGGCCGCGATCCTCGGTCGGGGTCAGGTTGCCCGGAACCGCCCAGTCGCCGCCCATGAACAAGAGCTTCCAGCCGCCAAGCGCCATCCGCTGATTGAACGGAAAGCCGATCTCGTGCGGCAGGCTGGGCGTCGGGTCGGCCGGCAGCGTCTTCATATAGGCATGAAGGTCGGCCACGTCCTGCAGCTGCATCCGCGCGTAGGATGCATAGGGGAGCGCAGGGTAAAGGTGTTCGCCGCCGCGCGACACCCCCCGGGTCAGCGCATTGGCCAGGTCGAGAAGCGACCAGTCGCCGATGCCGTGTTCGGCGTCCTGGCTGATGTTCGGCGCGATGAACGTGCCGAAGGGCGAGGCGAAGCGTTGCCCGCCCTTCAGGACCAGCGCCGCCTCGCCCGCAGCGCCTTCGGCCATGTGGCAGGAGGCGCAGCCCGCGGCGGTGAAGACAAGGCGGCCCTTGGCGGGATCGCCGGTCAGCCCCTCGACTTCACTGGCGGCAAGGGGTGCCGGCAGGGTCAGCCAGTAGCCGGCCGCCCCGGCGATCAGGGCAAGCACGACAAGCGGGCGGATGATGCGCATGGGTGCCTCCTCAGGTTGTCCGGTGCAGGTTACCGGGCCGGGGGCGGCCTGTCAGTTGCCGATCGCACCCCTGCGCGGAGAATTGACCGTCAGCCAGTCGGGCCAGCCGAAGACCCATTCGAACCCGGCCACCGCCAGGCAAAGCGCGATGATCCCGAAGTAGAACGTCACCTGCCGGGCCGAGGGCGGATGCTGCGCCCAGCGTTTCGATTTCAGCAGCCAGCGGTGCCAGTTCATGCCGCGTCGGTGAACCGCACCTTGCCGATATAGGGCAGGTTGCGGTTCCGCTGGGCAAAGTCGATGCCGTAGCCGACGACGAATTCGTCGGGAATCTCGAAGCCGGTCCAGGTCGCCCTGATCGGCACCTCGCGGCGGGTCGGCTTGTCGAGACGCGCGCAGATTTCCAGCCGCTTCGGCTCGCGGCTGAGAAGCAGGTTCTTCACATGATGGAGCGTGAAGCCGGTGTCGACGATGTCCTCGACCACCAGCACGTCGCGGCCCGCGATCTCACCCCGCAGGTCTTTCAGGATGCGCACCTCTCGCGAGGATTCCATCGCATTGCCGTAGGACGAGGCTTCAAGGAAGTCGACCTCGACCGGCAGGTCGATCTCGCGCACCAGATCGGCGATGAAGACGAACGAGCCGCGCAGAAGCCCGACGACGATCAGCTTGTCGGTGTCGTGGAAGAAGGCGGTGATCTCGCGCGCGAGGGATTCGACCCGCGCCGCGATGGACTTGGCGCTGATCATCCGGTCGATGGCATAGGGGCGCGGGTCGGAACGGGAAGCTTGGGGTTCGGCCATGGGCGCCCTTCGAGATTTGCAGCTTTGTCATCCGCGGGCGTGAAGCTAGGCTGGCAGGCAGCGTCAGGTCAATTCGGCAGTGCGACATAGGGGGAAATCATGGCGGAAGGGGCGTGGTGCGGGCGCATCAGGGGCAGCATCGCCGCGGTTTCGGTCATTGCTACGGCGGTCGCGGCGCCCGGCCCGGCGCGGGCGGACGAGGCGGCCGAGCTTGCCGCGCTCAAGGCCAGAAGCCTTGTCCTGACCGAGGGCACCGATCCGGCTGCCGCTGTGGCGGCGACGCTGCCGCTGGCCGAGGTCGGCAACCTTCGCGCGATGGCGCTGGCGGGCTTCCTGCACGACCAGGGGATCGGCCTGCCCAAGGACGAGGCGAAGGCGCTGTCACTCTACCGGCAGGCCGCCGAGGCGGGCTTTCCGCAGGCGATGTTCAACGTCGGCATCTACCATGAGTTCGGCTATGGCGGGCTTGATCCCGATCCCGCGGCCGCACGCGAATGGTATGTGAAGGCGGGGGCCATGGATTTCGCGACCGCGTTGACGGCCTGGGGCGTGATGCTGCGCGACGGCATCGGCGGCCCGGCGGATGCCGGCGGTGCGCGCGCGGTTCTTGAACGCGCCGTGGCGATCGGCGATGCGCAGGCGATGGCAGAGCTGGGCTACATGCTGGCGGTGGGCATCGGCGGCGAAACCGATCTTGCACTGGCGCGCGAGCTTTACCAGGTCGCGGCGCTGCGCGAAGTCAACTGGGCCGCCCGCGACTATGGCGAGATGCTCGAATTCGGCGAGGGCGGCGCGGTCGATGTCGCTGGCGCGGTCGGCTGGTATCGCCGCTCGGCCGAGGCGGGCTATGCCATGGCCGGCTTCGACCTTTTCGAGCTTTACCGTGACAACCCCTCGCTCGCGCCGGACCGGATCGAGGGTCTTGCATGGTGCTTCTGGGCCGAAGCGATGCCGCCTCTTCCGAACGGCCAGGACTATGACGGCGCCTGCGCGCCCGGTCTTGCCGGGTTGACCGAGCCCGAGGTCGCAGCAGCGCGTGCCCGGGCAGCCAAACTCACTGGAAACTGACGCCGGGCGCGGCCGTGCGTGCCGCACCTGCGGCACAGTCGCCCTTGATCATCCTGCCCGGCCGGTGGAAACCATGGACGGAAAGGACTTCCATGCCCACCCATCACGAAACCCGGCACCTGCCCTATACGGCCCGCCAGATGTACGATCTGGTGGCGGATGTGGCGCGCTATCCGGAGTTCCTGCCCTGGAACGCGGCGGCGCGGGTCCGGTCGCGGCGGCCGATCCCGGGGGGCGAGGTGATGGAGGCCGATCTTGTCATCAGCTTCAAGGTCTTCCGCGAGAGATTCGGCAGCCGGGTCACGCTTCTGCCCGGCGAGGGGCGCATACTGACCGAATATATCGACGGCCCGTTCCGGCACATGCGGTCGACCTGGACCTTCCGCGAGGCGCCGGGCGGCTGCGAGATCGAGTTCTTCGTCGACTTCGAATTCCGCAACGCCATCCTGCAGGGGATCATCGGGCTGGTGTTCAACGATGCAATGCAGCGCGTGGTCCGCGCGTTCGAGCGGCGGGCGGCGCAACTGCACGGGCCGGCGCCCCGGGTGTGACGCGCTTGCGTGACGGAAAACCGGATCGCGGGCGTTTCACGGCAAGGTGACTGCGCCCCCGGAGGTTCCATGCCCGCGTCCTTCTCCCGATCCGTGTTCAACCGCCGGTCCTTCCCGTTCCGCCTTGGCCTTGTGTGGGCGTCGCGCGCGCTTGCCGGCTGGGCGCTTTTCATGGCTCTTGCCGTCGCATGGCCGGCACGTGCGGCCGAGCGGGTCGAGATCGGCGGGCGGTTCTATCTGGTCGAGCTTCCCGCAGCGCCGCGCGGCGCGCCGGTGATCCTGGCGCTGCATGGCGGTGGCGGCGATCCGCGGCAGTTTCTGCGGGCATCGGGCCTTGGCCGCGACGCGACGGCCGCGGGCTATGCGGTGATCTTCCCCGCTGGGTCGTCACGCCGCGGCGAAGACCGGCTCTTGACCTGGAACGGCGGCTATTGCTGCGGCTGGGCCGCGCGCGAGGGCGTGGACGACGAGGCCTTCCTGCAGGCGGTGATCGCCGATGCGGGCGCGCGCTACGGGCTGGATGCCGGCCGGGTTTTCGTGACCGGCATGTCGAACGGCGCGATCATGGCCGAAACCTTCGCTTCGCGAAATCCGGGGCTGGTGCGGGCGGTGGCCGGCGTGGCCGGAACGATGGACATAGGCCGCGTCCGGCCGCGGGGGCCGGTGCCGGCGCTGGTGATCCATGGCACCGCCGACGAGATGGTGCCCTTCGCCGGCGGCCAGGGCGCGCGCAGCCTGACGCGGACGGGGTTCGCTTCGGTCGAGGATGTGGTCGACGCCTTCGTTGCCGCCCAGAAGGGCACGCTCGCCCGGACCGAGCGGCGGATCGACCGGGTTGAGGACGGCACCGCGGTCGCCGTCACCGACTGGATCGCCGGCGGCAAGGTGCGGGTCAGGCTGATCGCGGTCGAAGGCGGGGCGCATCACTGGCCGGGTGGGCGCAAGGCGCGTCTTGACAGCGGAAAGACGCGCGAGATCGGCGCAAATCGCGAAATCCTCGCGTTCTTCGGCCAGTATCTCTGACGCAAGCCGCCGGGGTCAGCCCTCGCTCCGCTGGCCCTCGACGATCTGGCGCATCCCGTCCAAGGGCACGTAGCCCCGCACCATCGTGCGGTCGATGACGAAGGTCGGCGTGCCGTTGATTTCCATCGTCACCGCAAGATCGTGGTTCGCCTGGATGACGTCGGCCACCTCGGGCGCGGCCATCTTGGCGGCCACCGCCGCGGCGTCATGGCCAAGATCGGCGGCCAGCCGGGCCAGGGTTTCGGCCGTGGCATCGCCGCGCATCAGGAACAGCGCGTCATGCGCCGCCTTGTAGGCGTCGTCGCCGTAAAGCATCCGCACCGCGATGGCGAATTGCGACGACAAGAGCGACTGCTCGCCAAGGATCGGGAATTCCTTCAGCACGAAGCGGATGTTGCCGTCCGAACCCACCAGCTCCTCGACCTCTTCATAGGCCTTGCGGCAATAGCCGCAGCGATAGTCCATGAACTCGACCACGGTGATGTCGCCGTCGGGATTGCCGCCGACCCAGTCGTTCGCGCTGAAATAGATCGCATCCCTGTTGTCATCCAGCATCTGCAGGTCACGCTCGACCGCCATCTCGTCCTCGCGCGTCTGCAGGACGGTCATCGCCTCGATGATCACCTCGGGGTTTTCCACCAGATAGGCCCGCACCTCGGCACGAAAGGCCTCGCGTTCCGCGGGCGTCATGTCGGTCAGCCCCTCGGCAAAGGCCGGCGCCGTGGCGAGAAGGGAGGCGGCAAGAAGGAAACTGCGCATGGAACGTCCTTTGCGGGTTGACCTGTCCCCCGGTCGCGGGCACGGAACGGGCATTCGGCAATGACCATATTTGGCGGGCAAGCACCATGGCAAGTCGGGGATCGCTGCGGGGGGACGTCGATCCCTTCATTGTGATGGACGTGATGGAGCGCGCCCGCATGGCCGAGGCCGCGGGCCGGCGGATCATCCATATGGAGGTCGGCCAGCCCGGAACGCCGGCGCCGGAAGGGGCGCGGCGGGCACTGGCCCGCGCGCTGGAAACGCCCCTGGGCTATACCGTGGCGCTGGGTCTGCCCGACCTGCGCGCCGGGATCGCCGCACTTTGCCGGCGCTGGTATGGCGTCGACCTCGACCCCGCGCGGGTCGTGGTGACCACCGGGTCGTCGGGCGCGTTCCTGCTGGCCTTCACCGCGCTTTTCGACGCGGGCGACCGGGTGGCGCTGGGGGAACCGGGCTACCCGAGCTACCGCCAGATCCTGCGCGCGCTGTCGCTGGTGCCGGTGGGCATTCCGTCGCGGCCCGAGAACCGGCTGCAGCCGGTGCCCGAAGACCTGGCCGGCGACGATGTGGCGGGGCTGATCGTCGCCTCTCCCGGCAACCCGACCGGCACCATGCTGTCACACGTGGCGCTGGCGGCGCTGATCGGCTGGGCGGCGGAACGGAACGTCGCCTTCATCTCGGACGAAATCTACCACGGGCTGCACTACGGCGACCGGGCGGTCAGCGCGCTGGAAATCAGCCAGGATGCCTGGGTGATCAACAGTTTTTCCAAGTATTTCAGCATGACCGGCTGGCGCGTCGGCTGGATGGTCGTGCCCGAGGACCAGGTCCGCCGGGTCGAACGTCTGGCGCAGAACATGTTCATCTGCCCGCCCCATGCCAGCCAGATCGCCGCGCTGGCCGCAGTGGACTGCGTGCCCGAGCTAGAGGCGAACCGCGCGGTCTATGCCGAAAACCGCCGGCTGATGCTGGAGGGGCTGCCGCAGGCGGGCTTCAGCCGGATCGCGCCGCCGGACGGGGCCTTCTACATCTATGCCGATGTGTCCGACCTGACCGCGGATTCGCTGGCCTTCGCCGGCGAACTGCTCGACGGCGCGGGCGTCGCGGTGACGCCCGGCGTCGACTTCGACCCCCGGCGCGGACGGCAGACCCTGCGGTTTTCCTATGCGCGGTCAACGGCCGACATTGCCGAGGGGATCGCCCGCCTGAAGGACCACATGGCGCGAAGGTGAATGGACTTGGCCGGCGCCGCGGGCGATAATGCGACGAAGAATATCCACGCGAAACGGCGGGCATGCGGGCGGTCCTGATCCTTATCCTCTGGCTTGGCAGCCTTGTGTCCGGCGCCGCCGTGGCCGAGGGGCTTTCGGCGCTGGCGCGGCTCGATCCCGGCGCATCGTCGGTGCGTGCCGACGGGGCGGGCTTCGCCGCCGATCTGGCGATCAGCCAGCCGGTGCCCTGGCGGGTCAGGGTGCTGGACAACCCGCCGCGGCTGATCCTTGACGCGCGCGAGGTGGACTGGACGACGCTTTCCGCGGTGAAGGTCGATGCGCCGCAGGTGGCCGGCATGCGGGCGGGCATCTTCCGTGCCGGCTGGTCGCGGCTGGTGGTCGAGATGACCGGGCCGTTCCTGGTTTCGCTGGCCGAGATGAAGACCGGCGGCACCGGCGCCGCGATCCGTCTGGCACTGACCCCCGCCACGGCCGAGGCTTTTGCCGCCGCGGCAGCACTGCCCGAACCCGCGGAATGGGCGATGCCCGAACCGGCGTTGCTGCCGTCGGGGCCGGCCGGCGGCGCGGCGGACGACGGGGTGCTGACCGTGGTGCTGGACCCCGGCCACGGCGGCATCGACCCGGGGGCCGAGCGGGACGGGCTGAAGGAGGCCGACCTGATGCTGGCCTTCGCTCGCGAACTGAAGGAGCTTCTGCTGCGCGACGGGCGGTTCACCGTGGTGATGACGCGCGAGGAAGATGTCTTCGTGCCGCTGGAAACCCGGGTTTCGGTCGCCCGCGCCGCGGGGGCCGATGTCTTCCTTTCCTTCCACGCCGACGCCCTGGCCGAGGGCGAGGCGCAGGGGGCCACGATCTACACCCTGTCCGATGCGGCGACCGACGAGGCCAGCGCCGCCCTGGCCGAACGGCACGACCGCGACGATCTTCTGGCCGGGGTCGACCTCAGCGCGCAGGATGACGTGGTGGCCAGCGTCCTGATGGACATGGCCCGCACCGAGACCGCGCCCCGGATTGACCGGCTGGCGCTGGCGATCGAGGCGGCGATCCGCGCGGCCAGGCTGCGGATGCACCGCCATCCGCGGCAGGAGGCGGGATTTTCGGTGCTGAAGTCGCCCGATATCCCCGCGGTCCTGCTGGAACTGGGGTTCCTGTCGTCGTCGCGCGACATGAAGCGGCTTTCCGATACGGAATGGCGCGCCGCCATGGCCGGGGCGGTGCGGCAGGCGCTGGTCGCCTGGGCCGAGGAGGACCGCGCCATACGGGCGCTGCGGGCAGACTGAAGCCGCCCGGCGCCCGCAGGGTCGCGGGATGGCGCCGGTTGCGGGGGACCAAGGTTTTGACGCGCTGGCGCGTCTGTTATAGTGGGAAGCCCAGGATCAAAGGGGGCACGTGCGTGCTGCGTTTCATCGGCTCATTCCTTGGGGCCATCTTCACGGCGGTCACGCTGGGCGTCTTCTTCGGCGCCCTGACCGTTGGCGCGATCTTCTGGATGTATGCGCGCGACCTGCCCAGCCACGAAGTCCTGGCCCAGTATGCGCCCGACACGATCAGCCGCATCTACACCGGCGAGGGGCGGATCATCGACGAATTCGTCGACAACGGCGAACGGCGCCTGTTCGTCCCGGCCGAGGATATCCCCGATCTGGTGAAGCATGCCTTCGTCTCGGCCGAGGACAAGAATTTCTACGTCCATCACGGCTATGACGCGGGCGGCATGGTGGCGGCGCTGATCGAGGCGGTGCAGTCGCGCGGTCAGGACGTGCGCGGCGCCTCGACCATCACCCAGCAGGTGATGAAGAACATGCTGCTTTCCGGCGAACGCCGGGGCACCCGGGGGATCGAGCGGAAGATTCGCGAGATCATCCTTGCCACCCGGCTGGAAGAGACGCTGTCGAAGGACCGCATCCTGGAAATCTACCTCAACGAGATTTTCCTTGGCCTGAACTCCTACGGCGTCGCGGCTGCGGCGCAGACCTATTTCAACAAGACGCTGAACCAGCTGACCCCGGGCGAGGCCGCCTATCTTGCCGCGCTGCCGCAGCGGCCGGGCAACCTGCACCCCGTCCGCCAGTACGAGGATGCGGTCGGCCGGCGGAACTACGTTCTGGGCCAGATGCGCGACAACGGCTATCTCGACCAGGCCACCTACGAGGCCGAGAAGGCGCTGCCGTTGAAGACCGTGCAGAGCGGCGATTTCGCCAGCTACCGCGACGCGCTGCCGACACGCACCTATTTCACCGAGGAAATCGCCCGCCAGCTGTCGGTGAACTTCGGCAAGGACGAGTTCTATACCGGCGGCCTGACGATCCGGGCGACGATCGACCCCGAACTGCAGGCCGAGGCCGAGGCGGCGCTGCGGACCGCGCTGGAAAAATACGACCGCGGGCTGGGCATCTGGCGCGGCACCGGCAAGACCGTGCCGGCGGAAACGCTGGCGGCCGAGGCCGACTGGCGCGCCGCGCTGGCGGCGGTGGACGTGCCGCGCGACATCGCCGGCTGGCGTCCGGCCGTGGTGCTGGGGATCGGCGACGGCGAGATGCAGGTCGGGATCGAGGGGGTGGAGGCCACGGAAGCCGAACCGCAGACCGTGCCCCGGTCGGACATCGAATGGATGCGCGGCAGCTTCGCCGACAATTTCAAGCCGGGCGACGTGATCCACGTCCGCCGGGTCGAGGATGGCGGCGCCTTCGTCCGCTGGTCCGTCCGGCAGGTGCCCGAGATTCAGGGCGCCTTCATGGCGATGGACGTGAACACCGGCCGGGTGCTGGCGATGCAGGGCGGGTTCAGCTATCAGGATTCCGTCTTCAACCGGGCGACGCAGGCGATGCGGCAGCCCGGGTCGTCGTTCAAGCCCTTTGTCTATGCCGCGGCGCTGGATTCGGGCTTCACCCCGGCGACGATCGTCATCGACGCGCCGATCGAACTGAACACGCCGCAGGGCCTCTGGACGCCGAAGAACGCCTCGAACAAGTTCTACGGCCCGACGCCGCTGCGCACCGGGATCGAGCAGAGCCGGAACCTGATGACGGTGCGGATCGCCGAGGAAATCGGCATGCACACGGTTGCGGGCTATGCCGAACGCTTCGGCGTCTATGACCGGCTCAGCCCCTATCTGGCGAACGCGCTGGGGTCGCAGGAAACCACGCTTTACCGCATGGTCGCCGCCTATGCGATGTTTGCGAACGGCGGCGAGCGGCTGGAGCCGACGCTGGTCGACCGGGTGCAGGACCGCTATGGCCGCACGATCTATCGTCATGACCAGCGCCGGTGCGAGGATTGCGGCAACGCCACCCTGCCGGCGGGCGAGGGCGTCACCGTCACCTCGAACCGCGAACGGGTGATGGATGCGATCACTGCCTACCAGCTGACCTCGATGATGGAAGGCGTGGTGCAGCGCGGCACCGCGCGCGGGATCAACCTGCCGGTGCCGATCGCCGGCAAGACCGGGACGACCAACGACGCCAAGGATGTCTGGTTCATCGGCTATTCCTCGACCATCGTCGCCGGCTGCTACATCGGCTATGACAACCCGACGCCGCTGGGCAATGTCTCGGGCGGCGGCTTCTGCGGCCCGGTGTTCGAAACCTTCATGCAGTCCGCGATCAAGAAATACGGCGGGACGGCGTTCAAGGTGCCGCCCGGCGGCTATTTCGTGAACATCGACCGCTACACCGGCGCGCGGCTGCCCGACGGCGTCACCGGCGATTTCGTGGTGGCCGAGTATTTCCGCGAGGGCGAGGACCCGATCTTCGGCCTTGGCTCGCTGGTCGACGGCGGCTTTGCCATGGGGCAGAACCTGCCGCTTTACGCCTATGGCGAAACCGAAGGCGGCGACAGCACGGTGACCACGGCCACCGGGGAAACCACGGTGATCCCCGGCAAGGCGGATTTCGGCACCGTCTCGGCCGGCGGGCTTTACTGACAGGTGGCGGGGCAGGGCGGCCCTGCGCCCTTGCCGGGGCGCGGGCAAGGCGGTATCAGGCCGCGATCACGGGCAGGGAACGGCAAAGATGCGGGCGGAAACGCAACAGAACGTGGATGCGATCCGGAAATCGCTGGCGCTTCTGGCGCAGCGCATGGACTGGGAGACCGCGCCCTACCGGCTTGAGGAATTCAACGCGCTGATCGAACAGCCCGACCTCTGGAACGACCCGCCGCGCGCGCAGAAGCTGATGCGGGAACGCCAGGCGCTGATGGATTCGGTGAACGGCTACCGGCTGATCGAAAGCGGCCTGAACGACAGCATCGGCCTGATCGAACTGGGCGAGGCCGAGGGCGAGGATACCGTCGTCGCCGAGGCGGAGGCGGCGATCAAGGCGCTGGTCGAGACGGCGGCGCAGAAAGAGCTTGAGGCGCTCTTGAACGGCGAGGCCGACGGCAACGACACGTTCCTCGAAATCAACGCCGGCGCCGGCGGCACCGAAAGCCAGGACTGGGCCGAGATGCTGGCGCGGATGTATACCCGCTGGGCCGAACGCCGCGGTTTCACGGTCGAGATGCTGTCGGAAGAGGCCGGGCAAGAGGCGGGGATCAAGTCGGTCGCCTACAAGATCGCCGGCCACAACGCCTATGGCTGGCTGAAGACCGAAAGCGGCGTCCACCGGCTTGTCCGCATCTCGCCCTTCGGGTCGGGCGACAAGCGGCAGACCTCGTTCGCCAGCGTCTGGGTCTATCCGGTGGTCGATGACAACATCGACATCGAAGTGCATGACAAGGACATCCGCATCGACACGTTCCGCTCGTCCGGCGCCGGCGGCCAGCACGTCAACAAGACGGATTCCGCGGTGCGGATCACCCACTTCCCGACCGGGATCGTGGTCACCTCATCGCTGAAGTCGCAGCACCAGAACCGCGACATCGCCATGAACGCCCTGAAGGCCCGGCTTTACCAGATGGAACTGGACAAGAGGTCGGCCGCGATCAACGAGGCGCATGATGCCAAGGGCGATGCCGGCTGGGGCAACCAGATCCGCAGCTACGTGCTGCAGCCCTACCAGATGGTGAAGGACCTGCGCACCAGCCATGAAACCAGCGACACCCAAGGCGTGCTGGACGGCGATCTGGACGGGTTCATGTCGGCGACGCTGGCGATGAACGCCTCGGGCAAGAAGCGCGGCGAGGTCGAGGACGTCGACTGATTCTGGCGCACGCCCGCCTGTCCGGATTGCCCGCGGAACGGGTTCCCTGAAGATTGACTGCGTTTCGATCCGGGCGCAGACTCCCGGCATTTGACAGGGAGTGTTTCGAAATGAAGAAAAATGCCTTGATCGCATCTGCTGCCCTTTTCGTCTCGGCCTGCCTGCCCACCGCCCAGTCACCGGGCGTTTCGCATGGCACCAGCCCCGAGGTCTGCGCCAACATCCTTGCACGCGCCAATGCCTCACCCGACGCGGCGGCCAAGGCCTATGCGCTGGAACAGGCCGCCGCCATCGGCTGCTAGACCGCCAGCCGGCCGCCACGTCCGGACAAGATACCGTTTGGCACCGCGCCCCGGCTGCGGTTAGCCTGACGCCGGCAACAGGGTGGCATCAGGCATGGTGGTGGACGAAACTGGCGGGCAGGGCGACACCGCGCCCGAGATCATGTCGCTGGACATCGGCGATTTCCGCGATGCCCTGGCCAGCGGCTGGCGCGATTTCCGCGCCGCGCCGCACTACGGCGCGTTCTTCGCCTTCGTCTATGTCGCCGGGGGCTGGCTGCTGGTCTGGGCGCTGACGGTTTCGGGGCAGTTCTGGTGGACCTTGCCCGCGGCCGCGGGTTTTCCGATCCTCGGCCCCTTCATCGCCTGCGGCTTCTATGAAATCAGCCGGCGGCTGGACGAAGGCGAGGCGGTGTCCCCGGCCGCAGTGCTGGGCGTCATCTTCCGCCAGAAGGACCGGCAGATCCCGTCGATTGCGGCATTGATCGTGGTCTATTTCCTGTTCTGGAACTTCCTTTCGCACATGCTGTTCGCGCTCTTCCTTGGCAATGCGACGATGACCAATGTCTCGTCGTCGCTGGCGGTCTTCGCCACGCCCGCCGGCCTGGCGTTCCTGGCCGTCGGCACGGCGACGGGCGCGCTGTTCGCCGGGCTTCTCTTCGCGCTGACCGTGGTCAGCCTGCCCATGCTCTTGGACCGCGAGGTGGACTATGTCACCGCCATGCTGACAAGTTTCGCGCTGGTGCGCGAGAACCCGGTCCTGATGCTGGGCTGGGGCCTGCTGATCGCGGTCTGCCTGTTCATCGCCATGTTGCCGCTGTTCCTGGGGCTGTTCGTGGTGCTGCCGCTGTTCGGCCATGCGAGCTGGCACCTTTACCGCCGGGCGATCGCCTGACCCCGCACCACCGATGCCGATGCCGGAAAAGCAAAAGCCCCGCGGCTGCGGGGCTTTGACGGGCTCCGACAGCAATGCGCCGGTGTCAGGAGGCATCCGCCTCGGCGGCCCGGGCGGCGGGCGGCGGCGGCGGGGGGGCCGCGGTGCGGCCGGCGGCCAACGGGTCTTCCTGCCGTTGCACCGAACCTTCGAAATGCGCCCCGGATTCGATGGCGATGGTCTTGTGGATGATGTCGCCCTCGACCCGCGCGGTCGAGGTGAGGCGGACCTTCAGCCCGCGGACCCGGCCGATCACCCGGCCGTTCACCACGATGTCGTCGGCGACGATCTCGCCGCGGATGGTGGCGCTTTCGCCCACGGTAAGCAGATGGGCGCGGATGTCGCCTTCGACCGTGCCTTCCACCTGGATGTCGCCGGTCGTCCGCAGGTTGCCGACAACGGTCAGGTCGGCGGACAGCACCGAGGCGACGGCCTTGCCCTTGGGCGCCGTCGGGGTGAAGTCCATCGCGGGTTTCGTCACGGGAACCTCCGGTGCCTTGGCCTTCTCGGGCTCGGCCTTGGGGCCCGGCTCGTTGATGCGGCTCTTAGAAAACATTGCTTGCTGCCTTTATGAAGGTCATCGGGTTGACTGGGGCCCCGCCGATGCGGACTTCGTAGTGGAGATGGGTGCCGGTGGACCGGCCTGAATTGCCCATATCACCGATCCTGTCCCCGCGCGACACCTTTTGTCCCACCTCGACGCGGATCTGCGACATGTGGGCATAGCGGGTTTCGATGCCGAAAGCGTGCTGGATCTTGACCAGCCGGCCATAGCCGCCGTCCCATCCGGCATGGATCACGGTGCCGTCGGCGGTGGCATAGATCGGCGTCCCGTAGGACCCTGCAAGGTCGGTGCCTTCGTGCATCCGCGTGCCGTAACCCTTGGGGTCGTTGCGGTAGCCAAAGCCGCTGGTCCAGCGGAACGTATCCTTCACCGGCATCGCGAAAGGCGTCTTGAAGGCGGCGATCCGGTAGAGGTTCATCTCGTCCAGCGCCTCAAGGATGCCGTTCGCCCGCGCCTCGTCGGGCGTCAGTATCCCGCCCGAGGTCGAGGCGCTGATCGGCGTCAGCGGGCCGCCCTGGCCGGAATAGCCCTTGCGGACCGACGACAGCAGATCGTCGGGGTCAAGCCCGGCCTCAAGGAACATCCGTTCCAAGGGTTCCATCGAGACGGTCACCGCCTCTTCCAGCTTGGCGAAAATCTCGTCGTTGCGGCGTTCGAGCGTGCGCTTCTCGATCGCGATCTCGGCCAGGTTGCCTTCGGCCGCCGCGGTTTCGGCCGCCATCGCGTCGCGTTCGCGCGCGGTGTCGCCCAGGGCGCCGGCCAGATAATCCAGCGTGGCGGCGGTATCGCGGATGCGCCCCACCTCGGTCGCGCCGCCGCCCTGCTGGTTCAGCGCCAGGTTCAGCCGCTCGACCTCGCCGCGCGCCTCGTCGCGTTCCTTGATCGTGCGGCGCAGCGTGTTCTGGATCACGTCGATGCCGGTTTCCAGTTCGCGGCGGCGGTCTTCCGAGGCAAGGAGCATGCCCTGCATCTCGGCCACGCGGTCCAGCGCGCCGGAAAACCGCTCCTGCGCCTCGACCGCTTCCTTGGCGCGCAGGTCGCGGTCCGTGGAAAGGACGGTCAGGCGGCGCTCGAAAACGATGCTCTGGCGTTGCGCCTGTTCGCGGGCGGACCCGGCACCGATGTTTTCCATCATCAGGATCGCGGTCGCGACGATGGTCCAGGCGATCGCCATGCCGCCGACGACCACGGCAATCGCCTGGGTCGCGGGACGCAACCGGATGAAATGGGTGCCATGGTCGGATTTCAGGAACAGCCTCTGCTCGGGAAAGACCCGTTCAAGATGGCTGTTGATCCTCAAGGCAAGGCGGGTGAACACCTGTCTTCGTCCGATTCTTTCTTAATTCTCAGGCCATTGGGGCAGGCTGGGCAGCAGCGCCCCGTTGCCTGATCCTGATTAGCCAAGGCCGGCCGCCATCGCAATGCATTTGGCCGGGACGGCAGGGGCGCCGCCACAAAGGCGCCACAATGCGGCCTGCTGTCGGCGGATTCCCGCCGATCTGCCGCGCCGGATCACTCCCGCGCCGCGGCGGGCGTCTCGTCGGCCAGGGGCCAGTAGAAATCCGGCGGCAGCCCGGCCTCGGCCCGTTTCTCTTCGTTGAAAGGCGGTTTCAGCGCGCCGTGGAAATAGCGCCGCACCAGCGTGTGAAACACATCCTTCGGGTCCTCGCCGTCACGGCCGCAAAGCCAGTTGAACCATTTCGACCCATAGGCGACGTGGCCGACTTCCTCGGCATAGATCACCTCAAGCGCGGCAATCGCATCCGTCTCGCCGGCCTTGCGGAAGATGTCGATCATGCCCGGCGTCACGTCGAGGCCCCGCGCCTCAAGCACCATGGGCACCACGGCCAACCGCCCTTTCAGGTCGTCCACCGTATCCTCGGCGGCGCGCCACATGCCGGCATGGGCGGGCAGGGCGCCATAGTGGCTGCCAAGGCGTTCAAGCACATCGCAGATCAGGTTGAAGTGCTTGGCTTCCTCATCCGCAGCCCTGACCCAGTCATCGTAGAACCCCGGCGGCATCGGCTGGCCGGTGAAGCGGGCGATGATGTCCCAGTGCAGGTCCACCGCGTTCAGTTCGATATGCGCCAGCGAATGCAGGAGCGCGATCCGCCCCTGCGGCGATCCGGGACGACGCCGGGGCACGTCGCGCGGCGGCAGGAGTTCGGGCCGGTCCGGCCGCGCGGGCCGCGGCGGCGGGTCGGCGGCGCCCATCGGGATCGGCCTGCCCGCAGCCCGGGCTGCGAACCATGTTGCCGCATGGCGACGGCCAAGCGCGGTCTTCTCGCGCGCGTCCGGCGTGGAAAGAACCTCGACCGCCATCTGCGCCAGTGTCGGGGTCACGCTGCCTGAACCGTCGCCAGCACCTCATCGGCATGGCCCTTCACCCGGTCGACCTTCCAGCGCCGCAGCACCCTGCCGTCGCCGCCGATCAGCAGCGTCGCCCTGAGGACGCCCTGCACCATCTTGCCGAAGAACAGCTTCTCGCCAAAAAGACCCCAGTCCTCCATCACCCGGCCGCCGGCATCCGAAAGAAGCGGCACCGACAGCGCATGCTTCGCCGCGAACCTGTCATGCGACCTGACCGGATCCTTGGACAGGCCCAGCACCGCCACCCCCAGCGCCTGAAACCGCGGCAGCAGCGCCTCGAAATCCTTGACCGCGTTGGTGCAGGTCGGGCTGCCATCCTGACCATAGGCGAAGAGGACGACGCGGCCCGGCCGCAGCGCCGACAGGGTGACCGTGCCGCCGCCGTTGCGGGGCAGGGTGAAATCGGGGGCGATCTCGCCTTCCTGGATCATGCGCGGCTCCTTGCCGGTGGCGGGAATGTGAGGCGGCGTTTCTGGCCTTCTGGTTGCCTTGCTGCAAGGATAAAGGCAATGGGCGCCGGGCGGAAACCCGGTTGGGGCGGAACGGACAGGGCTTGGCGGAAAGCGGCATCGACACGGCCACACGGGCAAAGCCGAAACGGCGCGGCCGGCGGTGGCTTGCGCGCCGGCATGTGCCGCGCGTCGGGCTGCGGCTGGTGCTGTTCCTGGCGGTCCTGGCGCTGGTCGTGGGCGCGGCGGGCATGGTGCTGACCGGCCGCACCCTGCACCTGCCGGTCTGGGCCGTGGCCGAGATCGAGACGCGCATCAACGCCGCACTTGCCGACAGCCACCTGCCGGCCGGCACCTCGGTATCGCTGGGCGCGGTCGAGGTGGCGGTGGACCGCGATCTGGTGCCCCGTTTCGTGCTGCGCGACCTGCGCCTGATCGAGCCCGCCGGCGATGCCCTGCTGGCGCTGCCCGAGGTCAGGGCGACGCTTGACCCGGCCGCGCTGTTGACGGGGCAGGTGCGGCCGGCGACGCTGCGGCTGACCGGGGCGCGGATGACGGTCGCGCGGGACGCCGAGGGCCGCATCGCGCTGAGCCTGAGCGGGTTGAGCGGCAGCCCCGGCCTGCAGGACGCAGGCCAGCTGCTGGATGCGCTGGACCGGATGTTCGCCCAGCCGGCGCTTGCCAGCCTGCGGCTGGTCGAGGCCGAGGCGCTGGCCCTGACGCTGCAGGACCAGCGGGCCGGCCGCAACTGGGAAGTGGGGGACGGCCGGCTTGTGCTGGAGAACCGCGAAACCGGGCTGGCGGCGGAACTGGGGCTGACGCTGCTTGACGGCGCGGAACCGGCGCAGGCGCGGCTGGTGATCGAGACCGACCGGGCCGACGGATCGGCCCGGCTGGACGCGACGGTGACCCGCATCGCCGCCGCCGACCTTGCGGCGCAGGCCGCGCCCCTTGCCTTCCTCTCTGTCCTCGACGCGCCGATCTCGGGGCATCTGCGGGGCGATCTGACGGGCGAGGGCCGCGTCGGCGGGCTTGAGGCGCAGCTGCAGATCGCCGCCGGCGCATTGCGCCCCGCCACCGGCGCCCCGCCCGTGCCTTTCGAGGCCGGTGACCTGTCGCTCCGCTATGATCCGCTGCGCCAGCGGGTGACGCTGGACGCGCTTTCCCTGCAAAGCACCTCGCTCAGGATGAAGGCCGCGGGCCATGCCGATCTCTTGGGCGCCGATGGCGGGCCGGCGCGGGCCGGCGTGATCCCCGCATCGGCCGTGGTCCAGCTGGACCTGTCGGAAATGATGGTCGACCCCGAGGGGCTGTTCGCAAGCCCTGTCCGCTTTTCCGACGGCGCGCTGGACCTGCGGTTGCAACTGCAGCCCTTCAGCGCCGAGATCGGCCAGCTGACGCTGATCGAGGGCGACGAACGCCTGTCGCTGTCGGGACAGGCCGCCGTCGGCCCGGACGGCTGGTCGGGCGGGGTGGATGTGGCGCTGAACGCGATCGGCGCCGACCGGCTGATCCGGCTCTGGCCGGTGTCGGTGGTCAGGGGCACCCGCAACTGGCTGGCGGAGAATGTGGGCCAGGCCGAGTTCACCGATTTCAAGGCGGCGCTGCGCTTTGCGCCGGGCGCGCCGCCGCGTTTCGCGCTCGGCTATGAATTCTCGGGCGCCGAGGTCCGCTTCATGCGCTCGCTGCCGCCGGTGCAGGAAGGCCACGGCCGGGCGACGATCGAGGGCGATGTCTATACCGTCGTCCTTGACGGCGGCCATGTCACCGCGCCGCAGGGCGGGCGGATCGCGGTCGACGGATCGGTGATGACCGTTCCCGACATCACCGAAATGCCGGCCCGCGCCGAGGTCAGGCTGCTGACCGACGCGCCGCTGACGGCGACGCTGTCGCTGCTGGATCAGGAACCCTTCCGCTTCCTGACCAAGGCCGGCCATCCCGTCGATCTGGGCGAGGGGCGGGCGGTCCTTCTGTCGGAACTGCGCTTCCCGCTGGTCCGCAAGATCACCACCGAGGATGTCGATTTCGTGGTCAGCGGCCGGATCACCGGCTTTTCGTCCTCCCGACTGGTGCCCGATCGGGTGGTGCGGTCCGACGATGTGGCCGTCAAGGTCACGCCCGGGGGGCTGACGCTTTCGGGCGAGGGCTTCCTTGACGACCTGCCGGTGGTCGCGCGCTATGAACAGGGCTTCGCAGCCGACCAGAAGGGGCGTTCCACCGTGCGCGGCACCGCCACGATCAGCGACGCCATCCTGCGCGGGCTGGGGATCGCCCTGCCGAAAGGCTGGCTGAAGGGGGAAACGCAGGCCGAAATCTCGCTCGCGCTGACCAAGGGCGAACCGGCGCGGCTGGAACTGGCCTCGGACCTGCGCGGCGCCACCCTTGCCATCGGCCCCCTGTCCTTTGCCAAGGGCGCCGGAACCGCGGCCGACCTCAGCCTCTCGGCCGTGCTGGGTGCCGTGCCCGAGGTGACGCGGCTGTCGCTGACCGCGCCCGGCCTGCTGGCAGAGGGGCGGATCACCACGCGCGGGGACGGATCGCTGGACCGGGCCGAATTCACCCGCATCCGCGCCGGCGACTGGTTGGATGCGCCGGTCACCGTGCGCGGCACCGGCGGCGGCGTGACCGTCGCCCTGACCGGCGGAACGCTGGACCTGCGCCGCCGGCCGACCGGCGCCGGCGGCAGCGCCGACGGGGCCGAGGTCGCGGTGCGGCTTGACCGGCTGGTCGTGTCGTCAGGCATTGCCCTGACCGGGTTCGAGGGCGCCTTCGCGCTGCGGGCCGGCGGGCTGGACGGGCGGTTTTCGGCAGCGGTCAACGGCGCGGGCCGGATCACCGGCGCCGCGGCCCCGGTGCGCGGCGGCACCGCGGTCCGCATCCTTTCCGACAACGCCGGCGTCGTCATGGCCGCGGCCGGCATCTTCGCCAAGGGGCGCGGCGGCAGCCTTGACCTGACGCTGCAGCCCCGTGGCGCCGAAGGCAATTATGCCGGGATCGCCACCTTCCGCAGCCTCTCGCTTCAGGGGGCGCCGGTGCTGGCGGAACTGATTTCCGCCATTTCGGTGGTCGGGCTGCTGGAACAGCTGAACGGCAACGGCATCCTGTTCAACGAAGGCGATGTCGAATTCTACCTGCGCCCCGAGGGCGTGGAAATCACCCGCGGCGCGGCGGTGGGCGCATCGCTGGGCCTGTCCTTCGCCGGGCTTTACCGGGCCCAGACCGGGCGGCTTGATATCCAGGGAACGATTTCGCCGATCTACATCCTGAACGGCATCGGCCAGATTTTCACCCGGAAGGGCGAGGGGCTTTTCGGCTTCAACTATCGCCTGACCGGCACGGCGGCGGATCCTTCGGTCAGCGTGAACCCGCTGTCGATCCTGACGCCCGGCATGTTCCGCGAGATTTTCCGGCAGCCGCCGCCGGTCCTGCAGGAAGGCGGCTGATGCGGCTTCAGGATTTCGACTTCGACCTGCCCGAGGCGCTGATCGCGACGCGGCCGGCGCGGCCGCGCACCGCGGCGCGGCTGCTGGTGGCGGAAGGCGATGCGATCCGCGACCTGCGCGTGGCCGACCTGCCCGGCGTCTTGCGTCCGGGCGACCGGCTGGTCCTGAACAACACGAAGGTCATCCCCGCAAGGCTGACCGGCCGGCGCATCCGCGGCGATGCCGAGGCGAAGGTCGAGATCACGCTACTGGAACCCGTCGCGGGCGGCGGCTGGCGGGCGCTGGCAAAACCGCTGCGCAAGCTGAAACCGGGCGAGACGATCATCTTCGGCCACGGCCTGACCGCGCGAGTGGATGCGCACGGCGAGGCGGACCTGCAGCTGACCTTCGACCGGACGGGCGAGGATTTCGACCGCGCGCTGGCCGGGGCAGGGGCGATGCCGCTGCCCCCCTATATCGCCGCAAGGCGCGCCGCCGACGAGGCAGACCGCACCGACTACCAGACGGTCTTCGCCCGCCATTCCGGCGCGGTGGCGGCGCCGACCGCCAGCCTGCATTTCGACGCGGCGCTGCTTTCCGATCTTGCGGCCATGGGCGTTTCCTTCACCGAGGTCACGCTGCATGTCGGCGCCGGCACCTTCCTGCCCGTCAAGGTCGAGGATGTGACGACACACCGGATGCATGCCGAATGGGGGCAGGTCACCGCCGCCGCCGCGGCCGAGATCAACGCCACCCGCGCCGCGGGCGGGCGGATCATCCCGGTCGGCACGACCGCCCTGCGGCTGATCGAGACGGCGGCGCGGGCGACCGGCCGGGTCGAACCCTGGGAGGGCCCGACCGACATCTTCATCTATCCGGGCTTCGCCTTCCGCGCGACCGACGCGCTGATGACGAACTTCCACCTGCCGCGCTCGACGCTTCTGATGCTTGTTTCGGCGCTGATGGGCAAGGACAGGATCGACCGGATATACGATCATGCGGTGACGTCCGGCTATCGCTTCTTCTCATACGGCGATGCCTCGCTGCTGATCCCGAACCCCTGAGGGCACCTGATGTTCAAGGTTCTTGCGACGACCTGGCCGCTTCTGCTGGGCGTGATGCTCCTGATGGTGGGGAACGGGGTGCAGGGCTCGCTTCTCGGCATCCGCGGCACGCTTGAGGCATTCACCACGCTGGAACTTTCGGTCGTCATGTCGGCCTATTTCCTTGGCTTCCTCCTTGGCTCGCGCCTCGCGCCGGCGATGATCCGCAATGTCGGCCACGTCCGGGTGTTTGCGGCCCTCGGCTCGCTGATCTCGGCGGTGCTGGTCCTGTATCCGATGCTGGTCGAATGGCAGGCCTGGGCGCTGATGCGGGTGATCATCGGCTTCGGCTTTGCCGGCATCTACATCACCGCCGAAAGCTGGCTGAACAACACCGCCACGAACGAGACGCGGGGCCAGGCGCTTTCGCTCTACATGATCGTGCAGATGCTGGGCATCGTCGCCAGCCAGGGCCTTCTCGCCCTGGGCGATCCCTTCGGATACGACCTGTTCCTGATCCCCTCGATGCTGGTTTCGCTGGCCTTCCTGCCGCTTCTTCTGGCCGACAGCCCGGCGCCGACCTTCGAATCGGCCGAGCGGCTGCGCTTCCGCGAGCTTTTCCGCATCTCGCCCCTTGGCTGCGTCGGCATGCTGATCTCGGGCGGGGTCTTCTCGGCCATGTTCGGCATGGCCTCGGTCTGGGGGGCGTTCAGCCTGCTCAGCGTGGCGCAGATCGCGCTTTTCACCTCGATGCTTTATGTCGGCGGGCTGATCCTGCAATACCCGGTGGGCTGGTTCTCCGACCGGATGGACCGGCGCACCATCATGCTGGGGATGGCGGCGACGGCGGCGTTGGTGCTGCTGGTGGCCGGGCTGGTGCCCTTGCCCTACTGGGCGCTGCTGATCGTCGCGGCGATCCTCGGCGGCATCACCTATCCGATGTATTCGCTGCTGATCGCCTATACGAACGACTTCCTGTCGAAGGAACAGATGGCGGCGGCCTCGGCCGGGCTGATCTTCCTGAACGGCGTGGGGGCGATCTTCGGCCCCCTGGTCACCGGCTGGCTGATGGGCGTGGTCGGCGCGCGCGGCTTCTTCCTGTTCATGGCCGTCCTCTACCTGATCCACGCCGGCTATGCCGCCTGGCGGATGCGCCGCCGCGCCGCACCGGCGGTGACCGGCGGCTTCGTCGGGCTGGCGCCCACGGCGTCGAACGTGGCGGCCGTGGCGGTGATGGAGGCCGCGCCCGAAATCGGCCCGTCGCCCGCATCGCCCGCGGCGGCCGTTGCCGCGGCCGAGGCGCTGGCGCATCCGCCGGCGGGCAGGGACGCGCGCTAAGCCCGAGGTTGCGCCCCGCCGCCGGTCCTGCCAGTCTGGCCGAAAACGGAGGTGGCGATGTCCGACCCGGTGGAAGTGCTGGATTTCTGGCTGGGAGAGATCGGCCCCGAAGGCTGGTATGCCGGTTCGGAAGAGATCGACGATGCCTGCGCCACCCGGTTCTCCGACCTTCTGGCGGCGCTGCGCGACGGCGGGCTGGACCACTGGGTCGACGGGCCGGCCGGCGCGCTGGCCTATATCGTCATCGCCGACCAGTTTTCCCGCAACATCCACCGCGGCACCGCGCTTGCCTTCGCGACCGACGCGCAGGCGCGGGCGGCGGCGCGAAAGGCGCTGGCCGAGGGCTGGGACATGCAGGTGCCCGAACCCGAACGCCAGTTCTTCTACATGCCGCTCGAACATTCCGAGGATATGGCCGACCAGGACCGTGCCGTCGCGCTGATGGCCGAACGCATGCCCGGCGATCCCGGGATGCTGCTGCACGCCCGGGTGCACCGGGAAATGATCCGCCGCTACGGCCGCTTCCCCCTGCGCAACACGGCGCTGGGGCGGGAGGCGACGCTCGACGAGGCGGCATTCATCGCCGGGGGCGGCTATGGCGCGCTGCTGCGCGAGCTGGAGGGTTAGCCATGCAGCGCGCGCATGGGCACCCGGCGCTGGCATCGTTGTGCGGCGCGACAGGATAGTTTAAGGGTAAACCACTTTTCCGAGGGAGGGAAGAATGGCCGACCAGACATTCGATGTGGTGGTGATCGGCGCCGGGCCGGGCGGTTATGTCGCCGCGATCCGGGCGGCGCAACTGGGCCAGAAGGTGGCGATCGTCGAACGCGAACACCTGGGCGGCATCTGCCTGAACTGGGGCTGCATCCCGACCAAGGCGCTGCTGCGGTCGGCCGAGGTCTTCCACCTGATGCACCGCGCCAAGGAATTCGGGCTGAAGGCCGATGGCGTCGGCTATGACCTGCCCGCCGTGGTGGCCCGCAGCCGTGCCGTGGCCAAGCAATTGTCGGGCGGCATCGGCCATCTGATGAAGAAGAACAAGATCACCGTCTTCATGGGCGCGGCGACCCTACCGAAACAGGGCGAGGTTTCCGTCAAGACCGACAAGGGGACCGAGACCCTGAAGGCCAAGGCCATCGTCCTTGCCACCGGCGCCCGCGCCCGCGAACTTCCGGGGCTTGAGGCGGATGGCGATCTGGTCTGGTCCTACAAGCACGCGCTGGTCGCCAGCCGGATGCCGAAGAAGCTACTGGTCATCGGCTCGGGCGCGATCGGCATCGAATTCGCCAGCTTCTTCAACACTTTGGGCGCCGATACCACCGTGGTCGAGGTGATGGACCGCATCCTGCCGGTGGAGGACGCCGAGATCAGCGCCTTCGCAAAGAAATCCTTCGTCAAGCAGGGGATGAAGATTCTGGAAAAGGCGGCGGTCAAGAAGCTGGACCGCAAGCCGGGCAAGGGCGTCACCGCGCATATCGAGCAGGACGGCAAGGTGACGACGCAGGACTTCGACACGGTGATTTCCGCCGTGGGCATCGTCGGCAATGTCGAAGGCCTTGGCCTGGAAGGCCTGGGCGTCAAGGTCGACCGCACCCATGTGGTGACGGACGAATATTGCCGCACCGGCGTGCCCGGCCTTTACGCCATCGGCGATGTCGCGGGCGCCCCCTGGCTTGCCCACAAGGCCAGCCACGAGGGCGTGATGGTGGCCGAACTGATCGCCGGCCTCCATCCGCATCCGATCAAGCCCAACAGCATCGCCGGCTGCACCTACTGCCAGCCGCAGGTCGCCAGCGTTGGCCTGACCGAGGCACGCGCGAAAGAGGCGGGCCATACCGTCAAGGTCGGCCGCTTCCCCTTCATCGGCAATGGCAAGGCCATCGCCCTTGGCGAATCCGAAGGCATGATCAAGACGGTCTTCGATGCCAAGACGGGTGAGCTTCTGGGCGCCCATATGGTCGGCGCCGAAGTGACCGAGCTGATCCAGGGCTATGTCGTCGGCCGGACGCTGGAAACCACCGAGGCGGAACTGATGGAAACCGTCTTCCCGCACCCGACGCTTTCCGAGATGATGCACGAGGCGGTGCTCGACGCCTACGGCCGCGCGCTGCATATCTGATGAGGACCCGGGTGGTCCTGCTGCGCGCCATCGGCCCGGCAACCCACGCGAAGATCACGATGCGGGCGCTGGAGGCGGCCCTTCGCCAGGGCGGTCTGCCAGACTGCCGCAACCTGCTCAACACCGGCAACCTGGTGATCCGGTCGGAGCTGACGGCAGCGCAGGTCGAGAAGGTCGTTCTGGATCTGCTGGCCGCCCACGGGGTCGCGACGAAGGCCGTGACCCTCGATGGGGACCGCCTGCGCGCGTTGCCGGGGCTTTGCCCCGACCCCGCGTCCTCGGTCGCGCGGCCAGCGCAGGTCGCCGTCACCTTCCTTGGCCGATCGTTGACCGATGCAGCTCTTGCCTCGATCCGCCAGCGCGCCGTGGTCGAGCGTGTGGAACGGATCGGCGATGATCTCTGGATCGACTACGGGCCGTCGGTGGCAGCCTTGCGCCTGACCAATGTCTTCATCGAACGTGCGACAGGCGCGGTCGCCACGGCCCGCAACTGGAACACCGTGCGGCGGCTGGTCGATGCGGTTCAGGAATAGCCGATCATGCGACCGGACATCAGGACGGCCGGCCAGACTGCCAGCGAAACCAGAGCGGTCAGACGCTGAAGGCGTGGAGAGGCCGCTCCCAGCCGCAGGTGGAGTGCGGCATTGGCAAGGGCGAGCGTCAGCAGGACCATCTTCGCCTGGAACCAGCCGTTCGCCAGGTATTCGCCCGCTTGCGCGATGAACAGAAGCGCGCCGCAACCGGCCGCGAGGATCAGCCCCGCGACGGCAAAGGGGCGCAGAAAGGCAATCGTCGCTGCGGCGTCCGGGCCGCCAGCCCGCCGCAGAAGCCGCAGGTCCATCGGCACGACCGCCCCCACCAGCAGCGCGATCCCCATGAGATGGCCGGTGTTCACCAAGGGATAGGTCCAGCGCGACCGGCGCAGGTGTTCGGCCAGCGCGCTGGCCTCCAGCACCTCGAACACGGTCACGACCGGTCGGGGTAAAGGTCGTGGGTCTGCCCGTCGATCACCAGCCGTTCGGCCTTCATCACCAGCTGCGCCGGATCCGCCGAACGGTGGCCGCGGGCGATGATCTCGACCCCCGGGGCCAGCATCGCGTCGGTCAGGCCCGCCTGTTCGTTGCGCCAGGGCTGGCCGACCTCGACCGTCCAGACCTCGCCCTCGGCGTCGACGGTCAGCAGGCCGTGCGGATTGCCAAGCTTGGCCGCGGTGATCAGGCCGGTCAGTTCGAACTCGCCATCCTCGGTCCAGCGCCAGCCGTGATGCGCCAGCGCGGGCAGGGCGGCAAGGACCAGAAGGCCGGCAAGGACGGGTCTGCGGGCAAGGGTCATGGCGATGCCTCCTGCTGCTGATCGGCGCATGTTCGGGCAGGGCCGCGGCCGGGACAAGTCACGATGGTGGCATCGACTTTCCATCGGCAATGGGCCGGGCTAGGGTCGCCCCATCATGCGCAACCTTCCCCCGATGATGGTCGTCCTGCTTCTGTGGTGCGCGGGCCTGGGGGCGGCGGCGCAGTTCGGCAAGATTTCCGTCCTCTACGACGATCTCCGCGCGCTTTACGGCGGTTCGGGCGAGGTGGCGCCTGGCCTGATCGTTTCGGTCGTCGGCATGGTCGGGCTGGTTTTCGGCACCACCGCCGGGCTTCTGGTGCAGCGGATCGGCCCGCGCCGCGCTATCGTGGCGGCGCTGGTGGCGGGGGCGGGCGTCTCGGCGCTTGAGGCGGCCCTGCCGGCCTATCCGCTGATGTTCGCCGCGCGGGTGATCGAGGGCGCCTCGCATCTGGCGATCGTGGTGGTCGGGCCGACGATGATCGCGGCCATCGCATCCGAACGGCAAAGGCCGCTCGCCATGACGCTCTGGTCGTCGTTCTTCGGGGTGACCTATGCGCTTCTGGCGCTGCTTGCGCCCGGGGTCGTGGCCTGGGGCGGCGCGCCGGCGCTGTTCCTTGGCCATGCGGCATGGATGGCGGGGCTGGCCGTCATCCTGTGGCTTGCGCTGCCGGCCGATCCGCCGGCCGCCGGCGCCGGCGCCGGAAACCTGCTGGCGCGCCATCTGGCGATCTATGCCTCGCCCCGGCTGGCGGCGCCGGCGATGGGCTTCTGCTGCTATACGTTCCTATACGTCGCCTGCCTGACGCTGCTGCCGCCCGAGGTGCCCGCCGGCCACCGCGCCCTGATGGCCACCGGCATGCCGCTGATGTCGATCGCCGTGTCGCTGACGCTGGGGGTGCGGCTTCTGTCGCGGATGTCGGCGGTCCGGCTGGTGCAATGGGGCTATGCCGCGGCCATTCCCGGCTTCCTGATCCTCGGCCTCTTCTGGGGGCAGGGGGCGGGCATGGTGCTGGGCGGGTTCTGGCTGTCGGCGGCGCTGGGGATCGTCCAGGGGGCAAGCTTCGCCTCGATCCCCGAGCTGAACGCGACGGTCGAGGACCGGGCCGGCGCCTCTGGCGCCATCGCGCAGCTGGGCAACCTGGGCACCACCAGCGGCACGCCGGTGCTGGCGCTGGCGCTGGCCGCGGGCGGCCCATGGCTGCTGGTGCCCGCCGCCGTCGCTCTCTGCGCCGCCGGCATCGCGGTCCACGCCTGGCAGGCGCGCCGGCGTCAGGCCCTTTCGACCTGACCGCCCGCGGCGATCCAGTCGCTTAGGCCGCCGATGTTCCAGACCGGATCATAGCCCAGCCGCCGCAGCAGCTTGGCCGCCATGCCGGACCGCCCGCCCGAGGCGCAATAGACCGCGACGGGCCGGCCCGGCGCCAAGAGCGCATCCGGGGCCGCCGGATCGGCCTTCAGCGCCAGCGCGGCCAGCGGAATCGCCAGCGCCCCCTTCGCCTTGCCCGAGGCACGGATTTCCCCGGCATCGCGGACATCGACCAGGATCACCTCGCCCCGCGCGACGCGGGCGGCGATCTCGGCAACGGGCGGCGGGGCAGGGCGGGCGGCAGGGCGCAGGAACCCGAACATCTGGAACCTCATGCTGTGGTGCGGCAATACATATACAATAAACGGAATGTGTAAAGGGTGGAACGGCGCGTTCCCGCTTCGTTCGCAAAATCCGGTTGGAGACTCGGCGAAAACACCCTACATCTGGGCGGGTCGCGCGGGGTGGGTCATGGCGGAACAGAAGTTCATCGAAGTGCGCGGTGCGCGCGAACACAACCTGAAGGGCGTGGACCTGGACATTCCGCGCGACCGACTGGTCGTGATCACCGGGCTTTCCGGTTCGGGCAAGTCGTCGCTCGCCTTCGACACGATCTATGCCGAAGGCCAGCGCCGCTATGTCGAATCGCTTTCGGCCTATGCGCGGCAGTTCCTTGACATGATGGGCAAGCCGGATGTCGACCACATCTCGGGCCTTTCGCCGGCGATTTCCATCGAGCAGAAGACCACGTCGAAGAACCCGCGGTCGACGGTCGGCACGGTCACCGAAATCTACGATTACCTCCGCCTGCTCTTCGCCCGCACCGGCACGCCCTACAGCCCGGCGACCGGCCTGCCGATCACGGCGATGCAGGTGCAGGACATGGTCGATGCCGTCATGGCGATGCCGGAAGGGACGCGCGCCTATCTGCTGGCCCCGATCGTGCGCGACAGGAAGGGCGAATACCGCAAGGAGTTTCTGGAGCTGCGCAAGCAGGGCTTCCAGCGCGTCAAGGTGAACGGCACCTTCCACGAGCTTGAGGAACCGCCGACGCTGGACAAGAAGTTCCGCCACAACATCGACGTGGTGGTCGACCGGATCGTCGTGCGCGAAGGCCTTGAGACCCGGCTGGCCGACAGTTTCCGCACCGCGCTGAACCTGGCCGACGGCATCGCGGTCGTCGAACTGGCCGTGCCCGAGGGCGAGGAAGGCCAGCGCATCACCTATTCCGAGAAATTCGCCTGCCCGGTCAGTGGTTTCACCATCGCCGAGATCGAACCGCGGCTTTTCTCGTTCAACGCGCCCTTCGGCGCCTGCCCCACCTGCGACGGGCTGGGGGTGGAACTCTTTTTCGACGAACGGCTGATCGTGCCGGATCAGGCGCTGTCGATCCCGCAGGGGGCGATTGCGCCCTGGGCCAAGTCGAAATCGCCCTATTTCACCCAGACCGTCGACGCGCTGGCGCGGCACTACGGCTTTGACAAGAAGACGAAATGGCGCGACCTGCCGGATGAGGTGAAGTCGCTTTTCCTTTACGGATCAAACGGACAGGAGATCGACTTCACCTATGACGAAGGCGGCCGCACCTACAAGGTCCGCCGGGTATTCGAGGGGATCATCCCCAACATGGAACGCCGCTACCGCGAAACCGACAGCGCCTGGTCGCGCGAGGAGATGGAGCGCTTCCAGTCCAACCGCGACTGCCACGCCTGCGGCGGCCACCGCCTGCGGCCCGAGGCGCTGGCGGTCAAGATCGGCGGCCTTCACATCGGCGAAGTCGTCCGCATGTCGATCCGCGAGGCGCATGACTGGATCGCCACCGTCCCCGACAGCCTGACCGCCCAGAAGAACGAGATCGCCCGCGCCATCCTGAAGGAAATCCGCGAACGCCTTGGTTTCCTTGTGAATGTCGGCCTTGACTACCTGACGATGCGCCGCAACGCCGGCACGCTTTCCGGCGGCGAAAGCCAGCGCATCCGGCTGGCCAGCCAGATCGGCAGCGGGCTGACCGGCGTCCTTTACGTGCTGGACGAACCGTCGATCGGCCTGCACCAGCGCGACAACGACCGGCTGCTTGGCACGCTCAAGGGCCTGCGCGACCAGGGCAACACCGTCCTTGTGGTCGAACATGACGAGGACGCGATCCGCGAGGCGGACTATGTCTTCGACATCGGCCCGGGGGCGGGCGTTCACGGCGGGCAGATCGTCGCGCGCGGCACCCCGCCCGAGATCGCCGCCGATCCGGCCAGCCTGACCGGCCAGTATCTGTCGGGCACCCGGGAAATCGCTGTGCCCAAGCTGCGCCGCAAGGGGAACGGCAAGAACCTGACCGTGGTAAAGGCTTCGGGCAACAACCTGAAGGACGTGACGGTCGATTTCCCGCTGGGCCGCTTCGTCTGCGTGACCGGCGTCTCGGGCGGCGGCAAGTCCACCCTGACGATCGAAACGCTGTACAAGACCGCGGCGATGCGCCTGAACGGCGCGCATGAGACGCCCGCTCCCTGCGAGACGATCCGGGGATTCGAACATCTGGACAAGGTGATCGACATCGACCAGCGGCCGATCGGCCGCACCCCGCGGTCGAACCCGGCGACCTATACCGGCGCCTTCGGCCCGATCCGCGACTGGTTCGCCGGCTTGCCGGAATCCAAGGCGCGCGGCTACCAGCCGGGCCGGTTTTCGTTCAACGTCAAGGGCGGGCGGTGCGAGGCCTGCCAGGGCGATGGCGTGATCAAGATCGAGATGCACTTCCTGCCCGATGTCTATGTCACCTGCGAAACCTGCAAGGGGCACCGCTACAACCGCGAGACACTGGAAATAAAGTTCAAGAACAAGAGCATCGCCGATGTTCTTGACATGACATGCGAAGACGCGCGCGATTTCTTCCAGGCGGTCCCGGCGATCCGCGAGAAGATGGATGCGCTGTGCGAGGTGGGCCTTGGCTATATCAAGGTCGGCCAGCAGGCCACCACCCTGTCAGGCGGTGAGGCGCAGCGGGTGAAACTGTCCAAGGAACTCAGCCGCCGGGCCACCGGGCGCACGCTCTATATCCTGGACGAACCGACGACGGGCCTGCATTTCGAGGATGTGAGGAAACTTCTGGAAGTGCTTCATTCCCTTGTGGAACAGGGGAATACGGTCGTGGTGATCGAACACAACCTTGATGTCGTCAAGACCGCCGACTGGATCATCGACATCGGCCCCGAGGGCGGCGACGGCGGCGGAAGGATCATCGCCACCGGCACGCCCGAGCAGGTGGCGAAGGCGGTCGAAAGCCATACCGGCCGGTATCTCGGGCCGATGCTGAAGGCGAAACGACTGGCGGCGGAATAAAGCGGCTCTTCGGTGCCTTCGGCGCTCATCGCAGGACGCGCCCGCGACGACAAGCCGAAGGCGCTGGAGGAGCCTAGGCTATTCGCTGCGGCTTGCCCGTTTCCGTTCATGCGGGTCAAGGTGGCGCTTGCGCAGGCGGATGATCTTGGGGGTGACCTCGACCAGTTCGTCGTCGTCGATATAGGCGATCGCCTCTTCCAGCGACATGCGGATGTGCGGGGTCAGGCGGACCGCCTCATCCGTGCCCGAGGCGCGGATGTTGGTCAGCTTCTTGCCCTTCAGGGGATTGACCTCAAGATCATTGTCGCGGCTGTGCTCGCCGATGATCATGCCGACATAGACCTGTTCCTGCGGGCCGATGAACAGGCGCCCGCGTTCCTCAAGGTTCCACAGCGCATAGGCGACGGAAACCCCGGCCTCCATCGAGATCAGCACGCCCTGCCGGCGGCCCTGGATCGGGCCCTTGTGCGCCGTCCAGCCGTGGAAGATGCGGTTCAGGACGCCGGTGCCGCGGGTGTCGGTCAGGAACTGGCCGTGATAGCCGATCAGCCCGCGCGAGGGGACATGGGCGATGATCCGGGTCTTGCCGACGCCGGCGGGCTTCATCTCGGCCAGATCGCCCTTGCGTTCGCCGGTCAGCTTGTCGATCACCGCGCCGGCATATTCGTCGTCGACGTCGACGATCACTTCCTCGACCGGCTCCATCCGCTGGCCGTCCTCGTCGCGCATGATGACGCGGGGGCGCGAGATCGAAAGCTCGAACCCCTCGCGGCGCATGTTCTCGATCAGGACGCCCATCTGCAATTCGCCGCGGCCCGAAACCTCGAACGCCTCGCCGCCGGGGGTGTCGGCGATCTTGATCGCGACGTTCTGCTCGGCCTCTTTCATCAGCCGGTCGCGGATGACGCGGGACTGCACCTTGTTGCCGTCGCGGCCGGCAAGCGGGCTGTCGTTGATGCCGAAGGTGACGGTGATCGTCGGCGGGTCGATCGGCTGGGCCGGAAGGGCGGTATCGACGTCAAGCGCGCAGAGCGTGTCGGCCACGGTGGCCTTGGACATGCCGGCGAGAGTGACGATGTCGCCCGCCACCGCCTCGTCGATCTGGGTCTGGGCAAGGCCGCGGAAGGCGAGGATCTTGGTCACGCGGAACTGCTCGATCCGGTCGCCGTCACGCGAAAGCGCCTTGAGCGCGGTGCCGGTGGCGATGCGGCCCGCCTCGACCCGGCCGGTCAGGATGCGGCCAAGGTAGGGGTCTGCCGACAGCGTGGTCGCCAGCATCCGGAAGGGTTCGCCTTCCTGCGCGATCTGGGCGGGCGCGGGGACGTGGCGGACGATCAGGTCGAAAAGCGCCGACAGGTCCTTGCGGGGGCCGTCCAGTTCAAGATCGGCCCAGCCGGACCGGCCCGAGGCATAGACATGCGGGAAGTCGAGCTGTTCGTCGCTGGCGCCAAGATTGGCGAACAGATCGAAGACCTCGTTCAGCGCGCGGTCGGGTTCGGCATCGGGCTTGTCGACCTTGTTGAGGACGACGATGGGCCGCAGGCCGAGGGCAAGCGCCTTGGTCAGCACGAACTTGGTCTGCGGCATCGGCCCTTCGGCGGCGTCGACCAGCAGGCAGACGCCGTCGACCATCGAGAGAATCCGCTCCACCTCGCCGCCGAAATCGGCATGGCCGGGGGTGTCGACGATGTTGATCCGCGTGCCCTTCCATTCGACCGAGGTCGCCTTGGCAAGGATGGTAATGCCGCGCTCGCGTTCGATGTCGTTCGAATCCATCGCCCGCTCGCTGACCTGCTGGCCTTCGCGGAAGGCGCCGGACTGCTTCAGAAGCTCGTCCACCAGCGTGGTCTTGCCGTGGTCGACGTGGGCGATGATCGCGATGTTGCGAAGTTGCATGGAATGTCCGGAAGGGAGGGATGCGTTGCCGGGGGCCTTACAGGGTTTTGCCGGCGCTGGCCAGAGGGGGCAGAGGCCGTGCGGGCGCCGCAGGGCCGGGCAGAAGGCAGTTTCCAGGGAAATCAGCGGCTTGCCGATCAGAATTGAGACGCCGGCGCGTATCTCCCGGCGTCGGGCGCCGCCTCAGGTGACGACATACCAGTCGCGCCGGTGATTGAAGGCGATGACCGCGTTCAGGATCACCGCGCCCGAGAGCGACCAGAACACCCGGTCGGCGGGCAGCAGGAACAGCGCGACGGCGAACAGGGCCAGATCATGCAGGAGCTGGGTCCAGCCGGCCTTGAAGCCGAAGCGGTCCTGCAGGATCAGCGCGACGATGGAGACGCCGCCCAGGCTGCCGGAATGGCGGAAAAGGCCCAGAAGCCCGACGCCGGCGCTGATGCCGAACAGGGCCGCCGCCGCGCCGGGGTGAATCTGGCCGATCTGGACCAGGGGCTTCAGCGCCTCGGCCATCAGCGAGACGAAGGCGACGGTCGCCAGGCTCTTGCCGCAGAAGACCGGGCCGCGCGCCATCCAGGCAAAGGCGAAGAACGGGATGTTCATCAGGAAGAACACGGCCGAGAAGTTCCAGTCGAACGCATAGCTAAGGATCAGCGCCGTGCCGGCCGTGCCGCCGGTCACCAGCCCGGCCGCGCGCAGCAGATGGATGCCAAGCGCCGCCTGCGCCGAGGCGACGACGAGGCCCTGGATATCCTCGAACGTGGTGTAGTGGCGGGGATCAGAAAGGTCATAATGCATGACCTTATTTTGCGCGATCTCCGGCCCGGCGTCCACTGCGCTTAGCGTATGCCCGCCATGCGATTCCGGCTGGCTCAGGTGGCGATATAGCGGTCGCGCCGATGGTTCACCGCCAGGACGAAGTTCAGGATCACCACGCCGGGCAAGGACCACAGCACGCGGTCAAGCGGAATCCAGATCAGCGCCAGCGTGAACAGCACCGCGTCAAAGCCCATCTGCAGCCAGCCGGCGCGGAATCCGGTCCGGTCCTGCACCATCAGGGCGACGATGCCGATGCCGCCAAGACTGCCGCCGTGGCGGAAGATCGCCAAGAGCCCCGAGCCGGTGATGAAGCCGAAAAGCACCCCGGCGAGCAGCGGGTTGAGCGTCTCGAACGCGATCCAGCGCGGCATCAGCGCCGCCATGGCCGAAAGCAGCGTGACCGAGATCAGGCTTTTCACCGTGAAGGTCAGGCCGATCCGGCGCAGGCCCAGCCAGTAGAACGGCAGGTTGACGGCAAAGAACACCGGCCCGAAATCCCAGCCGGTGGCGTAGGAAATGACCAGCGCCATGCCGGCGGTCTGCCCGGTGATGAAGCCGGCATGGGTCAGGAACTGCAGGCCAAGCGCGCACATCAGCGTGCCGAAGAACAGGCCCTGGGCGTCCTCGAAGGCGGAATGGTGCGAGGGATCGGTCATTGGCCACGGGCCTAGCCGCCGGCACCGGCGCCTGCAAGCCCCAACCGGCGGGCGCGCGGCGGCAACCCTGTTGCGCGCCTGCCGCAGCGGCGGGCAAAGCGGGCCCCCGCCGGACGCCACGCTTGCTTTGCGGCGGGGATTCGCGGCATAGCGCCGCCATCCGACGCATCAGAGAGAGGAGGGCGGACCATGCAGAACCAGTATTACGCCCCCGGCGCCGGATCGCCCTGGTCGCGAACCGTCGCCGCCTGAGCCGCCGCCCGCAAGGGCTTTCCTCTGAACGTTCCGGTCTTCTGATCCAGGGTTCCCCGTCGGGAACCGTCCGTTTCGCGGGGCCGGGTTTTCCAAACCCTCTGCACAGGCCGGTGCCGTGGCAACACGCGCCGGGAAACCAGGATGATCGTGAACCCCGCAAGGGACGAATTCCGTCCCGTCTCCATCGAAGCCGCCATCGCCGCCCATGGCGCATGGAAGGTGCTGATCGCCGCCATCGCCGCGCTGTTGCGCGGGCGGATGCGGAAAGCGCGCCCCCCGGATGCGGCGCAGCTGTCGCCCTGGATGCGGGCCGACATCGGCCTGCCGCCGGTTGCCGCGCCGCCCGCCTGGGCGGGCCTGCCCCTGGCCGCAGTGCGGCTGGGCTGAGCGGTCGGCTGCATGACAAAGGGCCGGGTTCGACCCGGCCCTTTGCGCGTTTCGGCAGGGTAGTGGTTCAGCCCTTCAGCGCCTTGTTCAGGTATTCGTCGACCTTTTCCAGATAGCCCATGGTGGTCAGCCATTTCTGGTCCGGGCCCACCAGCAGCGCCAGGTCCTTGGTCATCCAGCCGTCTTCCACCGTATCGACGCAGACCTTTTCCAGCGTGGTGGCGAATTTCATCAGCGCCTCGTTGCCGTCAAGCTTCGCGCGATGCTTCAGCCCGCCGGTCCAGGCGAAGATCGAGGCGACCGAGTTGGTGCTGGTCTCCTTGCCCTTCTGATGCTCGCGGTAGTGGCGCGTCACCGTGCCGTGGGCGGCCTCCGCCTCGACAATCTTGCCGTCGGGCGTCATCAGCACCGAGGTCATCAGACCGAGCGAACCGAACCCTTGGGCCACCGTGTCGGACTGCACGTCGCCGTCATAGTTCTTGCAGGCCCAGACATAGCCGCCCGACCATTTCAGCGCGCTTGCCACCATGTCGTCGATCAGCCGGTGTTCATAGGTGATGCCGGCGGCCTTGAACTTGTCGGCGAATTCCTCGTCATAGACCTTCTGGAACAGATCCTTGAAGCGGCCGTCATAGGCCTTGAGGATGGTGTTCTTGGTGGACAGATAGACCGGCCAGCCCTTCATCAGCCCGTAGTTCATCGAAGACCGGGCGAAGTCGATGATCGACTGGTCAAGGTTGTACATGCCCATGGCGACGCCGGCGGCGGGGGCGTCGAACACGTCCTTCTCGATCACTGTCCCGTCCTCGCCGACGAATTTCATCGTCAGCTTGCCCTTGCCCGGGAAGCGGAAGTCGGTGGCGCGATACTGGTCGCCGAAGGCGTGGCGGCCGACGACGATGGGCTTCGTCCAGCCGGGCACCAGCCGCGGCACGTTCTTGCAGATGATCGGTTCGCGGAAGATCACGCCGCCAAGGATATTGCGGATGGTGCCGTTCGGCGATTTCCACATCTGTTTCAGGCCGAATTCCTCGACCCGCTGTTCATCGGGGGTGATCGTGGCGCATTTCACCGCGACGCCGACTTCCTTGGTCTTCAGCGCCGAGTCGATGGTGATCTGGTCGTTCGTCGCGTCGCGGCTTTCGATGCCGAGGTCGTAGTAGAGCAGGTCGACATCCAGATAGGGCAGGATCAGCTTCTTCTTGATGAAGTCCCAGATGATCCGGGTCATCTCGTCGCCGTCCATCTCGACGATGGGGTTGGCCACCTTGATCTTGGTCATGGGTCTGCCCTTTCGGTTTTTCGGATTCGCTCGGGCCGTCATAGCGGAAAGGGGCGGGGCGGAAAAGATGGTATGCCGTTGCATACCGAAATGCCGCAGGAATACCGGAGGCGACGGGCGGGCACGGGTTTGCTATGGTGCGAGATGCATTTCATACGGGGGGCATTGGCGATGATTTCGGCACGGAATGGATGGATGGCGGGCGCGGTGGTGGTGCTGGCCCTGGGGGGCGCGCTGGCGACCGAGGGCGGGCGGGACCTGCTGCTGGGCCAGAGCGCGACGGAACTGACCGCACCCGGCGGCGCGATCGGCACGCAGAGCAAGGAGTCCGGCGTCACGGGCAGCGCTGCACCGAACAGCGGCAAGACGGGGGGCGGCAAGAAAGAGCTGTCGCTCCAGAACAACATGCAGCAGGAAAACTGATGGCGCCGGCAAGGGATCAGATCGCGAGCGTTGTCCGTAGCAGCGAAGCGGCCTGACCGACAATCTCGGCCTGACGGGTGCCATCGGTCGCCGCGGGCGAGGCAAGCCATGCCTGCTGGGCCGCGCGGACCCGCCCTTTCGCAAGAAGGCCGAAGGGCCAGAGGAGAAGGCGCGGCGGCAGCAGCAGCAACTCGATCCCCATGCGCAGCGGGCGGGGCGGATCGGCGCGGTCAAGCCGGCAGGCGAGAAGGTCCGACAGGTCGGAAAGCTGCATCTGAGGGGTCAGCGGCCGGCGCCAGAGCATCCGCGTCGGGCCGGGCCTGCCCTTCCGCAGCCGGCCCGAGAGAGTGAGCATCAGCACCGGCGCGTCCGGCCGGCCGGTGGCGATGACCAGCCGCTCGCTGCCACCGGCGGGCAGGGGGCGGGTGAAGGTGGCGCCCGCCGAAAGGCCGGGGGGCGGCGCCTTGGCATGGGCGGGGGCTTCGGGCACGAAGCCCAGGTCAAGGACGGCGGGCAGAAGATGCGCGGTGACCGCGGCATCGAGACGCGCGCCGGGACCGGGCGCTTCGCTCATCCGGGCCGCCCGCCGGTCCGGGTCGCGAACCACGGCCAAGCGCGTTCGCGGACCCAGTCCCAGAGGCGCGGCGCGCCCCGGGCGATCTTGACGCCGACGCGCGATTCAAGCTGGTCGAAGGTGACATCGTATTCCGCCCAGGTGCCGCCGCCCGAGGCTAGGTTCTGCATCACCGGCTGAACCCGGTCGAGCGATTTGGCAAAGACCGCATCGGGGGTTTCCGCGGCTTCGAATTCGTCCCATAGCGCGCGGAACTGTTGCCCGAGGTCGGCCGGCAGCAGGCCGAAGATGCGGTCGGCGGCGCGTTGTTCGGCGGCGACCGTCACGGCGCTGGCGTGCGCCGCGCCGTTCGCCGAATGGATCGGCACGTCGCCCACGTCGATCTCCACCAGATCATGCAGGATCAGCATGCGGATCACCCGGTCGACCGACACGCCCGGCGGCGCATGGTCGGCCAGCACCAGCGCATAAAGCGCGATGTGCCAGGAGTGTTCGCCCGAATTCTCGCGCCGCGACCCGTCACCCAGCGTCGAGGCGCGCAGGACGGATTTCAGCCGGTCAGCCTCGTCCAGGAAGGCGAACTGCGCGGAAAGGCGGGAGGCGGAACTGTCCATGCCGCGTTGATGGACGATGCGGGCGGGCGAAGGCAAGGGGGTGGTTCGCGCCCATAGCGGACGATGGGAACGACTTGTCCTTGCACGCCGCCGGGCGGCAGGCCCCGGCCGGGTTAACAGGCGCGTCAGCGCCCCCGGCCAGCGCCCGACCGCCCCCCGGGCGGGCGCTTCCGCACCGCATTTCCTCGTTCGGCCCGAAAGGGTGGCCGCACCATAAAGCGCCGGCCTCGCGCCGTCAGGGGCGCCCGCCTGCGGCCGGGCCCCGGCCTGCCGATGCGTTTCGGGGACGCCCCCCGATCCGCCGCGCGCCGCTAATGCGCGCTCAGATCCCTGGGCGCCTCGGGTGCCTTGCCGCCTTCGCGCTTGGCCTTCAGCACCTTTTCAAAGAAGTCGCGGCCGCGCTTTTCGGCCAGGCGGATGCGGATCGAGGTCATGAACGCCTCGTTCAGCGTCGGCGAGGCGGCCAGAAGCACCCGGCCGACCTGTTCGTAGAACCGGTCGTCGCCCAGTTCGTCCTGGCTGTCGATCACATCCTTGGCCAGCTTGTCGGCAAGTTCCTGGATGAAGGACATCAGCGCGTGCCTTCGCCCATCCGGCGGCGCACATAGTCGCTGACCGTCTGGATCATCGGCCGCATATGCGCCTCTTCGTCCTTGAAGAAGTGATCGGCACCCTCAACCTCGGTATGGGTGATGGTGATGCCCTTCTGTTCGTGCAGCTTCGCGACCAGCGACTTCACGTCCTTGGGCGGCGCCACCTTGTCGGCGGTGCCGTTGATGATCAGCCCGGACGAGGGGCAGGGGGCAAGGAACGAGAAGTCGTAAAGGTTCGCCGGCGGCGCGACCGAGATGAAGCCGGTGATTTCCGGCCGCCGCATCAAGAGCTGCATGCCGATCCAGGCGCCGAAGGAAAACCCGGCGACCCAGCAGTGCTTGGCGTTCTGGTTCATCGACTGCAGGTAGTCGAGCGCCGAGGCCGCGTCGGAAAGTTCGCCGATCCCCTGGTCATATTCGCCCTGCGACCTTCCGACGCCGCGGAAGTTGAAGCGCAGGACGGTAAAGCCGAGGTTGTGGAATGCGTAGTGCAGGTTATACACCACCTTGTTGTTCATCGTGCCGCCATAGGCGGGGTGCGGATGCAGCACGATGGCAATCGGGGCGTCGCGGTCCTTCTGCGGATGGTAGCGGCCTTCGAGACGACCGTCGGGGCCGGCAAAGATGACTTCGGGCATGGGTCTCGCCTGGATGGTGCAGGGGCATTTCTTGACGGAACTGCCCGGGCAAATTAGAATGGTTCTAAAGGCCGTCCGGCGGCCTGAAGGGTCGGATTTCAGGTAATGGGCGCGGCGCGCGGCGTCAATGACCAAGCGGCGGGGGGAAGATGAAGCTTTCGACCAAGGGACGATATGCGATGGTCGCGCTGGCCGATCTGGCGCTGGTGCGGGGCAGGACCGGCGACAGGGACGGCGGCGAGGACCGGGTGTCGCTGGCCGAGATTTCCCGCCGGCAGGACATTTCGCTGCCCTATCTGGAGCAGCTTTTCGTCAAGCTGCGCCGGGCAGGGCTGGTTGAGGCGGTTCGCGGCCCGGGCGGCGGCTATCGCCTTGCGCGGACGCCGGATGCGATCAGGGTAAGCGAGGTGTTGCAGGCGGTCGAGGAGACGGTCGATGCGACCCATGCCGGGGCAGGGGCGACGGGCGGCGTGTCGGGGACGCGGGCGCAGAGCCTGACCAACCGGCTCTGGGAAAGCCTGTCGGCCAATGTCTACGTCTTCCTGCATCAGGTGCGGCTCTCGGACGTGGTGAAGAACGACCTGATGCCCTGCCCGGCGGTGCCGAACCTGTTCCGCGTGGTGGACGAGGAGTAAGGTCCGGGGCTGCCGGAGACGCCGGGGGGCCGTCTGCCCCCCCAGTCCATCGGTTTCTCGAACCGATGGCGAAACCGATGGACTACCCCCGAGGATATTTGCGGACAGAAGATGGCAGAGCGGTTGTATCTCGACTGGAACGCGACCGCGCCGCTGCGCCCCGAGGCGCGGGCGGCGATGATCGCGGCGATGGACGTGGTCGGCAATCCGTCGTCCGTCCATGCCGAGGGCAGGGCGGCCAAGGCGCTGATGGAGAAGAGCCGGGCCGCGATCGCCGCGGCGCTGGGGGCCGAGGGGGCCGATGTCGTCATCACCTCCGGCGCGACCGAGGCGGCGGCGCTGGCGCTGGCCGGCCGGGGTCTGGCCTGCGCCGGTGTCGAGCATGACGCGGTGGCCGTCTGGTGCGAGGCGGCCTTGCCGGTGGATGCGGCGGGGCGCGTCGCGGTGGACGCGCCGGCGCGGACCGCGCTGCAACTGGCCAATTCCGAGACCGGTGTGGTGCAGGATCTGCCGCCGGGACTGGCGGTTTCCGACCTGACGCAGGGCTTCGGCAAGCTGCCCCTCGCCTTCAACTGGCTGGGTTGCGACATGGGCCTTGTCTCGGCGCACAAGCTGGGCGGGCCGAAGGGCGTGGGCGCGCTGGTGCTGCGGCCGGGGCTGGACGTGGCGGCCCAGCTGCGCGGCGGCGGGCAGGAGATGGGGCGCCGCGCCGGGACCGAGAACCTGATCGGCATCGCCGGTTTCGCCGCCGCGGCCGAGGCGGCGGCCCGCGACCTTGCCCTTGGAATCTGGGAGGAAGTGGCCCAGATTAGAAATATTCTAGAATCAGCATTGTCGGCTGCCGGGAAGGAGACTATTTCCGTCGGGAAAGACTCGGCCCGGCTGCCGAACACGCTGTGCCTGATCGCCCCGGGCTGGAAGGGCGAGACGCAGGTGATGGCGATGGACCTGGCAGGATTCGCCATCTCGGCCGGATCGGCCTGTTCCTCGGGCAAGGTCCGCGCCAGCCGGGTGCTGCGGGCGATGGGCTACGGCGAGGCCGAGGCGGGTCAGGCGATCCGCATCTCGATCGGGCCGGGCGTGACGGAAGAGCAGGTGCTGCGGTTCGCCGATGCGTGGACCAAGGCCTACGGACGGGCCCGCGCGCGGGCCGCATGACGGAACGGAGAGCGTGATGAACACCGAAGTAGCCCCGGACATCCGCGACGGCGTGGACCGCGAGACGATCGAGACCGTGCAGGCGATGGCCGGCAAGTACAAATACGGCTGGGAAACCGAGATCGAGACGGAGTATGCGCCGAAGGGCCTGAACGAGGACATCGTCCGCCTGATCAGCCGGAAGAACGGCGAGCCGGAATGGATGACCGACTGGCGGCTGGCGGCCTTCCGGCGCTGGCAGGGGATGGAAGAACCCCGCTGGGCGATGCTGACCTATCCCGAGATCGACTATCAGGACCAGTTCTATTACGCCAAGCCGAAGAGCATGGCGGTGAAGCCGAAAAGCCTTGACGAGGTCGACCCGAAGCTGCTGGCCACCTACGAAAAGCTGGGCATCCCGCTGAAGGAACAGGCAATCCTCGCCGGCGTCGAGGCGCCCGAGGGCGAGCGCAAGGTGGCGGTCGATGCGGTCTTCGACAGCGTCAGCGTCGGCACGACCTTCAAGGAGGAACTGAAGAAGGCGGGCGTGATCTTCTGCCCGATTTCCGAGGCGATCCGCGACTATCCCGAACTGGTGCAGAAATATCTGGGCAGTGTCGTGCCGCCCACCGACAATTTCTTTGCCACGCTGAACAGCGCCGTCTTTTCGGACGGGTCTTTCGTCTATGTGCCGCCGGGGGTGCGCTGCCCGATGGAACTGTCGACCTATTTCCGCATCAACGCCGAGAATACCGGCCAGTTCGAGCGGACGCTGATCATCGCCGACAAGGGCGCCTATGTCAGCTATCTGGAAGGCTGCACCGCGCCGAAGCGCGATACCCACCAGCTGCACGCCGCGGTGGTGGAGATCGTGCTGCTGGAAGATGCCGAGGTGAAATACTCGACGGTGCAGAACTGGTATCCGGGCGACGAGATGGGCCGCGGCGGCATCTACAACTTCGTCACCAAGCGGGCCGATTGCCGGGGCGACCGGTCCAAGGTGATGTGGACGCAGGTGGAAACCGGATCGGCGATCACCTGGAAATACCCCTCCTGCATCCTGCGCGGCCACGACAGCCAGGGCGAATTCTATTCGATCGCCATCGCCAACAACGCCCAGCAGGCCGACACCGGCACCAAGATGATCCACCTTGGCCGCAACACCAAAAGCCGCATCGTCTCGAAAGGGATCAGCGCGGGGCGGGCGCAGAACACCTATCGCGGGCTGGTCAGCGTCCACCCGAAGGCGGCCGGCAGCCGCAACTATACCCAGTGCGACAGCCTGCTGATCGGCGACCGCTGCGGGGCGCATACCGTGCCCTATATCGAGGTGAAGAACAATTCCTCGCGCTGCGAGCATGAGGCGACCACCTCCAAGGTCGACGAGGACCAGCTGTTCTACTGCCGGTCGCGCGGCATGGACGAGGAAGAGGCGGTGGCGCTGGTGGTGAACGGCTTCTGCAAGGAAGTGCTGCAGGCGCTGCCCATGGAATTCGCCATGGAGGCGCAAAGCCTTGTGGCGATTTCGCTGGAGGGCTCTGTCGGGTAGGCGCAGGAATCTTTGAAGATTCCTAATTCCTTCGAAGGAACTTGGCGGGGAAGCGGACATGATCATCACCACCACGCCTTCGGTCGAGGGCAAGCGGATCACCGGCTATCTGGGCATCGTCACTGGCGAGGCGATCCTGGGCGCGAACATCTTCCGCGACCTTTTCGCGGCGGTTCGCGATGTCGTCGGCGGGCGCTCGGCGGCCTACGAGCAGGAACTGGCCCGCGCCCGCGAAACCGCGCTGCGGGAAATGGAGGATCGGGCCGGCGCGCTGGGGGCGCAGGCGGTGGTGGGCGTCGATCTGGATTACGAGGTCATCAACAACATGCTGATGGTCTCGGCCTCGGGCACGGCGGTGCGGCTGGATGGCGGTGTGGCTTGATTGAGGCAAGGAAATACCACGCAATTGTGCCGATTGCGTCCTATTGCGGCCATCGCGCCGGGGTCTTGTCCCATGTGACCAGGGGACGGAACCAGTGCCATGATGAGTACCGCGCAGAAGTCGGATTTCCAGGACCGGATCGCGCGGATTGCCGCCGGGCAGGGTTGCACCAAGGCGACGGTCTTCGTCGGCCAGGACTTCCGCTTCGACTATACGCCGCGCAGCCGGCGCAAGGCGCAGGCCCTGGGCGGCACGGTCAGGAATGCGGGCCAGGTGCTGATGTTCCCGGTCGGTCTTGCCGCCGGCTTCCTGAGCCACGTGGTCGAGCGCTATGTGCACTGGATCTTCGCCGGCGTGTCCGAGCAGGTGGCGAATGTCGACATGGAGATGCTGCGCATCGCCGCGGCGGGCATGGCGCTGGCGATCGTGCTGACCCATCTGGTCGGCCTGCGGGACCGCAGCCTGCTGGTGCCCAAGATCCTGGGCGTCGTGCTGGGCATGCTGTTCTTCCACAATTTCGTGCATGCCTACCCGGGCCTCTTCGAGCAGGTGTTCTCGCCCCTCTGGGTGGCGAAGGTGACGGCGGTGACCGAACCGGCCTCGCTCTACTTCCGGGGCGTCAGCTTCACCTTCTGAACCCGGGCGCGCCGCGCCCTTCGGAAACCCCGCCATCGCCGCGACCCCGCGCCTTGCGCCGGGCCGCGGCCGTCCGTATTTGCATATCCGGCCCCGACTGCCCCGGCAGCCCCGCCCGCGCCCGCAAGGGCCGCGCGGCGGTGATGGCCGCAAGGAGAGACTGATGCTTGAGATCAAGAACCTGCATGTGAAGCTTGACGAAGAGGACAAGGTGATCCTCCGCGGTGTCGACCTGAGCGTCGGCGCCGGCGAGGTGCATGCGATCATGGGGCCGAACGGTTCGGGCAAGTCGACGCTGTCCTATGTGCTGGCCGGGCGTGACGGCTATGCGGTCACCGAAGGATCGGCGCAGCTGGACGGGGCCGAACTTCTGGAGATGGAGCCCGAGGAACGCGCGGCGGCCGGGCTGTTCCTGGCCTTCCAGTATCCGGTGGAAATCCCCGGCGTCGGCAACATGACCTTCCTGCGCACGGCGATGAACGCGCAGCGCAAGGCACGCGGCGAGGAGGAACTGTCGGCCGGCGACTTCCTGAAGCTGGTGCGCGAGAAGGCGAAGACGCTGAAGATCGACGCCGAAATGCTGAAGCGCCCGGTGAACGTGGGCTTCTCCGGGGGCGAGAAGAAGCGCAACGAGATTCTCCAGATGGCGATGCTGGAGCCGAAGATGTGCATCCTGGACGAGACGGATTCCGGCCTTGATGTCGATGCGATGAAGCTGGTGGCCGACGGGGTGAACGCGCTCCGCGATGCCGGCCGCGCCTTCCTGGTGATCACCCATTACCAGCGCCTGCTGGACCATATCCGGCCGGATGTGGTGCATATCATGGCCGATGGCCGGATCGTGCGTTCGGGCGGGCCGGACCTGGCGCTGGAGGTGGAGCATAACGGCTATGGCGACCTTCTGGCCGGGGTGAACTGATGGCGCTGGCGCAGGCACGGGAAGATGCGCTGACGGCGCGGATCGCGGGGCTGTCGTTCCCGCGCGAGGGCTGGCAGGGCGCGGCGCGAGCCGAGGCGCTGGCCCGGCTCACGGCGATGGGCCTGCCGGTCCGGCGCGACGAATACTGGCGCTACACCGATCCGGCCGGCCTGACCGCGCCCGAGGCGCCGAAGGCGGCGCTGTTCGATGCGGGCGACGAGGCGCCGGTCTTCGGCGGCATCGACCGGCTGCGGCTGGTGTTCGTGGACGGCGTCTTCGATCCGGCGCAATCCGACGATCCGGCGCTGGCCGGGGTGGAGATCGAGCGGCTGGCCGAGGCGGGCGCGGCCGACATCCACTGGGCGCAGGGGGTTTACGGCGTGCTTGAGGCGCGCGGCCAGGCGCCGGTGCAGCGGCCGCTGGCGGCGATGAACACGGCCTTCGCGACCGATGGGGTGCTGATCCGGGTGACGGGACGGGCCGAGCGCCCGGTTTCACTGGTTTATGTCCACGAATCAGAGGCATCCGATGCGATCCTCCACCATTGCGTGAAGCTTGAGCCGGGGGCGGAGCTGACGCTTCTGGAAAACGGCCCGGCAGCGGCGCGGTTCTGCAAGGTGCTGGAGGTCGAGGTCGCCGATGGCGCGCGGTTCCACCATGTCCGCGTCCAGGGCCGCGACCACGAACGGCGCGCGGCGACGCATGTCTTCGCCCGGCTGGGGGCGGGGGCGCTGTTCAAGAGCTTCACCCTGACGGCCAACGGCCGGCTGACCCGGAACGAGGCGGTGATCGAGCTTCTCGGCGACGCGGGCATGGCGCATGTCGCCGGCGCGGCGGTGGGGGACGGCGATTTCCACCACGACGATACCGTCTTCGTCACCCATGACGCGGTCGGCTGCGAAAGCCGGCAGGTGTTCAAGAAGGTGCTGAAGAACGGCGCGACCGGCGTCTTCCAGGGCAAGATCCTGGTCACGCCCCGGGCGCAGAAAACCGACGGCTACCAGATCAGCCAGTCGCTGCTGCTGGACGGGGACAGCCAGTTCCTTGCCAAGCCCGAACTGGAAATCTATGCCGATGACGTGAAATGCAGTCACGGCTCGACCAGCGGCGCGATCGACGAGACGGCGCTCTTCTACCTGCGGTCGCGCGGCCTGCCGAAACGGACGGCGCAGTCCCTGCTGGTGCTGGCCTTCCTGGCCGAGGCGATCGGCGAGATCGAGGATGAGGCCGTGGCCGAGGACATCCGCGGCAGGCTGGAAGGCTGGCTTCACCGCCACGAGCACTGATGTCGCTGACGATTGACATGCTGCAGACCTGGAGGCACCCGCGGCAGGTGTTCCGCCGCCGGCTGGGCGATGCCCCGCGCGAGGACCGGGCGCTGGCGATCCTGATCGGGGCGTGCTTCCTGTTCTACGTCGCCCGCTGGCCGGCGCTGGCCCGGCAGGCGCATCTGACCGAGGGGCAACCCGACGCGCCGGGCCTGCAGGCGCTGATGGGGATCACGCTGTTCGCGCTGGTCTTCGCGGCGCCGGTCCTGTTCTACGCCCTGGCCGGCGGCCTGCATCTGGTGGCGCGCGGCCTGGGGGGCGACGGCACGGCCTATGCCACGCGGATGGCGCTGTTCTGGGCGCTGCTGGCGGCGGCACCGCTTGTCCTATTCCAGGGCCTGCTGGCCGGGCTGGTGGGCGCGGGCGCGGGGCTGACCGCCGTCGGCATCATCGTGGCGCTGGCCTTTGTGGCGCTGCTGGCCATCCTGCTGAACGAGGCGCACTGGCGATGACGGGATCCGATCTGATCGGGCTGGCGACGGTCACGCTGCGCGATCCGCGCATGGCGGCGCGGCAGCTGCTGGCGATGAACCTGCCGGCGGCGACCGGCCTGATCTTCATCGTCCTTGCCGCGGCCGGGTCGTCGCTTCTGTTGCATCTCGGGCTTGGCACCGGCGCGACGCCGATGCCGGTCGATCCGCTGACCGGCGCCTTGTTCGGCTCGCCCTTCACCACGGCACTGGTGCAGGGGGGCGCGCTCTGCCTGGCGGTGGCGCTGATCCACGGCGTCGGCCGCGCCTTCGGCGGCCGCGGCAACCTGGAAGAGGTGGCGCTGGTCTTCGGCTGGCTTCAGGTGCTGCTGCTGGCGGTGCAGGCGCTGCAGTTCGCCCTGCAGTTCGTGGTGCCGATCCTGGCGCCGGTGATCGGTCTTGTCGCCTTCGTGGTGTTTTTCTACTGCCTCGTCCAGTTCATTGCCGAGGTTCACGGCTTCCAGCGGCCGCTGCTGGTGCTGCTGGGGATCATCGGCACATTCATCGTGGCGACGCTGATCCTGTCCATGGTGATCGGGGCCGCCCTTGCCGGTGAGGTGGCGCATGTATGACGTGAACCGCATCCGCGCCGATTTCCCGATCCTGTCGCGGCAGGTGAACGGGCGGCCGCTGGTCTATCTGGACAACGGCGCCAGCGCGCAGAAGCCGCAGGTGGTGATCGACGCGATCACCCGGGCCTATTCGACGGAATATGCCAATGTTCACAGGGGCCTGCACTACCTTTCGAACCTTGCGACCGAGAAATACGAAGCCGTCCGCGGCACCATCCGCCGCTTCCTGAACGCGCCTTCGGAAGAAGAGATCGTCTTCACCTCGGGCACGACCGAAGGGATCAACCTTGTCTCCTACGCCTGGGCCGCGCCGCGTCTGCAGCCGGGGGACGAGATCGTCCTCAGCGTGATGGAACATCACGCCAACATCGTGCCCTGGCATTTCCTGCGCGAACGGCAGGGCGTGGTGCTGAAATGGGTGGATTGCGACGATACCGGCGATCTGGACCCGCAGGCGGTGATCGACGCCATCGGCCCGCGCACCCGGCTGGTGGCGATCACCCAGATGTCGAACGTGACGGGCACGGTGGTCGACGTGGCCACGATCTGCGCCGCCGCCCGCGAAAGGGGCGTGCCGGTGCTGGTCGACGGGTCGCAGGGCGCGGTCCACATGCCGGTGGACGTGGCGGCCATGGGCTGCGATTTCTATGCCGTGACCGGGCACAAGCTATACGGACCAAGCGGTTCCGGCGCGATCTTCATCCGACGCGAGAGGATGGAGGAGATGCGCCCCTTCCTCGGCGGCGGCGACATGATCCGCGAGGTGCATCGCGACCGGGTGACCTGGGCCGATCCGCCGATGAAGTTCGAGGCCGGGACGCCCGGCATCGTCAACCAGATCGGGCTGGGCGTGGCGCTGGACTATTTGATGGGCCTGGGGATGGAGAACATCGCCGCCCATGAACGCGGCCTGCGCGACCATGCCCGCGAAAGGCTGGGCGGGCTGAACTGGCTGAATGTGCAGGGGAATTCAAGGGACAAGGGCGCGATCTTCAGCTTCACCCTGAACGGCGCCGCCCATGCCCATGACATTTCCACCGTGCTGGACAAGCGCGGCGTCGCCGTCCGCGCCGGCACCCATTGCGCCATGCCGCTGATGGAACGGATGGGTGTGACGGCCACCTGCCGCGCCTCCTTCGGGCTTTACAACACCAAGGACGAGGTCGAGGCGCTGGTTTCGGCGCTGGAACTCTGCCACGACCTGTTCGACTGACCGCCGTTGCGCCCGCCCGGTTTGCCGGTTGCAGGCCGTCGGTCGATGGCCTATAGGGGGCGCACAGCGCACCCGTAGCTCAGCTGGATAGAGTGCTGCCCTCCGAAGGCAGAGGTCACAGGTTCGAATCCTGTCGGGTGCGCCAATCTTCCATGAATGGCGGGAATCGGTGTTTGACCCTGTGCCGCACTGACAGGCGGCTGTTCGCGTCCTGCGTGTGCGGCTGCCGCCCGGTTCGCGCATCGCGTGCGGAGCGGGGCGTATAGCCTTGCGGTGGAAGGCTCATTCCCGCGGAATCCTGTGGATTGTTTTCCATGTGCTTTCAAAGGGTCTTTCCTGTGTGATCAGGAAATTGACACTGGGCTGATCGGACCGGACCTTCGGCCGACCACCCCGGCCAGCCGGGTCCGGTGCCGCTGCCTGCTGCCCATGGATGCCACCGTTACCCTTGACCCATTATCGGAGTGACCCGAATGCCCGGAACCCTGGAAACCAACGGCGCGATTGTTTCCGATACGCTGGCGAATTTCGATGACTACGATGACATTGTCTATTCGGTCGACTTTCCGGACGTGCCCATCGCCCTGAACATCACCGCCGGCGGCACCGCAAGCCTGGCGGACGAAATCGGCCCGACCGACACGACGATCATGCTTGACGCCGGGGTTTCGGTCGACCTGACCATGGGCGCGGGCAACGATGTCTTCTACGACAACGAGGAATCGAACACCTTCCGCGGTGGCGTCGGCAACGACACGTTTGTCTCTTACGGCACCGGGCCGGGCGACACGTTCCTGGGCGGCAACGGCAACGATTCGCTTTTCGGCGGGACGGGGGCCGATGTCCTGAACGGCGGCAGCAACGACGACTACATCATCGGCGGCGGCGGCCAGGACACGGTGATCGGCGGCGACGGTGCCGACGTGATCCTTGCGGTGCAGTCCGGATCGGTCAACGGCGGCGACGGACAGGACGAATTCTGGATCAACTCTTTCCCCGACCTGACGGAGATCAGCATCTCGAACGTCGAGGTGCTGGTGACGCAGGGTTCCAACGTCATCGCCTCGCTGGCCCAGTTCGAGAGTTTCGAGACGATCACCGTTGACCCCGTGCTGCCCGAAAATGTGCAGACCGTTACCCTGACGATCGAAGCGGGCGGCACCGCCGACCTTTCGGACGAGCTGGGCGGGCGGAATGTCTATGTCATCAGCCAGATGGACGATGTCATCCTGACGACCGGCAGTGGTGATGACCTGTTCCAGGGCGGCCAGTTCCGCAGCGAATTCTACGGTGGGTTGGGCAACGATTCGTTCTACGGCGGCCGCTGGCCGGCCACCGGGCCCGGGGATGAGGCTTATGGCGGCGCAGGCAATGACTCGCTCTGGGGCAGTTCGACCGACGACCTGCTGGATGGTGGCGCGGACAACGATGCGCTTTACGGTGCCGGCGGTGCCGACAGCGCCTATGGCGGCGCGGGCGACGACCTGATCAGCCAGATAGAGACGGGCGTGGTTGACGGCGGGACGGGCACCGATGTCTTCAGCGTGCAGTACTACACCGACCTGACCGGGATCAGCTTCACCGGGATCGAGACGCTGGAGACCCTTGGCCAAGCCACCCGGGCAACGCTGGACCAGCTGGACGGGTTCACCTCGATCATCTATATGCCCGGCGCCGAGCCCGGCTGGTATCAGGTCTATCTCGACCTCGCCGGCGGCGGCACCGCCGATCTGTCGGACGAGTTGGGGGCGGTCGGCGCCCTGATCTATGCCGATGAGGCGGAAACCGTCCTGACCACCGGCAGCGGCAACGACTATGTCCTAGGCGGTGAGTTCAGAGTCGAATTCCATGCCGGTGCGGGCGACGACACTTTCGCCAGCGGTCGCTGGGCGGGGACCGGCGCCGGCGATGTGGCCTATGGCGGCGCAGGCAACGACTCGCTCTATGGCGCCGCGATGGACGACCTGCTCTATGGCGGGGCGAACGACGACTTCCTCGATGGCGGCACTGGCAACGACACGCTGAACGGCGGGGCGGGGTCGGACACGGCGAACCTGTGGTATGCGCAGGAATACTGGACCTTCACGGGATCGGTCCAAAGCTTCACCGCGACCAGTACGCTGTTTCCCGGCTGGGAAATCCGGCTGGTCGGGATCGAGTTCGTCAACTTCGGCGGGACGCTGGTCAGCACCGGGTCGCTGGGCCTGCCGGGCAACATTGCGCCCGAGGCCGAGGATGACAGCGCGACCGTCGTCGCCGGGGCAACCCTGGTGATCGCGGCCGAAGACCTGCTGGCCAATGACGCCGACCCGGACGAGGGGCCATCGCCCCTGTCCATCGTCGCCGCGACCTCGCCCGGGGCCGGTTTCACCGTCTCGGTCGTCGATGGCGACGTGGTGGTGACGGTCGCCGACTGGGTCGGCGCCGGCACCTATTCGGTGACCTATTCGGTCAGCGACGGCGATCTGGTCAGCGCCCCGGCGACGATTTCGGTCGAGGTCACCCGCCCCGAGGTGACGATCATCGGCACCGAAGGCGCCGACCGGATCGACCCGGGCCGCACCGTCGCCGGCCAGCCGCTGCCCACCGATGCGGGCGACGTGATCATCACCTATGGCGGCGCCGACCGGATCGACGGCGGGCTTGGGGCCGATACGATGGAGGGCGGACAGGGCAACGACATCTATGTCGTCGAGGATGCCGGCGACACGGTGGTCGAGGTGGCGGGCGGCGGCACCGACCGGGTGTCCTCGGTGATCGACCACACGTTGGCCGACAATGTCGAGGTGCTGCGGCTTGTCGGCAGCGCGGTCTTCGGTGGCGGCAACGGCGGCAACAACGCGATCTACGGCACCGGGCTTGACAACGAGCTGGCCGGAAACGCCGGCAATGACAAGCTTTTCGGCCAGGGCGGCGACGACCGGCTGAACGGCGGCCTTGGCAATGACCTGCTGAACGGCGGCACCGGCGAGGATACGTTCGTCTTCGACCTGCTGGGCGCCGGCCGCGACCGGATTGCCGATTTTGCGGCCGGGATCGACGCGATCGAGTTCGACGCGGCGGTCTTCACCGGCCTTGTGGCCGATGTCGACGGCACGCTGCTGGACGGGATGTTCCGCCTTGGCACCGTCGCGCGGGATGCCGACGACCGCATCCTTTACGATCAGGCGACGGGGCGGCTGTTCTACGATGCCGACGGGACCGGCAGCGGCGCCCGGGTGCAGGTGGCGATCCTGACCGGGGCGCCGGTGCTGACGGCGTCGGACATCCTGATCGGCTGACCGCGCGCGGGGCGCGGCCCCCCGCGCCCCTTGCCCCCCGCCGGCGCGTGCATGCAACGCGCGCTGGTGCAGGGGGCTGTCAACCATTCCCGCGGCAATGATGGCGCGCCTGTTCGAGGAGCGTCAGGTGGCATCCGGCATCCACATCCCCGGCCCCCGGGCGGGCGCGGGCGGCGGGATGCGGAACCGCGCTCCTTTCAACCCGTTGAATCGGAGACCCTGATGCCAGACCATTTCGCCTCGCATGCCAAGGGGCTGGAAGCACCAGCCGACCGCCACTATGCGATCGTGCCCAGCGACGGCGCCGACCTGCCGCGCGTGCCCCGGTCGGTCTATTGCGCCGCGGCGGGAACGGCGGTCCTGCGCGACCATCAGGGCACCGACCTCAGCTATACGCTGGTCGCCGGGCAGATCCTGCCGGTCAGGCCGGTGCGGGTGCTGGCGACCGGAACGACCGCCACCCTTTACGGGTGGGAATAGGATGCTGGGGTCCGGCCTTGGCCTGACGATGCAGGCGGTGCAGCGCCGCGATCCCGCCGCCCCGGCGGGGCCGCCGCTGTCGATCTTCGGCTGGCCGATGCCGGCCGAGCCGCCGGCAGTCTTTCCCGGCAACCTGATTGCCGGCGCGGAACGCAATGCCGCCGACGCCGCCCGCTGGTCGCGGCAGAACAACGACCCGGCGCTGTCGATCGCGCCCGGCATGCTGGCCTGCAACGGCGCCAACGCCAACGGCCGCTGGATCGGCTATACTGACGAAACGGCCGTGGCCGTGGGGGACCGGCTGGCCATCATCCCGAAGATCGAGGCCGCTTCCGGCAACATCGGCGTGACCTCGAATGTCGGCAACACCTCGACGACCACCAACACCCGCCTTGGCTGGAAACAGGGCTGCGTCACCGCCAATGCCGCCGTGGCGCCGCGGGTGTCGGCGACCTTCAACCCTGGCGTCGCGGGGCATTTCTCGCAGATGCAGGCCTGGAACATCACCCAGCTTCTGGACCGGCCCTGGTTCATCGTGCTGGTGGTGGCGCAGTCGAATGTCGCCGGCGCGCAGGCCGTGGCCAGTCCGGCGCTGGATACGCCGGTCGAGGGCTGCGTGGTCTTTCCCGGCGCGACCAACAGCTACACCGGCGCGGCGCTGGACGGCAGCGGCAACGGCCTGCCGATGCTGGCGCTGGACCCGGTGCAGCATTCCACCCTGAACGGCAGCGCCGCGGCCTATGGCGGCGGCCCGTCGGGCGCCTTCCTGCGCGAGCTGCGCAAATGGGTGCCGGGCGAGATGACGGTGGTCATGGTGGCGACGGCCTATGGCGGCGGCGGCTTCAAGCCCGGCGACGAATGGAACCGCAACCGGGCCGATGGCGGCCCCGCCTATCTGAACTTCTGGAAGCAGGCGCGGCACGTCCGCGGCCTGGCGCCGGCGGGGTCGGTGATCGGCGGGCTGTGGTTCTGCCAGGGCGAAAGCGACCTTGGCCCCGTGAACGAGACGCATTGGCAAAGCGCCGACTACGGCGCCATCGGCATGCTGAACGCCATCCGGGCCGAACCGGGCTGGGGCGAGATGCCGATCGTCATCAGCGAGATCGGCATGGACCCGGCGGCGGCGAACGTCGCCAGCATGATCGCGCTGCAGGGGCGGCTGGCCACCGGATCGGGCGATCCGCTGGAATTCAGCCGCTGTGCCTATGTGCCGCGGCCGGCGTCCTGGGCGCTGATCGACGGCACGCACTACGACCAGCCGACCAACCGGCAGCGCGGGATCGACGCCGCGCTGGCCCTGCGCGATCTGGTCTATTCCGGATAGGGCAGGGCGGCGGGGCCGGCATGAAATGCGAAAGGGCGGCCTTGGCCGCCCTTTTCAACATTGTGCGAAGCGCGTGTTCAGACCAGCAGTTCGTCCGGAATATCCGGCACGTCATAGCTGAAGAATTCGCCGCCCGAGCCGAGATGCATGAACACGATCCGCTCGATATCCCGCACGTAGCCGAAGTTCGGCACCAGGAAGTAGCCGTATTCGTTCGGTTCGGCCGCGAAGATCGCGTCGAGGAACCCGTCCATGAACAGGTGTTCGTAGAGTTCGGGGTTGGTCAGTTCGACGCGCAGCGTGTCATAGTCCATGCCGCCATCGGCCACCGTGCGGGCACCGTCGCCTTCCCACCAGACGAACGTGTCGGCGCCGCGGCCGCCGTAGAGGTAGTTGTCGCCGGTGCCGCCGACCAGCCGGTCGTCGCCGTCGCCGCCGAACAGCATGTCATTCTCGGACCCGCCGTAAAGCAGATCGTTGCCGTCGCCGCCGTAAAGGAAATCGTCGCCGGTGGCGCCGCTGAGCGTGTCGTTGTCGGCGCCGCCCTTCAGCAGGTCGGAGCCGGCGCCGCCGTGCAGGTAGTCTGCCCCGAGACCGCCGATCAGCTGGTCCATCCCGGCGCCGCCGTAAAGGTCGTCGGCGCCCGCGCCGCCGTTGATCAGGTCGCTGCCGGCGCCGCCATAGATCAGGTCGTCGCCGTTGCTGCCCTTCAGGTAATCGTCGCCCTTGCCGCCGTTGATCGTGTCGTTGCCGCCAAGACCGTTGATGTCATCGTTGCCGTCACCACCGTCGATGGTGTTCGGACCGTTGGTGATGCCCTCGGTCAACTCGGCGCCGGCCGGAACCGCGATCAGGTTCCAGTCGCCTGACATGAGCTGCTCGACCGACGTGACCTGGGAAGGAATATTGGGGAACGGAAATGCCATAACTTGCCTCGTTAACTGCTTGCCCTTGCACCACTCAATTTACCCGGCTGGCGGTGGGCGAGAAAGCGCTAAAGGCGATCGTCGCCAAAATAAGGCTATTGACAGCGAATCCCGGCAGGATTGTGGCCCGATCATGGCCACTTGATGAACAGGCGAGCAACTTTCGGTTGATCGGATCGCCGCGCAACCACTTTGGGGAAGGCCGCGCGCCGAATCGTCCCCTCGCCGTCACCCGGAGCGACAGCACGGACAGGGCCGGAACACGGCGCAACCGGCAACCGCCACGCCGCGGCGCCAGCCTGCCAAGCAACTGTGATACCTTGAAAAACCCGCGCCTCGGCCGCCGGCTTTCCGGCCAGCCGCCCGTTCCGGTCCCCCGGGACGGGGCCTAGTTCTGCGGATTGGTGCTGGGGGTCGAGGTCCCCTCGTTGCCGCTGGCGATGACGGCGCCGATCGCGCCCGCCCCCAGAAGCAGCGGTGCGATTCCGAAGACGAAGTTGGTGGCTTCCTGCGTCGGGGGCAGGGCCAGGCATTCGTCACGCTCGGCATTCTCGGCCAGATCGCAGTCGATGCCCTGCGCCATGGCCGGGGTGGCCATCACTGTCAGCAGAAGGACCGTGGCGGTGCGGTTCATGACTGTCTCCTGTTTCCTTGCGTCATGACTATCACGTTTCGCGGGCGCCCTCAAACCCTGGCCAGGACCAAGTGCCTGGCTTTCTAGCAATTCCCCGTCGGCGCGTGGCAGTTGCGGAACGCCCTGCGGCCCCGCGCGGTCAGTTGCCGGTCGCGCCAAGCACCGCCGTCACCGTCGCCAGGACGATGCGGATGTCGGTGCCAAGCGACTCGCGCTGGCGGTATTCCACATCCAGCGCGACGCGCCGGTCATAGCTCACGTCGTTGCGGCCGGAAATCTGCCAGAGGCCGGTGATCCCCGGCCGTCCCTTCAGATAGGCCCAGGCCGAACGGCCATAAAGCGGCATCTCCTCGGGCACCACCGGGCGGGGGCCGACAAAGCTCATCTCGCCGCGCAGGACGTTCCATATCTGCGGCAGTTCATCAAGGCTGGTCTTGCGCAGCAGACGGCCGAAGGCGGTGACGCGCGGGTCGTCGCGCAGCTTGCGGTCGCGGGCCCATTCCTCGGCCGCGTCCGGATCCTGCGCGAGATGCCGGCTGAGCCGGGCGTCGGCATCGGGTTCCATCGTCCGCAGCTTCCAGCAGCGGAAGGTCTTGCCGCCGCGGCCGACCCGTTCCTGGGCAAAGAATCCGGGCGCGTTCCTTTTGCGGACGACCAGCCAGAGGACGGTCACCACCGGCACCACCGCCGGCAGCGCAAGGACCGCCATGCCGATGTCGAAGGCGCGCTTGCCGAAATCGCCATAGGCCGTGGCGCCGGCAGAGGGAATCACATCGAACAGCGCCGACGAGGCTTCGTCCAGCGCGGACGACGAGACCACTTCAATGGAAGAATGTTTCATCACGCGTCCCCAGGCAGAAGTGGCTCTCCCTTGCCAGAACTTGTTTTGGACTTGCTTCAATGTCTAGGGGGATTTGTGCGCCGGATTCGAAGTTGAATGTTGCATGCGCAGAAAGACCCCGATTCGCCCGGAAAGTGCGCGGGTATTCGCCTATAGGTTGTGCAAAGTGACAGAATCTCGGCCGTGTGATCGTGAAATCGAACATGCTGCGTCGCGGCGTATCTGGTGTTTCAATGTCGAATCTGATTGGAGACTTAACAACGATTTAAGCATCGAACTTGTCGGCCTTGCGGCACAACTGCTACCCCGTTCGCCGAGATATGGGGTAAATTCGCCTCAATCCTGACCAGTTCTGGGATCAAAGTCCGCTTTGTTTCCAGAAACCTGAACAATCGGGCCGCCGGCCCTCGCGACAAAGGCAGAATCAGTGGCGCGTGGCCTGCCCTTCTTCGAACGGAACCTGCGCAGGGCCAGAGTATACGGCGGGCGCGCGCTGCGGGGCAGCATCATTGCAGGGCCGGCGTGTTCGTGTGCATTCATGCACATGCCGAAATGCGGCGGCACCTCGATCTCGGAAGCGATGTATGCGACCGTGCCCTTGGGGCGGAGCGTCTCGGTCATCGACGCGGTCTCGACCCGGCGGGCGGCCGCCATCCTGGCCTTCGGCACCGACGACCCCAGACGCTGCCACGAAGACCTGCCCGATGCCCGGCATGTCTTCGCCCTGCGCGAAAGCCTGCTCCTGACCCACATGGCCTGGGGCAGCCGGCTGATCCACGGCCATTTCCTCTATTCGGCCCGCGCCGAGGCCGCCTTCGGCGACAGCTACCGCCATGTCACGCTGCTGCGCGAACCCGAGGCGCGGATGATCTCGAACTTCCGCATGGCGGTGCGCAGCGGCCTGGTCGCCGCCGACCTTGACGCCTATCTGGAAACGCCCATCGCGGTGAACCACGCCAGCGTCTTCCTGCGCTACCTGTCGGGCGCGTGCGACGTGACGGCCGCACCCGACCGGGCGCTGGTCGATCTGGCGAAGGCGCGGCTTGGCCGCTTTGCGGTGGTCGGGTTTCTCGACGACCTTCCCGGCTTCGCCCGCGCCTACCGGGACGTCTTCGGCGTCGGCCTGCGCATCCACGCCTACAACCAGGGCGACGGCGCGCCGCCCGACCTGACGGCGGACCAGAAGCGGCGGGTCGCGGCGCTCTGTGCCGCCGACCGCGAAATCTATGACGCCGCCCGCGCGGCGGGCAGGGCCGGCTGATGGCCGCGGGCGGGGGCATCGGCGCGCGGCTGCGCTCGTCACAGACGGCGCGGCTCGGCATGATGTCGGTTCTTGTCGCCGGGGCGCATGTCCTGGGCACGCTGGCGACCTTCGGCTACACGCTGATCATGGCCCGGCTGATGGAGCCCGAGGCCTTCGGTCTGGTCTGGACCATCTGGTCGGCCGCCTTCGTCATCTCGAACCTGGTGACGCTGAACCTTGGCGCCGTCGCCATGGCCGAGCTTGTCCGGGCAAGGACCGAGGGCGAGGATGCGCTGGCCGCCGGCTTCATCTCGTTCTCGCGGCTGACAATGGCGGTCTTCTCGCCGCTGGGCATGCTGGCGCTGGCGGGGCTGATGGCCTGGCAACACCCGCAGGTGATGGCCGAAAACCCGCTGGCCATCCTGATCGGGGCGCTTGGCGTGCCGGTGCTGGCCTGGCAGCAGCAGAATTCGGCGCAGGCCGTGGCGCTGCACATGCCGGTCAAGGCGCAGCTGCCGCGCGATCTGGTCCGGCCGTTCCTGTTTCTTGCGGTGATGTCGGCCCTGTGGTTCGCCGGCCGGCGGCTGTCGCCCGAAATGGCGATCGGCCTTTATCTCTGCGCCGCGGTCCTGGCCTCGGGGCTGCAGTTCGCGCTGGTGCGCGACGGGTTCGCCTTCATGCGCGCGGCCGGTCGCGACCGCGGCCGCTGGACATCATGGGTGCAGTCGGCAGTAATCCTGATCCCGGCGCGGCTGATCTCGCAGCAGCTGAAGAACGTGCTGATGCTGGTTGCCGCGCTGGCGCTGACGACGGTCGGCGTGGCCCACATGAACGTCGCGCTGAGCATCGTCTCGATCCTCAACTTCATGGTCACCGCGGTCGAGATGGTCTTTTCCTCGCGCACCTCGGCCGCGCTGGTGAAGGGCAACGATCCGCGCGCCCGCCGCCTGATCGCGGCGTCGGGCCTGCTGAAGCTGGTGCCGGTCGTGCTGGGGGCAGTGCTGCTTTATGTCTTCAGCGGCTGGTTCGCCGGGCTTTTCGGGCCGAAATACGCCGAAGCCGCGCCGGCGACCCAGTGGCTTCTGGCCATTCCCGTGGCACGCGCCATCTTCGGCAACACGGTGATCGTGCTGCAGATCAGAAAGCGGCGCGGCATCATCCTCTGGACGTCGCTGGTCGCGGTTGCGGCAATGGTCGTCGCGGCGCCGCTCGTCTCTGGCGGGCAGGATGTCGAGCGCGTGGCCGCCACGCTCGCGGCCATTCTTGTGCTTCTTTTCGCGGTGCAATGGCTGCTTTGCCTGCGGGCCACGGGAATCGATACTTCGGTGTTCAGCGCCCCCCTGGCCTTCGGGTGGCGGGGCGGCAAGGAAAATGGAGACAGCCAGTGACTTACGGACCCAGGGCCCCGGTCTTTGTCGTGGGGCATCCCCGTTCGGGAACCACGCTGCTGGCCTCGATGCTCGGCCGGCATCCGCTGATCGCCAGCACGCCGGAATCGCTGTTCATGAGCCAGGCGCGCTATGACCTGAAGCTCTCGCCGGCCATGAAACCGGCCGCCATCGCGGAACAGGTGATGTCGACGCCGCTGTCGCATCTGGTGACCGACCGCGCGGCGTTCGAGGTGCAACTGGCGGCGGCCATCGCCGACGGCGGCGTCACCGAACGCGCGGTTTTCGCCGCAGCCATGGAGCATTTCCGCATCGCGAAAGAGCGCGGGCGCGTGCTTGAGAAGTCGCCCTGGCACCTGCGGGCGATGCCCGAAATCCTGGAATGGTTCCCCGATGCGCGGTTCATCTGGATCCTGCGCGACGGGCGGGGATGCATCGCCTCGCTCAAGAAGGTGCGCTGGGCCACCCATGACACCCGGACGCTGGCGCGGCAATGGGTCCGCAACATGAGCTTTGGCCTGGAGGGCGAGGCCCGGGTCGGCCGCGCGCTGCTGCAGATCCGCTATGAAGACCTGCTGGCCAATCCGCGCCCGGTGATGGAGCGGGTCTTCGAGCACATCGGCCTGGCGCTGGACGAACGCGTGTTCGACCACCGCGAGGAGGTTTCGACCATCAAGGCCAGCGAGGTGGACTGGAAGCAGAACGTGCTGCGGCCGCTGATGGGCGACCGGGCGCAGGCCTGGCGCAGGGAACTGTCCGAGGCCGACGCCGCGCTGGCGACGCGGCTGATGCTGCCGATGCTGGTCCGCATGTGCTATGAACCCGCATCGGCGCGGCCGCCGCTTGCGGCGCGGCTTTTCACCGGGATCGTCGGCCAGCCCGCCGTGGTCAGGGCGCTGCGGCAGGGGCTGCACCTGACGCGGCGGATGACCGGGTCGAAACCCGCGCTCAAGCGCCGCCTTGGCCTGAAACGGGGGGCCTGAGGTGCCGGCCGCAACCCGCCGCTCTGTCGTCGTCTTTGCCCATGACGAGGCCGCGCATATCGCGACGGCCCTTGACTGCATCGACGCGGCCGGGCTGGGCGGGCAGGACCGGGTGACCGTCCTGGTCAACGGATCGCGCGACGCGACGGCCGAGATCGTCGCCCGGCGCGCGGCCGGTGACAGCCGCATCCGCGCCGAGGTGATCGCCCTTGGCGACAAGGCGAACGCCTGGGACCATTATGTCCAGACCATCGCCGACCCGGCGGTGCCGGTCCACATCTTCATCGACGGCGACGTGCGGGTTTCGCCCGGCGCCTTCGCGCTGATCGACGCGGCACTGGCGCAGCACCCCGAGGCGCGGGCCGCATCCTGCCTGCCGCGCGGCGGACGCCAGTCTGACCGCTGGCAGGCGCGCATCCTGCGCGACCATGGCCTACCCGGCAATTTCTATGCCCTGCGGGGCGAGGTGCTGCGGCGGATGAAGGGCCGCATCTGGCTGCCGGTCGGCCTGATCGGCGACGACACGCTGCTGCGCTGGCTGGTGCTGCGCGACCTTGATCCCGGCGCCGTGCCGGTCGCCGAACGGATACGCCCCGTGCCGGGCGCCTTCTTCGACTACGAGAGCTTCCCCTTCTCGAACCCGGGTGCCCTCTGGCGCCGGCACATGCGCTATGCCCTGCGCGAGGTGCAGGTCTTCGCGTTGTGGAAGCGGCTGGAGCGCGACGGCATCGCCGGCCTGCCGCGCCGGATCGGCGAGGTGGCGGGCGAGCTGCAGCTGCCCGGCGATCTGCGCCACATCCGGACCGGCATGAAATGGCGCCGGCTGATCCTGCCGCTGGCCATCCGCCGCTTCCGGCGCGAGGCCGCGCTGCCCCTGGCCGCACCCGCCTGGGATGCAGCGCCCCACGGGGACCGCGCCGCATGACCCGGCCCACGATCATCGGCATCGGCGCGCAGAAATGCGCCTCAAGCTGGCTGCATGCGGCCCTTGGCATCCACCCCGAGATCGGCGTGTCCGACCCGAAGGAGGTGGATTTCTTCAGCTACTATTTCGACCGCGGCTATCGCTGGTATGAGGGGCATTTCGCCGGCACTCCCGGCCGCCGGGCGTATTTCGAGGCCTCGCCCTCCTACCTGCACGACCCGCGGGCGCCGGAACGGGTGCGGGCCTATGACCCGGCGATGAAAATCCTTCTGCTGATCCGCGATCCGGTGGAGCGGGCCTATTCCAACCATCTGCACGAACTGGTGAAGGGCCATATCCCGCCCGGCACGCCCTTTGCCGAGGGGCTGGCGAACAACCCCGCCTATGTCGAGCAGGGGCTTTACGCCCGCCACCTGTCGCGCTGGCTGGATGCGTTCCCGAAGGCGCAGGTCATGGTCTTGCTGGCCGAGGACATGGCCGCCGACGCGGCCGGGATCGCCCGCGCCGTCTATCGCTTTGCCGGTGTGCGGGACGACATCGACAGCGCCGTCCTGGCCGAACGCCGCAACGAAAGCGACCGCGCGCGCCTGCCGCTGCTGCGCAAGGCATTGCGCGCCGGCGGCGATGCCTTGCGCAGCGCCGGGCTGGAGGAAGGGCTGGCCCGCGCCAAGCGGACCCCGGCCGTCGCCTGGCTCTTGCGGGCGAACAGCGTCGACATCAGGGATGAAATCCCGCCGATGGACGCCGAAAGCGAGGCGCGCCTGACCGCGGCCTTCGCCGAGGACCTGCAGCACCTGCCGGGATTGCTGGGGCGCGACAGCCTGCCCTGGCCGACCTGGCAGAAGGTGGCGGCGCGGGGGGCAGATGGCTGATCGCGGCGATCTCAACCTTGGCATCCACGGGGCACGCGGGCTTTTCTGCATGTTCGTGGTGATCTACCACGTCTGGAATTCCGGCCTGCCGCGGCCCGATGTGCCGGAGGTGGTGGAAAGCGCCTTCGCTTCGCTGAAATTCGGGGTGGAACTCTTCTTCGCCATCAGCGGCTTTGTCATCTTCATCACCATGCGGCGCAGCCGGACGCCCCTTGGCTTCATCGCCAACCGGGCGACGCGCATCCTTCCCGTCCTCTGGGTGACACTGTTCGTCTTCCTGCCGATGGGCGCCATCGACGGCGGGCGCGTGACCGAGCATTTCGAACCGCTCTGGCTGTTCCTCCTGAAGCTTGCCGGCAACATGCTGGCGCTGGGGCCGATCCTGCCGGTGCCGGTCTTCTTCGGCGTCGCCTGGACCATCGGCTATGAATTCGCCTTCTATGTCCTGTGCTTCCTGCACCTTCTGGTCCTGCGCCACACCGGGCGCAACCTGGGCTGGCTTTTCATCCTGCTGGGCCTGGCGCTGGTCGCCGGGCATCCGCGGGCGCTGTTCTTCATCTCGGGCATGCTGGTGGCGGCGGGCTGGCTTGACGCCCCGGCATGGCGCCGGATGGCCACCGCCCCGGGCATCTGGCTGATCGCCTTCCTTGGCCTCTGGCAATGGGCGGCGGCGGCGGGATCGCCCTTCTTCCCGCCGATGTGGGCCTGGTCGGCGGAGCGGCTGCTGCCGCTGGCCGCCGTTGCCTTCGCCGCCATGACGCTCTTGATCGCCGGCATCTCGCAGGGGCAGGGGCTGCTGACGCGATACGTCCTGACGACGCCGGTCATGCTCTGGCTGGGAACGATCAGCTACAGCCTCTATCTCTGGCACACGATCGTTCTTGGCGTCGTCAAGTTCGCGATGCGCAAACTGGGGCTCGGCGCCGTGGCGGGCGAGGCGACCGTCCTGCTGCTGCTGGCGATCGCGGTCCCGCTGGCGCTGGCCATATCGCATCTCAGCCAGAAACTGATCGAGGAACGGCTGACCAACTGGCTGCGCGCGCGCATCCGGACGATGGGCGCCGTCCCGGCCCGGACCTAGGCAGGCGCCGGGCGGGCCTGCCGGCGCCACTCAGCCACGGCCGCCGTGCCTGCGCTGCAAGCCCTGCCTCTGCGCAAGGACAAGCATGAAAAGGATGATGTAGGACGACCGCGGCTTCAGAAGCGTGTCCTCGATCATCGCCATCACCGCGATCGACGCGAATGAGGTCAGCATCACCAGCGCGTCAAGCGACCTTGTGCGCAGGTAGTCGCGCATCAGCGCGCCAAGGCCGAAGAGTGCAAGGCCGACCAACCAGAGGCCGCCGACGATGCCGAGGCCGACATAGGCCTCGACATAGCCGTTGTGGAACCCGTGCAGGCCATCATCCACATGCGCCTCGATGAAGCGGGCGAATTCGGCGAAATCGGGCGAGTTCCAGAAGGCGCTGTAGCCAAGGCCCGCGATCGGGCTTTCCCTGGCGATCTCGAAGCCGATGGCCCAAAGGACGGTGCGGCCGGTCAGGGTCGGGCTCTTGCCAAGGGCCTGCAGCCCGGCAGCCACCGGATCGGCGCCGGTCAGCACCAGCGTCGCCATGACCGCGACGGACACGAACACCAGAAGGCCGAGACACAGCACAATCGTCTGCGTCCTGACCCGGCGGAACTGCCAGACCACGATCATCAGCACCGGAAACACGAACGAGACGATCAGCGTCGACGCCTGCGCCATGAAGGCAACCGGCCAGAGCGCCAGCGTCACCAGAAGGGCGGCAAGGTTGCGGTTGCGGCGGAGAAGGAAGTAGCTGGCGGCGATCGCCAGCCAGAGCGCGGTGCGCGCCACCATGGTCTTGTGGGTGAAGACGCCAAGGAAGGCGCCGTTGACCTCGTAGACCGGGGGCAGGAAACCCGCGGCCAGGTTCAGCAGCGACAGGCCAAGGCCGACCGCCATGCTCCAGAACGTCGCCGACATCACCGCGGCCACATCAAGCCGGTGGGCGAAGTAGATGGCAAGGATGGTCGAGATCAGGAACTGCGTCCCCTCGATCGCGGTGACAGCGGGGACCGAACTCCAGAGGCTTGAAAGAAGGGCCAGCAGCGGAAAGCCCAGAAGCAGCCGGTGCCGCGCGATGATGCGCGAAAAGACCTCGGGCGCCTGGGCGATCCAGATGCCGAGAAGGGCGGTGAACAGCAGCCAGGCCGCCGCCGTCGCCGGGCCGATGCGGAACAGCCCGCCGTTGGCGGTGAAAAGGACAAGGCCAAGGAACAGGACCACCAGACTGTGCCAGCGGACGACCGCGCCCCTGCGCCGTTCGGGCAGCGCCGCCGTCATCCGTCGGCCTCCGCGACGGCCACCGACCGGGCCGCAAGGGCCGCATAGCGCGCCGCATCGGCGCGCGTGGCCTCGGCGATCCGGGCGCGTATTTCGGGCGGAAGGGCGCTTGCCGCCCGCGCCGGGCCGCGCCCGACCATGCCCTTCAGCCGCCGCACCGCGACGCCCGACAGGTACTGCTTCAGCCATCGCCCGGCGGCGGACTGGCGCAGCCGGAAAAGCCAGGGCGGCAGCCGCGCCAGGCTGTCGCCCGAATTCGCCGCCACATCCTTTGCCGCCGCCCAGTCGTCGGCGATGCCGAGGAACCGCGCAAGCTGCGACAGGACGGCGCGCGGATCGCGGGCCAGTTCCTCGAACGACAGGAAGAGGAAGCGTTCGGGCTGGAAATGTTCGGCCCAGGCGTCGATCTGCGCGGCATAGCTGCTGGTCTCGATCAGGTGGCGCAGGTGGCGCGATCCCTCCAGCCCCGCCGGCCCCGGCACCGGCAGGCCGGCCAGCTGCGCGTGCCGGTAGTGCGAGGCCGCGCGGTCGACCGGATCGCGGGCGATGAAGATCAGCCGGACCCCCGGCACCACCGCGGCCGCGCGGGCGGGCACGCCGGGGAAGGCCTCTTTCTTGGTATAGTTCGGCGACGCCTCGCCATAGATGCGGCGGCCGGGCGTGAACTGGCCGGAATACCAGCCGGCGCCGCGGCCGAAATTCTGTTCCAGGAAGAAATCCGTCTCCTTCTCGCGCGACATGCCGACTTCGGGGTGGCGGGCGAGGTATTCGTGAAGCGTCGTCGTCCCCGCCTTCATCGCGCCGATGATCAGGAAATCGGGCAGGATCGGTTCGGTCCGGGTCATGTCGCGGCCTTCGGGGCGGGGGCGGGGCGGGGGCCGGCGCCAAGGGCAAGGTCCACCACAGCCTGCACCTCATCCCCGGTCTGGCGCAATGCCGTGTCGGGCAGCGCCGCAAGCCGCACGCGGGCGGCGGCAAGGGCTGCGTCGTCCAGCCGGTCGATCAGCGCGATCAGCGCCGGCGCGGCGGGTCCGGCGATGGTGAAGCCGCCGCTGGCCGCCACCCTGCGGGCGGTTTCGCTGCCGTCGACGGCGATCGGCGGGCAAAGGAACCAGCCGGCCTCGTAGATGCGGTTCGGCAAGAGCCAGTCGGAATTGGTGCCCCGCTGCCAGAGGTCCTGCGCCCAGACCGCATCCATCGCGCCGTAAACCTCGGCCAGGCCATCGGGATAGCGGAAGGGGCCTTCGTAACGGACGTTCGGGTGGCGCGCGATCCGCGCGTGGAAATCCGGCAGGGCATGGTCATGGATCACACCGCGGATCAGCACGGTCACATCGGGCCGCGCGGCGGCAAGGGCAAGAAGCAGGTCAAGGCTGGGGGCACAGCGGATGGCGCCGACCCAGCCCAGCACGAAGCCGCGCCCGGCAAGCGGCGGATGATCGGCCGGGGCAGGGCGGGGCAGGGGTTCTGCCGGAAACCACAGCTTGTTCTCGAACAGGAAGGACGGGCCGGCATGGCCCTGCACCGGGCCGAAATAGGACGCAAGAAACCCGGGCGACGAGACGACCAGCAGCGCACTGCGCCGCAGAAGGAAGCGTTCGGCGGCACGGGCAAGACGGCCCTTCAACCCCGGCGCCGTCATCAGCCCGTGGATATCAAGGCATTCATAGACCAGCGCCGCCCGGCGGCCCGCGAACAGCCGCGCCAGCCAGCCCAGTGCCAGCATGTCGATGTTGCGGGCGACGATGACATCGGCCGCGGCAATGTCGCGCCGCCGGCGCCAGAGGACGGGCAGGGCGGCGACCGCCCGCCGCAGCCGCTGGCCCAGGTTCTCGTTGCCGATCACCCCCAGGTCGATGTTGGTCCAGTCGGGCGGCGCGATGGTCAGCGTGCCGGGCTTGCGCGTGCTGGCGGAGAAGACCCGGTGCCCGGCGGCGGCAAAGCTGCGGATGCGGCGGATCTGCGCCGTCTCGGCCAGGTCGGACGACAGGAAGAACACGTTCGCCCGCTTGCCGCCGGGCCGTTCGGCGGGATCAGCGGCCATAGGCTTCATGCTCGGGCAGGCGCAGGCAGCCGGCGACCACCCCGGCATGCAAGGTCGCCCGCAGCGCCCAGAAGGCGCGGGCCTCGGCGAAGGGCAGGGTAAGGACGGCCATGCCGGCGCTGAACGCCGCCTTCGCGCCGGCAAGGGCGGCGAGCCGGATACGCCCCGGCACGGTGGCCGTGGACGAGACATAGCTTTGCCCCATGCGGAACCGGCGGCGGAAAAGCCAGGCCGGGCGCAACCTTTCGGGGGCGACGACCTCATGCACCGGGGCATCCTCGGCAATCTCGAACCGCGCGCCGCGGCGGTGCAGGGCGAAGAAGAAGGCCGTATCCTCGCCCCCCGCGCGACCGCGCGACAGGTCGAACCGCGCATCCTGCCAGGGTGCGCCCGCCCAGCGGAGAAGCGCGTTGCAGGTGTGGCCGGTCATCACCGCGCCCGCCCGCCGCTCGGGCCGGTTCGAATGCAGGTCGACGGCCCTGATCCAGTCCGGCGTGCCGGCGGGATAGCTGGCCAGCGCCGGGCCGAAGACGGCATCGGCCCCGGTCGCCTGCGCCCGCGCCCAAAGCTGCGCGATCCAGTCCGGCGGCGCGGTTTCGTCGTCGTCGACGAAGGCCACCCAGTCCGCCGTCGCCGCATCAAGACAGGCGTTCCGCGCGATCGAGATGTTGCGTTCCGGCGCGTGCAGGTAGCGCAGCCGATGCGGGCCGGCGGCATCGGCCGCCTCGGCAAGGCCGCGTGCAGAAGGCGTGCCGTCGTTGTCGGCGACGATCACCGCAAGCGCCACGCCTTCGGGCAGGCGCTGCGCGGCGAGGCTGGCCAGCGTCGCCGCCAGCGCCGGGCGGCGGAAGGTGCAGACCAGCACCTCGATCCTGACGGGCGGCGGCGTCATCGCGCCGGCCCCGTGGATGGCCCTGCCGCCAGCATCTGCCGCAGGAAACCCGCGGCCCAGGCATTGTGCATGGCGAAAAGCGCCGGTCCCGCCCACAGGCCGCCGGGCCCGCCAAGGCGCCAGGCGCCGGCAAGCGAAATGCCGGCCAGCGCCGCAAGATAGGCCGGCGGCCAGACGAGCGCCCATGGCCAGACCGGGGCCAGCAGCAGGCAGAGCGCCATGCCGGCCAGGTTCACCACCGGGATCAGCTGGCGGAGCCGCGGCCGCATGCGGTGCTTCCGCACCGTCCGCGCCCGCCCGCGGCCGTAGTTCCAGTATTGCCGCGCCAGACCGCGCCATGTCGGCCGCATCGCATAGGAAAGCCGGATATCGGCATCGAGCCAGATCTGCCCGCCGGCTGCGCGCAGGCGGTGATCGTATTCGGCATCCTCGTTCTGGCTGAAGCCGGGATCATAGCCGCCGACCCGCCGGAACCAGCCCAGGTCCATCGCCGCGTGGTGGCCGTGGTCGACCGGCCCCGACCGCCGCCCGCCGCGATGGGCCGAGCCGCCCGATCCGAAGGGCGTGTCGACGATCCAGGCGGCGGCGCGGGCGAAGGCCGTCTCGCCCCCCGCATCCATCGGCACCACGACCGACTGGACGCCGCGCGCCCGCAGGCTGCGGGCAAGGCCCATCACATAGCCGGGCGGATAGACGGCATGGGCATCGCAGCGCACAAGGATGCGGTGCGCAGGGCCGGCCGCCACCTCGACCGCGCGGTTCAGGCCCGCCGATTGCAGCCGGCCGGGGTTGTCGATCAGCCGCAGGCCGGGGATGCGCGACGCCAGCCCGGCGACGATCGCCCGCGTCCGGTCGGTGCTGCCGCCATCGGCGACGACAATGTCGAAACCCGCCCCGCCGTCGCCCGGCGCAGGCACGGTCAGGCTGTCGATGCAGGCGGCGATATGGGCTTCCTCGTTCAGCGCCGGAATGACGGCCAGCACCTCGTCGACGGAAACGTCCGGGGCGGCAGCAGCAGGCGGCACGGGGGTTTTCTGCATCTGCATGATCATCTGATTACCGTTCGCACGGCATGTTTTACAGCAGCTTCTTGACGATGCGCAGCTTTTGGTCGGCTGCCGCCTGCCTGCTGTGCATCGCCTGTGGACAGAGTCCTTGCCACGGGCGGAAACGGATGGGATGCTTGGTGCGCGCTGGCCTCGGGAATACCGCAACTTGAAGAACAGACTCCACCTGGACGTGGCCGAAGAACCCGAGGACACGCTTGACCTTGAGGCCATGGCCCTGACGCTGTGGCGCGGGCGATGGATGGTAGTCCTCGTCACGGTGCTTTTCATGGCGCTTGGCGCGCTTTACGCCTTCGTGCTGGCGGTACCCACCTTTCGCTCCAGCGTCTCGCTGATCCTGGAAACCCGGACCGAGCAGGTGGTGGATTTCGAGAATGTGGTCGGCGCGCTTCGGGCCGACGACGCCGCCATCAACACCGAGGTCGAGGTTCTGCGCAGCCGGTCGCTGCTTGGCCTTGTGGTCGACAAGCTGGACCTTGTGGCCGACCCCGAATTCAACGGATTGCTGCGCGACGTGCCGCTCAGCCGGCAGGTCAGCGAGACGGTTTCATCCTTCGCGCGGACGATCCTTGGTATCGCCGCCGAGGAACTGCCGCCGCCGAGCGAACAGATGATCCGCGAACGGATCATCTCGGCCCTGGCCGAGAAGATCACCGTCACCAACATCACCACAAGCTTCGTCTTCGAGGTCGCGGTCGAGGCCGAGGCCCCCGGCAAGGCCGCGCTGATCGCCAACACGCTGGCCGACCTCTACGTGACCAACCAGATCGCCACCAAATACGAGGCGACCGAACAGGCGACGCTGTGGCTTGCCGGACGGGTGAACGAGTTGCAGGCCGAGCTGAACGCGGCCGAGGAAGAGCTGAAGGATTTCCGCACCACGGCCAAGGTGACCGATGCCGACACCCTGGCCGAGGCCGACAGCCAGCTGGCCGGCCTGCGCGACAGGCTGCGCGATCAGGAAAACAAGGCGACCGGCACCGCGACCCGGCTGGCTGCGCTGGAAGCGGCCGACACGCCCGAGGAACGGCTTGCCGCCGCGAACGACCCGGTGCTGCGCGGCATTGCCGAGGCGCCAGCACCCGGCGGCGATGAGGCGGTCAAGACCGCAAGCCTTGACCGCCGCTTTGCCGAACTGCTTGTCACCGCCCGGCAAGAGGCCGAGCGCGACAGCCTGCAGCTGGAATCCCTGCGCGTCTCGCTGGCCTCGCTGGAAGAAACCGTGCGGCTGCAGACCGCCGACCTGATCCGGCTGGACGAACTGACCCGCGGCGCCGAACAGGTGCGGCTGGTCTACGAGTATTTCCTTGGCCGCTTGCGCGAGACATCGGTCCAGCAGGGGCTGCAGCGCGCCGATTCCCGCGTGCTGGCGCCGGCGGTGCCGCCGGAACGCGCAGCCGCGCCGCAGAAGTCGCGCATCCTGGCGATCGCCACGGTGCTGGGCCTGATGCTGGGCATCGCGATCGTCTTCCTGCGCGGCACCCGCATCCGCGTGGCGATGACGGCGGCCGAACTGGAGGCCGCGACCGGCCGGTCCGTCGCCGGAATCATCCCGATGCTGAAGGGGCGCCGGCTGCGCGACATGCTGGGGAACCTGGCGCAGACGCCGGCCTCGTTCTCGGCCGAACTGATCCGCAACCTGCGCACATCGCTGATCCTGAGGGGCGCGGTCGACGGGACGCGGGTGATCGTCGTCACCTCGGCCCTGCCGGGCGAGGGCAAGTCGGTGCTGAGCGGGCTGCTGGCGAAAAGCTTCGCCGACCTTGGCCGCAGGGTGCTGATCGTCGATGCCGACCTGCGCCGGCGGACGCTGACGCAGGAAGTGCTGGACACGCCGCCGCGCTTCGGCCTGCGCGCGATGGCGGCGGGGCAGGGCTGGAACGAACTGGCGGTGATCGAGGAGCCGGTCCTTGGCGCCCATTTCGTGCCGGCCGAGGCCACCCGCGGCAGCGCCGCCGATATCCTCGCGTCGGAAAACTTCCGCCATTTCCTGACCGAGGCGCGCCGGCGCTACGATTGCGTGATCATCGACGCGCCGCCCCTGCTGATCCTGCCCGATGCGCGGCTGGTGGCGAAGCTGGCCGATACGGTGGTTCTGGGCGTGCGCTGGAACCACACCCACCTGAACCAGGTGCGCGCCGCGCTGAAGCTGCTGGTGCGCGACGGGGTGGACCGGGTCAGCGGCCTGGTCCTGACCGTCGCCAACCCCAAGGCGATCGCCCGCTACGGCGATACCGAGGGCTACTTCGGCATCCGCACGATCAACAGCTATTTCCGCGAATAGGCCGACAGGAACCGCACCCCGTCCTCAAGCCCGATGATCGCGCCGGACAGGACGCCGCTGGCATAGGCGCCGGTGTCGATGCAGATCGTGTCGTTCACGATCTCGCAGGCGGGGCGGATCGTGTGGCCATGGATGATCCACAGCCCGTCGCGGCGCGGTTCCCTCGGCCAGAGCCGGTTGCCCCAGATCAGGTCGCGCTGCGGCTGGTCTTCCAGCGGCAGCCGCGGATCGGCGCCGGCATGGACCACGACGACATTGCCGTTCTGCCACCAGAGCGGCAGCCCGCCGAGCCAGTCGATGATCGCGGGCCCGATCGCATCGGCGACATGGCCGGCCAGCCGGTGCATCGCCTCGGCCCCGCCGCTGGTCGGCACATGCCTGAGGCCAAGGCTTTCGATCGTCTGCAATCCGCCATGCGACAGCCAGGCCACGCCGTTGCGCGCGGGGTCTTCCAGAAAGGCCAGAAGCAGCTGTTCATGGTTGCCCAGGATGCAGTGAAGCCGCGGCTCCTCGGCCGTCGCCTCGGCATGGACGGCGCATAGAACGGCATAGGACTGAGGGCCGCGGTCGATCAGGTCGCCGGTCAGCACGATGGGCAGATCCGGGGCCTGATCCTCGATCTCGGCCAGCAGCTCCAGCAACAGTTCGCTGCATCCGTGGACGTCGCCGACCACGGCAAACGGCCGGTCCGGGGCAGGTGGCGGGATTTCGGGCGAGTCGTCGCCACGAAGGCGCCGCAAAGTGTCGCCAAGATACCTAAACATGCAACAGGCTTCCATTTTCTGCGGCAGCACAGGCCTTTTGCCTTCTTGACAAAAGCATCTGCTGCTATCCGGGAACTAAGGGTACGGCGAACAACTGTCGACCCCAGAGTGCGTTACAAGTGCAGGTCGGAGAGCAGCCGGCCCGTCAAGAACAAGACAAAGAAGACGACAAGAATGCAGGCAGCAGTACATAACCATGCAACGCATGAGGCAACGCTACGGTAGGATCGCCCTGGCGTTTGCGGCGGTTCCCGTTCTCTGGCTGCCGGTCTTCGCCGAGCAGGCCGTGAACCTGTCGACCTTCGGAACGCCCGGCATGGTGGACATGCCGACCGCCCGCATGCTGGGCGATGGCGAACTGGCCTTCACCACCACCGCGTTCGGCGGCACCCGCCGGAACACGATGACCTTCCAGATCACCCCGCGTCTGCAGGGCAGTTTCCGCTATACGATCATCGACGATTTCGACGGCGGGCGCGACCGGTATGACCGCAGTTTCGACCTGACCTACCTGATCGCCGAGGAAGGGGCGCGCAGCCCCGCCGTGGCCGTGGGCCTGCGCGATTTCGGCGGCACCGGCATCTACAGCAGCGAATTCCTTGCCCTGACCAAATCCTTCGGGCCGAAGTTCCGGGTGACCGGCGGCATCGGCTGGGGCCGGCTTGGCCAGCGGGGCAGTTTCGACAACCCGCTGAGCCTCTTCGGCGACTATTTCGACACCCGTCCCATCGCCTCGAAAGGCGGGATCGACACCACCGGCCAGGTCGATTTCGACAACTGGTTCCGTGGCCCGGCGGCGCTGTTCGGCGGCCTGGAATGGATGCCGAACGACCGCACCCGCTTTGTCCTCGAATATTCCTCGGATGAATACCGGGTCGAGACGACGCATGGCCTGATCGACCAGAAGTCGCCGCTGAACATGGCCGTCAGCTACCGGCTGAAGAACGGCATGGACCTGGAACTGAGCTACCTCTACGGCACCGAGCTTGGCTTCCGGCTGACCTATGTGCTTGATCCGCGCAAGCCTTCGGGCCGGTCGGGGATCGAGAAGGCGCCCGATCCGATCCGCCCGCGCGAGGCGATCGCCGCCGGCACCTGGGAGGTGGATGCCCGCGGCGCCTGGCGCGGCACCGGGCCCGACCGGCTGCGGACCAAGCTGGAGGGCGAGGGGCTGGTGTTCCGCGGGATGGAACGCTCCGGCAATTCGATGACGCTCTATGTCGAGAACGCCCGCTACGGGGCGGGGGCGCAGGCCGTGGGCCGCGCCGCGCGCGCCCTTGCCAACACCGCGCCCGCCGATGTTGAAACCTTCCGCATCGTCCCCGTCCACGGCGGGATCGCGCTGTCCGAAGTCACCCTGCAGCGCCGCGATCTTGAAGCCAACGAATTCGCCCTGGACGGCGCCTGGGAAAGCTTTGCCCTGGCGGCCATCGACGATGGCCACGGCCGCACCGCGCTGGAACCCGGCCCGATCCTGACCTACGGGGTCGAGCCCTATTTCGAACCTTCCTTCTTCGATCCCGACAACCCGATCCGCGCCGATGCCGGCATCCAGCTGAACGCGGCCTATGCGCCGGTGCCGAACCTGATCCTGTCGGGCGCGGTGCGGATTCCGGTCCTGGGCAACCTTGACGATTCCGCGCGCCCCTCGGATTCCGTGCTGCCGCATGTCCGGTCGGATTTCGCGCTTTACGACAAGGAAACCGAGGTCGGCATTTCCCACCTGACGGCCGAATATTTCTTCCGCCCGGGCGAAAACCTCTATGGCCGCGCGACGGTCGGCTATCTGGAACGGATGTATGCCGGCGTCTCGACCGAAGTGCTGTGGAAGCCGGTCGACGGCCGGCTCGCCCTGGGGGCAGAACTGAACTACGCCGTCCAGCGCGAATTCAACGGCGGGCTGGAACTGCAGGACTATGACATCGTCACCGGCCATGCCTCGGCCTATTACGACGTGGGCCAGGGCTATGTCGCCCAGCTTGACGTCGGCCGCTATCTGGCGGGCGACACCGGCGCCACCCTGACGCTGGAACGGGAATTCGCCAACGGTTTCAAGGTCGGCGCCTTCATGACCTTCACCGATGTCTCGTTCGACGAATTCGGCGAAGGGTCGTTCGACAAGGGCATCAGCCTGACCATCCCGATCAACTGGATCACCGGCCGCGCCTCGCAGGACCAGTATTCCACCACCATCCGCCCGGTGTTGCGCGACGGCGGCGCCCGGCTGGACGTGCGCAACCGGCTTTACGACCTGACCACCGGCTATGACCAGGGCGACCTGCAGGACGACTGGGGAAGGTTCTGGAGATGATCCTGCACCGTTCCCTGGCCCTTGGCTTCGCGCTTGCGCTTGTCTCCTGCGGACCGGCGGGGCAGGGCGGCATCGCGCAGAACTTTGCCGCCCTGCTGGGCCGCGACAAGGGGCCAAGCCCGCGCTTTCAGGCGCTGCAGAACGCCGGGGCGGCGATGATGATCGTCTCGGTCGTCGAACGCCGGGTGGCGACGCTGTTCCTGCTGGAGGCGCGTCGCGACGGGGTGGAAAGCTGGCTCAGCCCCGACGACGTGGCGATCCTGCTGGAAGACGGCTTTGTCCTTGGCACCCGCGGCCTCGGCGACGAGATGATGACGGCCGAGGTTTCGGCCTCGCGCGCGCTGGTCCTGGCGGGGCAGGGCGGGCAGGTCGAGCGGTTCCATGCGATGCTGACCGGCGACAACCAGATCGAGACCCGCAGTTTCGTCTGCGACATCACCGCCCGCGGCCCGCGCGAGGTGGACACCGGCACCGGCAACCAGCCGGCGCTGCTGATGGAAGAAAACTGCCACAACCCCGAGATCGACTTTGTGAACCTGTATTGGGTCGGCGCGTCGGGCAGGGAAATCCTGCAATCCCGGCAATGGGTTGGCGGCTTCACCAAATACCTTGCGCTCCGAAAGGTGACGAGATGATGAAAAAGGCAATCCTTGGCCGCACCACGGCGGTCGGGCTGGGCATCGCGCTTTTGTCGGCGGCGTCCTGCGGCGCGGTCTACCAAAGCTCTTCCGTCGGGATCAGCGACGAAAAGGTGCGCGTGATCGAACTGAACGCCGAAACGCTTCTGCAGGCGAACCGCAGCACCTATGTCCCCAGGGCCCTGCCCGAGGTGTTCTTTGCCAATGCCGGCGTCGGATCGCCGCGCGGGGTAGGGGCCCTGCCCGAGCCGGTTTCCGCCCCCGACATCGACCTTTCGGCCGAAACCGAACGCCTGCCGCCGGCCGCCGCCCCCGGCCCCTACCGGATGGGCCCGGGCGACGTGATCGCCGTCGGCCTGCCCGGCGGCGACGCGGCGCAGCTGCGCGAGGGCACCTATGCGGTGCAGGATGACGGCGCAATCGCGCTGCCCGGCATCGGCCGGGTCACCGTCGCCGGCCTGACGCTGGCCGAGGCCGAGGCCGCCATCTTCCAGCGCCTTGTCGACCGGCAGCAGACGCCGACCTTCACCATGGAAGTGGCAAGCTTCGGATCGCAGCGCGTTTCCATCGGCGGCGCCGTCCGGGCGCCCGGCACGCAGGTGATCGGCATCGCGCCGCTGTATCTGGACGAGGCGATCAGCGGTTCGGGCGGGGTGGCGTCGAACGACGAGGGCTCGATCATCGTCCGCCTCTACCGGGGGGGCGAGCTGTTCACCATTCCGCTGAAATCGGTCTACGCGCCATCCGGCAACCAGCGCATCCGGCTGGTGGCGGGCGACAGCGTCTTTGTCGACATGGGCTCCGACCTGGCGCAGGCGCAGGACTATTTCGCCGAACAGATCAAGCTGGTGGAACTGCGGCAGGGCGCCCGGCAGGCCGCGCTGCAGGAACTGAACACCGAAATCTCGGTCCGCCGCGGCGCGCTCGAGGAAGAGCGCGACAATTTCAGCAGCCGCGTCGACCTTGATGCCGTCGACCGCGACTATGTCTATCTGACGGGCGAGGTCGCCCAGCAGGGCCGCTTTGCCATGCCGTTCGAGACGCGGCCGACGCTGGCCGACGCGCTTTATACCGATGGCGAGGGCATCGCCAAGGAAACCGGCAATGTCGCGGAAATCTACGTGCTGCGCGCGTCCGAAGACCCGCGCGCCTTCGGCGCGGTGACGGCCTGGCATCTTGACGCCCGCGATGCGACGAACCTGACGCTGGCGACCCGGTTCGAGCTGCGGCCGAACGACGTGATCTTCGTCGCCGAACAGCCGGTGACCCGCTGGGGCCGCGTGATCAAGCAGATCACCCCGTCGCTGATCACCCAGACGGTCAGCGCCACGCGCTGACCGCCGCCTGGTGTTTCAGCCCCGGCCCGGAAAGGGGAAGGCCGGGGCAGGGGTCAGGACTTCGCCCCCGGCGTGTCCCCGCATTGCGGCACGCCCAGGCGGATCAGTTCCGCACCCGAAATCTGGTAGTAGTCGTTGATCGTCTTGCGCCCCTTGGTCATGTACCAGTCGCGCAGCACCCGCGGGTAATGCGCCGCGATGACGCGCGACCAGTATTCGTAGTCGCGCGGGCTGAGCGAGGCGCCATGATGGCTTGGCCCGTGGAAGCCGAAGGTGGTCCTGGCCGACACGCAGACATCCGGCGCGCCCAGATACATCGTGCAGGTCGAATTGCAGTAGCTGCCGCGGATTTCCACCCGCGTCCCGCGCGAGGCGATCACCCTGATCTCCTCGGCCCGCTTGCGCACCACCCCGCCATTGTCGTTGCCGATCACCAGGATCGCGCGGGTAGCGCCATCGGCCTGGCCCGGCGCCGCCGTCGACAGGCAGGCGGCAACCGCCATCAGGCCGGCCAGGAACAGGCCACGAAGGCGCGCCGGACCGCTCGGGCGCGCCAGCAAGGATCGCCGTGGCGATCCCCGGAATTCGGCAAATGTCATCGTGTCACCCTCGGACTGGCAGATCCGCGTCGGAAGGAGGAACCCCCACCCACCGGCACTTCGGGACTTGAACCGTATCATTCTGCCTAAGGGCGAGTTTGGGCACAGATGCGAAACGAAAGAGGCAAGAAAGTGGCAATTCAGGAAACAGTGCGAAAAACCCGGCGGAACGCGCGGCCGGCGGATGGCGGGTCAGCGGATTACATGTTGGAATTCAATGTGATGCCGGCGCCGTTCCGCATGCATGCCGCGGGCAGGGGCGACCGCCCGGAAAACCGGCACCGCCGCGCCTGCCACGATTCGCGCCGGAGATGCGCCCCGATTGGCGCAACCTTGGGTTGATCGGGCGGGGCAGGGCCGCCGCTAGCTCCGGGCGTAGACATCCTCATAGCGGATGATGTCATCCTCGCCCAGATAGGCGCCGGTCTGCACCTCGATCAGCACCATCGGCAGCCGGCCCGGGTTCTCCATCCGGTGAATCGACCCCAGCGGCACATAGACCGACTGGTTTTCGGTCAGAAGCCGCACCTCGCCGTCGATCGTCACCCGTGCGGTGCCCTGGACCACGATCCAGTGTTCGGCGCGGTGGACATGGCTTTGCAGCGACAGGGCGCCGCCGGGATGCACATGGATGCGCTTGACCTGGAAACGGTCGGCCAAGACCAGCGTTTCGAACCAGCCCCAGGGCCGATAGTCCACCGGCAGCTGCACGGCCTGCGTCCGGCCAGCATCCTTCAGCCGGGCCACGGCCAGCTTCACCTCCTGCCCGCGGCGCCGGTCGGCGACCAGAACCGCATCGGGCATGGCGATGGCGACGATATTCTCAAGCCCGATGCCGACCAGTTCCAGATCGGGCGATTCCGAGCGCAAGAGCGTGTCGCGGCAGTCGATCGCCGTCGCATGGGCCGACAGGACGACGCCGTTTCCGTCCGCCACGCCGGCCTGATGCACCGCCTCCCAGCCGCCCAGATCGGACCAGTCGCCGGTATAGGGCACCACGGTCAGGTTCGACGCCCGTTCCATCACCGCATAGTCGATGGAAAGCTCGGGCAGGTCGGCCCAGGGACCGGCCGCCAGCCGCAGGAAGCCGAGGTCGGGCTTGGCATCGCGCAGCGCCGCCGCGACCGGGCCGACCAGATCGGGCGCATGCGCCCGGAAGGCGGCGATCAGGCTTTCGGCGGTGAAAAGGAAGATGCCGGCGTTCCACAGGTGCCGGCCGCCCGCCAGGAACGCGCCCGCCGTTGCCGCATCGGGCTTTTCCACGAACCGGGCCAGCGGGGCAGGTGCATCGCCGGCGACCGGCGAGGCCAGTTCCAGATAGCCGTAGCCGGTTTCCGCCCGCGTCGGCCGGACGCCGAAGGTCACCAGCTGCCCGGCCTGCGCCGCCGGAATGCCGCGCGCCACGGCGGCGCGGAAGGCCGCACTGTCGGGCACCAGATGGTCAGACGGGGCGACAAGCATCAGCGTCCCGGGGTCGGCCTCGGCCGCATGCAGCGCCGCCGCCAGGATCGCCGGCGCCGTGTTCCGGCCCGAAGGTTCGATCAGCACCGCGCCGGGGTCGATGCCCGCCGCAGCCAGCTGTTCGGTGACGATGAAGCGGAAATCCGAATTCGTCACCACGACCGGCGCAAGATAGCCATCGCCGGCAAGCCGCCGCGCGGTCTGCTGGAACAGCGACTGGTCGCCGACAAGGTTCGCGAACTGCTTGGGATAGCTCTGGCGCGAAAGCGGCCACAGACGGGTGCCGGAACCGCCGCAAAGAATGACTGGAAGGATCATGATCTGTAACTATGGATTCTGCTGGCGCAATGGTGTGTGAAAAGGCAGGGGAGTCAACATCCTGCGCCAGGACGGGCCGGCCCTGTTGCCCGATCCGTTTTTCGCATAATCAGTATTATGTAAAATATCTGTCAACCCGGCGCCCTTACACGATCGCGCGTTCCACCATCGGCCTGCAGGCAGCGACCCGGTCGAAGGATAGCGCGGAAAGATCAATGCTTTGCCAACCGCCGTTCAGGACATGCTCGGCGATCCCGCGGCCGACGGCCGGCGCCTGCTGTAGCCCGTGGCCGGAGAAGCCGTTCATCAGGAAAAGGTTCGGCAGCGCCGGGTGCGGTCCGAGAATCGCGTTCTGGTCCAGCGTGTTGTAGTCATACTGGCCCACCCAGTGCCGCACGACCTTGACCGCGTCGAAACCCGGCGCGCGGGCAAAAAGCTGTTCCCAGATCACATCTTCGAACAGATGAAGATCAGGCTCGAAATCATTGGGATCGCAGGCGGAATCTCCTTGCGGCACCGTCGCCGTGATCCATTGCCCGTGTTCGGGCCGCAGATAGAAACCGTGGTCGATCAGCAAGGGCGCGTCCGGGTGGCGCGCGTTCGGCGCGTCGATCACGAAAACAGTCCGTTTCCGCGGCTCGACCGGCAGCGACAGGCCGGCCCAGGCCAGCACATTGGCCCCCCGCGTGCCGGCGGCGTTGATCGCGGCACCGCAGGACACGATGCCCCTGCCCTCGATCTCGACCCCGGTCACCCGGCCGGCCTGAACCTGCAGCCCCGTTGCCTGCGCCGCGATGAATCGCGCGCCCTGCGCCCGGGCCGCGTTGCGGAATCCCTGCAACAGACCCATGTTGTCGAACCAGCCTTCGTCGCGCGCGCCGAAACTGCCCGCCGCCAGATCGGAACATTCCAGCCAGGGGAACCGTATCTTCACCTTGTCCGGCGACCAGACCTCGGTCGCGGCGCCCAGCGACCGCTGCATCGCCGCCAGTTCCTCCATCACCGGCTTCTGCGCCGGATCGGTGGTCAGGAAGAGATAGCCGTTCTCCTGCAGGCCCAGCGACGGAACCCCGCCGTCCGGCCCGATCCTTTCGGCAAAGTTCCGTATGAAATCAACTCCGAACCGCGAAATCTTCACGTTCGTCGGGTCCGAGAACTGCTGGCGGACCGACGCCACCGACAGGGCCGTTGCCGACCGCGCGTAACCGGGGTCGCGCTCGACCACCAGGACCTTCAGGCCGGGCGCCATCCGCGTCAGCCACCAGGCGGCCGAGGCGCCCATCACGGCGCCCCCGATGATGATGACATCTTCCGTCATGTTCTTTCCAAGGCTCGACAGGACTGCTGCGTCTGAATATGACAGGTGCGGGGATAAGGACAACCTGCCGCGGAGCCTGCGCGGCGACCGGCAACCGGAGGGTTCTGACATGAGCGGGAACGCTGTCCTCGCGCTTTTGCAGCGCATTGCCGAGGCGCAGACGATCGACGCGGCTTGGGCGCTGGCGACCGACTATTTCGCGGGCCTGGGCTTTTCGCGGGTGAACTACGGCTTCACCCGGTTCCGCCACGCCCGCACCATCGGCGACCCGGACGATGCGCTGTTCCTGACCACCTGCGACGCCGACTATGCGCAGCGCTATTTCCGCGGCGGCTTCTATGCCCGCACCCCCGTCTTTCGCTGGGCGGAACGCAATTCCGGCGCCTGCACCTGGAAATGGGTGAAAGAGGCCTATGAGGCCGGCCGCCTGTCGCCGGAAGAGGCCGAGGCCGTCCGCCAGAACGTCACCATGGGCGTGACCGCCGGCATTTCCGTCAGCTTCCCCGAAGTGTCGGCCCGCGCCAAGGGCGCCCTCGGCCTGATCGCCGATCCGGGCCTGAGCCACGACGATGTCGAGCGTCTCTGGGCAGAGCGGCAGGAGGAAATCCAGACCGTCGCCCACATGATGCACCTGCGCATCGTGCAGCTGCCGCAACTGACGCGCCACCGGGCGCTGTCGCCCCGCCAGCGCGAGGCGCTGGAATGGGTGGCCGACGGCAAGACCACGCAGGATGTGGCGCTGCTGATGGGCGTCTCCCCGGCCATGGTGGAAAAGCACCTGCGCCTTGCGCGTGAGGCGCTGGCGGTGGAAACCACGGCGCAGGCCGTGGCCAAGGGCGCGCTGCTGAACATGATCTTCCAGCGCCCGACCGAACTGACTCAGGCCCGCGCGGCGCATTAGCCGGACCGGCGTCGGCTGCCAGTAGGGAATTCCCCACTCGTTTGACGTTGCGTCATGCAGCAAGGTGGCGGGGTTCCGATTTCCCTCGTATGTGCTGGAACGCGCGGGAAAAGCGCCTCGCAATTACGGGGCCCTTCCGCGCCGTCACAAGCCGGTCTGCCTGTCCTCATCCCCAAGGCGCGGACCGGAACGGAAAGGCGCGGCCTGCTGGGCAGGTCGCGCCTTTCTCTTTTCCGTCAGCCGGATAGAAGATAGACCTGATGCAGAACGCGAAGGGCCGGCGCATCGCTGCACCGGCCCCCCGATCCCGTCATCGGCCGAGGATCAGCCCTTCAGCGCCTTCGCCACTTCGGCGGCGAAATCCTCTTCCTTCTTCTCGACGCCCTCGCCCACCATGACGCGGGCATAGCCGGTGATCTCGACGCCCTCATCCTTGGCGACCTGCTCGACCGTGCGGTCGGCATCCTTCACGAAAGCCTGACCCAGCAGGGTGTTCTCCGCCAGGAAGCGCTTCATCCGGCCCGGGATGATGTTGTTGTGGATCACCGCGTCGGGCTTCGGCTTGGCCGAAGAGGCGTTCTCGTCCAGCGCCTTGGCGGTCTGCACCGAAAGCTCGCGCTCCAGCACCGCCGGGTCCAGCGTCGCCTCGGACAGCGACAGCGGATTGGTCGCTGCGATGTGCATTGCGAAATCCTTGCCGATCGCCTGCGCCTTGTCGGCCGGGCCGTTCAGCGCGACCAGCACGCCGATCTTGCCCATGCCCTCGGTGGCGGCGTTGTGGACGTAGGACACGACCGTATCGCCTTCCAGCACATGCATGCGGCGGAAGTTCAGGTTCTCGCCGATGCGGGCGATGGCTTCCTGGATCACGGTGTCCACGGTCTTGCCGTTCAGGTCGGCCGCCTTGACCACCTCGACCGAGTCGCCGGTTTCCAGCGCGACCTTGGCCACTTCGCGGACCAGCGCCTGGAAGTCGGTGTTCTTGGCGACGAAGTCGGTTTCCGAGTTGATCTCGACCGCCACGCCCTTGCCGGTCGAGACGGCGACGCCGATCAGGCCCTCGGCCGCGACGCGGTCGGCCTTCTTGGCGGCCTTGGCCAGGCCCTTGGTGCGCAGCCAGTCAACCGCGGCCTCCATGTCGCCGGCCACTTCGGTCAGCGCCTTCTTGGCATCCATCATGCCGGCGCCGGTGGCGTCGCGCAGTTCCTTCACCATCTGGGCGGTGATCGTCATCTCTCTCGCTCCTCAGGAATTGGGGCGCCGGCGGGGGCTGACCCCGCCGGGCAAAAGGCTTGTGACGGAAGGCCGCCGCAGGATCCGGCGGGCGCTTCCGATGAAGGATCGACGGCTCAGGCCTCTTCGGCGGCCACGGCCGCTTCTTCCGGCTGGGCCTCAAGCGCGCCAAGATCGACGCCGGCGGCACCCAGCTGGGCCGACATGCCGTCAAGTGCCGCACGGGCGACCAGATCGCAGTAAAGCGCGATGGCGCGGGCCGCGTCGTCGTTGCCGGGGATGACATGGGTCACGCCCTTGGGATTGCAGTTGGTGTCGACCACCGCGACGACCGGGATGCCCAGCTTGCCGGCTTCAAGGATCGCCAGGTCTTCCTTGCCCACGTCGATGATGAACAGCAGGTCCGGAACGCCGCCCATCTCACGGATGCCGCCCAGCGAGGCCTGCAGCTTGGCCTGGTCGCGTTCCATGCCAAGGCGTTCCTTCTTGGTCAGGCCCTCGCCGCCCGCCGCCAGAACCTCGTCGATCTGCTTCAGACGCTGGATCGACTGGGAAACCGTCTTCCAGTTGGTCAGCGTGCCGCCCAGCCAGCGGTGGTTCATGTAGTATTGCGCGCATTTCTCGGCCGCCTCGGCGACCGGCTTCTGCGCCTGCCGCTTGGTGCCGACAAACAGGATGCGGCCGCCCTTGGCCACCGTGTCGCGCACGACCTTGAGCGCGGCGTCCAGCATCGGCACCGTCTGCGTCAGGTCGAGGATGTGAATGCCGTTGCGGTCACCATAGATGTATTCGCCCATGCGCGGGTTCCAGCGCTGGGTCTGGTGGCCGTAGTGAACGCCAGCTTCAAGCAGCTGACGCATGGAAAACTCGGGGAGCGCCATGTCCATGTCCTTTCCGGTTTGCGCCTCGGCAGGGTGTCTCACCCCGGATTTCGTCCGGGGCAACCGGTGGACCTTCCGGGATTTCTCCCCGGAAAAGCCCTCACCCAGCCTGTGAAGTGGCGCGCGTATAGGCCAAGTCAGGCCGGGGCGCAAGGGCCGCAATGCGGCAAGCGCCCTGCCCCACACCCCGCCCCTTGTGATCGCGGCCCCGTTCCGCGACAAGGGGCGGATGACGCCCGACATCCTCTGCATCGGTTCGGTCCTCTGGGACATCATCGGCCGCACCCCGGCGGCGATGCGGCTTGGCGCCGATGTGCCGGGACGGATCACCCGGCTGCCCGGCGGCGTTGCCATGAACATCGCCATGACGCTGGCCCGCTTCGGCCTGCGCCCCGCCGTGCTGACGGCGATCGGCCGCGATGCCGAGGGCGACGAACTGGTCGCCGCCTGCGGCCGGCTGGGGCTGGATACCGGCTTCGTCTACCGCTCCGACGACCTGCCGACCGACCGCTACATGGCGATCGAGGGCGCGAACGGCCTGACCGCCGCCATTGCCGATGCCCATTCGCTTGAGGCCGCCGGCGACAAGATCCTGCGCCCGATGGCGGATGGCCGGCTGGGCAGCACCGATGCGCCCTGGGCCGGGCCGGTCGCGCTGGACGGCAACCTGACCGAGGCGCTACTGGCCGACGTCGCCGCCTCGCCGCTTTTTGCCGCGGCCGACCTGCGGGTCGCGCCGGCCAGCCCCGGCAAGGCCGAACGGCTGCGCCCGCTGCTGGCCCATCCGGGCGCGACGCTTTACGTCAATCTGGAAGAGGCGAATATCCTGTCCAAGGCCGGCGCCGCAACGGCGCCCGCGGCCGCCGCCGCGCTGATCGCCCGCGGTGCGGCGCGCGTCCTTGTCACCGATGGCGGCAACCCCGCCGCCGAGGGCAGCCGGGACGGCGGCGTGATCGAGGGCCAGCCGCCGCCGGTCCTGGTGACCCGCGTCACCGGCGCCGGCGACACGTTCATGGCCGCCCATATCGTTGCCGAGCGCGACGGCAGGGACCGCCGCGCCGCCCTTGCCGCCGCCCTTGCCGCCGCGGCCGCCTATGTGTCCGGAGACATCGGTTGATGACCACCCCTGCCCTGCCCCTGACCTTTTCGCCCGAGGTTGCCGCCGCCCGCGCCGCCGGCGCGCCGATTGTCGCGCTGGAATCGACGATCATCACCCACGGCATGCCATTTCCGCAGAATGTGGAAACCGCGGCCCGGGTCGAGGCCGAGGTCAGGGCGCATGGCGCGGTGCCCGCGACCATGGCGGTGCTGGCCGGGCGCATCCACATTGGCCTGACGGCGGCCGAGCTTGACGCGCTTGGCCGGGCGCAGGGCGTGGCCAAGCTCTCGCGCGCCGACCTTGCCGCCTGCGTCGCGACCGGCGGCACCGGGGCGACCACCGTCGCCGCCACGATGATCTGCGCCCGGGCCGCCGGCATCGGCGTCTTCGCCACCGGCGGCATCGGCGGCGTCCACCGCGGCGCCGAGACCAGCTTCGACATTTCCGCCGATCTGCCGGAACTGGCGCAGACGCCGGTCACCGTCGTCGCCGCCGGCGCCAAGGCGATCCTCGACCTGCCGAAGACGCTGGAATACCTCGAAACCCGGGGCGTGCCGGTCATCGCCTATGGCCAGGACGATTTCCCGGCCTTCTGGTCGCGGTCTTCCGGCCTGAAGGCGCCGCTGCGCATGGACAGCCCGGTGCAGATCGCCGCCGCCCATGTCATGCGCGCCCGCCTTGGCCTGCCCGGCGGGCAGCTGGTGGCAAACCCGATCCCGGCCAAAGCCGAGATTCCCGCCGCCGAGATCAACCCCCACATCGCCACCGCCCTGGCCGAGGCAGAGGCGCAGGGCATCACCGCCAAGGCGGTGACCCCCTTCCTGCTGGCCCGCATCTTCGACCTGACGCAGGGCCGTTCGCTGACGGCGAACATCGCGCTTGTCCTGTCGAACGCCCGGCTTGCCGCCGCCATCGCCCGCGAACTGACCGAGGTTGCATGAAATTCCCGGCTGGCGGGCGCGCCGCCATTGCGCGGGCCGCACCCCAGCCCCTAGATTACCGCCGATGACGGAGAAGACATGACAGACCATCGGCGAAGTTTCCTGGCCAGCCTGCGGGCAAGCTTCCTGACGGGGCTGGTCGTCGTGCTGCCCGTCGGCCTGACGCTTTACTTCGTCTGGGCGGTGATCGGCTGGATCGACGGCTGGATCCTGCCGCTGATCCCGTCGTCCTACCAGCCCGACGCGCTGATCCGCCGCTGGATCGGCCCGGAATACGAATTCCCCGTCCGTGGCGTCGGCGTCCTGGTCTTCCTGTTCTTCACCATCCTTGTCGGCTGGCTGGCCAAGGGGATCATCGGCAACACGATCATCCGCCGGGCCGAGAACCTGGTCGACCGGATGCCCGTGGTCCGCTCGGTCTATGGCGCGATCAAGCAGGTGGCCGAAACCTTCTTCAACAAGAAGGAACAAAGCTTCGACAAGGTCTGCCTGGTCGAATTCCCCCGCCCCGGAAGCTGGGCGCTGGGGTTCCTGTCGACCCGGCCCAAGGGCGAACTGGCCGAGCGGCTGGCGGCCTACGGGCCGGAAATGTCGGCGGTCTTCGTCGGCCTCACCCCCTTCACCAGCGGCATGCTGCTGTTCGTGCCGACGCGCGACCTTGTCATCCTCGACATGGGGATCGACGACGCGGCCAAGCTGATCGTCTCGGGCGGCCTGGTCTACCCGACGCCCAAGGACCCGCGCTGAGGCGCAGCCCCGCCTCAGCCGAAAAGCGCGCCCAGATCGACCGAATGTTCGACCCCCAGCCGGTGGCGGTGGTCCTTGAGGAACCGGTCGGCCGCCGCCCGCCCCGCGTCGTGCAGCCGCCGGATCAGGTTGCCCGAAGGCTGCAGCTTCGATGACGCCGAAAGTTCGTTCATCAGCCCGTCGTCGGCGATCATGTGGATGCGCACGTCCTTCATCTGGCCCTTCTGCACCCGCCCTTCGGCGATCAGCCGGCGGACGAAGGCGATCGCCCTCAGTTCCGACATCAGCGAGGCGTTGAAGCTGATCTCGTTCACCCGGTTCTGGATTTCCAGCGGCGTGTCGGGCACATCGCTGCGGTAAAGCGGGTTCACCTGGATCACGATGATGTCGTCCGGCAGCGCCCGGTCATAGAGCGGCCAGAGCGACGGGTTGCCGGTGAAGCCGCCGTCCCAATAGGCCTCGCCGTCGATCTCGACCGCCCTGAACACGGTCGGGATCGCGGCCGAGGCCATCAGCGCCTCGGGCGTGATCTTCTGCCCGGAAAAGACATGCACCTTGCCCGTCCGCACATTGGTGGCGCCGACGAAGAGCGCCGGCCCCGCCGCGGCGCAGACCTGTCCGAAATCCAGCCCCGCCACCACCGGCGCCAACGGGTTTTCCCAAGCCGCGCCCATCGCATAGGGCGAATAGACCTGCGCCAGCATGCCTTGCGGGCTGAACGGCAGGAAGTGATCCGCCGCCTCCTGCCAGAAGCGCAGCGCCGGCAGGAACGGCTGGAACCAGGCCAAGGTGCGGAAATCGCCGATGTCGGCGATCTGGTCCCAGACGGCGCGCAGCTTCTTCTGCGCAGCACGGTTGCCGGCGGCCACCAGCCCCGCCTTCAGCGCCGCCCCGTTGATCGCCCCGGCCGAGGTGCCGGAAACGGCGGCGATCTCGATCCCGTCCTCTTCCAGCAGCCGGTCCAGCGCGCCCCAGGTAAAGGCGCCATGCGCACCCCCGCCCTGCAGCGCCAGGCTGACCCGCGTCATCCCGGTCACCGGCAATCTTCCGCGCGGAAGATTGCAGATTCCTTCGAGGGAACTTGCCTCACAGCGCCGTCCAGCCGCCGTCGACCGAAATCGCCGTCCCGGTGATCTGGTCGGCGTAGGGCGAGCAGAGGAACACCACCGTCCCCCCCATCTGCGCCGTGGTGGCGAAGGTCTTGGACGGCTGGCGCTGCAGCATGACCTCGCGAATCACCGTCTCGCGGTCCATGTTGTGCACCTTCATCTGGTCGGGGATCTGCGCCTCGACCAGGGGCGTCAGCACATAGCCGGGGCAGACCGCATTGCAGGTGATCCCCTGCCCCGCGGTTTCAAGCCCCACCGTCTTGGTCAGGCCGATGACCCCGTGCTTGGCCGAGACATAGGCCGACTTGAAGGGGCTGGCCGTCAGCCCGTGCGCCGAGGCGATGTTGACGATCCGCCCCCAGCCGGCCTTGCGCATCCCGGGCAGCGCCGCCGCGGTGGTGTGGAAGGCCGAGGTCAGGTTGATCGCGATGATCCGGTTCCACTGGTCGACCGGAAATTCCTCGATGGGCGCGACATGCTGGATGCCGGCATTGTTCACCAGGATGTCGCAGCCGCCCAGGGCCGCGACCGATTTCTCGACCAGCGCCCGCGCCTGGTTTCCATCGGAAAGATCGGCCTGCACATAGGCCGCCTTCACGCCGAATCGTTCGGCCAGCGATGCGGCCAGCGCGTGATCCTCGTCCCGATTCGTGAAACTGTTCAGCGCCACGTCGGCGCCGGCCCGCGCCAGTTCCTCGGCCACGCCCAGCCCGATGCCCGAATTCGATCCGGTGACGACGGCGCGTCTGCCCTTCAGGTCCATCCCGTTCTCTCCATGCTGCACTCGCGGCAACTCTACACGGCGTTGCGGCAAATGCCACCGGCTGCGGCAGGGGCGCCGATCTGCCCGGCGCCGGCGGGGCCAAGCTCTTGCGATCGGGCATAAAAAAACGCCGGCGCAAGGCCGGCGTTAAGTCGTTGAGGCAGGTTTCATACAGGCAAGAAACCTATCGAGCAGTAAGGTCTATATAATCCTCTCTCCGCCGATGGCCAAGCTAAAAGTTTGAAAAGGCTGAGCCCGCCGCATAGGCTTGGGCAACAGGTCAGAAGAGCGGGGGATCGTTTCCGAAATGCAGCGCAACGTTTTCGTCAGGATGAACGGCTGGGTCGCGGCACTTGCCCTTTCGGTTGTGGCGCAGGTCGCCGGGGCCGAACCGAAGCATGGCATAGCTATGTATGGCGACCCGGCCCTCCCCCCGGATTTTGTGTCGCTGCCGCAAGCCAACCCCGATGCGCCCAAGGGCGGCGGCATCGTCCTTTCGGTCAACGGCGGTTTCGACAGCCTCAATCCCTTCATCACCACCGGCACCCCGGCCGAGGGCGTCTCGGCCCTGACGTTCGAAACGCTGATGGCCCGCAGCCATGACGAACCCTTCACGCTTTACGGGCTGCTGGCCGAATCGATAGACACCGACGACGCCCGCAGCTACGTGGAATTTACCCTGCGTGAAGGCGCGCGATTCTCGGACGGATCGCCGGTCACGGTCGAGGACGTGCTCTGGTCGTTCGAGACGCTCGGCACCATCGGCAACCCGCGCTACGCCGCCGCCTGGAAGAAGATCGGCAAGGCCGAGGCGACCGGCCCGCGCAGCGTCCGCTTCACCTTCAACACCGAGGACCGGGAACTGCCGCTGATCCTTGGCCTGCGGCCGATCCTGAAGAAGGCCGATTTCGACAGCCGCGCCTTCGACCAGGGCTCGCTCGACGCGCTGACGGGGTCCGGCCCCTATGTGGTGGAAACCGTCGATCCCGGCACATCGATCACCTTCCGCCGCAACCCCGACTGGTGGGGCGCCGGCCTGCCGGTGAACCGCGGCCAGTGGAACCTTGACCAGATCACCTATGAATATTTCGCCAACCCCGTCGCCGTGTTCGAGGCGGTGAAGGCGGGCGAGATCACCGCCTACCGCGAGGACAACCTGGCCAAATGGGACAGCCGCTATGACTTCCCGGCCGTGGCCTCGGGCGAGGTGGTGAAGCTTGAGGTGCCGCATGACCGGCCGTCCGGCATCATCGGCCTGGTGATGAACACCCGCCGCCCGGTCTTTGCCGACTGGCGCGTGCGCGAGGCGATGATCCAGGCCTTCAACTTCCAGTTCGTCAACCAGACGATCACCGGCGGCAAGGCGCCGCGTATCACATCGTATTTCTCGAACAGCACCTTCGCGATGGAACCGGGCAAGCCGGCCGAGGGCAAGGTGCTGGCGCTGCTGGAACCCTTTGCCGCCGACCTGCCCCCCGGCACGATCGACGGCTACGCCCTGCCCGAACAGGACGGCACGCCGCAGAACCGCGCCGGCCTGCGCGCGGCCCTTGCCCTCTTGGAAGAGGCGGGCTGGACCATCGGCGCCGACGGCGTCCTGAAGAACGCCGAAGGCGCACCCTTCACCTTTGAAATCCTCCTGACCACCGGCCAGGACGAGGCCGCCGCCATCGCCCAGATCTATGCCGAGGCGCTGCGCGACCTGGGCATCACCGCGACCGTCTCGATGCTGGACAGCCCGCAGATGAAGGTCCGGACCGACACGTTCGACTTCGACATGACCTATATCGTCCGCACCCTGTCGCTTTCGCCGGGGAACGAACAGTCGCTTTACTGGGGGTCGGCCGCCGCCACGCTGGAAGGGTCGCGCAACTGGATGGGCGTCGCCTCGCCGGCGATCGACGCGATGATCGCCGCCATGCTCGCCGCGCGCGATCCGGCCGATTTCACCGCCGCGGTCCAGGCGCTTGACCGGGTGCTGACCGCCGGCCGCTACGTCGTGCCCTTCTGGTTCGCCGACCGGAACCTGATCGCCCACCGCAAGGCGCTGAAGCACCCCGAATACGTGCAGCTTTACGGCGACTGGGCGACGTCCTATCTTCCTGCCCTGTGGTGGTCCGAAGAATGACCGCGAAAACGGCAGGCAGAGCATGAAGAAACTGGCAATCCTCCTGGCGGCGCTGGCCGCCCTGTCGGGCTGCAACACCGTCGCCGGCGTGGGCGAGGACGTGTCGGGCGGCGCCCGCACGGTTCAGGGCTGGTTCAACTGACCAGCGCCCCGGTTGACGCTTCGTCGGCCGCTTCGGGGTCCGCAGGCGCCGGCGCCTCCTCGCGCCGTTCGGGCAGGCGGACGACGGTCACCGAACAATGCGCCTCGGCCACGACCTGCGCCGAGACCGATCCCAGATAGCGCCGCGCGGTCGAATGGCCGCGCGCGCCCATCAGGATGTGGTCGACATGGTTCTGGGTGGCGAAGTCCAGGATCGCCTGTCCCGGGTCCGGCCCTTCCAGCACTGAAAACGTCAGCCGTTCCTCGGGCAGCCCGAAGCCCGCCGCCCAGTCCTTCAGCTGCACCAGCCGCAGCACATGCAGGTTGCGGCCCTGATCGTCGGTCATCTGGTCGATGCCCAGCCGCGCCGTCTTGATGACGTTGACGCAGGCGATCCGCGCATCCGGTTCCACCACCAGCATCCGCCGGACCTGGGCCCGCAGCGCCTCGGCCAGCTTCTCGCCCTCGGGGCCAAGGTCGACCGCCACCACGATGATCGGCACCGAGGCCAGATGCCCCGCCACCGAATCCGGCGCGCGGAACCGTTTCAGCTTGCGCATCACCCGCCAGCGGTCGAAGACCATCCACGCCCCGTCCTGCCGCAGCTTGCGCGCCCGCCGGGTCAGCGTCACCTGCCCCGGATGTGCCAGGTCGAACGCCATCTGCGCCGCCGTCTGGGTGCGGCGCATCGGATCGACCTCCAGCGCCTTCAGGATGATCTCCTGCAGCCATTCCGGCATTTCCGGCCGGATCGCCCGTGGCGGCACCGGATCGCGCCAGAGCCGCCGGCGCACGCCGCGCAGCTTCTCGGGCTGGCCGAAGGGCAGCTTGCCGGTCGCCAGCGCATAGGTCATCGCCCCCAGCGCGAAGATGTCGCTCCGTGCATCGTCGCGGCAGCGCAGGTATTGTTCGGGCGCGATATAGGGATAGGTGCCCATCGGAATGTGGAATTCCTCGGCCAGCAGGTCGGGCAGGTGGTCGTGGCGGCTGAGGCCGAAGTCGACCAGCACCATCTCGCCGGTCTTCCTTTGCAGGAAGTTCTCGGGCTTCAGGTCCAGATGGATCACATGCTGGCGGTGAAGATCGGTCACCGCCTGCACCATCCGCGCGATGATCTCGATCAGGTCCGAAAGCGGCAGCGGCGCCTGCTGGAAGGTCTTGAGGAACGACCCGCCCTCGATCTTCTCGGTCACGATATAGGGCATCTGGTCGAAGCCGCCGATGCCGATCACCCGCGGCACATGCGGCCCGGTCAGGCGCGGCATGATCATCTGCTCGACCTCGAAGCCGACGATCGTCGGCCCGTCGTCGCCGTCAAGGATCGTCGGCACCTTCATCACCATCGGCAGGGCGTGATCGGGATGGGTCACGTCCCAGATCGTCGCGAAGCCGCCGGTGTGCAGCTTCTCGCCCAAGGTGAAACCGTCGATCTCAAGCCCCTGCTTCGGTCGCATGATGCCCTTCTTCCCCTTCCCCGCCCCGTTCCCTACCCCGTCAGACGCCGCGGATCAGCCGCAGCGCCAGTTCTTCCGGCAGGCCCGCCGCGCGCACCTTCGCCGCCGTCGCCGCCGCGTCATAGGGCACGCGGCGGAAGGTCAGCTCGTCGGTGCCGGTATCCAGCAGCGCATAGCCCGCCTGCGGCACGCCATCGCGCGGCTGCCCCACCGCCCCCACCACCGCCAGCCAGCGCCGCGACCGGATCAGCGGCACCGGCAGGCCGGTGCGGAAGCTCTGTTCGCGCACCACGCCCGCCCGGTCGCAGCTGACGAGCAGCGGCACATGCACATGGCCGCAGAGGATGACCCGCGCCTGCACCGCCCGGAACGACGGCCGCGCCTTGGTGTCCGAGGTGACATAGTTCCAGTCGGCGGGCCCGTTGGCGCTGGCATGGACGAACAGCACCTCGCCCTCCTCGGCCGCCATCGGCAGCCCGGAGAGGAATTCACGCTGCGCCGGCGACAGGCGGGGCCGCGTCCAGTCCATCGCCAGCCGCGCGTTGGTCGACATCACCTCGGGCGCGCCGGCGGCGGCATTGTCATGGTTGCCGCGGATGGAGATCGCGCCCTCGGCCACCAGCGCCGCCACCCGGTCGGTGCACCATTCCGGGTCGGGCCCGTAACCGACGATATCGCCCAGCACGACGAACCTTTCGGTGCCGCGCGCGCGGGCGTCCGACAGCACCGCCTCCAGCGCCTCGCGGTTGCCATGGATGTCCGTCAGGACCGCAAACTTCATCCGGCCCCTCCCAAGGCACATCCGCTGTTGGCAGACTATGCGGCCCCGCGCCCCGCCGCCATGCGGCAGATCAAATCGCGGCGGAAACCCGTCCGGCCGTGTTCCGCCCGCAAGACCTTGCACCGCCCGGCGGGCCGGCCTATCCCCGGCACATGCATGATCCCGCCCGTTTCAACCTTGCCGCGCATGTCCTTGCCGCCGGAACGGCCACGCCCGACAAGGTGGCGCTGGCGGTCCTGACGCTGCACGGCGCCGAACGGTGGAGCTATGACCGCCTGATCCGCGCCGTCCGGGGCGCCGGCGGCTGGCTTCTGGCAGCGGGCGCGCGCCCCGGCGACCGGATCCTGCTGCGGCTTGGCAACACGCCGGCCTTTCCGGTCCTCTACCTGGGCGCCATCGCCGCCGGCCTTGTGCCCGTCGCCACCTCGCCCCTGCTGACGGTGCCGGAAATCACCCGCATGGCGGCGACCGTGCGCCCGCGGCTGACCGTCGCCGCCGAAGGGATCGCCCTGCCCCCCGGCCCGGCGCTGCCGGCGGACCTGGACGCGTGCGAGGCGGCCCACCCCTGCGACTGGCATCTGGGCGACCAGAACCGCGAGGGCTATGTCGTCTTCACCTCGGGCACCTCCGGCGCGCCCCTGGCCGTCCGCCACGCCCATCGCGCGATCCTTGCCCGCGCGATGATGCACCAGGGCTGGGAAGGGCTGACGCCCGCCGACCGGCTGCTGCACGCCGGGGCGTTCAACTGGACCTACACCATGGGGACCGGCCTTCTCGACCCCTGGACCATCGGCGCCACCGCGCTGATCCCGGCGCCGACCGTCCAGACCGAACACCTGCCCTTGGTCCTGCGCCGCCACGACGCGACGATCCTTGCCACGGTGCCCACGGTGTTCCGCCGGCTGCTGCGCGGCGCCATCCCGGCGCTGCCCCGGCTCCGCCACGCGCTTTCCGCCGGCGAGGCGCTGCCCGCAGCCCTGCGCGCCGAATGGCGCGACCGCACCGGCACCGAGATTCACGAGGCGCTGGGGATGAGCGAGATTTCCACCTTCATCTCGTCGAACCCCGGCCACACCGCCCCCGATGGCGCCACCGGCTATCCGCAACCCGGCCGCCGCATCGCCGTCCTGTCCGACACCGGCCAGCCGCTGCCCCCCGGCGAGGCGGGCGAACTTGCCGTCTCGACCGCCGACCCCGGCCTGATGCTTTCCTACGAAGGGTCCGACCCGCCGCAGGGCCCGTGGTTCCCGACCGGCGATCTGGTCCATCAGGACCATGCCGGCGCGATCCACTACCACGGCCGCGTCGACGAGATGATGAACCCCGGCGGCGTCCGCGTCTCGCCGCGCGAGGTGGAACTGGCGCTGGCCGGCCTGCCCGGCGTGACCGACCTTGCCGTCGCCGAGGTCGAGACCACGCCCGGCACCAGGATCATCGTCTGCTTCTACGCAGGCGCCACCCTGCCGGAAGGCACAGCTTCCGCCTTTGCAGCCGAACGGCTGGCGCGCTACAAGTGCCCGCGGGCCTTCGTCCGCCTGCCCGAGATTCCCCGCGGCCCCACCGGCAAGATCAACCGCCGGGCGCTTGCCGCCCATTATGCGAAACCTCAGTGAAAGTGCCCCGGCATGGTCCGGCTTGATATCTTCTCCGATCCCGTCTGCCCCTGGTGCTTCGTCGGCAAGTCGAACCTTGACCGGGCGCTCGCCGGCCATCCCGGCCATCCGTTCGCGATCGAATGGCATCCGTTCCAGCTGAACCCGGACATGCCCGCCGGCGGCGTCGACAAGCGCGCCTATCTCGAACAGAAGTTCGGCGGGCCCGACCGGGTGAACGCCGTCCACGAACGGCTGCGCGAGGCGGCCCGCAAGGCCGGCGTGGCGCTGGACCCCGACCGTCCGACCCGCATTCCGAACACGCTGGACGCCCACCGGCTGATCCACTGGGCCGGGGTCGAGGGGCGGCAGTCGGCCGTCGTCACCGGCCTCTTCTCGGCCTACTGGGAGCAGGGCCGCGACATCGGCGACCATGCCGTCCTTGCCGACATCGCCGGCGAGAACGGCATGGACCGCACCTCGGTCCTGCGCCTTCTCGCCTCTGACGCCGATGCCGGCGATCTGCGCGCCCGCGAAGAGGATGCCCGCAGGAAGGGCGTCAGCGCCGTTCCGACCTTCCTCATCGCGCAGAAATACGTCGTTTCGGGCGCGCAACCGGCCGATCTCTGGGCCGAAGTCATCACCGAACTGGCAGGCCAGGCATGATCTCTCTTACCGCGCCGACCAAACCCCTTGCACGGGGGGAATTCGTCGCGCTCATCGCGATGCTTTTCGCCACCATCGCCATCTCGATCGACGCGATGCTCCCCGCCCTGCCCCAGATCGAGGCCGCGCTGACGCCCGCCGATCCGAACCGCGCGCAACTGATCATCGCGGCGTTCATCCTTGGCATGGGGATCGGCACGCTTTTCACCGGGCCCCTGTCGGATGCCTTCGGCCGCAAGCCCGTGATCATGGCCGGCGCGGCCATCTACTGCGCCTCGGCCGTCGCCTGCTACTTCGCCGGAACGCTGGACCTGCTGCTTGTCGCCCGCTTCTTCCAGGGCATCGGCGCCTCGGCCCCGCGCACGGTCGCACTGGCCGTGGTGCGCGACCTCTATTCCGGCCGGCAGATGGCGCAGATCATGTCCTACGCGATGATGATCTTTACCCTTGTCCCCGCCATCGCGCCAATGCTCGGGCAGGCGGTGATGTATGTCGGCGGCTGGCACGACATCTTCCTCGTCTATGTCCTCTTCTCGCTGACCACGATCCTCTGGCTGGGCCTGCGCCAGCCCGAGACGATCCACCCCGAGGACAGGAAACCCCTCTCGTTCACGGCCATTGCCGCCGCCGCCCGCTTCATGGCGGGCCAGCGCATCGCGCTGGTGTCCATTCTGGTCCAGGCACTGCTGATGTCGGTGATCTTCTCGACCATCTCGTCGATCCAGAGCATCTTCGAAAAGCACTTCGGCCTTGGTGAAAGCTTCCCCTACTGGTTCGGCGGCCTTGCGCTGCTCTCGGGCCTCGGCTCGTTGCTGAACGCCCGGATCGTCATCCGCCTCGGCATGCGGCGGGTCATCGTCGTCGCGCTGTCGGTGGTGCTTGTCCTCAGTCTCATCGAACTTGGCCTCGTGCTTTCGGGCACGCTGGGCTGGACCGCGGAATTCGCCACCTACCTTGTCTGGCAGCTGGCCGTCTTCTCGATGATGGCCCTGACCATGGGCAACCTGAACGCGCTGGCCATGGAACCCCTTGGCCATATCGCGGGCTTTGCCTCGTCGATCATCGCCTCGGTCTCGACGGTGATCTCGGTCGCGCTGGCGGTGCCGGTCGGGCAGGCGTTCGACGGGACACCCCTGCCGCTGATCCTTGGCATCACCGGATTCATCGCGGTCGCGCTTGCGCTGACGCCGCTCCTGCGCCGTCAGGGCTGACGCCCCGCCCTCGCCTTCTCGGCCAGGTCGCGGGCAATCGCAAAGGCACCCTTGATCCGGTCGCCCTCGGTCTTCAACTCCCCCTGCAGGACGATCTTCGTTCCCTGCACCTTCGCCGCCCCGCCCTGGTCCTTCAGGAACTCGACCAGCCCGGCCGGATTGGCGAAACGGTCATTGTGGAACTGCACCGTCGCCCCCTTCGGCCCGACATCCAGCCGGCTGATCCCCGCCCGCTTGGCCATGGCCTTGATCCGCACGATCAGAAGAAGCGTGTTCACTTCCTTCGGCACCGGCCCGAACCTGTCGATCAGCTCGGCCGCAAAGCCCTCAAGCTCGACCTTGGTCGCCAGCGACGACAACCGCCGGTAAAGCCCCAGCCGGATATCAAGGTCCGGCACATAGTCCTCGGGGATCATCACCGGAACGCCCAGGTTCAGCTGCGGGCTCCAGTCGTCTGAAATCGTTGTCAGACCCTGCAGCTCGCCCGACTTTATCCGCGCGATCGTCTCTTCCAGCATGTGCTGGTAAAGCTCGTATCCCACCTCGCGGATATGGCCCGACTGCTCCTCGCCCAGAAGGTTCCCCGCCCCGCGCAGGTCAAGGTCGTGGCTCGCCAGGTTGAACCCGGCGCCAAGGCTGTCCAACGACCCCAGCAGTTTCAGCCGCTTCTGCGCCTGCGGCGTCAGCGGCAACCTCGGCTTGGTCGTCAGGTAGCAATAGGCCCGCGTCTTCGCCCGGCCCACCCGGCCCCGTATCTGGTAAAGCTGGCTTAGCCCGAACATGTCGGCCCGGTGCACCACCATCGTGTTCGCGGTCGGTATGTCCAAGCCGGATTCGACGATCGTCGTGGCAAGAAGCACGTCGAACTGCCCGTCGTAGAAGGCATTCATCCGGTCGTCCAGTTCACCCGCCGCCAGTTGCCCATGCGCGATCACATAACGCACCTCGGGCACATGGGTCTTCAGGAACGCCTCCACCTCGGGCAGGTCGGCGATCCGCGGCACGACATAGAAGCTCTGCCCCCCGCGGTAATGTTCGCGCAACAGCGCCTCGCGGATCGTCACCGTGTCGAATTCGCTCACATAGGTGCGGATGGCCAGACGGTCCACCGGCGGCGTCGCGATGATCGAAAGGTCGCGCACACCGGCAAGGCTAAGCTGCAGCGTTCTGGGAATGGGCGTCGCGGTCAGGGTCAGGACATGGACCTCGGCCCGCATCTCCTTCAGCCGTTCCTTGTGGGCCACGCCGAAATGCTGCTCCTCGTCGATGACCAGAAGCCCCAGCCCCTTGAAGCTGATCCCCTTGGCCAAGAGCGCATGCGTGCCGACGACGATATCGACCGTCCCCTCGGCCATGCCCTTGCGCGTCTCGGCCGCCTCGCGGGCGCCGACGAACCGCGACAGTTGACGCACTTTCAGAGGAAAGCCCCGGAACCGTTCGGAAAAGCTGCGGAAATGCTGACGGGCCAGCAGCGTCGTCGGGCAGACCACCGCCACCTGCAGCCCGGCCATGGCGGCGACGAAGGCCGCGCGCATCGCCACCTCGGTCTTGCCGAAACCGACATCGCCGACGACCAGCCGGTCCATCGGGCTGCCCCGGTCCAGATCGGCCACCACATCGGCAATCGCCGACAGCTGGTCATCCGTCTCGGCATAGGGGAAGCGGGCGGCGAAAGCCTCCCAGGCCGCATGCGGCGCCTCCAGCATCGGCGCGGCGCGCAAGGCACGTTCGGCCGCGACCCGCATCAGCCGCTCGGCAATCTCGCGGATGCGTTCCTTGAGCCTGGCCTTCTTCGCCTGCCAGGCCCCGCCGCCCAGCCGGTCCAGCAGCCCGTCCTCATGGCCATAGCGGCTGAGCAGTTCGATATTCTCGACCGGCAGGTAAAGCTTGGCCGCATCGGCATATTCCAGCGAAACGCAGGCATGCGGCGCCCCCAGCGCGGTGATCGTCTCGATCCCCAGATAGCGGCCGACGCCATGTTCGACATGCACCACCAGATCGCCGGGCGACAGCGTATCGACCTCGCGCAGGAAGTTCTCGGCCTTCCGCCGCCGGCGCGGCCGCGCAACCAGCCGGTCGCCCAGCACATCCTGTTCGGAAATGACGGCGATGCCGGGCGCGGTGAACCCAGATTCCATTGCCCAGACAAGCAGATAGAGCCCGTCCTTCCTGTCCGCGAACCCCCGCAGGTCGGCAATCTCCTCGGCCGCCAGCCCCTGGTCGGACAGAAAGCCCTTCAGCCGTTCCCGCGCCCCTTCGGACCAGCTGGCGATCACCACCGGCGACACCTGCCGCAGCAGGCGAACATGATCGGCCAGGGCACCGAAAAGGCTCAGCTTTTCCTGCTGGCGCTCGGGCGCGAAATTGCGCCCCTCGCGCCCGCCCGCATCCAGCACCCCAGGCCCCGGCGGCTGCCCCACGGGGGACAGGCGGATCAGCCGGTGGTCGCGGATCGCCACTTCCCAGGCCGGCTCGTCCAAGTAAAGCTGGCCCACCGGCACCGGCTTGTAGACCGTGTCGATCCGCCCGCGGTCGGCCATCGCCTCGGCCCGCGCCGCATGGGCATCCTCGACCGCATCCCAGCGTGCCGCACGCATCGCCGGAACCTGATCGTCCAGCATCACCGTCGCATCCGGCAGGTAGTCGAACAGCGTCTCAAGCCGTTCGTGGAAGAACGGCAGCCAATGCTCCATCCCCTGATGCTTGCGCCCGGCGCTGACCGCCTCGTAAAGCGGATCGTTCGATCCGCCGGCGCCGAACTCGACCCGGTAGTTCTGCCGGAACCGGGTGATCGCCGCCTCGTCCAGCACCACCTCGCTGACCGGGGCGAATTCGACGCGGGCCAGCTTCTCGATCGTCCGCTGCGTCCCGGCATCGAAACGTCGCGCGCCATCCAGCTGATCGCCGAAGAAATCCAGCCGCACCGGCCCCATCGGCCCCGGCGGATAGATGTCGACGATGCCGCCCCGGATCGCATAATCCCCGGGCTCGGCCACGGTCGATGACGGGGTGAAGCCCATCCGGGCCAGAAAGGCGCGCAGCCGCGCCTCGTCCACCCTCTCGCCCACCTTCGCCCGGAAGGACGACGCCCGCACCACCTCGCGCGCCGGCAGCCGCTGCGTCACCGCGTTCAGCGTGGTCAGCACCACGAAGGCGCCCGCCGGCCCCTCGGCCAGCAGCGCCAGCGCCGCCATCCGGCGCGACGCGATCTCGGGGTTCGGCGACACGCGGTCGTAGGGCAGGCAATCCCAGGCCGGAAACTCGACCACCGCCACCCCCGGCGCCACCACGGCCAGCGCTGCGCGCATCGCCTCGGCTCGCTTGTCGTCGCGCGCGACATGCACCACCGGCCGCCCGCGCGCCAGTTCCTTCGCCAGAAGGAACGCGTCATAGCCTTCGGGCGCGCCGCCAAGGATGATCCGCTCTGCCATCCCCGGCCTCAGTTCAGGATCGAGATGTTCAGGTTCTGGTACATGCCAAAAAGCGAGGTGACGAAGATCGACAGCATCCCGATCCCCTGCACGATCCGCCGGTAGATCATCAGCCGGCGGTAAAGCGGCGCCCCCTGCCCCTCGCCCGCCTCGATCTTCACCGCGGTGTGGACGGAAAGCCAGGCCACCGGGATCATCGGCCCCAAGAGGAAGAACAGCGCCTGCGCGAATTCGACATCGAAACGGAAGGCCATCACCACATCCACCGTCAGCACGAAGGCGACCGTCGCGAACAGGGGCACCGCCGCGGTGCGGGTGATGTTCAGGATGCGCCGGACGTTGATCGCCACCATCGCCTCCACATCCAGTTCCGCCTGCCCGCCGTGTCGGCGCGCGCGCTGGATCAGGTCGAAGGGCACGCCCAAAAGCCAGTGGCTGGCCGAAGACCACAGCACCGCCAGCGCGATCCAGTACCACAGGTTCGAGAAGGACCGCAGGTCGATCACTTCCAGGACGGTTTGGTAGATGTCCACGCTTGCTGCTTCCTTCCCCGGTTCCTTCCCCCGCCCGTCGCGCCGGCCCGCAACGGATGCGCTGTCTTGCCGCTTGAGACGCGCGTCTTTCCATGGCAGGCACAGGGAAAAGCCGCAAGCCCCCGCGTCCCCGCGGGCCAGCCGGAGTGTCCGATGAACCCCGTCCTTGCCCCCTTTCCCGCGCTGCGCCTGCGCCGGCTGCGCAAAAGCCCCGCCCTTCGCGCGCTGGCGCAGGAAAACACCCTGTCGCCGGGTGACCTGATCTGGCCGCTTTTCGTGCGTGACGGTGCGGGCATCCGCGAACCCGTGCCGTCGATGCCCGGCGTCGACCGGCTTTCGGTCGACAACATCGTGAAGGCGGCGGAAGAGGCGGCGGGCCTTGGCATCCCGGCGGTCTGCCTATTCCCCTACACCGACCCCGCGCTGAAGACCGAGGCCTGCGAAGAGGCGTGGAACCCCGGGAACCTTGCCAACCGCGCCATCCGCGCCATCAAGGCGGCGGTGCCCGAGATCGCGGTGATGACCGATGTCGCGCTCGACCCCTACAATGCCAACGGCCATGACGGGCTGGTGAAGGACGGCATCATCCTGAACGACGAGACGGTCGCGGCGCTGGTCCGCATGGCGCTGGTCCAGGCCGAGGCCGGGGCCGATATCCTTGGCCCCTCGGACATGATGGATGGCAGGATCGGCGCGATGCGCACGGCGCTGGAAACGGCCGGCCACCGGGACGTGGCGATCATGTCCTATTCGGCCAAATATGCCTCGGCCTTCTACGGGCCGTTCCGCGATGCCGTCGGCGCCTCGGGGGCGCTGAAGGGCGACAAGAAGACCTACCAGATGAACCCCGCCAACGCCGATGAGGCGCTGCGCCTTGTCGCCCGCGACCTGGCCGAGGGCGCCGACATGGTCATGGTCAAGCCGGGCATGCCCTATCTCGACATCTGCCGCCGGGTGAAGGACGCCTTCGGGGCGCCGACCTTCGCCTATCAGGTGTCGGGCGAATACGCGATGATCCGGGGCGCCGCCGACCGCGGCTGGATCGACGGCGACCGGGCGATGATGGAAAGCCTGATCGCCTTCAAGCGCGCCGGCTGCGACGGGATTCTGACCTATTTCGCCCCCGCCGCCGCACGGGCCCTGCGCGCGGGCTGACGGCCGCGCCGGGCGCCCTGCGGAAATCTGCGCAAGCCCGGCAAATCACATGACAATCCGGCGGAAAACCGCTACATTTCGTGGCGAGCATCAACAAGACCCCAACGGGCGGGCAGAGGAGCAGGCAGGATGGAGCGGATCACACGCAGGTTTGTGCTGGCGGGCGCAGGCGCCTCGGCGCTGGCGGCGGCCGGATGCGGCAACGGCATCGGGTCGAATTCCTCGGCCCAGATCGACGCCCGGGTCGATGCGATGCAGGATTATCTCTTCGGCCGCTACCCCGGCACGCGCGACCTTGCCGCCCGCGCCTCCGGCGTCCTCTACATGCCGCTGATCACCGAGGCGGGGCTTGTCTGGGGCGGCGGCTACGGCCGCGGCGCCCTGCGCATCCAGGGGGCGACGGTCGACTACTACTCGGCCGCCAAGGCAAGCTTCGGCCTGCAGATCGGCGCCCAGCAATATGCCCATGCGCTGTTCTTCATGACCCAGCCCGCGCTTGAGGATTTCCGCCGCTCGACCGGCTGGGCCGCCTCTGCCGACCTGCGCTATGCCACGCCCGAGGACGGCGCCACCATCGGCAAGGCCACAACCGAGATCGACCCGGTCATCGCGCTGGTCTTCGGCCAGCAGGGGCTGATCGCCGGGGCGACGCTGGCGGGCGTCAAATACACCCGCATCATCCCCTGACCGGCTTCGCGCAATACATCGGGGCCCGCCGGCAAGGCCCCGAATTTTCGCAGAAAATTCGCCTACTTCAACCGGCGGATCAGGCTTGACGTGTCGTTCCGGCCGCCGCCCATCAGCTGCACGTCCTTGTAGAACTGGTCGACCAGCGCCGTCACCGGCAGCCGCGCCCCGATCTCCTCGGCGGTGTCAAGGCAGATGCCCAGATCCTTGCGCATCCAGTCCACCGCAAAGCCGAAGTCGAACTCGTCCTTCAGCATGGTCTTGTGCCGGTTCATCATCTGCCACGAACCGGCCGCGCCCTGGCTGATCACCTCGACCACCTTCTCGCCGTCCAGCCCCGCCTTCTGGGCGAAGGCCAGCGCCTCGGAAAGGCCCTGCATCAGCCCGGCGATGCAGATCTGGTTCACCATCTTGGCCAGTTGCCCCGCGCCGACCTCGCCCAGCCGCCGGCAGATGCGGGCATAGGCCGCGATCACCGGCGGGGCCGCGGCGTAATCCGCCGCGGCCCCGCCGCACATCACCGAAAGGACGCCGTTTTCCGCCCCGGCCTGGCCGCCAGACACCGGCGCGTCGACATAGCCGATGCCGGATTTCCCGGCGATTTCCGCCAGTTCCCGCGTGACCTTGGCGGAAACCGTCGTGTGGTCGACAAAGACCGCGCCTGCGGCCATGCCGGCAAAGGCCCCGTCCGCGCCGGTGCAGACCGACCGCAGGTCATCGTCATTGCCGACGCAGGCCATCACCAGCGTCGCCCCCGCCGCCGCCTCGCGCGCCGTCGCCGCCGCGCGGCCGCCGTGCCGGGCCACCCAGGCCTCGCGCCTGGCCGGGCTGCGGTTCCAGACCGTCACCTCATGGCCCTTCGCCACCAGATGCCCCGCCATCGGGAACCCCATGACCCCCAGCCCCAGAAATGCCACCTTGGCCATGGCTCCGCCTCCGTTGATTTGCCCTTCATCGCGCGATCGACTAGGAACCATCGACAGACCGCCGTCAACCCGCCGCCGCCACCCCCGGGGCCCGCATGTTCACCCTCTTCCGCTGGCTTCTCCGCATCGTCACCGGCCTTTTCGTGCTGGCCGTCGCCGCGCTGGTCATCAGCTACTGGTTCCTCTCCCGCTCGCTGATCGACTATGACGAGGATTTCACCCTCTCCGGCCTGACCGCCCCGGTCGAGATCGTCCGCAACAACGATTCCGTCCCGCATATCTTCGGTCAGACCGACGAGGACGTGTTCTTTGCCCTGGGCTTCGTCCATGCGCAGGACCGGCTCTGGCAGATGACGATGCTGCGCCGCACCGCGCAGGGCCGCCTGTCCGAGCTTTTCGGCCCGGCCACGCTGGGGGTCGACGAACTGATCCGCCGGCTGGACCTTTATACCCTCGCGCTCGACTCGGTGAAGGTGCAGGACGCGGCCACGCTTGCCGCGCTTCAGGCCTATTCCGCCGGGGTGAACGCCTGGATCGAAGAGGTGAATGCCGGCGCCCGCGGCCGTGGCGCGCCCGAATTCTGGCTGTTCGAGCCCGAGATCGCCGCCTGGGCCCCGGCCGATTCCATCGCCATCATCAAGCTGATGTCGCTGCAACTCGCCTCGCATGTGCAGGACGAGGTGCTGCGCGCCCGCCTGTCGCTGCTGCTGCCGGCCGACCGGCTGGCCGACATCCTGCCCGAAGACCCGACCGAAGGCGTCGCCGCCCTGCCCGACTACGCGGCACTGGTTCCCGGCGTCGCGCCCGACACCCGGCCCCTCGACTTCGCGCTTGGTCCCTTCTCGCCCGTCGCGCCGCCCGGCATGGCCGGCGCATCGAACGCCTGGGCGGCAACGCCGGCCCGGTCCGCCGCGGGCGGCGCGCTGCTGGCGGGCGACCCGCATCTCGGCTTCACCGCGCCCTCGATCTGGTATCTGGCCCGGCTGGAGCTTTCGACCGGCGGCATCATCGGCGGCACCATCCCCGGCGTTCCCGCCATCATGGTCGGCCGGACTGAGAACATGGGCTGGGCGCTGACCACCGCCTATCTCGACGATCAGGATCTGGTGATCGAGAAGCTGAACCCCGACAACCCCGAGGAATACGCCCTGCCCGACGGCACCTGGGCGAAATTCGACAGCCGGCAGACCATCGTCACGGTCAAGGACGCGCCGCCCGTCACCCTGACGCTGCGCTGGTCGCGGAACGGCCCGGTCCTGTCGCCGAAACTGTGGGAGGTCGGCACCGTCACCCCCCCGGGCCATGTCGCCGCGCTGTCGTGGACCGCGCTTTCCCCCGCCGACACGTCGATGACGGCGGCGATGCGGCTGATGCGGGCGGCCACCGTGGCCGATGCGATCGAGGCCGGCCGGCTATACGTCGCGCCGGCGCAGAACCTGATGCTGGCCGGGCCGGACGGCATCGCGCTGCAGGTGATCGGCGCCATGCCCGAACGCGATCCGTCCCACCCCAGCCAGGGCCGGCTGCCGAGCCCGGGCTGGAACCCCGCCGCCGGCTTCAAGGGGCTTTTCGCCTATGCCGAGAACCCGGTGTTCCGCAACCCTGCCTCGGGCCTGCTGGGCAACACCAACAACAAGACGGTCGACCGCCCGTTCCCGCGGCATGTCTCCTTCAGCTGGGGCGACACGCAGCGCATCCAGCGCTGGCTGACGCTGATGAAATCGCGCGAGGTCCACACCCGCGAAAGCTTCATCGAGGCACAGACCGATACGGTCAACCCGACGGCGCGGCTGCTGCTGCCGCTGATCGGGGCGGACCTGTGGTTCACCGGCGAGGCCGCGCCCGAAGGCACGCCCGAGGCGTTCCGCCAGCGCGCGCTGGAGCTTCTGGCCGACTGGAACGGCGAGATGAACGAACACCTGCCCGAGCCGCTGATCGCCGAGGCCTGGCTGCGCACGCTGATGGATCGGCTGATCCGCGACGAGCTTGGTCCGATGGCCGACAGCTTCACCCATCCCGACCCGGTGTTCATGGAACGCGTGTTCCGCGACACCGACGGCGCCGCCGCCTGGTGCGACGTGATCCAGTCGGCCGCGGTCGAAAGCTGCACCGACATCGCCCGGATCGCGCTGGACGAGGCGCTGCTGCGGCTTTCCGAAACCCGCGGGTCGAACATCGAAAGCTGGCGCTGGGGCGATGCGCACCAGGCCGCGCAGGACCATCCGGTTCTGGGCGACGTGCCCTTCCTGCGCTGGTTCGTGAACATCCGCCAGTCCACCTCGGGCGGCGACGACACGCTCCTGCGCGGACGCACGGCGGGGACCGGCGTGAACCCCTATCTCAACGTCCACGGCGCGGGCTACCGCGGCGTCTACGATTTCGCCGACCCGGATTCGTCGGTCTTCATCATCTCGACCGGCCAGTCGGGCCATCCGCTGTCGCGGCATTACGATGATCTGGGCGAGTTGTGGCGAAGGTCGGAATACATCCCGATGTCGCTTGACCCGGCGCTTGCCCGTGCAGCGGCAGTGGGGGTGATGGTCCTGACGCCGGCACCGTAGGGTGCGTGAAACCACGGCGCCGCGCGGTGCGTGAAATCACGCACCCTACGGGGCGGGGCGGCATGGCGCGAGGGTTCACCCCCGCATGGCACCGGTGGTAGGGTGCGTGATTTCACGCACCTTAAGGCATCTCGAAACTCACACCGTCCGGAACCGCGCCTCCTGCCGGGCGGTCCAGCGCAGCCGCAGGTGCCAGCCATCCTCTTCCGTGGCTTCCTCAAGCACCACGCCCTCGGCGTGAAGCCAGGCGCGCTTGCGCCCCTCGGCGAAAGCCAGAACCACCTGCGCCTCGGTCCGCTCCTCATCCAGCAGGCCGGAGATTCGCGCCAGCAGCGCCGCCACCCCCTCGCCCGTGAGGGCAGACACCGGCAGCACCTCGGGCCGCTGTGCCGCCTGTGCCAGCAGCGCCTCGCGCGCCGTGGCATCGACCAGGTCCAGCTTGTTCCAGACCTCGATCTGCGGCGTCGCCGCCGTCACCCCCAGTTCGGCCAGAATCTCGGCCACATCGGCCGCCTGTTCCGCCGTCTCGGGGTGGGAAATGTCGCGCACATGGCAGATCAGGTCGGCCGACAGCACCTCTTCCAGCGTCGCCCGGAAGGCGGCCACCAGCTGCGTCGGCAGGCCCGAGATGAAGCCCACCGTATCGGACAGAATGACCTTGCGCCCCGCCCCGCCGCCCTCGCCCGGCAGCACCACGCCGCGCATCGTCGGGTCCAGCGTCGCGAACAGCATGTCCTTCGCCAGAACCTCGGCCCCGGTGATCCGGTTGAACAGCGTCGACTTCCCCGCATTGGTATAGCCGACCAGCGCCACGATCGGGAACGGCACCTTGGCCCGCGCCGCCCGCTGCAATTCACGCGTCCGGACCACCCGCTCCAGCCGCCGCTTCAGCCGGATCACCTGATCGTCGATCGCCCGCCGGTCCGCCTCGATCTGCGTCTCGCCCGGGCCGCCGACGAAGCCGAAACCGCCGCGCTGGCGTTCAAGGTGGGTCCAGGCCCGCACCAGCCGCGACCGCTGATAGGACAGCGCCGCCAGTTCCACCTGCAGCACGCCTTCGCGCGTGCGCGCCCGGTCGGCAAAGATTTCCAGGATCAGGCTGGTCCGGTCCAGCAGCTTGACGCCCCATTCCTTTTCCAGGTTGCGCTGCTGCACCGGGCTGACCGGCCCGTCGACCAGCACAAGGTCAACCCGGTCGGCCTTGATCCGCGCCTTCAGGTCTTCGACCTTGCCGGCGCCGAACAGCATGCCCGGATGCACCCGCGGCAGCCGCACCACCTCGGCCCAGAGGACATCAAGCCCCGGCAGGGCTGCGGCCAGCGCCACCGCCTCGGCCAGCCCGTGCTCGGGCAGCCGGCGCGTCGCCCGGGCGCGCGTGTCGGGATGCAGCACCACGGCCCGGGTCGGCCGCGCGGCCGTCTCGTGCCACCGGCCATCGCGCTCGATGTCCAGCGGTTCCGCGCCGTCGTCCTCGGGGTCGCCGTGAATCAGTCGTCGCCTTCGTAAAGGTTGATGGGCGCGCCGGGCATGATCGTCGAGATCGCATGCTTGTAGACCAGCTGCGATTGACCGTCGCGGCGCAGAAGCACACAGAAGTTGTCGAACCAGGTAATCACCCCCTGCAGCTTGACGCCGTTGATCAGGAAGATGGTCACCGGCACCTTGGCCTTGCGGACATGGTTCAGGAAGGCGTCCTGCAGGTTTTGTTTATCGCCAGCCATAGATGATTGCCTTGCATATTCCCGCGTTGGCCGCGGCTTTTGAAATTCGTCCGGACTTCACTGTTCCGCGCCCCGCATCGGTGGCGACAGGTGAAGTATTATTCGGTAATTGAACAGTTTCCAGCCCAAAAGATGCAAGCCGGGCACATCTGTTGCCGATCTACCTGCGCCACCCGCCCGGCGCGAAGAGCGCGATCAGCGCCAGCGTCTCAAGCCGGCCGACCACCATCGCCACGCCGAGGGCCGCCTTCACCGGCCCCGACAGCGCCGCATACGAGATCGGGTCGGTCGAGGCGGCATTGGCCAGCTGCCCCGTCGTCGTCAGCGCGGCGATGCCAAGGACCAGCGCCGTCTCGAATTCCTTGCCCGCCATGATCAGCACGCCGACGATGATCGCGATCGAGATGGCGAAGAGCATGAAGAAGACCCAGGCCATATAGGCCCCTTCCTGCCGCAGGCGGCGGCTGTCCGCGCCCTTTCCCGCCACCGCGTTCGGATGGATGATCCGCTGCAGTTCATGCTCGCCATGCAGGAACAGCGCGAAGACGCGCAAGAGCTTCACCCCGCCCGCCGCCGTGGCGATGCCGCCGCCGATGATCGCCAGCCCCAGCAGCAACAGCCCCGGCGACCCCAGCCCCGACCAGTCGCGCGCCGAGGACCAGTAGGCGGATTCGAAGCCGGTGGTGGTCAGGAATGAAAGCGCGGTGAAGGCCGCGCCCCAGACCGCGCGGAAAAAGCCGCGCAGCGTCGCCAGTTCGGCGGAATCGCCCGGCGCCAGCGCGTGACGCAGCACCAGTACCGCCACCACCACCAGGATCACCAGCGCCGCCAGCCGCAGTTCCGGGTCGCGCCACAGCCGGCCGCGCCGGTCGCCCATGCCGCTGATCCTGACCGGCATCGCCCGCCGCGTGACCGCGAAGATGAAGAAGCCGAAGATCAGCACCTCGCCCGCAAGGCCCGATCCGGTGACCGAAAGCCCGACCCCCGCCGTGATCCCCGAGGTCGAGAGCGTGCCCATCGCATGGCTCAGCGCCAGCAGCCCGTCCTCGCCCGCGGCCAGCAGCGCCACCCACAGGGCCAGCGTCAGCGCCGCATAGACCGGCAGGATCAGGCCGGCATAATGCGTCAGCCGCGACCGTGTGTCGGCGACGCGGGCGATCTGCGTCATGCCCGCCCCGCCCCGGCCCGGCACCCGGCCGGAAATCACCTCCGCCCCGCCCAGGTTCATCGGCGCCAGCACCGCATAGGCGGACAGAAGGACGAAGAACCCGCCGAACCAGCCGCCAAGCGACCGCCACAGATGCACCGTCGGCGGCAGCCGACCGGGTTCGTAGACCGTGGCGCCGGTGGTGGTGAAGGCCGACAGCATCTCGAACCAGGCATTGCCGAATCCGGTGTCCGGCACCGCCTGCGCCAGCGGCACCGCCATGGCCAAGGGCACCACCAGATAGGCGCCGACCAGGGCTGCAAGCTGCGCCTGCGCCCCCTGCCGGCCGCGCCGGTTGTAGGTGGCGACCGCCAGCATCGCCGCCAGCACCAGCATCAGGAGGCCCGGATAGAAGAAGGCCTGCGCCACCGCGTCCTGCCCCAGGATGCCGGCATGCCCCGCCGCCAGCCAGCACATCGCCCCCACGCCGCCCAAGAGGACGACCAGCAGCGGCAGGTCGGAAAGCCGCGCCCGCGCCATGTCAGAAGAAGTCGATCGAGACCTGCAACAGGCGCTCGACCTCCGGCACGTCCTTGGCCATGGCGAACATCGCCACCACGTCGCCGGCCTCGATCCTGAGGTCGCCGGTCGGCTTCATCACCCGGTCGCCCTTCATCACCGCGCCGACCAGCACGCCCTCGGGAAACTCGATCTCGCGGATCAGCCGCCCGGAAATGGGCGAGGTCGACATCACCTGCGCCTCGATCATCTCGGCCTCGGCATCGCCGATCGAATAGACGCCGCGCACCCGGCCGTGCCGGATATGCCGCAGGATCGAGGAGACCGTCGTCGCCCGCGGGTTGATGTAGGCGTCGATATCGAGGGGCGCCATCAGGGGCGCCAGCGTCGGGTCGTTCACCAGCGTGATCGCCATCTGGCAGCCCGCCTGCTTGGCCCGGACCGAGACCAGCAGGTTGGTCTTGTCGTCCGATGTGACCGCCAGCAGCGCATCGGCCCGGTCGACCGCCGCCTCCAGCAGGATTTCCATATCCATCCCGTCGCCGTTCAGGACGATTGTCCGCTCCAGCGCGTCGGCCGCGTGTTCCGCCGTCTCGCGGTGCTTCTCGATGATCTTGGCGCGCACCCGGTCGGTCCGGGTTTCCAGCGCCCGCGCCACGCTGAGCCCGACGTTGCCGCCGCCGACGATGACCACCCGCTCCTGCTTGCGGTTCTTCTTGCCGAAGACCTCGATGCAGCGGTTCACGTCCTCGGAATGGGTGAAGACATATATCTGGTCCTCGGCCAGCAGCTGGTCGTCCGGGTCCGGCGCCAGAAGCCGCCCGGCGCGGCGCATCCCCACGACGATCGCCCGCAGGGTGGGGAACAGGTCGTTCAGCTGCCTGAGCGGCGTGTTCAGCACCGGGCAATCCTCGCTCAGATGGATGCCCAGAAGCTGCGCCCGCCCGCCCATGAACACTTCGGTATCGAAGGTCGCCGGTGCCGCCAGCCGCTGCAGCGCCGCCTCGGCCACCTCGCGTTCGGGGCTGATCACCACGTCGATCGCCAGCCGGTCAAGGTTGTAAAGGTCGGAATAGCCCGTCTCCAGATAGGACTGGTCGCGGATGCGGGCGATCTTGCGGGTGACGTTGAAGGCGGCCTGCGCGATCTGGCAGCAGACCATGTTCACCTCGTCCGAATGGGTGGCGGCGATGATCATGTCGGCATCGCGGGCGCCGGCCTTTTCCAGCACGTCGGGGTGGCTGGCGAAGCCGACCACGCCCTGCACGTCCAGCGTTTCGGTCGCGCGGCGCACCAGATCGGCGTTCATGTCGACGACCGTCACGTCGTTCTTTTCGCCCGACAGGTGCCGGGCGATCTGCCAGCCCACCTGCCCCGCGCCGCAGATGATGACCTTCATGCCTCGCTCCCCGCGCGGTTTCGTCCGGCCTCAGGTCTTGGCAGATGCGCGGCCGGGGGTCAATTCGGCGGGATGCTTCACCCGCGCACCACACGACGCCGCCGGCACCGCCGGTCAGGCCTCGGCATCCTCGTCCTCGTCCTCGTCTTCGAAGTGGGCGCTGCGCCCGCCGCCCTTGGAGGTGGTGACGACGCCCAGCGACTTCAGCTTGCGGTGCAGCGCACTGCGTTCCATGCCGACGAAATTCGCCGTGCGGCTGATATTGCCGCCGAAACGGTTGATCTGCGTCAGCAGATACTCGCGCTCGAACAGTTCGCGCGCCTCGCGCAGCGGCAGCGTCGCCACCATGCCGCCCAGCACCAGCCCCTCGCCGGACGCCGCCTGCACCTCGGGGCCGGGCAATTCCCGCGCCTCGATCTGGCCGCCCGCCTCGCCCAGGATCAGCACCCGCTCGATCACGTTGCGCAGCTGGCGGACATTGCCCGGCCAGGGCATCGTCTGCAGCATCGCCTCGGCCTCGGCCGAGAAGCCGCGCGCCGGCAGCCCCTGCGTGCGATGCAGCCAGTCGACGAAATGCCGCGCCAGTTCGGGAATGTCGTCGCGCCGGTCGGCCAGCGCTGGAACCGCGATCGGCACCACGTTCAGCCGGTCGTAAAGTTCCTGCCGGAAGCGGCCGGCGCGGATTTCCCCCGGCAGGTCGCGGGTGGTGGACGAGATCACCCGAAGGTCGACCCGCACCTTGTCGGTCCCGCCCGCCCGGGTGAACTGCTGTTCGGTCAGCACCCGCAGGATTTTCGACTGCGTCCCCAGCGGCATGTCGGCCACCTCGTCGAAATAGACCACGCCGCCATGCGCCTGTTCCAGCAGCCCCGGCTCCACCCCCCGCTCGGTCGTCTCGCGGCCGAAAAGCACCTCTTCCATCCGCTCGGGCTCGATCGAGGCGGAAGAGACGGTGACGAAGGGCGCGGCCGCGCGGTTCGAATTGGTGTGGATGAAGCGCGCGGCCATTTCCTTGCCGCTGCCCGGCTGTCCGGCCAGCATCACCCGGCCGTTCGACTTCGTCACCTTCTCAAGCTGCGCCTTCAGCGCCTTGAAGGCCGGGCTGGTCCCGATCATCTCGGCCTGCGCCACGTCGCGCCGGCGCAATTCGTGGTTCTCGCGGCGGAGCCGGCTGGTTTCCATCGCCCGGGCGACGACCACGGTCAGCTGGTCGATGTTGAAGGGCTTCTCGATGAAGTCATAGGCGCCCTGCTTGATCGCCGCGACCGCGATCTCGATGTTGCCATGCCCCGAGATGATGATGATCGGGATATCGGGGTTGTCGCGCTTCACCGTCTTGAGGATGTCGATCCCGTCCATCCGGCTGTCCTTCAGCCAGATGTCCAGGATCATCAGCGCCGGCGGATCGGCATTCACCTCGGCCATGCAATCGTCCGAGTTTCCGGCCAGCCGCACGGAATAGCCCTCGTCCCTCAGGATATCCCCGATCAGTTCGCGGATGTCCTTCTCGTCGTCAACGATCAGAATGCTCATGCTCAACCTCCCGGCCCCTCCGGGCCGTTGCTCGCCGGGCCCTGCGGCCCGATGTTGCGCCCCATCCGGCGCTTGGCCAGCCGCGGCAGGCGGATCTCGGCCATGGCGCCCGCGTGGGCATTCCCGGCAAAGACCGGCGCATCCAGAAGCGCCAGCGTCCCGCCGTGTTCCTCGATGATTTTCTTGACGATGGGCAGGCCCAGGCCGGTGCCCTTCTCGCGCGTGGTCACATAGGGCTCGAACAGCCGCGCCCGGTCGGGGGGCAGGCCACAGCCGTTGTCGGCGATGCGGATCACGCTTTCCACCTCGTCGGGTTCCAGGCTGATGCGGATTTCCGGCTGGTGCCCCTCGGGCGCGCCGCGTTCCTGCAGCGTCTCGATCGCCTCGCCCGCGTTCTTGATCAGGTTGGTCAGCGCCTGCGCGATCATCGTCGCATCCAGGTCCATCACCACCGGCCCTTCGGGAATGTCGACCGCGAACCGCACCCCCGGCTGGCCCGCCTTCTGCAAGGTCACCGCATCGCGCAGGATCGCCACCAGATCGGCCTCGCGCCGGTCGGGTTCGGGCATCCGGGCGAATTTGGAGAATTCGTCGACGATCCGTCGCAGGTCGTTCGTCTGCCGGACGATGACGCCGGTCAGGTTCTCCAGCTCGTCCGGTTCCTTCACCTCGGCGCGGAACTTGCGCTTCAGCCGTTCCGCCGACAGGGCGATCGGCGTCAGCGGGTTCTTGATCTCATGCGCGATGCGCCGCGCCACGTCGCCCCAGGCGGCCATCCGCTGTGCGGTCACCAGGTCGGTCACGTCGTCGAAGGCCACGACATAGCCTTCGGGGTTGCCTTCGTCGTTCCGCCGCACGCTCATCCTGACCAGCAGGCTTTCCAGCTTGCCCCGCCGCGTCAGCCGCAATTCCTCTTGCGCGGTCGTCCCGCCATCCTCGCGCAGTTGCGCGAACAGGGCCGAGAATTCGGGAACCGCCTCGTCCAGCGGCAGGGCCGTCGGGTCGCCCTGCAGGTCCAGAAGCCGCATCGCCGCCCGGTTGGCAAAGTCGACATAGCCCGCCGCATCCAGCCCGACCACGCCCGCCGTCACGTTCGACAGCACCGAATCGAACAGGCGCCGCCGCCGCTCGGTCTGGCGGTGGTTTTCCATCAGCGCCTCGCGCTGGCCCTTCAGCTGCCGCGTCATCTGGTTGAAAAGGCGGCCCAGCATGGCGATCTCGTCATCGCCCTCTTCCTCGGTCACCTGCACGTCAAGGTCGCCCGCACCCACCCGCTGCGCCGCGCCCGCCAGCCGCCCCACCGGCCGCGACAGCCGTTCGGCGAACCACAGCCCCAGCCAGATCGCCGCCAGGATCAGGATCAGCGCGAACCCCAGATAGAGCAGCGCGAAGTTCAGAAGAAGCCGCCCGCGCTCGCTTTCCAGTTGCGAATAAAGCCGCACCGTCTCCTGCGTCTCGTCCAGCAGCGAAAGGATCTGCCCGTCCACGTCGCGGCTGATGTAGAGGAAGCGGTCGGCGAAGGCGTCAAGGAAGACCAGCGCCCGGAATTCGTTGTTGTCCCAGTCCTCGATCAGCACCGTCGCGCCCGCCCGGGCGCGGGCCAGATCGTCGGCGGTGACCGGCTCGAAGCCGAAAAGATAGGACCGGTCGCCCCGCGTCTTCAGGTTTCCCGATCCGTCCAGCAGATAGGCCTCCTTCAGCCCGCGCTGGATCGCCTCCTGCCCCTGGCTCAGCAGCGGGCGCAGCTGATCGTCGCGCAGGAAGAAGGTCTTCTGCTTGGCGATGTTCAGATAGGCCGCCAGCGCCACCGCATCCTCGGTCAGGTCGGCCCTCTGCTCTTCCTCATAGGCCTGCGCCGCCGCCAGCGACGAGCCGACGACCGAGCGGACGCGGTCGGAAAACCACCCCTCAAGCCCCAGGTTCACCGACAGGACGGCGAAGACCGCGACCAATACCGTCGGCACCAGCGCCACGCCGGCAAAGACGCCCGACAGCCGCAGGTGCAGCCGCGATCCGGCCGACTGGCTGCGCCGGTCCGCCACCATCCGCGACACCCGCGCCAAGACCAGCGCCGCGACCAGAAGGACATAGACCAGATCGGCCAGCAGGATCAGCCGCAGCCCGGGCGAGGTGGCGCCCTGGTTCAGCGGCCCGAGCGCCAGAAAGGTCAGGACAACCAGCACCGGCCCCAGGAACACCAGCCCCAGGGTCATCGCCGTCTGCACCCGCCGCTGGCGCCGCAGACGCGACACCCTGCTCCAGGCATCCCGCCGAAGGTTACGATCCAATGCCGTCATGAACCCGCAACATCTTGTGGCTTTCCGGCAGTGCAGCCGTCATGCCACGCTTGATGTTGCGGTTTTACATCAGCTTCCTGCGCCGTGTCACGCGGATATCGAGATCGGTGATCTTCTTGCGCAACGTATTGCGGTTGATGCCCAGCAGATCGGCGCATTTCGCCTGGTTTCCGCCGGTCGCATCCAGCGCGATCTCGATCAGCGGCATCTCCACCTCGCGCAGGATGCGCTGATAGACGCCGGGCGGCGGCAGCTGTCCGCCGTGCAGGTCGAAGTAGCGTTTCAGGTGCCGTGCCACGCTGGCCGACAGCTTTTCCCCTTCGATTCCGCCCTTCAGCGGCTCGGCCGCGGGCTGCCCGCCCAGCACCTGCTCGATCTCGGCCTTGGCGATCTCGGCCTCGGCCGAGGTGACCAGCAGCCGCCGGATCGTGTTCTCAAGCTGGCGCACGTTGCCGGGCCAGCTGTAGGTGCGCACCATCTCGCGCGCATCGGCGGAAAGCCGCCGCACCGCGCCGAAATCCCGCTCGCCCCGGGTCAGGAAATGCTCGGCCAAGAGCGGAATGTCCTCGACCCGCTCGCGCAGCGACGGCACATGCAGCGTCACCCCGCCCAGCCGGTAATACAGGTCCTGCCGGAACGCGCCCGATTCCATCCGGCCGGCAAGATCGACCTGGCTGGTGGCCATCACCCGCGGCGCCTTGTCGCCCAGCATGTCCAAGAGCCGCACGACGCGCGCCTGGGTGTCCTCGTCATAGTCGGCCACCTCGTCGAAGACGACCGAGCCGCCCCGTGCCCGGCCGATCAGGCTGGCCGGCCCGTCGACGCCCTGCAGGTCGGCCGCCTGCGCCACGACGAAGGGCAGCGTGCGGCGGTCGGAAAAATCGTGGATCGCCCGGGCGATCAGGCTTTTGCCCGTGCCGGATTCGCCGGTGATCAGCACCGGGATATCGGTGTTCATCACCCGCGCCACCAGCCGGTAAAGCGCCTGCATCGCCGGCGTGCGGCCAACCAGCGGCAGGTCTTCGGCCGCCTCCTTGGGCGCCGCAACCACCTTGGGCGCCCGGCGCTTCTGTTCCAGCGCCCGGGCCGACCGTTTCATCAGGTCGGGCAGGTCAAAGGGCTTGGGCAGGTAATCGAAAGCCTCGGCCTCGGCCGCCTGGATCGCCGTCATGATCGTGTTCTGCGCCGAGATCACGATCACCGGCAGCCCCGGCCGCATCTTGGAAATCCGCGGCAGCGAATCAAGCCCGTTGCCGTCGGGCATGATGACATCGGAAATCACCAGATCGCCCTTCCCCTCCTCGACCCAGCGCATCAGCGTCATCAGGCTGGATGTCGCATGCACCTTGCAGCCGGCGCGCGTCAGCGCCTGGGTCAGCACGGTGCGGATGGTGCGGTCGTCGTCGGCGACAAGAACGGTTCCGTCCATGACTCAGTAATCCTTCCGTTTGTCCTTTGGCGCCATCGGCAGCGAGATGCGGAAAGAGGTGCGCCCCGGCACCGATTCCACCGAAATCCAGCCGTCGTGGTCCGAGATGATCTTGGAAACCAGCGCCAGCCCCAGCCCGGTGCCGTTCTCGCGGCCCGAGACGAAGGGCTCGAACACCTCGGCCGCGATTTCGGGCGGCAGGCCCGGCCCGTCATCGGTGATCTCGACGTTCAGCGGCAGCGCGGCGGGCGGGCCGTCCTTGCGCCGCACCCGCAGGCTCAGGTCATAGAAGGTGCGCAGGCGGATCGTGCCGCCATCGGTTCCCGCCGCCTCGGCCGCGTTCTTGATCAGGTTCAGGAACACCTGCATCAGCTGATCGGGATCGGCCCAGGTCGGCGGCAGCGAAGGGTCGAAATCCTCGACGATGGTCATATGCGCGGCAAAGCCGACCTGCGCCGACTTGCGCGCCCGGTCCAGCGCATCATGCACGTTGACCGCCCGCCGGTCGGGCGGCCGCACATTGCCGAACTGTTCCACCTGCTCCAGCAGTTTGACGATCCGCCGCGTCTCCTCGACGATCAGGTCGGTCATCTCGCGGTCTTCCGGCGAAAGGCTCATCGACAGAAGCTGCGCCGCGCCGGAAATCCCGGCCAGCGGGTTCTTGATCTCATGCGCCAGCATCTCGGCCATGCCGATCGCCGATTTCGCCGCCGTCTTCACCCCCAAGGACCGGCCCAGCCGGTCGGCGATCTCGCGCGGGGACAGGATCAGCATGCAGATGTCCGGATTGTCGTGCATCGGCGCGATGTGGATCGTGCACTGGACCGGGGGCTTCTCGCCCGTGGTCACGTCGACATCGTTGATGTTCAGCGCCGACTGGTTCGCCCGCGCCCGCGCCAAAGCCTCATCCATCGGCGCGTCGATCGCGATGCGGTCGAAGGCCGGCTGCCCCGACAGCGCCCTGGCCGAAGTGTTCAGGAAGGCTTCGGCCGCCGGATTGGCCTCGACGATCTGGCCCGCCTCGTTGATCAGGATCGCCGGCAACGGCAGCGAGGCCCAGATCACCCCCGGCACCGGATAGGGCGAGCGATAGGCCGCCTTCATGCCGCCACCTCTGCCTCGGCAAAGGCCGCCCGGACCAGGCGGATCACCTGTGCCGGATCGGTCGCGGTCAGGATCGGCTCGCGCGCATGGTCAAGGCCGGCTTCTTCCAGATACCAGCCCAGATGCTTGCGCGCGCAGCGCAGGCCCAGGTCGCGGCCGTAGAAGGCCAGCATCTCCTCGTAATGGCCGACGATCATCTCGGCCAGTTCGGCGCCGTCGGGAATGCGCGGCGGCGGCCGTCCGTGCAGGTCGGCCGCGATCTGCGCCAGCCGCCAGGGCGCGCCCTGCGCCCCGCGCCCGACCATCACCCCGTCGGCCCCGCTGGCCCGCAGCGCCGCGCGCGCCGTCGCCGCATCGACGATGTCGCCATTCGCCACGACCGGAATGCCGACCGCCTGCTTCACCGGACGCACCGCGGCCCAGTCGGCATGGCCCTTGTAGAACTGGCAGCGCGTCCGGCCATGGATCACCACCATCCGCACGCCCGCGCCTTCCGCCCGCCGCGCCAGATCGGGCGCATTCAGGCAGGTCTCGTCCCAGCCAAGCCGGGTCTTCAGCGTGACCGGAACCTTCACCGCCGCCACCACCGCCTCGACCAGCGCCAGCGCCAGGTCCAGATCGCGCAAGAGCGCCGATCCGCAGAGCCCCGTGGTCACCCGCTTCGACGGGCAGCCCATGTTGATGTCGATGACCTGCGCGCCCTGCCCCTCGCACCAGCGCGCGGCCTCGGCCATCAGCGCCGGGTCGCGCCCCGCCAGCTGCACGCTGGTCGCCACCTCGCCGAAGCCCAGTTCCGCCCGCGCCCGCGCCTCGGGCCGGTCGCGCAGCACCTCGTCGCTGGCCACCATCTCGGACACGACCAGCCCGGCCCCGAACCGCGACACCAGCCGGCGGAACGGAAGGTCGGTGATGCCGGCCAGGGGCGCCAGCAGCACCGGCGGGTCGACGGTCACGGGTCCAAGCGTCAGGGCCAACTGCCTTATCCTTGTGCGTCCGATCCACGATTAGCGCCTGCTGCGGCGGCATTCCATGGCAGGGTCAGGAAAGTCTGACCGAATTTCAGGCAATGCTCAAATCTTGGGCAGTTTCGCCCGGCAACTGGACAGATTGTCAGCCACGCGCGCCTCGCCTAGAAGGACGCATGACCACCCATGCCGTCATCGTCGCCGCCGGCAGCGGCACCCGCGCCGGAGGCGAAATCCCCAAGCAATGGCAGATGCTTGGCGGCCAGACGGTCCTTGCTCGCAGCCTTGCCGCCTTCGGGGCGATCCCCGTCACCCTTGTCGTCCGCGCGGAAGACCGCGCCCGCGCCGCCGGGATGCACCCCGATGCCCGCATCGTCGCCGGCGGGGCGACGCGGGCGGCCTCGGTGCTGAACGCGCTCGAATCCCTGGCCGGCAGCGGCGCGACGCGCGTCCTGATCCACGACGGCGCCCGGCCGCTCGTCTCACCCGCGCTGATCGCGCGCCTTCTGGCGGCACTCGACGCCACCCCCGCAGCGGCCCCGGCGCTGCCGGTCACCGATGCGCTCTGGCGGGGCGCGCAGGGCCGCGTCGCCGCGGTCCAGCCACGCGACGGGCTTTTCCGCGCCCAGACCCCGCAGGCCTTCCGCTTCGCCGAAATCCTTGCCGCCCACCGCGCCCATCCCGGCAATGCCGCCGACGACGTGCAGGTCGCGCTGGATGCGGGCCTTGACGTCACCATTGTCGAGGGCGACGAAGACAACCTGAAACTCACCTTCCCCGGCGACTTTGCCCGCGCCGAACGCATCCTTGGGGGCCGCGACTTGGACATCCGCACCGGCAACGGCTTTGACGTCCACGCCTTCACCACCGGCGACCATGTCTGGCTGTGCGGGGTGAAGGTGCCGCATGACCGCGCGCTTCTTGGCCATTCCGACGCCGATGTCGGCATGCATGCCCTGACCGATGCGATCTACGGCGCGCTGGCCGCCGGCGACATCGGCCGCCACTTCCCGCCCTCGGACCCGCAATGGAAGGGTGCCGCCAGCCACATCTTCCTGCGCCACGCCGCTGCTTTGGCCGGCGAACGGGGCTTCCGCATCGCCCATTGCGACGTGACGCTGGTCTGCGAACGGCCGAAGGTCGGCCCCCATGCCGCCGCGATGCAATCCGCGCTGGCCGGCATCCTCGGCATCGACGCCGATCGGATCAGCGTCAAGGCCACCACGTCCGAACGCCTTGGCTTCACCGGGCGCGAGGAAGGCATCGCCGCCCTTGCCACCGCAACGCTGGTGAAGCCGTGACCGCCGCGCTGATCTGCACCGCCCTTGGCCTTGGCCGCCTGCGCCCCGCGCCGGGCACCTGGGCCTCGCTCGCGACGGCGCTGCTGGCGCTGCTGGCCTACAACCTGAACGCCGCAGCGCTGGTGCCGGCCGCCTGCGCCGCGGCGACGCTTGCCGGCTTCTGGGCCGTGCCGCGCTACCTTGCCGGCCACACCGGCACCGACCCTTCTGAAGTGGTGATAGACGAGGTCGCGGGCCAGTTCCTCGCGCTTTCCTTCACCATCATCCCGCTCTGGACCCATGGCGCCCCGATGGGGCTTTTCACCGGCGCCTGGCCCGGCTGGGTGGTGCCCTTCCTCCTCTTCCGCCTGTTCGACATCTGGAAGCCCTGGCTCGTCGGCCGCGCCGACCGCCGCCACGATGCCGCGGGCGTCATGCTTGACGATCTCTGGGCCGGGCTTTTCGCCGGCCTTGGTTCGGTCGCGCTGGCCGGGCTTTACCACGCGGTGATCCAGCCATGGCTGGGCTGACCCTGGCCGAGGATATCCTAGCCCGCGCCCGCCCGCGCGGCCTGCGCATCGCCACCGCCGAAAGCTGCACCGCCGGCATGATCGCCGCCGCCCTGACCGATCCGCCCGGCGCATCCGACATGTTCGATGCGGGCTTCGTCACCTATTCCAACGCCGCCAAGGTAGCGATGCTGGGCGTCCGGCCGGAAACGCTCGCCGCCCATGGCGCGGTATCGGAAGCGGTCGCCCGTGAGATGGCGACCGGCGCGCTGGCGCGTTCCGGCACCGATATCGCCGTTGCCGTCACCGGCATCGCCGGCCCCGGCGGCAGCGAATTCAAGCCCGAGGGACGGGTCTGCTTTGCCCTGGCCACGAAGAACGCAGCCACCATCGCCGAGACGGTGGATTTCGGCCCCCTCGGCCGCGCAGAGGTGCGCATCGCCAGCCGTGACCACGCGCTGCGGATGATCCTCTCGGCGCTGGCCTGAGCAAATTCCTTCGCAGGAATTGTCGCCGCTATTCCGCCGCCTGCGCCTCGGCCGCCTCGATCTCAGCCGCCTTCGCCTCGACCAGTTCGACGATATGGTCGATCATCTTGTCGTTGCCCAGGACATGCGCCTGCTTGCCGGCCAGATAGACCATGCCGCGCCCTGCCCCGCCGCCGGTGAATCCGATGTCGGTCATCAGCGCCTCGCCCGGGCCGTTCACCACGCAGCCGATGATCGACAGGCTCATCGGCGTCTTCACATGTTCCAGCCGCTTTTCCAGCGCCTCGACCGTCCTGATCACGTCGAACCCCTGCCGCGCGCAGCTTGGGCAGGAAATGATCTGCACCCCCCGCGTCCTGAGGCCCAGCGATTTCAGGATTTCATAGCCGACCTTCACCTCTTCCACCGGATCGGCCGAAAGCGAGACGCGGATCGTGTCGCCGATGCCGAACCACAACAGGCTCCCCAGCCCCACGGCCGACTTGACCGTGCCCGACATCAGCCCTCCGGCCTCGGTGATGCCAAGGTGGATCGGCGCGTCCGTTGCCGCCGCAAGCTGCTGGTAGGCCGCCGCCGCCAGGAACACGTCGGATGCCTTGCAGGAAATCTTGAACTCGTGGAAATCGTTGTCCTGCAACAGCTTGATATGGTCGAGGCCCGATTCCACCATCGCGTCCGGGCAGGGTTCGCCGTATTTCTCCAGCAGGTGCTTCTCAAGGCTGCCCGCATTCACCCCGATGCGGATCGAACAGCCGTGGTCGCGGGCGGCCTTCACCACCTCGCGCACCCGCGCGGCGTCGCCGATGTTGCCGGGGTTGATCCGCAGGCAGGCCACACCCGCCTCGGCCGCCTCGATGGCGCGTTTGTAGTGGAAATGGATGTCGGCGACGATCGGCACCGGGCTTTCGCGGCAGATCGTGCGCAGGGCCGCGGTCGAGTCCACGTCGGGCGTCGAGATGCGCACGATATCCGCCCCGGCATCGGCGGCGCGGATCACCTGGTCCAGCGTCGCCTTCACGTCCGAGGTGATAGTGTTGGTCATCGTCTGCACCGAAATCGGCGCATCGCCGCCGACCGGCACGCGGCCCACCATGATCCGGCGGCTTGGCCGGCGCTCGATATTGCGCCAGGGGCGGATCGGGTTGTGGGTCATCGCCTGAAACTCCGGGCTTCGCTGGCCTGGAACATAGTCCCGGGCCGGTGCCGCGGCAACCGGGCTACGGTGCGGCCGAGGCGTCGGCCGTCATCACCGCGGCCAGATCGCCGTCGCTGGTCGGATCGGCCAGCGCGAATTTCTCGGTCAGCGCGTCCGACGACAGGGCGATGTCCTTCACCACCTGCGCGCCCGGCGCGGCGGGACCATAGGCCACGCCGTCGACCACGAAATAGACCGAACCCGAATTGCCGGTGCGGAACACCGCGGCGGTTTCCAAGGCCGGCACGCTGTAGCGCTCACCCGCATCGAGGATTTTCTCGAAGAGGACGGTGCCATCGGCCGAATTGACCCGCACCCAGGACGGGCGCACCGCCAGGATTTCGATCCCGGGCTTCGCATCGGCCACGACCTGCACCTCGGGGCCAAGCGCCTCGGCCACGGCCGCGTCGATCGCATCGCCGGATTCGGTCGCGTCAGCCGCGGGCGTGGTCCGGCCCAGGTCGATCGCGGCGATCGGGCCGTCGCGCGACACCAGCACCGGCACGTCCAGCGCCTGCGGGCGGTAAAGCCGGTCCATCAGGTCGGCCGCATCGCCTGGGCTCGCCTCGGCAACCTCGGTTCCCGCCGCATCCCCGGCCGGCGCCGCGGGCGCCGTCGCCGGCAGCAGCGGGTCGATCTCGGCCACCACGGCCGGCGCCTCGTCCACCGGGGCCAGCTGCACCCTTTGCACCTCGCGCAGGATCGACCAGCCGCCATAGCCGATGGCGCCGATCAGCGCCGCCAGAACCGCCAGCGAGCCCACTGCCCCCGGCTCGATCCGGCTGAGCAGGCTTTCGCCGCGCGGCACGAAGGTGGCGTTCGGATTGGCCAGGGGATCGGCGAATTCGACCCGTGCCCGCGCCTCGCGCATGCGCTGCGGCGCGGCGGCGGCGGCCATGCCATGCGCCACGGTGAAATTCGCCTCGGCGCAGAACCGCTTGAACGCCCAGTCCGGATCCATCCCCAGATAGCGGGCGTAGGACCGGACATAGCCCGCCACGAACCCCGGCGTCTCGAAGGCCGAGACATCGGCGTTCTCGATGGCGGCAATGTAGGTGGCCTTGATCTTCAGCTCGCGCTGCACATCCAGCAGCGACTTGCCCAGCGTCGCCCGCTCACCGCGCATCAGATCGCCCAGCCGCAATTCGAAATCGTCGAAACCCCTGGGCTTCTCCTCTTCCGATGCGTGAGGTTTGGACCTCCAGCCGATCATGCGAACCCTGTCCCCTAGTGCCCGTTTTTGTGGTTGGGCCTTGGCGGCCAGCCTTGCCTCGACTCGCGCGTGGCACGACTCACCGGGCTTGGTATCGCGGCAACGCTAGCACAGGGCAAGTCCCTTTGCACATGCAGGATGGATCAGGCGGAAACCTCGGCGCGATTCAGCGCACAATGTTTCCAAAGCGTGTCCATTGCCCGGACGAGCCGGTCGATCTCGTCGGGGCCGTGAACGGGCGACGGCGTGAACCGCAGCCGTTCCGTCCCGCGCGGAACCGTCGGGAAATTGATCGGCTGGACATAGATTCCGAACTGTTCCAGCAACATGTCGCTGAGCATCTTGCAATGCACCGGATCGCCGACATGCACCGGCACGATATGCGATCCGTGGTCGATGATCGGCATGCCAAGGCCGCGCAGGCGCAGTTTCAGCGCCCTGGCCCGTTCCTGATGCGCCTCGCGCAGCGCCCGCCCGCCCGGCCCTTTCAGGAACCGGATCGACGCCGCCGCCCCCGCCGCGACGACGGGCGGCAGCGAGGTGGTGAAGATGAACCCGGGCGCATAGGACCGGATCGCATCCACCATCTTCGCAGATGCAGCAATATAGCCGCCGAAGACGCCGAAGGCCTTGCCCAGCGTGGCGTTGATGATGTCCACCCGGTGCATCTGGCGGTCACGCTCGGCCACGCCGGCGCCGCGGGGGCCATACATGCCCACGGCATGAACCTCGTCCAGATAGGTCAGCGCGCCGAATTCCTCGGCCAGATCGCAGATTTCGCGGATCGGGCCGAAGTCGCCGTCCATCGAATAGACGGATTCGAAGGCGATCAGCTTCGGCGCCGCCGGATCGTCCGCCGCCAGCAGTTCGCGCAGATGCGCCACATCATTGTGCCGGAAGATGCGCTTCAGGCCCCCGCCGCGCCGCACGCCCTCGATCATGCTGGCGTGGTTCAGCGCGTCGGAATAGATGATCAGGCCGGGAAAGATCGTCCGCAGCGTCGACAGCGTCGCGTCGTTGGCAATGTAGGCGGACGAGAAGACCAGCGCCGCCGCCTTGCCGTGCAGATCGGCGATCTCGGCCTCAAGCCGCTTGTGATAGACCGTGGTGCCCGAGATGTTGCGCGTGCCGCCCGAGCCTGCGCCGGTGGCATCCAGCGCCTCGTGCATCGCGTCAAGGACCACCGGGTTCTGGCCCATGCCCAGATAATCGTTGCCGCACCAGACGGTGATTTCCTTCTCGGTCCCGTCGGGGCGGGTCCAGACGGCATGCGGGAACTGGCCCTTGCGGCGCTCGATGTCGATGAAGGTGCGGTAGCGGCCCTCGGCGTGCAACTGGTCAAGCGCACGGTCAAGCTGGGCAACGTAATCCATCGGTCTTCTCCTGGCGCATTCGCTGGGGCTGACCTAGCCCAATCTCCGGCAGTCGCCCTTGACTTGCGTCAACCCGGCGCCGGAATGAAGGGGGCGAATTGTCGCCCCCCGCGCATATCTTTGCACAAGACACCGCCAGATCAAGGCAGCGGCGCCACCTCAAGCAGCACGACGCAAGGATCGCCCGCCTTGCGCAGCGCCTCGCAGCCGCGAAGCGCCGCCTCGGCCGCCGCCGCGGCATCGGTCAGCCCGGCGATCGCGATGGCCGACGGCACCAGCTGGCCCGCGCGCAGGAATCCCTCGGCCGGCGCCACGGCCATCGCCGCATGGCCCTTGCCCGCATCGGGGACGAAGATCGCCAGCGCGTCGGTGTTGGTCTGCACCACCCTGAGCGTCGCCAGTTCCTCTTCGGTCAGGAACGGGTGAAGATGCAGCGTCACCGAATATCCGCCCAGTTCCTTGGTCTCGACCGGAACCTCCCCTGCCGCCACCGCGCCCGCGGCCAGAACCGCCGCCGCACCTGCCGCTGCACAGATCATCCGCATGGCATTCCCCTTTCACCGCTTGGCCCGCGCCATAGCGCAACCCGCCGCCTCTGGACAGTCCCCCGCCGCCTGCTAGGCTCGGCTCCGCCTGACAGAACGGAGAGTCCCATGTCCCTCGAGGCGGTCCTCGCGCGCATCGACGAAACCCTGCCCCAGTCGCTTGACCGGCTTATGGCGCTTCTGCGCATCCCCTCGATCTCGACCGATCCGGCCTTCGCGCCCGATTGCGCCCGCGCCGCCGGCTGGCTGGTCGACGACCTGCGCACCCTTGGCTTCGAGGCCCGCGCCGCCACCACGCCCGGCCATCCGATGGTCGTCGGCCACGGCGGGACCGGCGGCCGCCATATCCTCTTCTACGGCCATTACGACGTGCAGCCCGTCGATCCGCTGACGCTCTGGCACCGCGATCCCTTCGACCCCGAGGTGCAGGACACGCCGAAGGGCCGGGTGATCCGCGGCCGCGGCGCCTCGGACGACAAGGGCCAGCTGATGACCTTCATCGAGGCCTGCCGCGCCTGGAAACACGTCCACGGCAGCCTGCCCGGCAAGCTGACGATCTTTCTGGAGGGCGAGGAGGAATCGGGTTCCCCCTCGCTCATCCCGTTCCTTGAGGCGAACCGGGCCGAGCTTTCGGCCGACCTGGCGCTGATCTGCGACACCGGGCTTTATGCCGACCGCCAGCCCGCGATCAGCACCCAGCTGCGCGGCCTGGCAAAGACGGAATTCACCGTCCATGCGGCGAACCGCGACCTGCATTCCGGCGCCTTCGGCGGGCTCGCGCGCAATCCGCTGCATGTGATGGCGCAGCTTCTGGCCGATCTGCACGACAGCAGCGGAAGGGTGACGGTGCCGGGCTTCTACGACGACGTGGACGAACTGCCCGACACGCTGCGCAGCCAGTGGCAATCGCTGGCCTTCGACCACGCCGCCTATCTGGGCGATGTGGGCCTTGCCGTCCCGGCCGGGGAACAGGACCGCACGCCGCTTGAAATGCTGTGGTCGCGCCCCACGGCCGAGGTCAACGGCCTCTGGGGTGGCTACAACGGTGCCGGGTTCAAGACGGTTCTGCCGGCCGAGGCGCATGCGAAAGTGTCGTTCCGGCTGGTGTCGCGGCAGGATCCGGCCAAGGTGCTGACCGCCTTCCGCGCCTGGGCCGAGGCGCAGCTGCCGGCCGATTGCCGGATCGAATGGCATGACGGGATCGAAGGCTCGCCCGCCTCGGTCATGTCGATCTCCGACCCGGCCTTCGAGGCGGCGCGCGCCGCCCTGACCGAGGAATGGGGCCAGCCCGCGGTCTTCGTCGGCGAGGGCGGATCGATCCCGATCGCGGGCTATTTCAAGACCGTCCTCGGCATGGATGCGATGCTGATCGGCTTTGCCCGCGACGACGACAACATCCATTCCCCGAACGAGAAATACGACCTCGAATGCTTCCACAAGGGCATCCGCAGCTGGGCCAGGGTGCTGGCACGCATCGCCTGAGGGCGGTGCGCCGGCGCCGGCCGCCGGGGGCGCTTCGCCCCCCGGTCCCCCCGAGGATATTTGCGCCGAGATGAAGGCGGAACCGCAAGGGGACCGCGCAACCCGCTGGAATCGCTTGCGGGCACGCGCATTGCGGCCCGGGACACCAACCGATGCATGGCAGGGAAAATGGCGCGGTTGACGGGGCTCGAACCCGCGACCCCCGGCGTGACAGGCCGGTACTCTAACCGACTGAGCTACAACCGCGCAGGCGCGTCGGGGCGGGAGGATGGCGCGGTTGACGGGGCTCGAACCCGCGACCCCCGGCGTGACAGGCCGGTACTCTAACCGACTGAGCTACAACCGCGCATCCCTCCCGGTCGCCCGGGCGTGGGGGGCTAGATACGCGGGGGCGCCGGGGACGTCAAGCGGGAAAGCCCCCTACTTTTCCGGCGCGGGAATGAACTCGGCATCGTCCCCGGGCGGCAGGCTGAAGCGGCCGTGCTGCCAGTCGCCGGCCCGCCACGCCTCTTTCGCGGCCTCGATCCGGTCGCGCGACGAGGCGACGAAGTTCCACCAGATGAACCGCGGCCCGTCCATCGTCGCCCCGCCCAGAAGCATCAGCCGCGCGCCCTCGGCCCCGGCCTTGACCGACACCCGGTCGCCCGGCCGGAAGACCAGCATCCGCCCGGCCTCGAACACCTGCCCGCCGGCAATCACCGAGCCGGTCAGGACGTAGACGCCCCTATCCTCATGGTCGTCGGGCAAGGGGATGGCCGCGCCGGGCGCAAGGACGGCATCGGCATAGAAAACCTCGGACGGCATTTCCAGCGGCACCCGCTCGCCCCAGGCATGGCCAAGGACGAGGCGCACCTGTTTCCCCTCGCCCTCCAGTTCCGGCAGCGCGGCCTTCTCGACATGGACGAAGGCGGAGGGGTCTTCCTCGCGGTCCTTCGGCACCGCAAGCCAGGTCTGCAGCCCGAACATCGACAGCGGCGCCTTGCGCGCCGCGCCATCCGTCCGTTCCGAATGGGTGATGCCATGGCCCGCCATCATCCAGTTGACCGCCCCCGGCTCGATCCACTGGTCGGTGCCAAGGCTGTCGCGGTGATGCAGGCGGCCGCGCATCAGATAGGTCACGGTCCCGAGCCCGATATGCGGATGCGGGCGCACGTCGATCCCCTCGCCGGTCAGGAACTCGGCCGGGCCCATCTGGTCAAAGAAGATGAAGGGGCCGACCATCTGCCGCTGCGCCGAAGGGAGCGCGCGCCTGACCTCGAACCCGCCCAGATCGCGGGCGCGGGGGATGATCACGGTCTCGATCGAATCGACCTGGTCGCCGATCGGGATCGACGGGTCAAGGATGGGGTTCCAGCTCATCGGGTGCCTCCTGTGCCGTTCAGACAGGAATGTAGCGCGGATCGGCCGCGGTGAAACACCCATGGATGGCGGCCGGCTGTGCGCCGGCGCACGGTCGGGACCGGGTGGCGGCGGCACAGGGCTGGTGGGTGGTGAGGGACTCGAACCCCCGACATTCTCGGTGTAAGCGAGACGCTCTACCAGCTGAGCTAACCACCCGTCCCCCGGCGGGATAGCCCCGGGGCGCCGGCGATGCAAGCGCCGGCCGCGGGCGGCAACCGGGGTGGCCTGCGGGCGGCCTTGCCGAATCGCTGCGGGAAACGCCGGCGGAACCCCGGCCCCGGAATGCGAAACGCCCCGGAATTCCGGGGCGTTACGGGAAGGATGGTGGGCGATAACGGATTTGAACCGCTGACATCTTCGATGTGAACGAAGCGCTCTACCGCTGAGCTAATCGCCCGTGCCGATCCCTCGGTCCGGGGCTTTTAGCTATCCTCGGGCTCGTCCGCAAGGGGCTCTTCCGCCTTGTGCCGGTGCGGGCCGCGCTTCACCTTCAGCGTCAGGTGCGACGCCCCGTCCTTCTCGGCCTTGCGGGTGACGCGGGCGCGGCCGATGCCGGGCAGGTTCAGGTCTTCGCCCCGCGCCAGCGCCTCGCCGATCGCGGCGAGCGTAGCCTCGACCACCTCCTTCACCTCCTTGCGCTTGCCGCCGGTGGCCTCGACCACCCGCGCCACCAGGTCCTTGATCTTCAGCCCGGGCCCCCTGGCCGCGCCGGTTCCGCTTTCCGGCGTGTCCGGCGCCTCGGGTGCGGCGGTCTCGGCGACCGGGGCGCTGTCGGCGGTCGCTGCGGCGGCGGGCTTCTTCCTGGTGGCCATTCCGGGGAACCTTCTTCTGCGGATCACTGGCCGCGACCTTAGCGGGGATCGGCGCGCGCCTCTAGGGAATTGACATATCCCCAGGAAACACGATCCGCGGCTCCGGGCCGGATTGACGCGCCTGCCGACACAATGCACGGTGCCGGCCGAGGCTACAGGATTGCCGTTTTGACCATTGCCGTCCGTGTTCCGGCGGCGCGCTGCGATCAGGTGCCCGTCGCAACACAGTCACTGGAAGGACGACAGATGCGCGCAATCACACTCGCAACCGCAACAGCCATGACGCTTGCCGCCGCCTCGGTGCAGGCCGGCGGCCTGCCCGAAACCGTCATGACGCCCGAGACCGTGGCCGAGGGCGCCAGTTCATCCTCGGCCGGCATCCTTGTGCCGATCCTGCTGGTGGTGATCCTTGCCGCGGCGCTGTCGAACACCGGCGGCGGCGGCGCCGGGGCGCCTGTCATCATCAAGTAGCCGGCAGCCGGCAACGGAACGGGCGCCGGAGCATCCTCCGGCGCCCGTTTCCTTTGGCATAAGCGCCGGTCAGTGCGCGGTCAGCGCCGGCTGGTCCCCGGCGGCCTTGCGCGCCGCCGCGGCGGCCTCTTCGGCGGCCTCGTCCCAGTCCACCGGCTCGGGCTGGCGCACCAGCGCCTGGGCCAGAACCTCGCGCACATGGGTCACCGGGATGATCTTCAGCCCCTGCTTCACGTTGTCGGGAATCTCGGCCAGGTCCTTGGCGTTCTCCTCGGGGATGAAGACCGTGGTGATCCCGCCCCGAAGTGCGGCCAGAAGCTTTTCCTTCAGCCCGCCGATCGCCATGGCGTTGCCGCGCAGGGAAACCTCGCCGGTCATGGCGATGTCCTTCCTGACCGGGATGCCCGTCAGGACCGACACGATCGCCGTCACCATGGCCAGACCCGCCGAAGGCCCGTCCTTCGGCGTCGCCCCGTCCGGCACGTGGACGTGGATGTCCATCGTCTCGAACTTCGGCGGCTTGACGCCCAAGAGCGGCGACACCGACCGCACGTAGGACGACGCGGCCTCGATCGATTCCTTCATCACCTCGCCCAGTTTCCCGGTGGTCTTCATCCGGCCCTTGCCGGGCAGCTTCAGCGCCTCGATATGCAGAAGATCGCCGCCGACGCTGGTCCAGGCAAGGCCCGTCACCACGCCGACCTGATCCTCCTTCTCGGCCAGGCCATAGCGGAAGCGCTGGACGCCCAGGTAGGATTCGGCCTTCTCGGGCGTCACGTCAACCTTCTTCAGCGTGCCCTTCAGGATTTCGGTCACGGCCTTGCGGGCCAGCTTGGCGATCTCGCGTTCAAGGTTCCGCACCCCCGCCTCGCGCGTGTAGTAGCGGATGACGTGGTTCAGCGCCCCGTCCTCGACCTTGAACTCGCCCTTCTTCAGGCCGTTCGCCTTGATCTGCTTGGGCAGCAGATGCTGCTTGGCGATCTCGCGCTTCTCGTCCTCGGTATAGCCGGCAAGGGGGATGATCTCCATCCGGTCAAGGAGCGGGCCGGGCATGTTGTAGCTGTTGGCCGTGGTGATGAACATCACGTTCGACAGGTCGTATTCCACCTCGAGATAGTGGTCCGAGAAGGTGTTGTTCTGTTCGGGGTCCAGCACCTCAAGCAGCGCCGCCGCGGGATCGCCGCGGAAGTCCTGCCCCATCTTGTCGATCTCATCCAGCAGGATCAGCGGGTTCGTCGTCTTGGCCTTCTTCAGGGACTGGATGATCTTGCCGGGCATGGAGCCGATATAGGTCCGCCGGTGGCCGCGGATTTCGCTTTCGTCACGCACGCCGCCCAGCGAGATGCGGATGAATTCGCGCCCCGTCGCCCGCGCGACCGACCGGCCGAGCGAGGTCTTACCCACGCCGGGCGGGCCGACGAGGCAGAGGATCGGCCCCTTCAGCTTGGTCGAGCGCGCCTGCACGGCCAGGTATTCGACGATCCGCTCCTTGACCTTTTCCAGCCCGTAGTGATCGGCGTCCAGCACCTTCTGCGCCGCCACCAGGTCCTTCTTGGTGCGGCTCTTCACGCCCCAGGGCACGCCCAGCAGCCAGTCGAGGTAGTTGCGGACCACCGTCGCCTCGGCCGACATCGGCGACATCGAGCGCAGCTTCTTGACCTCGGCCTCGGCCTTCTCGCGCGCCTCCTTGGACAGCGCGGTCCGGGCGATCCGGGCCTCAAGCTCGGCAATCTCGTTCTGGCCGTCCTCGCCGTCGCCCAGTTCCTTCTGGATGGCCTTCATCTGCTCATTCAGGTAGTATTCGCGCTGGGTCTTCTCCATCTGCGACTTGACGCGGGTCTTGATCTTCTTCTCGACCTGCAGGACCGAAAGCTCGCCCTGCATCTGGCCATAGACCTTCTCAAGCCGCTCGGCCACGATCAGGGTTTCCAGAAGCTCCTGCTTCTGGGCCACGTCCACGCCCAGATGGCCGGCCACCAGATCGGCCAGCCGCGCCGGTTCGCGCGTCTCGCTGACGGCCGACATCGCCTCTTCGGGGATGTTCTTCTTGATCTTGGCGTAACGCTCGAACTCTTCGCCCACGGCGCGCACCAGCGCCTCGACGCTGGCCGGGTCGCCCGTGGTTTCGTCCAGACGCTCGGCCTCGGCCTCGAAGAAGGCCGGGTTCTCGATGAAGCCGGTGATCTTCACCCGCGCCTTGCCCTCGACCAGCACCTTCACCGTGCCGTCGGGCAGTTTCAAGAGTTGCAGCACATTCGCCAGGACGCCGACACGGTAGATACCGTCGGCATCCGGGTCGTCCACCGTGGGGTCGATCTGGCTGGACAGAAGGATCTGCTTGTCGTCCGCCATCACCTCTTCCAGCGCCCGGACCGATTTCTCGCGCCCCACGAACAGCGGCACGATCATGTGCGGGAACACCACGATGTCGCGCAGCGGCAGCACCGGGTAGCTGGAGGAAAGGGACTCGCTCATATGGGCATCCTTTCTTGCGGCAGACCGGCAGGGCCCCGACCATCGGCAACCCGGCCATCTCCGCGATCAGAGTCGTTAACTTGTGCACCCCGGCGGGGCGTTTCAAGCATCGTGCTGGCCCGGCAATGTGAACCTTGCGCCGGGCGCCTGCAAGGGCGGAATGGCCGGCGGCCGGCGACAGGCCGCAATGCCCCGGATAGCGGCCGACTGGCCATGATTTGTGACCGAAGCTGCCGCAATCCCTCCGCAGTCGTCGGCAAGACTGCGCCCTGACCCGGAGGCGGCAGATGTCGGCAAGCGTCCATCCCTATCTTCTTCGCACCCGCGCCCAGGGTCCGCGCGCCATCCGCGTGGCCCTCATGGCCTTCCTCTCCGGCCTGCTGCTTTACCTTGACCGGCCGGGGCTTGTGGGGCCACTGCCGGTGCCGCTTTTCACCGCGCTGCTTTATGCCGGGCTGGTCGCACCCGCCGCCGTGCTGACGGCGGTGCTGCTGCCGGGCCTTGCCGCGCTGACCGACGCGGTGCAGGTATCGCGCCTGGGGTTCGCCGCGGCGGTGGCGGCCTTCCCCGCCTGGCTGCGGCCGCTGGCCGACCAGCCGGTCCTCAGCGCCAGCATCGTGGTGCTGGGCGGCAGCGCGCTGCTCTGGCTCTGGCGCCGGAGGGGCGGCCTGCGGGGCGGCGGGCTTCCGGCCTGATGCCGCGGCCCCCGGGGCGGATCAACGCGGTTCGATGTCGCCTTGCGCCCGCGCCGCGTGGAAATCCGCGACGAAACCGGCCAGCCGTCCTGCGGCAATCGCGTCGCGCAGGCCCTGCATCAGCTGCTGGTAGTAATGCAGGTTGTGCCAGGTCAGCAGCATCGACGCGATGATCTCGCCCGCGCGATAGACATGGTGCAGATAGGCGCGGGAATAGCTGCGGCAGGCCGGGCAGGTGCAATGTTCGTCCAGCGGCCGCGGATCGTCCTGATGGCGGGCGTTCTTGATGTTCACCTGGCCCCGCGGCGTCCAGGCCTGCCCGGTGCGCCCGGACCGCGACGGCAACACGCAATCCATCATGTCGATGCCGCGTTCCACGGCGCCGACGATGTCGTCGGGCTTGCCGACGCCCATAAGGTAGCGCGGCCGGTCCTCGGGCAGAAGGCCGGGCGCGTAGTCGAGGACGCCGAACATCGCCGCCTGCCCCTCGCCCACCGCCAGCCCGCCCACCGCATAGCCGTCAAAGCCGATCGCCGTCAGCGCGGCGGCCGATTCCTCGCGCAACTCGCGGGTGACGCCGCCCTGCATGATGCCGAAGAGCGCATGCCCCGGCCGGTCGCCGAAGGCATCGCGCGACCGCGCCGCCCACCGCATCGACAGCCGCATCGCCCGGGCGACCTCGTCCTCGGTCGCCGGCAGCGCCGGGCATTCGTCGAAGCACATCACGATGTCGGACCCCAGCAGCCGCTGGATTTCCATGCTGCGTTCGGGCGACAGCATGTGCTTCGAGCCGTCGATATGGCTGGAAAAGACCACGCCCTCTTCGGTCAGCTTGCGCAGGGGCCCAAGGCTCATCACCTGGAACCCGCCCGAATCCGTCAGGATCGGCCTTTCCCAGTTCATGAAGCGGTGAAGCCCGCCCAGCCGCGCCACCCGTTCCGCCCCCGGCCGCAGCATCAGATGGTAGGTATTCCCCAGAAGGATGTCGGCCCCGGTCGCCGCCACGCTTTCGGGCAGCATCGCCTTCACCGTCGCGGCCGTCCCCACCGGCATGAAGGCCGGCGTCCTGATCGGCCCGCGCGGCGTGGTGATGACACCCGTCCGCGCCATGCCGTCCGTTGCCTCAAGGCTGAAGCCGAACCCCGCCGCCATTGCCGTCTCCTGTCGAAAGCGGCGCGTTGATGCGCGAAAAGCCGGTCCTTGCCAAGGCCCCGCCGTCCCGCGGGCGCCGGCGCGCTTTTTCGCATCCGCAGCAACGGCGGGGCTTGACCGGATGTAAAAACCGTGTACATGCGTGAATGAACGTTCATTCCCGCGCGACAGATATGCATTTCCCGCTCGCCCAGACCCCCCAGCCCGCCGACCGCGGTGTCGAGATCCTCGACCTGATCCGCGACGCCTTTGCCACCAAGGGCTTCGACGGCGCGTCGATGCAGGACCTCGCCCGCGCCGCCGGGATGAGCGTCGGCAACTTCTACCGCTACTTCCCGTCGAAGGCCGCCATCGTCGAGGCGCTGGTCGGCCATGACATGGCCGAGATCGAGCGCAAGTTTACCGACCTGCGCACGGCGGGCGACCTGATGGCGGCGATCCGCGCCAAGATCGCCGAACAGGTGCGCGAATCCTGCCTGCACGACGGCCGCCTCTGGGCCGAGATCAACGCCGCCGCCGGCCGCAAGCCCGAGATCGCGCAGATCTGCGGCGGCATGGAAGAACTGGTGACCCGCAACCTGCTGGCCGTCTTCGCCCGCCTGGCCGGCATCTCGCCCGAGGCCAGCCACCAGCGTTTCGGCGCCCATGCCCGTTTCATCATCCTGATGGTCAAGACCGCCGCCACCCGCGCCCAGACCGGCCCCGACCCCGATCTCGAGGCGCTGATCCTGCGCAGCATCGACAACATCCTTGCCGACATCACCCCGGCCGCCGCCGAGAAGAGCTGATCCATGCCCAAGTTCCTGATCCTTTCGACCGTCGCCGCGCTGGCCCTCGCGCTTCTTCCCGCAGCCGCCCGGGCCGAGGCTGCGGCCGCCCCGGGCGAGACCTCTGAAACCGCGGCGCCCGCCCCGCCGGCGATCACCGTCTCGACGGTCGCGCCCCGCGCCATGACCGAACGGATCATCGCCACCGGCTTCGTCACCCCGGCCGAAGAGGTGCGGGTGCAGCCGCTGATCGAGGGCCAGCCGATCGAATCGCTGCTGGCCGAGGTTGGCGACATGGTCGAGGCCGGTCAGGTGCTGGCGGTGCTCTCGAAGACCACGCTTGAACTGCAGCGCGCGCAGTCGCTGGCCTCGCTCGCCGCGGCGAAGGCGACCGTCGCCCAGGCCGAGGCGCAGCTTCTGGAGGCCGAATCCTCGGCGGCCGAGGCCGAGCGCGTCGCCGAACGCACGCGCAAGCTGCGCGACCAGGGCGCTGCGTCGCCGGCCGCCTCCGATACCGCCAACGCCAACGCCGTCGCCGCGACCGCGGGCGTCAGCGTCGCGCGCCAGTCGCTTGAAGCCGCCCGCGCCCAGCTGACCCTGATCGAGGCGCAGCTGGCGAATGTCGAACTGCAGCTGACCCGGACCGAGGTGAAGGCCCCCTATGCCGGCCGCGTCACCGCGCGCAACGCCACCATCGGCGCCATCGCCACCGCCGCCAGCGACCCGATGTTCGTGCTGGAAAAGGACGGCGCGCTGGAACTCTGGGCCGATCTGTCCGAAGCCGCGGTGCTGCGCGTCACCGCCGGCCAGAAGGTCAGCCTGCGCGGCGTCGGCTTCGACGCGCCGCTGCAGGGCACCGTGCGCCTGGTGGAACCCGTCATCGACAGCGCCACCCGGCTTGGGCGCGCGCGCATCGGCATGGATGCCTCGGCCCAGTTGCGCGCCGGCATGTTCATGGAGGCCGAGATCGTCCTTGCCGAACGCGAAACCCTTGCCATCCCCGTCACCGCGGTCAGCGGCGAGGCGGGCGCGCAGGCCGTGCTGCGCGTCATCGACGGCGTGGTCGAACTGGTGCCGGTGACCGTCGGCATCCGCGAAGGCGGCTGGGTCGAGATCGCCTCGGGCCTGACCGCGGGGGATACGGTCGTGACCAAGGCCGGGTCGTTCGTGCGCCCGGGCAACCGGATCACGCCGGTTCCCGCCACCGTCACCAACTAGGAACCGGCCATGAACTTTTCCGCCTGGGCCATCCGCAACCCCGTCGCGCCGCTTCTGGCCTTCGTCCTGCTGCTGCTGGTCGGCTGGCAGTCGTTCAACACCCTGCCGATCACCCGCTTCCCGAACATCGACGTGCCGCTCGTCTCGGTCACCGTGGTGCAGTCCGGCGCCGGGCCGAAAGAGCTTGAGACCCAGATCACCAAGGACGTCGAGGATGCTGTCGCCGCCATCGCGGGGGTGAAGAACGTCACCTCGACGGTGAACGACAACGTCTCGACCACGGTGGTGGAATTCCGCATGGAGGTTTCCACCGAACAGGCGGTGCAGGACACCAAGGACGCCATCGACCGCATCGTCGGCGACCTTCCGGCCGAGGCGGAGACGCCGATCGTCGCCAAGATCGACGTCGAGGGCCAGGCGATCCAGACCTTCGCCATCAGCGCGCCCGGCATGACGCTGGAAGAACTGTCGTGGTTCGTCGACGACACGCTGACCCGCGCCCTGCAAGGGCGGCCGGGCATCGGCCGGGTCGACCGCTACGGCGGCGTGGACCGCGAAATCCTGATCGAGCTTGATCCGGCGCGCCTTGGCAGCTTCGGCATCACGGCCGCCGCCGTCAGCCAGCAGCTTGCGCTGACCAATGCCGATGTCGGTTCCGGCACCGCCCGGCTGGGCGACGGCGAACAGTCGATCCGCACGCTGGGCAACCAGGGCACGGTCGAATCCCTCGCCAGCACGACCATCGCCCTGCCCTCGGGCCGGCATGTCCGGCTGGCCGAACTGGGCACGATCACCGACAGCTATGCCGAACCCGCCAGCTTCGGCCGGCTGGACGGCGAACCCGTCGTGCTGATGGCGGTCTACCGCTCGAAGGGCGCGTCCGAGGTTTCGGCCGCGGCCACCGCGGAAGAGGCGCTTGCCACCGTCCGCGCCGCCCACCCCGAGATCGACATCCGCCTTCTGGACGATCAGGTCTACTATACCCACGGCAACTACGAGGCGGCGCTGCACACGCTGATCGAGGGCTCGCTTCTGGCGATCCTCGTCGTCCTCGCCTTCCTCAGGAACTGGCGCGCCACCGTCATCGCCGCGGTCGCCCTTCCGCTTTCGGCCATCCCCACCTTCTGGGTGATGGACATGATCGGCTTCTCGCTGAACCTGGTCTCGTTCCTTGCGCTGACGCTGGCCACCGGCATCCTGGTGGACGACGCGATCGTGGAAATCGAGAACATCGCGCGGCATATCAAGATGGGCAAGACGCCCTACCGCGCCGCGATCGAGGCCGCCGACGAGATCGGCCTTGCCGTGATCGCCACCACCTCGACCATCATCGCGGTCTTCGTGCCGGTCAGCTTCATGCCCGGCATCCCGGGGCAGTATTTCCGGCAGTTCGGCCTGACGGTCGCCGTCGCCGTCTTCTTCTCGCTGCTGGTCGCCCGGCTGCTGACGCCGATGATGGCCGCCTATTTCATGCGCGAGAAGGATGCCCATGACGAAAGCCACCGCGACGGCCCGTTCATGCGCGGCTATCTCTGGCTGGTGCGGCACACGACCGCCGTGCCGCGGCTCTTCGGCAGCCGCTTCCGCTTCCCTGCCTATTACCTGACGCTGGCCGTCGCCGTGGTCGTGGTGATGTTCTCGGTCGCGATGATGATGCGCATTCCGGGCAACCTCTTCCCCGCCGACGACGAAAGCCGCATCGCCATTTCCGTCCAGCTGCCACCCGGCGCGACGCTTGAGGAAACCGACCGCAAGGCCGAGGAGATGCGCCTTGCCATCGCCGACATCCCGGGGATCGAGCATGTCCTCGTCACCGGCGGCACCTCGCCCCTGGGCGACCGCGAACTGCGCCGCGCCAGCCTGACGGTGCTCTTGGAACGGCGCGACGTGTCGCTGGAGCGCAAGCTGCTGGATATCCTCGCCGCGACGCCCGTCCTGGGCGGGATGTTCGAAATCCCGGCCTCGGACCGCCGCACCAAGCCGCAGGAAGTGATCGAGGTCGAGATTTTCGCCCGCCTCGCCGCCGTGCCCGATGTCCGCGCCTACAAGCTGGGCGGCCCGGGCGCGGGCGGGCGGCCCTTCGCCTATGACATCCTGTCGCCCGATCCCGAAGACCTGGCGCAGGCGGCGGGCCTGATCGAGGCGGCGATGTTCGGCTCGCCCTTCGTCGCCAATGCTTTCGCCGAAGGGAACATGCCGCGGCCCGAACTGCAGGTGATCCCCCGCCTGGACGAGGCGGCGCGGCTGGGCGTCACCACCCAGGCCATCGCCGCGACGATCCGCGTCGCCACCATCGGCGACCTTGACGCCGCCCTGGCCAAGCTGACCATCGACGACCGGCTGATCCCGGTGCGCGTCCGCCTGTCCGATGCCTCGCGGCAGGATCTGGCCCGGCTTGATGCGCTGAAGGTGCCCACGGCCAGTGGCGGAACGGTGCCGCTTTCCGCCGTGGCCGATGTGGTCATGGCCGACGGTGCCGCGCAGATCAAGCGGCTGAACCGGCAGCGCGTGGCGACCTTCGGCGGCGACCTGCCGCCCGGCGTCGCGCTGGACAGCGCCGCCGCCGAATTCCAGGCCATCGTCTTCGGCGATGCCGCCCGCGGGATCGACCCGCTGCCGCTGCCCGCCTCGGTCACCGTGCGCCCCTCGGGCGATGCCGAAATCCAGGCGGAACTGAACACCAGCTTCGTCAACGCCATGATCATGGGCCTCTTGCTGGTGCTGGCGGTGCTGATCCTGCTCTTCCGCTCGGTCATCCAGCCCTTCACCATCCTCTTCTCGCTGCCCCTTGCCATCGGCGGCGTCGCGGTCGGGCTGATCGTCACCCAGAACCCGGTGTCGATGCCGGTGATGATCGGGCTCCTGATGCTGATGGGGATCGTCACCAAGAACGCCATCCTGCTGATCGACTTCGCCATCGAGATGCGGGCACGCGGCATGAACCGCATCGCCGCCGTGGTCGAGGCCGGGCACAAGCGCGCCCGCCCCATCGTGATGACCTCGATCGCCATGTCGGCGGGGATGCTGCCCTCGGCCCTGGGCGTCGGCGAAGGCGGCACCTTCCGCGCGCCGATGGCGATTGCCGTGATCGGCGGCATCATCGTCTCGACCGTGCTGAGCCTGGTGGTGGTGCCGGCCTTCTACCTGATCATGGACGATATCTCGCGCATCCTTGCCTGGATGTTCGGCCGGTTCGTCGGCCGCAAGGATGCCGATGACGAAGACCCGGGCCTGGCCGAAGTGGCCGCCCGCGTCCGCAAGGGGGATGAGCGGACGGCGCTTCTGAACGCGCGGATCACCTCGCTGGAAGACCGTCTCGGCCGGCCGTCGCTGCACGTCGCCGAATAGCGCCCGTAGGGTGCGTGCTTGCACGCACCCCGCCTACCCCCCGGGCCAGAGCCGCGCCGCCACATCGGCCGGATAGCGGCCCAGCCGCACGTCCTCGGCCACCTGCGCCGGGTCACGCGCGCCCGCCGGCCCGTAGCCGCCGCCGCCCGGCGTCCTGACCCGCACCCTGTCGCCGGCCCGCATCACGATGTCCTGCGCCTTCGACAGGTGTTCGGGCACCACCACCCCGTCGGGGCGGATCACTTCGACCCGGTTCACCGCCCCGTCGCCGCCGCCCAGCACCCCCTGCGGCCCGAACCGGCCGTGGTCCATGACGAAAGAGGCCCGCGCCTCGCCGCGCAGCAGCTCGATCTCGTAGTCAAGGCCGAAACCGCCGCGAAACCGCCCCGCCCCGCCCGAGCCTTCGTGAAGCGCGTAGCGGCGGTAGAGGACGGGGTATTTCTGCTCCATGATCTCGACCGGCGGCGCCTTGGAAATGCCGATGGTCGAACAACCGTTGGAAATCCCGTCGCCCCCGGCGAAGCCGCCATAGCCGCCGCCGGAAATCTGGTACATGACATAACCCGCCCCGGTTTCGGGATCGGTGCCGCCCAGCCCGAAATTGCCGCTGGTCCCGGCGGGCGCCGCCGTCACCCTGTCGGGCACCGCCTGCACCAGTGCGGCAAAGACCGCCTCGGCGATCCGCTGGCTGACCTCGGCTGCGCAGCCCGAGACCGGGCGGGGGTAATGCGCATCAAGGAACGTGCCCTCGATCCCCGTCACCTGAAGCGGCTCGAAGGCCCCCGCGCTGATCGGCACATCCGGGAAGACATGCCTGACGGCCAGATAGACCGAGGACAGCGTGGTCGCCCGGACCGAATTCATCGGCCCGGCGCAGGGCGCGCTGGACCCGGTGAAATCGAAGACCAGCCCGTCCCCCGCCCGCGTCATCGTCAGCGCGATGGTCAGGGGTTCGTTCACCACCCCGTCGGAATCGACATAGGCCCGCGCGGCGTAGCTGCCCTCGGGCACCAGCGCCACCATCGCCCGCATCTGCCGCGCCGCCAGGTCGCGCATCCGCGCCACCGCCTCGGTCACCGTGGCGTCGCCGTAGCGGTCCATCAGCGCCGACAGCCTCTCGGCCCCCACCATCAGCGCGCTCGCCTGCGCCTTGACGTCGCCGATCCGCTGGTCGCTGACGCGGATGTTGGAACAGATGATCGCCCAGATTTCCGCATCCAGCACGCCCTTCTTGAAGAGCTTCACCGGCGGCAGGCGCAGCCCCTCCTGCTCGGCACTGATCGCCGATGCCGAAAACCCGCCCGGCACCATGCCCCCGGTATCCGGCCAGTGCCCGGTGTTCGACAGCCAGCACCAGATGCGCCCCTCGCGCCAGACCGGCCTGGCGAAGCGCACATCCATCAGATGCGTGCCGCCCAGATAGGGGTCGTTGACGATGTAGATGTCGCCCGGTTCCGGCGCGGCGGTCAGCCCGTCGCGGATGCGGGCGATCAGCGTCCGGGTGGAAAACTGCATCACGCCGACAAAGACCGGAAGGCCCTTCGACCCCTGGGCGATCAGGCTGCCATCCTCGGCCGAATAGATGCCGTCCGAGCGGTCGTCGGCCTCGGCGATCACCGGCGAGAAGGCGGCGCGGGAAAAGGTCAGGTCCATCTCGTCGCAGACCTGCTGCAACCCCGCCTGGATCACCGCCAGCGTGACCGGGTCGATCATTGGCCCACCTCCACGATCAGGTTGCCGTCACTGTCGGAAGTGACGGAACAATCCGGTTCCACCACCAGCGTCGTGTCCATCTGTTCAACGATCAGCGGCCCTTCCAGCCGCAGGTCCAGCGGCAGGTGGTCGCGCCAGTAGACCGGCACGTCGCGCCAGCCGCCGAACCAGACGCGGCGGACCTCCTTGGCTTCGGCCGCCGCCCGCCGCCCCGCCGGGTCGATCAGCCGCGACAGGTCGATCTCGGCCCGCCGCCCGGTCACGCTGACGTTCAGGTTCATCAGCCCGGCGCGGATTTCCGGCAGGTCCACCCGGAACCGCGCGTGATAGGCGGCCTCGAACCGCGCCTGCAGATCGGCCCGCGACGGCGCCGGACCGGCGAGCGGCACCCGCAACAGATGTGTCTGGCCGACGAACTGCATGTCGGCGGAAAACTCGGCCCGGACCTCGCCCACCTCGATCCTTTCGGCCGCGATCAGCCGCCGTCCCTCGGCCTCAAGCGCCGAGAGGATCGCATGAACCTCGTCCATCTCCAGCGCATCGACCGGCCGGTTCAGCGTGCGGACGAAATCGTGCCGCAGGTCGGCCACCACGCAGCCAAGCGCATTGGTGATGCCCGGCCGCGCCGGGACCAGCACCTTCGGCACCGCCAGTTCCCGCGCCAGCGCCACGGCGTGCAGGGGCCCCGCGCCGCCAAAGGCGAAAAGCGCGAAATCGCGCGGATCGGCGCCAAGGCTGATCGACACCATCCGCACCGCACCTGCCATATGGGTATTGGCGATCCTGACCACCGCCTCGGCCGCCGCTTCGACGCCCAGGCCCAGCGGCCGGGCGATCTGTTCCGTTATCGCCGCCCGCGCCGCATCGGCCGCCTGGCCGAACCGCGCCGCCGGCAGCCGGCCAAGGATCAGGTTCGCGTCGGAAATCGTCACCCTTTCGCCGCCCCGGCCATAGCAGACCGGGCCGGGATAGGACCCCGCGCTTTCCGGCCCGACGCGCAGCATGCCGCCTTCGTCCACCCGGGCGATCGACCCGCCGCCCGCGCCCACCGTCCGCACATCGACCATCGGCACATGGATCGGCATGGCATATTCGACCTCGATCTCGTTCGAGACCGGCGCCACGCCGCCGCGGATCATCGCGACATCGGTCGATGTGCCCCCCATGTCATAGGTCAGCAGGTTCGGATGGCCGGCGCGCCGGCCGGTGGCGACCGCCGCCATCACCCCCGAGGCCGGCCCCGACATCACCGTCTTCACCGCCTCCTGCGCCACATGCTGCGCAGCGACCATGCCGCCGTTGCCGTTCATCACCAGAAGGTCGCGCGCATAGCCCCGCGCCGCCAGTTCCCCGGCCAGGCGCGAGACATAGCGTTCCAGCACCGGCTGCACGCTGGCGTTCACCGCCGCCGTCACCCCGCGTTCATACTCGCGCGCCTCGGACAGAAGCGCATGGCCCAGCGTGACATAGCCGTTCGGCCATATCTCGCGCGCGATCTCGCCCGCCCGCAGTTCGTGCGCCGGATTGGCATAGGCGTGCAGGAAATGGATCACCAGCGCCTCGCATCCCGCATGCTGCAGTGCAGCAACGCAATCGCGAAAAGCGTTTTCATCAAGCGGCGTCACCACCCTGCCCCGGGCATCCATCCGCTCGGGCACTTCCAGCCGCAGGTCGCGCGGGATGATCGGCACGAAGCGGCCCTTCATCCCATAGGCCTGCGGCCGGGTGCGGCGGCCCAGTTCCAGCACGTCGCGGAAGCCTGCCGTGGTGATCAGGCCCGTCCGGGCAAGGTTGCGTTCAAGGACGGCGTTGGTCGTGGTCGTGGTGCCGTGGACGATCAGGTCCATCCCGGAAAGCGCCGCCCCCGCCGCCTCGAACGCGGCAAGGACGCCGCCCGACTGGTTCGGCAGCGTCGTCGGCACCTTGGCCAGCCTGACAGCACCGGTGGCCGGATCGAAAACCACCAGATCGGTGAAGGTCCCGCCCACATCGACGCCCGCGACCAGACCGCCCATTCACACCCCCACATGTTCCGCGAATTGCCGGGCGCCGGGCTGCAGCGCCGCGGCATCCGCCACCTCGGCCACCCGGCCATGCGCCATGAAGGCCACCCGGTCGGCCATGCGCAGCACCGCATCCACCCGCTGTTCCACCAGCACCACCGCCACGCCCTCGGCCCGCAGGCGCAGCACGGCATCGCGGATCAGCGCGATCATGCTGGGCTGCAACCCCTCGGTCGGCTCGTCCAGCAGCAGCACCTTCGGTTCCAGGCACAGCGCCCGGGCGATGGCCAGCATCTGCTGCTCGCCCCCCGACAGCGTCGCCGCCACCTGGTCCAGCCGTTCGCCAAGACGCGGGAAAAGGCCCAGCACATGCGCCCGCACCTCGGGCCGGTTGCCGCCCAGAAGGCCGCCGACATCAAGGTTCTCGGCCACCGTCAGCGGGCCGAACAGCCGCCGCCCCTGCGGCACCCAGGCCAGCCCGTGGCGCGGCACGCGATGGGCGGGCAGGCCCGCGACCTCCACCCCCGCCACGCGCACGCTGCCCGTCGCCGGCAGAAGACCCATGACCGCCTTCATCAGCGTGGTCTTGCCCGCGCCGTTGCGCCCCATCACGCAGGTCACTTCGCCCGCGCGCGCCGCGAAATCCACGTCGCGCAGTACGGTGACGGGCCCGTAGCCCGCGCTCAGCCCGGTGACCTCAAGCCCCAAGATAGGCCTCCTGCACCGCAGGATCGGCGCGCACGGCGGCGGGCGTGCCACGCGCCAGCACCCGGCCGAAGTTCAGGACGGTGATCCGGTCGGCGACCCCCATCACAACATCCATGTTGTGTTCGATCAGCAGGACGGCGACCGCGGGCACCAGCCGGCGCACCAGCGCCATGAACCCCGCGATCTCGCCCGCCGCCAGGCCTTGCGTCGGTTCGTCAAGGATCAGGACGCGCGGCTTCAGCGCCAGACCCATCGCCACTTCCAGCAGCCGCTGATGGCCGTAGCTGAGCGTGCCGGCCGTCGCGTCCTCCTGCCCCTCAAGGCCCACGGACGCCAGCGCCGCCGCCACCTCGCGCCCCAGCGCCACCTTGCCGCCCCTGACCGAACCCACCTCGGCCCGGCCGCCCTGCACCGCCAGCGCGACGTTGTCGAAGACCGAAAGCCCCGGAAAGACCGAAGTGATCTGGAACGTATAGGCCAGCCCCCGCCGCACCCGCGCCTGCGGCGGCAGGCGGGTGATGTCCTCACCTGCCAGCGTGACCGTCCCCGCCTGCACCGGAATCCGGCCGGAGAGAAGCGAGACAAGCGTCGTCTTCCCCGCCCCGTTCGGCCCGATCAGCGCCTGCACCTCGCCCGCCGCCAGGTCGAAATCCACCCCGTCGACGGCGCGAAGGCCGCCGAAATGCCGTGTCAGCCCGCGCGCTTGCAGCAGGGTCATGGCAGCGCCCGCCAGACCCGGGCGCGCAGCCAGCCCATCAGCCCACGCGGCGCGAAAAGGACCAGCACCACCAGCGCCGCGCCGACGACGAAGAGCCAGGCCGATGTCACCCGGTTCGCCACCTCGATCAGCCAGAACATCAGCCCGGCGCCCAGCAGCGGACCCAGGACGGTGCCCGCCCCGCCCAGCAGCACGTAAAGCATCGGCAGGATCGAATACTGGATGGTGGCAAAGGTTGCGCCGGCATAGCCGAAAAGCACCGCATAGCCGGCACCCGCCAGCCCGGCGTAGCCGCCCGAGATCATCAGCACCACCAGCTTCACGGTGAAGGGGTTGTAGCCCAGCATCCGGCTCCGCTCCTCGTTCTCGCGCATCGCCACCATGACGCGCCCGAACCGCGACCGGACCAGCGCCAGCGCGACGACCAGCCCCAGCGCACACAGCGCCCAGGCCACCAGATAGCGCGGCCCGTCCTGCGACAGGTCGGCCCCCAGCAGCGTCCTTCCGGCGGCGGGCAGGGTGAAGCCCTCGTCGCCATGGGTCCAGTCGTTGAAGTAGAGAAGCGTCAGGTATCCCGCCTGCGCGAACATCAGCGTCACGATCATGAAGCTGACGCCCGCCGTCCGCAGCGCCAGAAGGCCCGCCAGCCCCGCCATGGCGCCGCCGCCCAGAAGGCCCAAGAGCAGCGCCGCCCCGCCCGAGGCGCCGAATTGCCAGGCGGGCAGCCCGCCCGCATACATGCCGGCGGCGAAGAACAGCGCATGGCCCAGGCTCAGAAGCCCGGTATAGCCGAAGGCCAGGTTGTAGCCCATGGCAAAGACCGCCAGCACCATGATCCGCGCCAGATTGGTGGCGTGATAGGGCGGCAGCACCCATTGCGCCGCGAACAGGGCCGCCAGCAGCGCCAGATGCACCGCCCAGATGCGCCCGCCCGTCATCGCTCGCGCCCCCCGAACAGGCCCTGCGGCCGGAAGACCAGAACCAGCGCCACGGCGAGCGTCGCCAGAATCTTCGCCAGCGTGGGCGAGAAGAACATGCTGATCACCCCGTCCGACAGGCCGATCACCAGCGCCGCCGCCAGCGTGCCGCGCAGCGAACCCAGGCCGCCGATGATGACGACGATGAACGACAGCAGCAGCGGATCGTGCCCCATCAGGTAATGCGCCTGGCTGATCGGCACCACCAGCACCGCCGCCACCGCCGCCAGCGCCGCGCCAAGGGCGAAGACCCCCATGTAGACCCGGTCGACGTCGATCCCGAAGGCGCGGGCGACGTCGCGGTCGACCTGCGTCGCCCGCATCACCAGCCCCGCCCTGGTGCGCGTCATCATCAGCCACAGGCCCAGCAGCACCGCGCCGGCGGCGGCGACGACGAACAGCTTGTAGCCGGAATAGCCGAACCACGGCAGCTGCAGCCGCAGGGTGAAGGGTGCGGCCACCGGCCTTGCGTCCGGCCCGTAGATGGTCAGCGCCGCCTGCTGGATCATGTAGAGAAGCCCGATCGTCGCGACGATCGTCGCCTCGGGGTCATAGTTCAGCCGCTTCAAGACCAGCTGGTCGGCCAGCGCCGCCAGTGCCGCCACCAGCGCCGGCGCGATGACCAGCGCCGCCACGAAGGCCAGCCACGCCGGCCCCGGCACCGTCGCCGCCACGAACCAGGCGATGACGGCGCCCAGCATGTAGAATTCGCCATGCGCCACGTTCACCACGCGCATCACGCCGAAGACAAGCGACAGGCCGCTTGCCGCCAGCGCCAGCACCGCCGCGGTCACCATGCCCTCCATCAGGGCGAGAAGCAGGAAGGGTCCGAAGGCCATGGCAATGCCGGGCGCGGGCGGTGACCCGCGCCCGAAGGCTCAGAACGACATCGTGGTATAGTCCACCGCGTCCTCGTAAAGCCCGTCCTCGATCGTGGTGGCATGGACCTTCACCAGCCTGCCCGACTGGATCTGGCTGATGTACTGCACCCCGAAGACTTGGTGTGTCTTGCCGTTGAAGACCTTGGCCCCCTGCGGCCGCTCGATCCCGTAGGGAAGGTCGGTCACCGCCTCCATGGCCTCGACCAGCTTCTGCCGGTCGGCCGTGGTCTGGTAGCCCGCCGCCTCCATCGTCTGCTTCAGGAAGAACAGCGTCTCCCAGGGGGAAAACATGTGGGCATAGGTCGCCACGTCCTTGGCATCGCTGACGCTGGCGCCGAAATCGTCGACCCCGACCGCGGCGCGATAGGCGGCCTCGAACTCGCCCGCATCCGGGGCCTTCACCCGCGGATGTCCTTCCCAGAAATGGCTGCCTTCCAGGAATTCCAGCCCGGGCGTCGCAGTATCGACCGCCTCAAGACTGTCGACAAAGCCGAAGAGCTGCGGCTTCGGCCCGGTGCCGTAGAATTCGCCCAGTTCCTTGACGAAGGTCAGGACGGCCGGGCCGACCATGACGTGATACAGCACCTCGGTATCCGCCGGAATCTGCGCGAAATACTTGGTGAACGAGGTTTCGGTCGGCGGGATGGCGATCTGCGCCAGCACCTCGCCGCCGTTCGCCGTCATCGCCGCGGTGAAGAAATCGCGGTGATCATAGCCGAAGGCATAGTCCGGGTAGAACATGGCGACCTTCTTGCCCAGGTTGGCCGCGACCCAGGGCGCCATGGTGGAAATCTGCGCGCGGACATCGGTGATGCCCGGCTGCAGCGTCCAGCGGTTCAGCGCGCCGGAGGCGACATGGTAGCCCTCCGAGCAGACAAGGTAGGGCACCTTCAGTTCGCCCGCCCGCGGGGCCGATCCCATGACGACATGGGAAAACAGCGTCCCCATCACCACGTCGCAGCCATCGGCCTGGGTCAGCTTGTCCACCACCTCGGCGCCGCGCTTGGGATCGGTCGCGTCATCCTCGAACAGGATTTCGACCGGGCGGCCGCCGATGCCGCCACCCTCGTTAATCAGTTTCGCCGCCGCTGTCGCGGTGCGTTCATACCAGCGCCCGTAGCTGGCGCCGATCCCGGTCCGGTGCAGCTGGAAGCCCACCTTCACCGGCGCCGCCTGCGCCCCCACGCTGGCCGGCAGCATCCCGGCCAGAACGCCGGCGCCGGCGCCTTTCAGAAGCGTGCGGCGGCTTGGCATCATCAGGTTCGTCATCCGTCTCTCTCCACTGTTGGCGGGCCGCTCTTCTATGGCGGCCTCGCGGTCAAGTCTTTATGTGCGCAAACGTTTCCTGCCCATATTCGTCACCCGACCCTGGCCGTGGACAGCAGCCAGAGCCCCAGAACCGTATATCCGACCATCAGCCCGGTCATCGGCAGATGCGCCCGCAGCCCGGCCCCGCCGCCGGCGAGCTTCAGCGCCAGCACCACGGCCAGAAGATGCGCGCCGAGGATCGCCAGGAACTGCGCGCCATAGATCGCCGGCATGATCCCGGGGTCGGTCAGGAAGCCGAACGAGACATAGAACGGCGGCAGGCCCAGCCAGGCATCGCCGGTAAAGAACGGATCGTTCAGCGCGGCGAGCGTATATTGCCCGGCCGTCAGCAGCATGATCAGGTAATGCGCCGCATGATAGCCGGCGGCGATCGCCAGGAAGGACAGCATCACCGGCCCCGTGGCCATCCTTCCCAGCCGGATCATCCCCGGCACCAGCGCCAGCATCACCACCCAGGTCGCGAGAAGGCCGACGCTGTTCGGCAGCATCACCGCCGACCGGCCCGAGGGTTCGAGCGGATTCTCTCCGATCAGCGCCATCCACCAGAAGGTCTCGACCAGCCCGTCGAAGGTCAGCGCGGCAAGGACCGCCGTCACGAAGACCACCGCCGATGCCGAGAGCGGCGGCATCGCCATGACCTGCGTGCCGGGCCAGCCGGCCATCAGCCGGACCCGGCGCCCGTCCGCCTCGTGCCAGAGCGGGGAGACCTTGGCGATCATGCCGAACAGGACGGTCAGGAACTCGCCCCTCTGCAGCCAGTCCTCGCCCTCGGCCACGGCGAGGACGAAGATCACCGCCCAATAGGCCGCCGCCAGCGTCGCCAGCACCGCCGGGTCGTCGGGATAGGGCGAAACCGTCTGGAACCAGGCAAAGCCCGCGAAACCCAGGACCGCCGGCCAGTGGCCAAGCCGCGCCAGACCCGCGCTCCCTTTGCGCCCGATCAGCAGCCGCGCGATGCGGACCGGCCCGGTCCAGGGATTGATCACCCGCCAGAGGTTGCCGAACAGCATCGAGGCCAGCGGCACCGCGATCCAGACGCCGGTCCAGAACACCAGCGTCATCAGGTTGTGCATCGGATCGCGGCTGCCCAGCCAGCCCACCAGCAACAACCCGATCAGCGCCAGGAACGCCAGATAGGACGACAGCGCCTCGGGCACGATCACCCGCCGCTGCCACAGCATCCGCGGCGTGAAGGCCGGCAGCCGGCCCGCCACCGCGCCCAGCAGCGCCGTCAGCGCCACGGTCAGCCCCGCCGCGGTGATGTAATGCCCGGTCGGCAGTGTCAGGATGACCGATGGCGGCAGCGCGCAGGCCTGCGCCGCGCCGGGCAGCAGGGCAGACGCCGGCAACAGCAGCCGCGCAGCCCGCAGAAAACGAGTTTTCGCAGAAAACTCGCATCCCAGGTCTTCGCAGAAGACCTGAAGCCCGGTGCCGTCCTGCGCCCCCGTCACCTCAGCCCGTCCTCCCCCTTCACATCGCCGATTTCCAGCCCGCCCATGCGGGAATGCACCCGCCCGCCTCTGGCCATGGCCAGCGCGAAAAGCACCTCGCCCGCCCGCGGCCCGTCCTCGCAGGCGACCGTGATCACGTCGAACCGCGACCGGACATAGGCCGCGTCCAGATGGCCCAGCGGCACGTCCAGCGTGGCGCCCATGCCGCCCACCTTCATCGCGCTGGGGACAAGGGCCTTGGCCCCGCCCAGCCTTTCGCGCATCCCGTAGCCGCCCGACACATGCCAGATCGCCCCGTGTTCGGCCTCGCCCCCCTCGCCGACGATGGCGCCCTTGCCATAGGCGTCGATCCCGTCACGACCGCCAAGCGCCGCGACCAGCCGGTCGGTCAGCAGCAGCGCCAGGGGCTTCAATGTCTCCATCGCCGGCTGCAACTCGGCCACGTAGCGGCCCGCGAAGGGATTGGCGCAGACCGCATAGGCCACCGCGCGCACCGGCGGGATCGCCGGCGGCGGCCCGCCCTCGTGCAGGATTTCCTCGACCTGCGTGACGATCTTGCGGATGGCGAAATCAGGCATCTTCCCGCTCCTTCCTGAAACCGGTGATCAACGGCCCGCCGGTCGCAACGCTTTCACCCTGAAGGAAAAGCGCCGCCCCGGCAATCAGCCCGCGCGCGCGGAACCCTTCGGCCGCCACCAGCCCCGCGGCCAGCGCCGCCGCGCGGTCCCTGGCTGCCAGCCGGGGCACCCCGGTCGTGACCGGCCGCGCGCCCAGGTCGCTTTCCGCCTGCATCTCGCAGGCCGGGCGGCGGGCGATGCCGGGATGGCCGGGCAGGTCCACCGCGTTGGCGAGCATCGTCGCCGCCGCATCGGCCATCGCCGCCGTCCGCGCCAGCACCGTCACCGCATCGGCGATGCCGAAGGAAAAGCTGCGCCCGCGCCAGCCTGAGGTGGCGATGCCGCGCACCCCGTCACCGGCCCCGACCGTCACCCGGTCGAGTCCCCCGGTCACCGCCAGCGCGCAGGTCAGCCGCGTGCCGGGCGTCAGGTGCAGCGCGATGTCGCCGCCGTTGTTGGCATAGGCGCGGTCGATCCCCGGCCCGGCCAGCGCCGCCGCGATCTCTTCGGCCACCGCCCCGGCGACGGCAGCCATCGGCGTCACGAATGCCGGCCGGTAGGGCGCCACCGCCGCCGCCATGCGCCGGGCGATGCCGCCTGTCACCGGCGCACCCTCGGCCCGCAGCGCCGGCAGTTCGGCCACCAGTTCGTCCAGCACCGTCGCGAACCGCGCCGCCGCCCGCGCATGCGCCGCCCGCACATCGGCCGCGGCACCGAAAGCCTGCGCGACAATGTCGATCGGCCCGTGCTGCAGGTGCAGCCGCCCGTCCGCCAGCAGGACCGCGACGGCGCCGGTCATGGCCCGTCCTCCGGCCAGGGTTCGACCTTGGCGCGCGTCGGATATTCGCCGCCCTCGGCCACCGTGCGGTCCAGCGTGCGGATCGAGGCCTCGTGCCCGCCCATCGCCAGATAGGCCGCCTTCGGCAGGCTGAATTCCAGTGGCGCCACCAGCGCCGGCGTCGGCACATAGCCGAAGGCGCCCTTCGGCAGCCGCGTCACGTCGACCATGAAGGTGATGCCGCCCCCCGGCCAGACATAGCATTCCGCCCCGCCCGCGGTCAGCCGGGTGATGCCGCCCTGCACCGATCGGGTCAGCCGGACGGGGTTCTTCGTCACCCCCGCGCGCAGCGACCCGCCGGCGCCGCCCATGAACATCACGGTGCAGAGCGACGGCTCGCAATTCTCGTCGATCAGTGCCACCGTCGCGCGCAGCGCCGCGGGCAGGTCGCGCTTTTCCGGCCGCAGATCGGCGTCCAGCACGTAATAGGCGAATTCCTCGCCCGTCGTGGACACCATCAGCAGCGTCAGCCCCGGCCGCGCGCCCTTGGCGGCCTGCCAGTCGGCCAGAATCTCCAGCGGATCGGTCAGCCGCGTGCCGCCCCAGCCCATGCCCGGCTCGCTGACCCGGAAATAGCGGCCGGGGGTCGAGCGGTGGCCCTTGATCCTGATCCCCGTCGGTTCCCACCCCAGGACCTTGCCGGCCTGATGCTCGGACACGACGCCGGTGATGTGGTCGTCCACCACCACCACCTCGTCCACGAGGCCCCGCCACTGGCTGGCGAACATGCCGATCGTCGCCGACCCGCAGCCGATCCGCATCCGCCGTTCGGCCACGCCATCGACCACGGGCGCCGCCCCCGCCTGCACCAGAACCCGGCTGCCGCCGTCGATCTCCATCTCGACAGCTTCGCCGTTGCACAGGGCCAGCATCGCCGCGCAGGTGACGCGCCCCTCGGCCTTGCCGCCGCCGGTCAGGTGGTGGACGCCGCCCAGGGACAGCATCTGGCTGCCATATTCCGCCGTGGTCACATGACCGACGGCTTCGCCCTGCACCCGCACCACCGCCCCCTCGGGGCCAAGGAAGCGGTCGGTGTCGATCTTCACCTTGACGCCGCAATAGGAAAAGATCGCCTCGGTCACCACCGTCACCATGTCGGCGCCGTCGACCACGGACGAGACGATGAACGGCGCCGGCTTGTAGTCGGGATAGGTCGTGCCCGAGCCGATGCCGGTCACGAAGGCATCGGCCGGCACCGGGCTGCCGTCCCAGTCGGCCACGGCAAAGGGCACGATGCGCCCCCCGGCCTCGACCGCATGCGACAGCATCAGCACCGGATCGGTCCGCACGATCCGGCCCGAATCATTGGCATAACGGTCGCAGGCGCCGGTCTGGCCCGGGGCGATGTAGCACATCACCGGACAGGCATCGCAGCGGATTTTCTCGACCTGCGGTCTTGCGGGCGCGTCAGTCATCCACACCTCCCCCGGCCGGAACTCACCCTTGCTTGCGCGGCGCGTTTCATCCCGCCCCCTCCATCGCCGCCAGAATCCGGTGCGGCAGCGCCGGCACCCGGGTGATCGCCGCCCCGGTCGCATGGGCAATCGCGTTCAGGATCGCCGGCGCGGTCGGGATCAGCACGTGTTCACCCAATCCCTTTGCCCCGAACGGCCCTTCCGGATCGGGGATTTCCAGGATGATGCTTTCGATCGGCGGCACGTCGCCCGCGGTCGGGATCAGGTAGTCGTGCAGGTTCTCGGTCCGGCCGGCGATATATTCCTCCATCAGCGCAAGGCCGATGCCCTGGGCGATCCCGCCCTCGATCTGCCCCTCGACCAGCACCGGGTTGACCGCCCGGCCCACGTCATGCGCGGCCCATATCCGCTCCAGTCGCACGGTTCCCAGCGCCCGGTCGACCGCAAGCGCCACCATCTGCGCCCCCCAGCCGTAGACGGCATAGGGCGTGCCCTGCCCGTCGGCATCCAGTCCCGTGGTCGGCGGGTCATAGCTTTCCTCAACCGACAGCGCATAGCCGCGCGCATCCGTCCCCAGCGCCGCCAGGTCGATTGCGTGCCGCGCCCCCGCCTCGCTGACCGTCAGCCTGCCGGGGCCGGGTTCGATCACCGCGCCCTCGCCCGCATTGGCCAGCCGCAGGATCGCCGCCCGAAGCGCGGCCCCCGCCGCCTGCGCCGCCCGGCCCGAGACGTAGGTCTGGCGCGAGGCGCTGGTCTTGCCGGCGTCCGGCGTCAGGCCCGTATCGCCGCCGATCAGCCGCAGCGCCCCGACCGGCACCCCCAGCGCCTCGGCCGCGATCTGGGCGATCACCGTGTTCGATCCCTGCCCGATGTCGACCGCCCCCTGATGCAGGACGATCCCGCCCGCTGGCGTGACCCCCATCCGCATGGTTGACGGATTGGGCAGCCCGGTATTGCCGCAGCCATACCAGCAGGAGGCGACGCCGACGCCCCGCCCCGGTGCCGCCGCGGCCCAGTCGAGCCCGGCCTTCCAGTGCGGCCGCAACGCCTCAAGACAGGGGCCGATCCCCACCGCCTGCACCACCTGCCCCGTCGCCGTCGTCTGGCCGTCGCGCAAGGCGTTCAGGATGCGGAATTCCAGCCGGTCGATCCCGGCCTTCGCCGCCAGCCGGTCGTAAAGCGTTTCCTGCCACAGCGCCCCCTGCGGCACGCCGAAACCGCGGAACGCGCCCGAAACCGGCCCGTGCGTATGGATCGCCCGCGCCCGCGCCATGATCGCCGGAGTGAAATAGGGCCCCGACACATGCACCGGCACCCGGTTCGCCACGGTCGGCCCCCAGCTGGAATAGGCGCCGGTGTTGAACCGCCCCTCGAAATCGACCGCGGTGATCCGGCCCGCCGCATCGCAGCCGATCCGCCCCTGCATCTCGGCCGGGTGGCGCTTGGTGGTCGAGGCCATGCTTTCGCCCCGGGCATAGACCATCCGGCAGGGCCGCCCCGTCTTCAGCGCGACCAGCCCGATCAGCGGCTGCAGCGACAGGTCCAGTTTCGAGCCGAACCCGCCCCCGACAGCCGAGGGCACGATCCGCACCTTCTCGCGCGGCAGTCCCAGCACGGCGGCGGTATCGTCACGGTCCATCCCCGGCGCCTGGGTGCAGGCGCGGATCACCAGCGTCTCGCCCTCCATCCAGGCGGCGCCGGCCTCCGGCTCGATATAGGCATGCTCGACGAAGGCGGTCTCCATCGTGCCTTCAACCACGTGCGCGGAACGCGCCAGCGCCGCCGCCACGTCGCCGCGCCGCACCACGCCCTCGATCAGCCGGTTGCCGGCGCGGTTGCCGTGGATCAGCGGTGCGCCCGCCGCCTCGGCCTCGGCCGGGGTGGCCAGCGCGGGAAGCGGCGTCCAGGTCACCGGGAAGCCCGTCAGGTCCGGCTCCGCCCCCGGTTCAAAGGCGACCAGCGCCACGCATTCGCCGCGGAACCGCGCGGGTGAGGCGGCGATGGCCGGCTGGTCGGCAAAGGGCGGGATCACCGAAAAGGCGTTGCGGCCGGGAATGTCCGCGGCCGTGTAGACGCCGACCACCCCCGGCCGGGCGGCGAAGGCCCGAAGGTCGCCGAAGGCAAATGCCGCATGGGCATGCGGGCTGCGCACCGCTTTCGCGACCAGCGCCGCCTCGGGCACCAGATCCGCACCGAAAAGGTCGCCCGCCACCTTGGCCGCGCCATCCACCCGGGCGATCCGCGCGCCGACCCCCGTTCCCGCCGGCGCCGCCGGTTCCCCGCCCGCATCGCAGATCGCGGCGATGATCTTGCGGTATCCGGTGCAGCGGCAGAGGACACCGCCAAGAGCATCCTTCGCCTCGGCCTCGGTCGGGCTTGGATTGCGCGCCAGAAGCTCGGCCCCTGCCAGCAGCATCCCCGGCGTGCAGATGCCGCATTGCGCCGCACCATGGCGCAGGAAGGCGGCCTTCAGCCGCGCGAGTTCCGGCGTTGCGCCCTCGACGGTGACCACCTCGGCCCCCGCCGCCCGCGCCGCCGGCATCAGGCAGGCGCAGACCGAACGGCCGTTCACCAGAACCGTGCAGGCGCCGCAATCGCCCGCGTCGCAGCCGACCTTGGTGCCCCGCGCGCCCAGGCGTTCACGCAACACCTCGCTCAGCCGCTCGCTGCCCGGCGCGCTGACCGAAACCTCGGCCCCGTTCAGGCGGAAGCGGATCATGTCAGCCGCCCCACCGCCCGGCGCACCAGTTCGGCCGCCGCCCGGGCGCGATAATCTGCCGTCGCCCGCACATCGGCGATGGGGGCAAGGCCCGCCGCCACGTCCGCGTCAGCCACCCGCGCCGCCGCGCCGGCGACCGGCCCGGCCAGCGCCGCCTCGACCGCCGGCAGCCGCATCGCGACCGGGCCGCAGGCGCCGACGGCCACTGCCGCGCCGGTGATCCGCCCCTCCCGGATATCAAGCCGTACCGCCGCCATGGCGATCGAGATCACCAGATAGGCCCGCGCCCCCAGCTTCTCGAATGCCGACCTGCCCGCCAGCCCCGCCGCTGGCAGATGCACCGCGGCCAGAATCTCGCCCGGCCCCAGCGCCACCCGGCGCGGCCCAAGGATGAAGTCGCCAAGCGCCACCCGTCGCGGGCCATCCGCGCCAACCACCTCGACCTCGGCCCCCAGCGCGAGCAGCGGCGGCACGCCATCGGCCGCGGGCGAGGCATTGCACAGGTTCCCCCCGACCGTCCCCGCGTTCTGGATCTGCCGCCCGCCCACCTGCAGCGCCGCCTCCTGCAACCCGGCGCAGGCCGGCGGCAGCGCGGCCTCGGCAATCTCGCTCCATGTGGTGCAGGCGCCGATCCGCAGCCCCCCGGCCGTGGCGGCAATGCCGCGCAGCCCCGGCAGCGCCGTGATGTCGACCACCGCGCCCTCCAAGGCGGCCCCCGCGCCGGGATAAAGGTCGGTCCCGCCCGCCAGCACCCGCGCCCCGGCCCCGGCAAGGGCAAGCGCCTCGGTCAAGGTTGCGGGACGGTGAAAGCCCATCGCTGCCTGCTGGATCGTTCGTATACAAACAAGCTGGGACCGACTCGGCCCCCCTGTCAACGATCTTGCACGGCCCTTCCGCCGCCGCTATCCCCGCAACATGCCAGATGCCTATATCCTTGACGATCAGATCGGCTATCTGCTGCGGCGGGTGACCCAGCGCCACCTTGCGATCTTTTCCGACCGCATCCCCGAGGTGACGACGACGCAGTTCGCCGTCCTGTCGCGGCTGGTCCAGCTTGGCCCCCTGTCGCAGAACCGGCTTGGCCGCGAAACCTCGATGGATGCGGCCACGGTCAAGGGCGTGGTCGACCGGCTGGCGCGGCTGGGCCTTGTCGTCACCGCACCCGACCCAGACGACCGCCGCCGGCTGACCGTGTCGCTGACTGCCGCGGGCGAGCGGCTTTTTGCGGCGCGGCGGGCAACCGCGCTCGCCGTCTCGGACGAGACGCTTGCCCCTCTGACCCCCGCCGAACGCGCGCAACTGCAGTCGCTTCTCCTGCGGCTGACCTGAAAACGCCGCGCCGGCGTCGTTTCCGGTCGATCCCCGCGCGCCATGCGGACTAGGCTTCCGGGGCGCAACCCGAAAGGCCGCCGCACCCGATGTCGAACGATCCGCTTCTCCAGCCCTTCACCCTGGGCAACCTGACGCTCAGGAACCGCATCCTGACCACCAGCCACGAACCCGCCTATACCGAGGACGGGATGCCGAAGGACCGCTACCGCCTTTACCATCTGGAGCGGGCGAAGGGCGGCGTCGCCATGGTGATGACGGCGGGTTCCGCCAGCGTCAGCCGCGACAGCCCGCCCGCCTTCGGCAATGTCCTGGCCTGGAAGGACGAGGTCGTGCCCTGGATGAAGCGCCTGGCCGACGACTGCCATCAGGCGGGTGCCGCGGTGATGATCCAGCTGACCCACCTTGGCTATCGCACCCGCTGGGACAAGGGCGACTGGCTGCCCGTCCTGGGCGCCGGCCCGGCGCGCGAACCCGCCCACCGCGCCTTTCCCAAGGTGATCGAGGACTGGGACATCGCCCGGATCGTGACCGACTACGCCGACGCCACCGAACGGATGAAGATGGCCGGCCTCGACGGGGTGGAGTTCGAGGTCTATGGCCATCTGATGGACCAGATGTTCAGCCCGCTGACCAACCGGCTGGACGGCGACTATGGCGGCAGCTTCGACAACCGCCTGCGCTTCGCGACCGAAGTGCTTGAAGCGGCACGGAAACGTGTCGGCCCCGGCTTCATCCTCGGCATCCGCTATGTCGCCGATGAAGACCACCCCGGCGGCATCACCACCGAGGACGGGGTGGAAATGGCGCGGCGCTGGAAGGCGGCCGGGCTGATCGACTTCGTCAACGTCATCCGCGGCCGCATCCACACCGATGCCGCGCTGACCGGCGTCATCCCGCTGCAGGGGATGCGCGCCGCCCCGCATCTGGATTTCGCCGGCCGCATCCGGGCCGAGGTCGGCCTTCCCACTTTCCACGCCGCCCGCATCCCCGATGTGGCCACGGCGCGCCACGCGATTTCGGCCGGGCTCCTCGACATGGTCGGCATGACCCGCGCCCATATCGCCGACCCGCATATCGTGCGGAAAATCGCCGAGGGGCGCGAGCATGACATCCGCCCCTGCGTCGGCGCCACCTACTGCCTTGACCGCATCTATCAGGGCGGCATGGCGCTTTGCATCCACAACGCGGCCACCGGGCGCGAGGGCGAGATGCCGCATGTCATCGCCCCGGCGCCGCAGCGCCGCAAGGTCGTGGTCGTCGGCGCCGGCCCCGGCGGGCTGGAAGCCGCCCGGGTCGCCGCCGGGCGCGGCCATGAGGTGACGGTGTTCGAAGTGGCCGACCGCCCCGGCGGGCAGGTGCGGCTGACGGCGCAGACCCGCCGCCGGTCCGAGATGATCGGCATCATCGACTGGCGGATGCAGCAATGCGAGGCCGCGGGGGTGACGTTCCACTTCAACACCTGGGCGGAAGCCGCTGATGTAATGTCGCTTTCCCCGGATGTGGTGATCGTCGCCACCGGCGGCCTGCCGCAGATGCCCGATCTGGCCGCCGGCGCCGATCTGGTGGTCAGCGCCTGGGATATCCTGTCGGGCGACGTGAAGCCCGGCCAGAACGTCCTGCTCTACGACGACGCGGGCGACCATACCGCGCTGCAGGCGGCCGAAGTGCTTGCCGCCGCCGGCGCCACGGTCGAGGTGATGACCCCCGACCGCAGCTTCGCGCCCGAGGTGATGGGTATGAACCTCGTCCCCTACATGCGCGAGCTGCAAGGGAAATCCGTCACCTTCACCGTGACCTACCGGCTTCTTTCGGTGACGCGCGACGGCAACCGGCTGAAGGCCACCATCGGGTCCGACTACCTGCCGGCGCTGGCGCAGGAGCGGCATTTCGATCAGGTCGTGGTGAACCACGGCACCGAGCCGAACGCCGGCCTCTACTTCGACCTGAAACCGCTGTCGCAGAACCTTGGCGCCGTCGACTATGACGCGTTGGTCGAGGGGCGGCCGCAGCCCCCCGGCGCGGGCCCGGCCGGCTTCCGCCTCTACCGGATCGGCGACGCGGTCGAGGCGCGGAACACCCATGCCGCGATCTACGATGCGCTGCGGCTGATGAAGGACATCTGAACGGGCGCTGCCCGGGAAAGGTCGGGACGATGCGCGTTGCACTCTGGCAGGGACAGTCGCCCGAAGCCGACATCGCCCTGGCCCTGGCCGAGGCGCGGTCGGCGCTTGCCGCCGCCGCGGCGGTGGGCGCAGGCGTGCTTGTCCTGCCGGAACTCTGGCTGCCCGGCTACAACCAGCCCGGCATGGCCGAAGCCGCCCTTGCCCCCGGCGACGCGGCACTTGCCGCCCTGGCCGATGCCGCCCGCGCCACCGGCTGCGCGCTGGTCACCGGCTATGCCGAACGCGGCGACGGCTGCCTTTACAATTCCGCCGTCGCTTTCGGCCCCGATGGCCGCACCCTTGCCAACCATCGCAAGCTGCAGCCCTACGGCCCGCGCGAGAAGGCGCTTTTCACCCCCGGGGACAGCTACACCACCTTCACCCTGGACGGGGAATCCATAGCGATCCTGATCTGTTACGATGTGGAGTTCGCACCGCACGTCAAGGCGCTGGCCGACCGCGGCGTCGGCCTGATCCTGGTGCCCACCGCCAATATGGTGCCGTTCCACCATGTCGTCCGCGCCACCGTGCCGGCCATGGCGGCGAACCACGGCCTTGCCATCGTCTACGCCAACTACTGCGGCAGCGAGGGCGACCTTGCCTATCTCGGCGGCTCGCTTGTCGCCGGCCCGCATGGCGAGGTGCTGGCCCGGGCGGGCGAGACGCCCGCGCTTCTTGTCGCCGACCTGCCGCCGCGCGATCCCGCGCGCCTCTCCACCCAGTCCGCCGACCTGAGGCTGATCTGATGCCCCGTGCGCCTGCCCATGACATCCTGTTCACCCCGCTCGCCATCGGCCCGAAGACCGCGAAGAACCGCTTCTACCAGGTGCCGCATTGCAACGGCGGCGGCTACCGCGACCCGTCCGCCGTGGTGGAAATGCGCCGGACCAAGGCCGAAGGCGGCTGGGGCGTGATCTTCACCGAACAGACGGAAATCCACCCGACCAGCGAGATCACCCCCTTCATCGAACAGCACCTCTGGGATGACCGCGACATCCCGGCCCTTGCCCGCATGGCCGAGGCGATGAAGTCGCATGGTGCGCTGGCGGGGATTCAGCTTGCCTATTCAGGGATCAACGGCCCGAACCTCTACAGCCGCGAGGTGCCGCTTGCCGTCAGCGGCGGGCCGATCCTGACCTTCACCTCCGATCCGGTGCAGGCCCGGACGATGGACCGCGAGGATATCCGCGATCTGCGCCGCTGGTTCCGCAGTGCCTTCCGCCGCAGCCATCAGGCCGGGTTCGATCTGGTCTGCCTCTACGGTGCCCACGGCTTCGGCATCCTGCAGCACTTCCTGTCGCGCGCCACCAACCACCGCAGCGACGAATACGGCGGCAGCCTGGAAAACCGCGGCAGGTTCCTGCGCGAAGTGGTTGAGGACGCAAGAGAAGTTACGAAGGGCGAGGTGGCCGTCACGCTGCGGATGTCGCTGCACGAAGCCGGCACCTTCGGCTTCTCCAATGCCGAGTTGCGCGACTTCATCGCCATGCACGGCGACCTGCCCGATCTCTGGGATCTGGCCCATGGCACATGGGAGGCCTGTTCCGGCACCTCGCGCTTCAAGCCCGAGGCGGCGCAGGAAGACCTGGTCCGCGGCATCCGCGAGCTGACCTCGAAGCCCGTGGTCGGCGTCGGCCGCTTCACCTCACCCGATGAGATGGTGCGCCAGATCAGGACCGGCGTCCTCGATTTCATCGGCGCCGCCCGCCCCTCGATCGCCGATCCGTTCCTGCCGGTGAAGGTTCAGGAAGGCCGCTACGAAGACATCCGCGAATGCATCGGCTGCAACATCTGCGTCTCGGGCGACATGACCGGCGGCATTTCCCGCTGCACCCAGAACACCGCCTTCATGGAGGAATGGCGCAAGGGCTGGCACCCCGAACGGGCGCGCGGCAAGGGCTCCTCGGACCATGTGCTGGTCGTCGGTGCCGGGCCGACCGGGCTGGAAGCGGCGCTTCAGGCCGCAAAGCGCGGCTACCGGGTGACGCTGGCCGAGGCGTCGTCGACGCTGGGCGGCCGGGTGACCCGCGAACGGGCGCTGCCCGGCCTTTCCGCCTGGGGCCGTGTTGCAGACTACCGCACCGGCCAGCTGGCCCCGATGCCGAATGTGGAAATCTATCGCGAAAGCCGGCTGACGGCCGAAGACCTGCTGACGCTGGAGGCCGACCATATCGCCATCGCCACCGGCGCCACCTGGCGGCGCGATGCGGTGGCCCGGCTGCACCTGCACCCGATCCCCACCGATCCGGCGATGCCCGTCTTCACGCCGGATGACCTGATGGCCGGCGGCGGGCCAACCGCCGGGCGTGTCATGCTCTATGACGACGATCATTTCTACATGGGATCGGTCCTTGCCGAACTCCTGGTCGCCCGCGGCTGTGCGGTGGATTTCGTCACCCCGGCGGTGAAGGTCGCGGAATGGACCGACAACACGCTGGAACAGGGCACGATCATGCGGCGGCTGCTGGAAATCGGCGTCACCGTCCACACCTCGAAGGCACCCGAGGCGATCGGCGCCGGCGAGATCACCCTTGGCTGCGCCTGGACCGGCCGCAACTCGACCCTGCCCGCCGAGGCGGTGGTGATGGTCACCTCGCGCCGCCCCGAGGATGCGCTTTATCACGAAGCGCGCGGGCTGGCCTGGCAGGGTGCGGGCATCAGGACGCTCAGCCTGATCGGCGACGCGGCGGCCCCCGGGCCGATCGCCTGGGCCACCTACGCCGGCCGCCGCTGGGCCGAGGGGCTTGATGCCGGTGACACGGGCGACGCGCTGCCCTTCCGGCGCGAGATCACGGCCCTCATGCCGGAAGACAGGATCACGCCGTAGCACGCGAAATCTTCGAAGATTTCGCGACGGACCCTTCGAAAGCTCCGTCGCGTTTCCCTTGAAGGAAACGCTCAGCGCTTGCGGCAGTAGAGTTCCAGCCGGTGATGGACGATCTCGTAGCCCATCTCGGCGGCAATCTGGCGTTGCAGGTCTTCGATCCGTTCGTTGCGGAATTCGATGATCTCGCCGGTCTCGACATCGACGATATGGTCGTGATGCGCGGAATCGGCCACTTCATAGCGCGCGCCGCCGGATTCGAACGTATGCCGGTGGACCACGCCCTCGCGCTCCAGAACGCCCAGCGTCCGGTAGACCGTCGCCAGCGACACCGTATCGTCGATCGCCTTGGCCCGCCGGTGCAGTTCGGCCGCGTCCGGATGGTCGGCGGCATCGGTCAGGACCTGCAGCACCGCCTCGCGCTGGCGGGTGACGCGCACACCGCCGTCGCGCAGCACCTGCGTCATCAGCCCGGTCTTGTCCTTCGCGGTCTTCATGCCCCGACCCTAGCACGAGCCTTCGCAACTGAAAACCTGCAGTTGCGAAGAGAAGGCGGCGACGCGGCGGCAAGACAGGTCCGGCCTGTCAACATCGCCGCGCAACCATCTGGAATCGCGAGTTTCGGCGGGCGCACCGTCCCGGGACGCTACTGGTGGCGCAGCGCCTCGATCGGGTCCATCCGCGCCGCCCGGCGGGCCGGGAAATAGCCGAAGACCACCCCGACCACGGCCGAAAACCCGAAGGCCATGGCGATCACCGCCGGGTCCGGCGTGAACGGGATCGCCATGAAGACCCCCGCCCCCCAGGCAAGGCCCAGACCGACCGCGATCCCGACGACGCCGCCCAGAAGCGACAGCACCACCGCCTCGACCAGGAACTGGGTCAGCACCTGCCCGCCGGTCGCCCCGATCGCCAGCCGGATGCCGATCTCGCGCGTCCGTTCGGTGACGGAAACCAGCATGATGTTCATGATGCCGATCCCGCCCACCAGCAGGCTGACCGCCGCCACCGACGACAGCATCCCCGACAGGACCGAGTTGACCGAGTTCAGCATCGAGGCGACTTCCTTCATGTCGGTCACGCTGAAATCGTCATCCTCGTCCAGCCCGATCCGCCGCCGCTCGCGCATCAGCGTCTGGATTTCCGAGATCGCCACCGCGGTATCGGTGCCCTGCGTCAGCCCGATCTGGATCGAATCCACGTCGTCGTCGCCGTTCAGCCGCCGCTGCACCAGCCGGATCGGCATCACCACCAGATCGTCCTGATCCTGCCCGAAACTGCCCGCGCCCTTGGCGTTCAGGAGGCCGACCACCTCGCAGGCCACGCTTTTCACCCGGATCTGCTGGCCGACCGGATCGGCCTGGCCGAACAGCGTCTGCCGCACCGTCTGGCCGATCAGGCAGACCGCGGCCCCCGCCCGCACTTCCGAGGCGTTGAAGTTCCGCCCCGAGGCGAAGGTCCAGCTTGCCACATCGGCCCAGGCCTCGGTCGAGCCGGTGACCGAGGTCGAGGCATTGGCATTGCCGGCGACCACCGTCGCGCTGGCATTGGCGATCGGCGCCACCGCGCGCAGCATCGGCAGGCTGGTCAGCGCCTCGGCGTCGCGCAGGGTGAAGCGGCGCGACGGCGCCCCGCCCGGCGGCCCGAACCCCCGGCTGCCCGGCCGCAGCACCAGCACGTCCGAGCCAAGGCTCTGGACGCTGGCGGTGACCTGGGCCGACGATCCCTGCCCCACGGTGACCATGGCGATGACCGCGGCGACGCCGATCACCACGCCAAGGATCGTCAGGAACGACCGCAGCTTGTTGCGGAAGATCGACCGCAGGGCCAGACGCACCGCCTCAAGGATCATGCCGCGGGCTCCTTCGCGGCGGCGTTCCAGGCGACCGGCTCATCCTTGACGATCCGCCCGTCGGTAAAGATCACCAGCCTTTTCGCATAGGCCGCGATGTCCGGCTCATGCGTGACCATGACGATGGTCATGCCCTCGGTCTCGTTCAGTTCCTGCAGCAGGATCAGGATTTCGTGGCTGCGCTGGCTGTCAAGGTTGCCGGTGGGTTCATCCGCCAGGATCACCATCGGATCGCCCGCCAGCGCCCGCGCGATGGCCACGCGCTGCTGCTGCCCGCCCGAAAGCTGCGAGGGTTGGTGGTGCTCGCGCCCGTCAAGGCCCACCTTGGCCAGCACCGCCTGCGCCCGCGCCGAACGTTCCGCCGCCGGCATCCCCTTGTAGACCAGCGGCAGTTCGACATTCTCCTGCGCCGAGGTGCGTGCCAGCAGGTTGAAGCCCTGGAACACGAAGCCCAGATAATGCCGCCGCAACAGGGCCAGCGTGTCCGGGGCAAGGCTTTGCACCGGCGTGCCTTCAAACAGGTATTCGCCGCCGGTCGGCCGGTCGAGGCAGCCGATGATGTTCATCGCCGTCGACTTGCCGGAACCAGATGGCCCCATGATCGCCACGAACTCGCCCCGCGCGATGGTCAGGTCCACCCCGTCCAGCGCGCGCACTTCGGCCTCGCCCTCACCATAGACGCGGCTGACGTTGCGGAATTCGATCAGCGGCGGGCCGGCCATCGCTCAGCTGCCCCCGCTTTGCGACAGGATCACCTCGTCGCCTTCCTGCAACGCGTCGGAGGTCACGGCGATGCGGCTGCCGTCGGTCGCGCCGGGGGTGACCTTCACCCGGACCGGCTGGCCGTCGCGCAGCACATAGACGCCCGATCCGTCGACCCGCCCGGCGCTGCCGCTCCGCGACGGGCGGGCGGGCATGATATAGCCCAGCAGCCCGCTGCCCGACCGGCTGGCCGATTCCGTCGCCGGCGGCGCATAGCGCAGGGCGGCGGTGGGCACGGTCAGCGCCTCGGGTTCCTCGGCGACGATGATGGTTGCCGTCGCGGTCATCCCGGGCCGCAACAGAAGGTCGTCGTTCGCCACCGTCAGGACGGCGGTATAGGTCACCACATCCTCGGTATCGTCGGGGGCGAAGCGCAGGCTGGTGATCTGCGCCTCGAAGCTCTGGCCCGGATAGGCGTCGACGGTGAAGGTCGCGCGCTGGCCCACGGCGACGCGGCCGATATCGGCCTCGTCCACGGCGACCTGCAGTTCCATCCGGGCAAGGTCTTCGGCCAGGGTGAAGAGGACGGGCGCGTTCAGCGAGGCGGCGACGATCTGCCCCTTCTCGGCGGCGCGGCCAAGGACGATGCCGTTGATCGGCGACCGGATCACCGCCTTTTCCAGATCGGCCTTCTGGCTGTCGAGGTTCGCCTCGGCCAGCGTCACGTCGGCACGGGCCATGTCGACCGCGGCGACGGCGCGGTCATGCGCGGCCTTGGCGGCGATATAGGTCTGCCGCGTGTTCAGCCCGCGCCGGTCCAGTTCCTCGGCCGAGGCCAGCGCCTCGGCGGTTTCGGTCACCGTCGCCTCGGCCGAGGCAAGCTTCGCCCGGGCAGATACCAGCTGCGCCTCGGCATTGGTCACCGCGGCCCGAAGCTTGGTATCGTCCAGCATCGCCAGAACCTGCCCCTCGGCCACCGTGTCGTTGAAATCGACCTCGACGGCGGCCAGCGTGCCCGAAAGCTCGGACGAGATATCGACCTGGGTCGTCGGCTGGACCGTGCCGGTGGCGACGACGGTCACCGTCAGCGTGCCCTTCTCGACCGTGGCGGTCTGGTAGGTCACCGGATCGGCGGGCCGGTTCAGCCACCACCAGACGCCGGCGCCAAGCGCGGCAAGGATCAGGATCGCCCAAAGCCAGCCGCGGCCGCGGCGGCGCGCCTGGCGGGTCAGCTTTTCAAGATCGGGGCGGGCCTGCGGGGGGGAACTGGCTTCGTTCAAGATGGCTTTCCGTCTCATCCCTGCTCATACGGCCGGACCGGCCGGTTCCGTCGCTTGGCCGAGTATAGGCCGGGAAATGGCCGGGGAAAATCACGTTCCGGCAAGGGCCCCGTGTGCCGTGCCGGGCGCCGGGCGCGGGTTGTTTCTTTATGGATCAGCAGGTTACAGTCCTGACTTCACGGTCCGTCACCATCCGGGATTCCCGACCACGGGGCCAAAACGGCTGTGGGCGGAGATTTGATCCCCGCCCACCCCGAACAACTGTCACCAGGAAACCCACTTGGCCGTCATGCGCCGGCGCCGCGCCGGGGGGTCAGCTGCACCCCGTCGTGCCGCCGCAGGTGTTGCATTTCAGGCAGGTGCCGTTCCTGACCAGCGTGTAGTTGCCGCATTCCCCGCAGGGATCGCCGGTGTACCCCTGCATCTTGGCCTTGGTGCGGACATCGGAACTGGCCGCGCCAAGCGCCATGGCCGATGCGCCCTCGGCAAAGCCCGTGGCGCGGGCCTCGGGTGCCAGGATGTTCAGCGCGGCAACCCCTTCGCCGCCGCCGGCCAGCGCCGTCGCCCCCGAGGCGCCGCCGCGGAACACCATCAGTTCCTGCGGCAGGCGTTTCCGCAGATAGCCGGTGGAGGAGATCGACTTGAGCAGTTCGACCGACTTGGTGGCCGAAGTATCGCTCACCTCGCCGAAGTTGCGCTTGCCCTCGTCATCGCCGCGGCCGAGGTCGTCGAAGCTGGCGCCCTTCGGCGCGACATGCGCCAGATCGGTGCGGTCGAGATAGGAGATCGCCAGTTCGCGAAAGATGTAGTCAAGGATCGACGTGGCGTTCTTGATTGAATCGTTGCCCTGCACCATGCCGGCGGGCTCAAACCGGGTGAAGGTGAAGGCCTCGACGAATTCCTCAAGCGGAACACCGTATTGCAGGCCGACGCTCACAGCGATTGCGAAGTTGTTCATCATCGCCCGGAAGCCCGCGCCTTCCTTGTGCATGTCGATGAAGATTTCGCCAAGGCTGCCGTCCTGGTATTCGCCGGTCCTGAGATAGACCTTGTGGCCGCCGATGATCGCCTTCTGGGTATAGCCCTTGCGGCGTTCGGGCAGCTTTTCGCGATGCGACTTGATGATCTCCTTGACGATCACCTTCTCGACGATCTTCTCGGCCAGGACCTGCGCCTTTTCCTGCGGCGTGCCGGTGGCGAGGATCTCTTCCGCCTCCTCGTCATCCTCGATCAGCGCCGAGGCGAGCGGCTGGCTGAGTTTCGATCCGTCGCGGTAAAGCGCGTTGGCCTTGATCCCCAGCGAATGCGACAGTTCATAGGCCGCCAGCGTCTCGGCGATCGTCGCCGCGTTCGGCATGTTGATCGTCTTGGAAATCGCGCCGGAGATGAAGGACTGCGCCGCCGCCATCATGTAGATATGGCTGTCAACCGACAGGAAACGCTTGCCTTTCTTGCCGCAGGCATTGGCGCAGTCGAAGACGGGCAGGTGTTCGTCCTTCAGGAACGGCGCGCCTTCCAGCGTCATCGTCCCGCAGACATGGTCATTCGCCGCGTCGATCTGCGCCTTGCTGAAACCAAGGTGGCGCAGCAGGTCGAAGGTCGGGTCGTTCAGCTTCTCGGCCGGGATGCCCAGGGTGCCGGTGCAGAATTCGGCGCCCAGCGTCCACTGGTTGAAGACGAAGCGGATGTCGAAGGCGGTCGGCAGCGCGGCCTCGACCTTCTCGATCTCGGCCGGGCCGAAGCCGTGGCCCACCAGCGCGGTGTGGTTGATGGCCGGCGCCTGCGCCAGCGACCCGTGGCCGACGGCATAGGCCACCATCTCGGCGACCTGGTGGCCGGCATAGCCAAGGGTTTCCAGCGCCGCCGGGACCGATTGGTTGATGATCTTGAAATAGCCGCCGCCGGCCAGCTTCTTGAACTTCACCAGCGCGAAGTCGGGCTCGATCCCGGTGGTGTCGCAGTCCATGACCAGGCCGATGGTGCCGGTCGGCGCGATCACCGTGGTCTGGGCGTTGCGGAACCCGTGTTCCTGCCCCAGCGCCAGCGCATCGTCCCAGGCGGATTTCGCAAGCGAAACAAGCGCCTGGTCCGGGCAGTTCGCGTGGTCCAGCGCCACGGGGTTGACGTTCAGCGCCTCATACCCCGCGGTCTTGCCCCAGGCGGCGGCGCGGTGGTTGCGGATCACCCGCAGCATGTGGTCGCGGTTGCGGTCATAGCCGGGGAACGGGCCCAGCTCGCGCGCCATCTCGGCGCTGGTGGCATAGGCGACGCCGGTCATGATCGCGGTCAGCGCGCCACAAAGCGCCCGGCCCTCGGCCGAGTCATAACCAAGGCCCATGTTCATCAGAAGGCCGCCGATATTGGCATAGCCCAGGCCAAGGGTGCGGAAATCATAGGAAAGTTGCGCAATCTCCTTCGACGGGAACTGCGCCATCATCACCGAGATTTCCAGCGTCACCGTCCAGAGGCGGCTGGCATGCATGTAGGCGGCGGCGTCGAACCTTCCGTCGTGGAAGAAGGTCAGCAGGTTCATCGAGGCCAGGTTGCAGGCCGTGTCATCGAGGAACATGTATTCCGAGCAGGGGTTCGAACCGCGGATCGGCCCGTCCTCGGGGCAGGTGTGCCAGGCGTTCACCGTGTCGTGGAACTGGATGCCCGGGTCGGCGCAGGCCCAGGCGGCGTGGCCGATCTGGTCCCAGAGGTCGCGCGCCTGCACGGTCTTGGCGATCTTGCCGTCGGTGCGGCGGATCAGTTCCCACGGCAGGTCTTCACGGACGGCGCGCAGGAAGGCGTCGGTCACCCGGACCGAGTTGTTGGAATTCTGGCCCGAGACGGTGACATAGGCCTCGGAATCCCAGTCGGTGTCGTAGGTCGGGAATTCGATGCTGTCATAGCCCTGGCGGGCGTATTGCAGCACCCGGTTGGTGTAGGTGTCGGGGATCATCGCCTTCTTGGCGGCGCGGACGGCGGATTTCAGCGCAGCGTTCTTCGCCGGATCATAGGCGTCGCCCTCGGCCCCGTCCCAGGCCCGGATCGCGGCGAATATGTCGTTCAGCCGCGCCTCGTGCATCTTGGACCCGGCCACCAGCGAGGCGACCTTCTGTTCCTCGATCACCTTCCAGTTGATGAACTCCTCGATATCCGGGTGGTCGGTATCGACAATCACCATCTTGGCCGCGCGGCGGGTGGTGCCGCCCGACTTGATCGCCCCGGCCGCCCGGTCGCCGATCTTCAGGAACCCCATCAGGCCGCTGGACTTGCCGCCACCCGACAGCCGTTCGCCCTCGGCCCGGAGTGACGAGAAGTTGGTGCCGGTGCCCGAGCCGTATTTGAACAGCCGCGCCTCGCGCACCCAGAGGTCCATGATGCCGCCCTCGTTCACCAGATCGTCCGATACCGACTGGATGAAGCAGGCATGCGGCTGGGGATGTTCATAGGCGCTGTCGGATTTGGTCAGCGTGCCGGTCTTGTGGTCGACGTAGTAATGGCCCTGCGCCGGACCGTCGACGCCATAGGCCCAGTGCAGCCCGGTGTTGAACCACTGGGGCGAATTGGGCGCGGCCATCTGCCGGGCCAGCATGAAGCGCATCTCGTCGAAATAGCCGCGGGCGTCGGCCTCGGTCGAGAAATAGCCGCCCTTCCAGCCCCAGTAGGCCCAGGCGCCGGCCAGCCGGTCGAACACCTGCTTGGCCGAGGTTTCGCCGGTAAAGCGCTGATCCGCCGGCAGTTTCGCCAGCGCGTCCTCATCGGGGACCGACCGCCAGAGGAATTCGGGCACGCCCTTCTCGCGCACTTTCCGCAGCACGGCAGGAACGCCCGCCTTGCGGAAATACTTCTGCGCCAGCACGTCCGAGGCGACCTGGCTCCAGCCTTCGGGCACCTCGACGGCGTCGTTGCGGAAGACGACCTTGCCATCGGGATTGCGGATTTCCGATGTGGTGACGGCAAAGGCCATGGCCCCATAGGCGCCGGTGGCCTCGGTGGTGAACTTGCGCTCGATCTTCATGCCTCGATCCCTTGTTCTTCCGCCACCATTCGATGTGCGGCTTGTCCCCGTTCCTGCGGTCGACCGGACGGGGCGGGCACGACTCCAATATCCCGTGGACAGGCCACAGGCGGGGCCGGTGCGATGCCGGACCTTGGAGAGGATCGTTGCCGCGCCCGCCTGCACAATATCTTGTGGCCTGACGAACCGCTTCACCAAGCTGTCGCATTCCGCTTGCGGCGACAACAGATTTTTTCGCGTTCTCCACTACATTTTGTGCTTGCGTGGATAACTCGCCCAAGTGGTCGCGTCACGGCGGCGTGATGCCGGCCTGCGCGGGGCGGCGGGGAAATCGCTGGAAAAGCCTTTCCCGCGGCAGATTTGGCCAGATTCGCTACGGCCGCGCCTCAACCCTGGCCCGTGCTGCCCATCCCCTCGGGCCGGGGCCGCAGCGGCGCCCGGTTGATCAGCACGATGCCCAGGGCAACCAGCGCGACAGCAACAAGGATCGAGGACGAGAGCGACTCGGCAAAGATGAGATGGCCCAGCAGCACCGCCAGCACCGGCGTCAGGAACGAGAACGAGGCGACGGTCGAGGACGGGTAGACCGACATCAGCCACAGCCACGAGATGAAGACGCCGGTCACCACGACCGATGCCTGGAAGACCAGCCCGGCGACATGCAGGGGCTGCAGGTCGCGCACCAAGGGCCCGAACAGCGGCGCGACGACAAGGAGGATGGGGGCCGAGACGAGAACCATCCAGAAGAGCTGCATCTCGGGGCCTTCGGCGCGCATCACCGGGCGGCGGGCGACATAGGCGGTGGCCGCCCAGCCGATCGCCGCGCCAAGGCCGCAGAGATCGCCCAGAAGGCTGCCCTCGCCGCCCTCGCCGCGCGACAGGATGGCCCAGGCGCAGCCCAGGAAGGCAAGCCCCAGACCCAGCGCCTTCTGCGGCGTCACCTTCTCGTCCAGGCCGAAATGCGCCATCGCCGCATACCAGACCGGCATCGAATACATCATCACCGAGGCGCGGCCGACCGTCGTCAGGTCAAGCGCCAGGAAGAGGCAGAGGAATTCGGCGGCGAAGACCGCGCCGATCACCAGGCCGGGCAGGACCGAGCCCGCGTTGATCCGCGGCGGCCGGCCGCGCCAGGCAAGCCAGGCCCAGACGAAGCCGATGGCCAGCAGCGACCGCAGCCCCGCGAAGAACACCGGCTGCAGCCCGGCGTTCACCAGCTTGACGACGATCTGGTTGAAGGCAAGCAGCAGCTGCACACCAAGAAGCATCGCCACGCCGGCCCCGTCGAGTGTGTCCTTGCGCATCGCCTTCCCCGCCCCTGCCGCCATATGGCGCCCCGCCGGCCTAGCCTACTCGCCCGCCGGCGACCAGACCGGTCGCTTGCGTCATGGCTTTCCCTTGCGCCGGCGTCACAGTAGGAAGGCCCGCCCTGCACCCGCAGCGGCGGCAAGCGACCGAGGATGGCATGACCGGCACCCACGCGAACGAAAACGGCCGGGCCGCGCTGTGGATGGTCTTTGCCATGCTGGGCTTCGCCTTCGAGGACCTGTTCCTGAAGAACGCGACGGTCAACCTGCCGCCGGGCGAGGTGCTGGTCATCAACGGCGTCTTCGGCGGTGCGGTTTTCGCCGTTCTGGCGCATCGCCGGGGCGAAAGCGTGTTCAGCGCCGCGGCCCTGCGTGGCGCGGCGCTGGTCCGGAACCTGGGCGAAGCCTTTGCCGCCTTCTTCTATATCATCGCGCTGGCCTTCGCCTCGCTGGCGCTGGCGTCGGCGCTGCTGCAGGCGTCGCCCCTGTTCGTCACCGCCGGCGCGGCGCTGGTCCTCGGCGAAACCGTCGGCTGGCGCCGCTGGCTGTCGATCGCGACCGGCTTCGTCGGCGTTCTGGTGATCCTTGCGCCCTGGAACGCCGGCTTCGACCCGGCGGCGCTGGGGATGCTGGTCTGCGTCGTCGCACTGGCCGCGCGCGACCTGGCCACCCGGCGGATGCCCGCCAGCCTTGGCACGATGAGCGTGTCGGCCTGGGGCTACATGGCGACGGTGCCGGCGGGGCTGCTGCTGATGGCGGTGCAGGGGCACGCGCCGGTGCTGCCCGCGTCGGGGCCGGCGCTGAACCTGGCCGGCGCTCTGGTCTTCGGGCTGGTCGCCTATTACGCCATCGTCCATGCCATGCGCATCGGCGAGGTATCGGCCATCGCGCCCTTCCGCTATACCCGACTGGTCTTCGCCGTGGTGCTGGCGGTCGCCTTCCTTGGCGAACGGCCGGCGCCGCATGTCATCCTTGGATCGCTGATCGTCGTCGCCTCGGGCCTTTATGCCTTCGCGCGCGAGCGCCGGCGCAAGGCCGCCCTTTCCCAAAAGACCGGGCCGGGCTAAAGGGAAGGCGATTCCGGCCCGTCCGCCCTTCCAAGCGAGGTTCCCATGAGCACGATCATCGACATCCACGCCCGCGAGATCCTTGACAGCCGGGGCAACCCGACGGTCGAGGTGGACGTGCATCTGGAAAGCGGCGCCATGGGCCGCGCCGCCGTGCCCTCGGGCGCGTCGACCGGCGCGCACGAGGCGGTGGAAAAGCGCGACGGCGACAAGACGCGCTACATGGGCAAGGGCGTCCTTGACGCAGTGGCCGCGGTGAACGGCGAGATCGCCGAGGAACTGGTCGGCTATGACGCGACCGAGCAGGTCGGCATCGACCGCACGCTGATCGAGATGGACGGCACGCCGAACAAGGGCCGGCTGGGGGCGAACGCGATCCTTGGCGTCTCGCTTGCTGTGGCCAAGGCCGCGGCCGAATTCACCGGCCAGCCGCTTTTCCGCTATGTCGGCGGCACGCCGGCCCGCATCCTGCCGGTGCCGATGATGAACATCATCAACGGCGGGGCGCATGCCGACAACCCGATCGACATCCAGGAATTCATGATCATGCCGGTCGGCGCCTCGAACATCCGCGAGGCGGTGCGGATGGGATCGGAAGTGTTCCACACGCTGAAGAAGGAACTGTCGGCGGCGGGCCTTTCGACCGGCATCGGCGACGAGGGCGGCTTTGCCCCCAACCTGAAATCGACCCGCGCGGCGCTGGATTTCATCCTGAAGGCGATCGAGAAGGCGGGCTACGCGCCGGGCGAGGACATTTTCCTGGCGCTCGACTGCGCCTCGACCGAGTATTTCAGGGACGGCGCCTATGTCCTTGCCGGCGAGAAGAAGACGCTCAGCCCGAAGCAGAACGTCGACTATCTGGCGCGCCTGGTGGCCGACTATCCGATCATCTCGATCGAGGACGGCTGCGCCGAGGACGACTGGGAAGGCTGGAAGCTCTTGACCGACAAGCTTGGCCGCAAGGTGCAGCTGGTGGGCGACGATCTTTTCGTGACCAACCCGCGCCGCCTGGCCGAGGGGATTTCCCGGGGCGTGGCGAATTCCATGCTGGTGAAGGTCAACCAGATCGGCACGCTGAGCGAAACGCTTGAGGCGGTCGATATGGCCCATCGCGCCGGCTATACCAACGTGATGAGCCACCGCTCGGGCGAGACCGAGGATTCGACCATCGCCGACCTGGCGGTCGCCACCAACTGCGGCCAGATCAAGACCGGCAGCCTTGCCCGGTCGGACCGGCTGGCAAAATACAACCAGCTGATCCGGATCGAGGAAATGCTGGGCGAGGTGGCGGAATACGCCGGAGATTCGATCCTGAAGGGCTGAGGCCCGGCCCGGCCGGGCGCCCGGTCAGGGTGCCCAGCCGCAGGCCGCCGCCAGATCGCCGACCTGTTCGCCGAGGCCGGTCACCGGGAAGACGAATTCCAGGTTGTGGTTGCTGTAGGACTTGTAGGCAACCACCAGCTTTTCCTTGTCGAGAAGGCCCTTGATGAACGGGATCGCCGCCTTGCCGGACCAGAGGCCGATCCCTTCCCCGCCGTTCATCGTCTGCATCCACACGCTTTTCACCCCGTCCTCGTCCAGCCGGTATTTCACCGTCTGGTCGTCCGAGGTGTAGTCGTTGAACGCGACGAAGGCCGCCGTCGTGTTGCCCATGCAGCGGACCCAGAGCGTTGCCCGTTCCGGGCTGCCGATCTGGTTCGGCTGGCTGTTGTCGCTTGTCACGCTGAGCCAGACATCCTTGCGCCCGTCCAGCGCGCTTTCCTCGGCGGCGACGCGCCACGATCCGGCCGGGGCCGCGGCCGGCGCATCTGCCGTTGCGGCCTCTGCCGGCGCGGCATCGGCCGCGTATCCGGTCTGCAGGTCATAGCAGGCAAGCCGCTCCGCCGCCCCGGCCAGACCGTGACAGCCGTTCGCATCCTCGGCCGCAGCCATGGCCACGCCCGGCAGCATTGCCAGCGCAAGCACAGGTTTCCACATTGCAGTCTTCCTTCATCCGGTCTGACGTCCCCCGCGGTCTGGCAGCGGAATGGGACGCAATCCGGGCAACAGGATGGCCGGGCCGCGGCCGGCGGAAATCCGTGCCGTTTCCGCGCGCTAGGGCCTGTCCGATGCAGATAGAAGCATCAGACAGGCTCCAGCTCTATAGTGGTCGCCTGTCTTTCGACAAAACCGGATTCCACTTTTGTCGGACAGGCTCTAGCGGGTGAAGCGTCCGGGGCGGAACGGGGCGAGCAGCGGCTCTTCCACGCCGTCCATCTCCCGTGCGACCGCCTCGCCCGCCACCGCGGCCAGCGTCACGCCGGAATGCATCACCGCCAGCCACAGGCCGGGCAGCGCCGCGCCGATCACCGGCAGCCCGTCGCCGGGCACCGGGCGCTGGGCCAGCGCCACATCGGCCCAGTCGAGCGTGAGGACGGGGAAAAGTTCGCGCAGCCGGGTGATCGCGGCATCGGCATGGTCGGGCGGCAGGCCGGCCACGCTTTCCGCAGCATCGCCCTGATGGCCCGCCGCCGTTGGCATCAGAAGACGCCCGGCGCGATCCTGCCGGACCTCTCCGGCCGAGGTCACCAGGATATCCGCCGCGACCGGCGGCAGCGGCCGGGTCGCCAGGATCAGCCCGGGGCGGGAAAGCATCGGCAGAGGGATGCCCAGGGGTTCGACCAGCGCCGGCGCGCCGCCCCCCGCGGCGACGACGACATGGTCGGCCGGCAGCAGGCCCTGCGCCGTGACCACCCCGGTCACGCGCCCGTCCGTCCGGGCCAGCGCCGTGGCCGCCAGCCCGCGCAGCAGCCGCCCGCCCGAGGCCGCGATCAGCCGGCGCGCCAGATCGGCCGCATCGACCGCGCCCTCGTCGGGGAAGAACAGCGCCCCGTCCGGCACCGGCGCCAGCGCCGGCACGCGCCGCGCGACCTGCGCCGCGGTCAGGCGTTCGACCCGGTAGCCAAGGGCCGCAAGCCGCGCCCCCTCGGCGTCCAGTTCCGCCGCCCGCTGGTCGAAGGCCAGGCAGCCGGGCCAGCGTGTCGGGCAATCGGGCAGCGTCCCGGCCAGCCGCCGGTGCGCCGCCATGCCTTCGGCGCGCAGCCGGTAATGCGCTTCGGAGAGATGGAAGCTGGCGTTGATCCAGCCGAAGGACCGGCCGGATGCACCGGCACCGATGCCGGCGGCATCAAGGATCGTCACCGCATGCCCGCGGCGGGCAAGCTGAAAGGCGATGGCCGCACCGATCACCCCGGCGCCGATGATCAGGGTCTGCGGCCTGGCATTGGGCATGGCCGGACCCTTGCACGCAGCCGTGCGGTTGGCAAGGCGGTGCCGGTTGCGCTAGGCAGGGCCATGCCCCGGACCATCCTGCTGAACAAACCCTACGACATGCTGTGCCAGTTCACCGATGGCGCCGGCCGGGCGACGCTGGCAAATGTGGTGCCGGTCAAGGGCGTCTATCCGGCCGGGCGGCTGGACCGCGACAGCGAGGGGCTGGTGGTCCTGACCGATGACGGACGGCTGCAGGCGCGGATCGCCGACCCGCGGCACAAGATGGCAAAGACCTATCTGGTTCAGGTCGAGGGGGCGGCCGATCCCGCCGCCGTCGCCCGGCTGGCCGCGGGCGTGATGCTGAAGGACGGGCCGACGCTGGCCGCAGAGGCGCGCGCCGTCGCCCCGCCGGCGTGGCTCTGGCCGCGGGTGCCGCCGGTCAGGGAAAGGAAGACCGTCCCCGACCACTGGATCGAGCTGACGCTGCGCGAGGGCCGCAACCGCCAGGTGCGCCGGATGTGCGCGGCCGTGGGCCTGCCCTGCCTGCGGCTGATCCGCTGGCGGGTGGGCGACTGGACCATCGCCGGCCTGAACCCCGGCGACTGGAGGGACGCATGACCGAAGCCGACCGCATCATCGCGCATCTGCAGCTTGCGCCCCACCCCGAGGGCGGCTGGTATCGCCAGACCTGGCAGGGGCCGGAGCGCGAGGGGCGGGCCAGCGGCACCGCGATCCTGTTCCTGCTGAAAGCGGGTGAGCGCGGCCACTGGCACCGTGTCGACGCCGATGAAATCTGGCTCTGGCACGCCGGCGCGCCCTTGCGTCTTTCCATCGGAAAGACTGCGGCGACCCATGCCCAACTCGGGCCGGACGTGCTGGCGGGCGACACGCCGCAGGCGGTGGTGCCGGCCGGTCACTGGCAGGCGGCGGAACCCCTGGGCGACTGGACGCTGGTTTCCTGCACCGTCAGCCCCGGCTTCCGGTTCGCGGGGTTCGAGCTTGCCGCCCCCGGCTGGTCGCTGCCCGATGCCTGATCCGGACCACAAAGCCTTTGTCGCCGGCCTGCCGGGAGACTTGCGCACGCGGCTGACCGGCCGGTCTGACCGCGCCGGCCTCCTGCATCTGGCCGGCCACGCCGGGGCGATCGTCGCCACCGGGGCGCTGATCGCGGCCGGCCTGCCCGGCTGGTGGCTGGTCCTGCCCGTCCACGGCATCCTGCTGACCTTCCTTTTCACGCTGGAACACGAATGCACCCACAAGACGCCCTTCGCCGCCCCCTGGCTGAACGAATGGGCGGGCCGCGCTGCCGGGCTGGTTCTGCTGCTGCCCTTCGAATGGTTCCGCTACTTCCATCTGGCGCATCACCGCTGGACCAATATCCCGGGCCACGACCCCGAGCTTGATGCGCCGAAGCCGGAAACCCGCGCCGCCTGGGCCTGGCATGTCTCGGGCCTGCCCTACTGGCGGGCGGCGGTGGCGCTGCTGATCCGCCTTGCCGCCGGGCGGGCGCGTGCGCCCTGGCTGCCCGAGGGCGCCCTGCCCCGGATGCGGCGCGAGGCGCGGGCGATGCTGGGCCTTTACGCGCTGGCCTTCGCCTCGCTGGCCGTGTCGGACCTGATCCTGTGGCTCTGGCTGCTGCCGATGCTGCTTGGCCAGCCGTTCCTGCGGCTTTACCTTCTCGCGGAACATGGCGACTGCCCCTTCGTCGCCGACATGTTCCTGAACACCCGCACCACCTTCACCAACCGGGCGGTGCGCTTCATCGCCTGGAACATGCCCTTCCACGCCGAACACCACGTCTATCCGGCCGTGCCCTTCCACCGCCTGCCCGAGCTGCACCGGCTGATGCGCGATCACCTGCGGGTCACGGCGGCGGGATACGCCGCCTTCACCCGCGACTACCTTGCCCGCCGGCGATGATGCCGCCCGCATCTGTCGATTGTGCCCGGAACAACTTTGCCGTGGCGGCGCCGGCCCCGCGCGGATAGACCGGCGCAATGACCAGCCCCGCCGCCGCCACGCCCCGCGAGGGAGATACGCTTCCAGGCTTCTTCTACGCCCTGGCGGCCTATCTGCTGTGGGGCTTCCTGCCGCTTTACATGAAGGCGCTGGCGCATGTGCCGGCGGTCGAGGTGATTGCCCACCGGGTGATCTGGTCGGTGCCCATCGCGCTGGCCGTGCTGGTCTGGCTGGGGCGGACCGCCGATCTGAAGGCCGCGCTGAAAAGCCCGCGGATGCTGGCCATGGGCGCGATGACGGCGGCGCTGATCAGCGTGAACTGGGGCATCTATGTCTGGGCCATCGGCGCGGGCCATGCGCTGGACACGGCGCTTGGCTATTACATCAACCCGCTGTTCTCGATCCTGCTCGGGGCGCTCTTCCTGGGTGAAAGGCTGCGGGGGCTGCAGTGGCTGGCCATCCTGTCGGCGCTGATCGCCGTGGTGATCCTGACGGTCGAGGCCGGACGGCTGCCGATGATCGCCATCGGCCTCTTCGTGACCTGGGCCTTCTACGCCTTTCTCAAGCGCCGCCTGCCGATCGGGCCGAACCAGGGCTTCGCGCTGGAAGTGCTGATCCTGCTGCCGCTTGCGCTTGGCTATGCGATCTGGCTGGGCGTCAGGGGCGAGGGGCATTTCATGGCGGGCAACGCCACCGACACGGCGCTGCTTTTCGGCTGCGGCATCGTGACCGCGGCGCCGCTGATGATCTACGCCAACGGGGCGAAGCGGCTGACGCTGTCGACCATCGCCATCATGCAGTACATCGCGCCGACGATGATCTTCCTGACCGCCGTCTTCCTGTTCGGCGAGCCGTTCAGCCAGGTGAAGCTGGTCGCCTTCTCGTTCATCTGGGCGTCGCTGGCGATCTATCTGATATCGGTCCTGCGATCCCGGGCCTGACGCGGCCTGCTGCCGGGCCGGCGCGGCGCCCAGGTTGCGTCAACGTCTCAGGTCGAATGCCAGCCGCCCTAATGCGCCGGTTTCGCGCCGGTGATCCGCCCCCAGACCGGGCCGACCACCCGCGTCGCCACCGGGATCAAGAGGATGCCAAGGATCAGCCCGAAGACGCCATCCAGCGCGGCGGTGACGATCCAGGTCACCACGCCCTGCGCGGTGCCGACGGCATGGGCCGCCACCTCGGCAATGTGGTGGATGGTGTTGTAGGGCCAGTCCCAGAGATGCGTTTCGTGCAACCCGTGGATCACGATATTGCCGCCGACCCAGAGCATCGCCGCCGTGCCCACGGTCGACAGGAACGCCATCAGCTTCGGCATTGCCACCACCAGCCCGCGCCCGAGCGCCCGGCCGGCGCCCGTACGCGCCGTTGCCGCCATGTGCAGGCCCACGTCATCCATCTTCACGATCAGCGCCACCGCGCCGTAGACGACGAGCGTGATCAGCGCGCCGACGATGGCCAGCGTGATCGCCTGCATCCAGAAGCTCGGGCTTTCGATGGTCGAAAGCGCGATGGTCATGATCTCGGCCGAAAGGATGAAGTCGGTCTTGATCGCGCCGGCCACCTTTTCCTCTTCCAGATGCGTCGGATCCCTGGTGTCGAAATCCCTGGCCACCGCCGCGTCGCCATGCGGGGCGACCGCGTGGAACACCTTCTCGGCCCCCTCGAAGCAGAGATAGGCGCCCCCCAGCATCAAGAGCGGCATGATCGCCTGCGGCAGGAAATAGTCCAGCGCCAGCAGGCCGGGCAGCAGCACGATCAGCTTGTTCTTCAGCGACCCCAGCGCGATCCGCCGGATGATCGGCAGTTCGCGCTTCGCCTCGAACCCGTGGACGTATTTCGGCGTCACCGCGGCGTCGTCGATCACCACGCCGGCGGCCTTGGCCCCCGCCTTGGCCGCCGCCCCGGCAATGTCGTCGACCGAGGCCGCGGCCACCTTGGCGATGGCCGCCACGTCGTCCAAGAGCGCGAGCAGTCCGCTCATCCCGTATCCCTTCCTGTTGCGCCAGTGACTTAAGCATCCGCCGGAGATTCGGCAAAGCCCCGCGGCGGGGTTAGCGCAAACACGGGCGGTTTGCGCTAACAACATGAAAACATGTCGTTTTCAGGCTTTGAATGCGGTCGCATACCGTTTAGGACGGCTGAACTGTCGCAAGGTTCGGGGACGCAAATGACCATTACCATCGGTATCAACGGATTCGGCCGCATCGGGCGCTGCACGCTGGCGCATATCGCGGAATCGAACCGCAACGATGTGCAGGTCGTCGCGATCAACGCCACCGGCCCGGTCGAGACCAACGCCCATCTCTTGAAATACGACTCGGTCCACGGCCGCTTTCCCGGCACGGTGAAGGTGACGGACGGCGCGCTGGACCTGGGCCGCGGTCCGATCCGCATGATGTCGACCTATGATCCGTCGACGCTGGACTGGGGCGGGGTCGACGTGGTGCTGGAATGCACCGGCAAGTTCAACGACCGCGACAGGGCCGCCGTCCATCTGGGCCGCGGCGCGCGGCGGGTGCTGGTGTCGGCGCCGGCGAAGAACGCCGACAAGACCGTGGTCTACGGCGTCAACCACCGCAGCCTGACGGCCGAGGCGCTGGTCGTCTCGAACGGGTCCTGCACCACCAACTGCCTGGCGCCCCTGGCGAAGGTGCTGAACGACGCGATCGGCATCGAATCCGGCATCATGACCACGATCCACAGCTACACCGGCGACCAGCCGACGCTGGACCGCCGCCACAGCGACCTTTACCGCGCCCGCGCCGCGGCCATGGCGATGATCCCCACCTCGACCGGCGCGGCCAAGGCCCTGGGCGAGGTGCTGCCCGAGTTGAAGGGCAAGCTGGACGGCAGCGCGATCCGCGTCCCCACCCCGAACGTCAGCGCCGTGGACCTGACCTTCATCGCCGCGAAATCGGTGACGGTGAACGAGGTGAACGAGATCGTCCGCGCCGCGGCGGCGGGCTACATGGGCATGGTCATGGCCTATGATCCCGAACCCAAGGTGTCGATCGACTTCAATCACACCACCCATTCGTCTATCTTCGCCCCCGACCAGACCAAGGTCGTCGGCCGATCGGTCCGCGTGCTGGCCTGGTATGACAACGAATGGGGTTTCTCCTGCCGCATGGCCGATGTTGCGGGCGTGATGGGGCGGCTCCTCAACTAGGGGTGCCGCTTGCCGAATCGCGTTGCGTTCTTCCTTGCGCTGGCCCTTGCGGCGGCGATTGCCGCCGATCTGGCGCTGACCGGCGGCGAGACGCTGGTCTTCCTTGGCCGCAAGTTCCTGGCGCTGCTTGAACAGGTGGCTTTCTGGCGCTGATCGCGGCAGAGTGATGTTGCATTGGCGGGGAATCTGGCGTTGTTAGCGCTAGCATCCCTTCAGGAATTCAGCATCGGAGGAAGACCATGGCCGTCAAGGTTGCCATCAACGGGTTTGGCCGCATCGGCCGCAACGTCCTGCGCGCGATCATCGAGTCGGGGCGGACCGACATCGAGGTCGTGGCGCTGAACGATCTTGGCCCGGTCGAGACCAATGCGCATCTGCTGCGCTTCGACAGCGTGCATGGCCGCTTCCCGGCGACGGTGACCACGGGCGAGGACTGGATCGACGTGGGCCGCGGCCGGATGAAGGTGACCGCGCTGAAGAACCCCGCCGACCTGCCCTGGTCGAACGTCGACATCGTCTTGGAATGCACCGGCATCTTCACGTCCAAGGAAAAGTGTCTGCCCCATCTGGAGAACGGCTCGAAGCGCGTGCTGATCTCGGCCCCGGGCGATGGCGCGGACAAGACCATCGTCTATGGCGTGAACCACGACACGCTGACCAAGGACGACATCGTCGTGTCCAACGCCTCCTGCACCACGAACTGCCTGTCGCCGGTGGCCAAGGTGCTGCATGACGCGATCGGCATCGAGAAGGGGATGATGACGACGATCCATTCCTATACCGGCGACCAGCCGACGCTCGACACGATGCACAAGGACCTGTATCGCGCCCGCGCGGCGGCACTCAGCATGATCCCGACCTCGACCGGCGCGGCCAAGGCGGTGGGCCTGGTCCTGCCCGAGCTGAAGGGCAGGCTGGACGGGTTCGCGATCCGGGTGCCGACGCCGAATGTCAGCGTGGTCGACCTGAAGTTCATCGCCAGGCGCCAGACCAGCGTGGACGAGATCAATGCCGCGATCATGGCCGCGGCGGACGGGCCGCTGAAGGGCATCCTCGGCTATACCAAGTTCAAGAACGTCTCCTGCGACTTCAACCACGATCCGCATTCGTCGATCTTCCACATCGACCAGACCAAGGTGATGGACGGCACGATGTGTTCGGTCCTTTCCTGGTATGACAACGAATGGGGTTTCTCCAATCGCATGGCCGACACCGCGGTCGCCATGGGCAAGCTGATCTGACCCCGCCTTCCTTCGCAATGCCGGTCAGGGGCGCCTTCGGGCGCCCTTGCTTTTTTGGCGAAGCCATGCGCACAGTGCAATGCCGCGCTGCAGCATTATCCGTTGTTTGCGCTAACGGATGGCCTATCTTCCAACCGTGCGGGGAGGAACTGTAGCCCCCGCCGGAAAGGAAACGACAATGCTGACCATGTTCGGGAACATCAGGGAAGCCGCCCGCAAGCGTTCGCTCTATCGCCGCACCCGCGACGAGATTGCCCGGATGCCGCTGGACGTCGCGCTTGACCTTGACATTTTCCCCGGCGACGCCGACCGCATCGCCTATGAGGCTGTCTACGGCCGCGCGGCCTGATCCCGCCTGCCGGATCGCCGGTGATGGAGACGGGGGGCCCTGCCCCCCTTTTGCATTTTCAGGCGTAGCGCCGGCGCAGCGCCTCGACCACGGGCGGGGTCACGAAATGCGACACGTCGCCCCCCAGCCGGGCGATTTCCTTGACCAGCTTCGACGCGATCGCCTGCCGGCGCGCATCGGCCATCAGGAACACCGTCTCGACCGAGGCGTCGAGCGCCCGGTTCATCCCGACCATCTGGAATTCATACTCGAAATCCGCCACGGCGCGCAGGCCGCGGATGATGATTCCGGCTCCCACGTCGCGGGCACAGTCGATCAGCAGGTTCTCGAACGGATGGACCACGATCTCGCCGCCGGTGGCCTTCACGATCGGGGCGCATTCCGCCTCGACCATGGCGACGCGGTCCTCAAGCGGAAAGAGCGGCCCCTTGTCGCGGTTGATCGCGACACCGATCACCAGCCGGTCGACCAGCGCCATGGCGCGGCGGATGATGTCGATATGGCCCAGCGTGACCGGATCGAACGTGCCCGGATAAAGGCCGATGCGCATGTTTTCCCCCTGCCCGTCCGTGGTCCGCCGGCGATCCGCGACACGCAACAATATTGCGCGACGCGGCGCAAGTGCCATTCCGCCGCAATGCGGAAATCAGAAGCCCTTGATCATGCCTTCCAGCGCGTCCTTCTCGGCGTTCAGCTCTTCCAGCCGCGCCTTCACCACGTCGCCGATCGAGATCAGCCCGACCATCTCGCCGGCTTCGATCACCGGCATGTGGCGGAAGCGGCCGTCGGTCATCTTCTGCAGCACCTCGTCCGTCTGGTCGGCCCGCGCGCAGGACACCAGCCGCGCCGTCATGATCGTGTCGACGCGCTGGGTCAGGCAGTCCGGGCCGCTTTTCCCCAGTTCGCGCACCACGTCGCGTTCGGAAAGGATGCCCGCCGCACGCTTGCCGTCCGATGACACGACCACCGCCCCGATGCGCAGGTTTGACAGAAGCGCGACCGCCTCGCCCACCGTGGCATGGGGCGCGATGGTGATCACGGCCTGCTGGGCCTTGGCTCTGAGAATCTGGCTGACCAGCATGGGTTCCTCCCTCCCGACCTGTCCGCCGAAGCGTCCGGTGCCGGGTTGAGTCTGTCAAGGCATTGATTCAAGGCGCGCCATCTCGGCCCGCGTCTCGCGCACCAGCGCCTCGGCGAAACGGTTCAGCCGGGCGACGCGGGTGTCCTCGGCGTGGCGGATCAGCCAGAAGCTGCGGGTCAGCCGGATCGCATCGGGCAGGACGCGCACCAGTTCGGGCGCGGCGGCAAGCGCGAAGTCATGCACCACGCCAAGGCCCGCCCCCTGGCGCAGGAAGTTCAGCTGCACCGAGACCGAGTTCGACGAGACGGTGACCGGCGGCGCGCCGATCCCCGCCAGATAGTCCAGTTCCTTGTCGAAGATCAGGTCGGGGATGTAGCCGGCGAAACGGTGGTTGGCCAGGTCTTCCGGCCCGGACACCGGATGAAGAGCCAGATAGGACCGGCTGGCGGCCAGGCCAAGCCGGTAGTCGGTCAGCTTCTGCACGGTCAGCCGCCCCGCCTCGGGCCGCGACACGCCGATCGCCATGTCGGCCTCGCGCTTGGAAAGGTTGAAGACCCGCGGCAGGGCCACGACCTGCACCTCAAGCCCCGGGTTCTGGTCGCAGATCCGCGTCACCACCTGCGGCAGCAGGTAGTTGGCGCAACCGTCGGGCGCACCCAGCCGCACCTGCCCGGTCAGCCCTTCCGGCCCGCGCAGGCTCGCCGTGGCGGCAAGGGCCGCGCCCTCGGCCCGTTCGGCATGCGGCACCAGCCGCGCGCCCTCGTCCGTCAGCGCATAGCCCTGCGGGCTCTTGACGAACAGCCGCGCGCCGATCGTCTCTTCCAGCCGGGCGATGCGCCGTCCGGCGGTCGCCGGGTCGATCCGCAGCAATCGCCCCGCCGCCGACAGGCTTTCGCTGCGGGCGACGGCAAGGAACACGCGCAGGTCGTCCCAGTCCATCCTGCATTCCTGCAAAACCCTTTTGGAAGATTGCCGCTTTGTCTGGCATTTCCGCAAGGGTAAAAGAATCCCGGCAGCAAGGGAGGATCCGATGCAGGAAATCGGTCACTGGATCAACGGCAAGATGGTGGCGGGCAAGTCGGGCCGCTTTGCCGAGGTGATGAACCCGGCGACGGGCGAGGTGCAGGCGAAGCTGGCGCTGGCGACGGTGGCCGAACTGGACGCCGCCGTGGCCGACGCCGCGACGGCGCAGCTGAAATGGGCCGCGACCAACCCGCAGCGCCGCGCCCGGGTGATGATGGCCTTCGGCGCGCTGATCAACGCGAACATGGAGAAACTGGCCGAACTGGTCAGCCGCGAACATGGCAAGACGCTGCCCGACGCGCGTGGCGACGTGCAGCGCGGGCTTGAGGTGGTCGAGGTCTGCATGGGCGCGCCCGCCTTCCTGAAGGGCGAGATGACCGACAGCGCCGGCCCGGGGATCGATCTCTACTCGATGCGCCAGCCGCTTGGCGTCGTCGCCGGGATCACCCCCTTCAACTTCCCGGCGATGATCCCCTTGTGGAAGATGGCGCCGGCGCTCTCGGCCGGCAATGCGATGATCCTGAAGCCCAGCGAACGCTGCCCGTCGACCTCGCTCCTCCTGGCGCAGCTTCTGCAGGAGGCGGGCCTTCCGGACGGCGTGCTGCAGGTCGTCAACGGCGACAAGGCGGTGGTGGACGCGATCCTCGACAACGACACCGTGCAGGCGGTGGGCTTCGTCGGCTCGACCCCGATCGCGCAATACATCTACGGCCGGGCCGCGACCAACGGCAAGCGCGCCCAGTGCTTCGGCGGGGCGAAGAACCACATGGTCATCATGCCCGATGCCGACCTTGACAAGGCGGCCGACGCGCTGGTCGGCGCGGGCTATGGTGCTGCGGGCGAACGCTGCATGGCGATCTCGGTTGCCGTGCCGGTGGGCGAGAAGACCGCCGACGCGCTGATCGAGCGGCTGGTGCCGCGGATCGAGAAGCTGAAGGTCGGCCCCTATACCGCCGGCGACGACGTGGATTTCGGCCCGGTCATCACCCGCGCCTCGCAGGAGCGGATCAACGCGCTGGTCACCTCGGGCGTCGACCAGGGGGCAAAGCTGGTGATCGACGGCCGCGGCTTCAAGCTGCAGGGCTACGAGAACGGCTTCTTCTGCGGCCCGTCGCTCTTCGACCATGTCACCCCCGAGATGGACATCTACAAGCAGGAAATCTTCGGCCCGGTGCTGTCGACGGTGCGGGCAAAGACCTACGAGGACGCGCTTGGCCTGGTCATCGACAACGACTATGGCAACGGCACCGCCATCTTCACCGCCGACGGCGACACGGCGCGCGATTTCGCCAGCCGGGTGAACGTGGGCATGGTCGGGATCAACTTCCCCATTCCGGTGCCGCTGTCCTACTACACCTTCGGCGGCTGGAAGAAATCGGCCTTCGGCGACCTGAACCAGTATGGCCCCGACGCCTTCCGCTTCTACACCAAGACCAAGACCGTCACCGCGCGCTGGTTCAGCGGCATCAAGGAAGGCGCCAGCCTGAACTTCAAGGCGCTGGACTAGGCGCGACTTTCGCCGGGCTACACGGGCAAACGGCGGGGCCTTGGCCCCGCCGTTCGTCATTCAACGCATCCCGCCCGTCAGCGACGCTGCGGGTCGCGCTGCGGATCGCCGGCCTGCTGCTGGCCGGGGCGCTGCTGCGGGTTCTGCCGCGGCGTCCCCTCCTGCTCGTGCTGGCGGCCGGGCATCTCGCCCGGTGCCCGCTCGGGCTGGCGGTAAGGATCGCGCACCTGCGGGTCCTTCGGGTCGCGGGGCTGGTTCCTGGTCGGGTCTTTCGGGTCAGCCATCGTGGGTTCCTCCGTTTCGACGGGTTGACCTGACACGTCATTGCGCCAGGCCCCTGAGATGGGGCCCGGCCCGCCGCGCCGAAACCCCCGCGGGCCGGCCGGCCGAGCCGGCGGCCGGAACCGGCCGGAAACGCCGTCACGCGGCGGCGGCGCCCTGCCGCTTGCCGATCTTGTGATCCGCGCCCATGGAACCGGCCGCCGCGGTATCGCCTGCAGACATTCAATTCCAATGATGTGTTCGCCGTGCTAGACTGCCGCCGTAGAACAGAAGCGGAGGCATCCCATGTTCACGACGAATGTCGGCGGCATCGACCGCATCCTGCGCGTGGCCGTCGGCGCGGCGCTTTTGGTGTGGTTCTTCCTCGACCAGAGCACCGGCTTCTGGCACTGGGCCAAGCTGATCGGCATCGTGCCGCTGGCAACCGGCCTCTTGTCCACCTGCCCGGTCTATTCGATCCTGGGGGTCAGCACCTGCCCGGTGACCCGGGCCTGACCGGCCGCGCTCAGGCGGCTTCGGCGACGGGGCGGGCTGGCCGGAACGGTTCGATCCGCACGTCCGGCCCGCGGAAGGTGCAGAATGACGCACTCGGCACCTCGGTCCAGTCGCCCTCGCCGTCCTCAAGCGGTTCGGACACCACGGCCATGCCGCGGCGGTTTTCCGACCAGCGGTGGAAAAGCGTCGGCGCGGCCTCGTCGTCGCTGGCATAGCGCACGGCGTAAAGGTTGCGCCCGTCGGCCAGCGCCGCCGTCATCCGCAGGTGCGGCCCCTCGCCCTTGGCCATGGCCAGCGCGATGAACCGGGCGGCGGCGCGTTCCATGGCGGCGCGGGGGTCGCTGTCCAGCCCCTCGGCCAGCGCGACCAGGAACAGCGCCTCGCTGTCGGTGGCACCGCGGCGGTGGGGATAAAGCGCGTCGGGGATCAGCATCTCGGCATCGCGGCGGAAGGCGTCATAGCCGCCGACCTGGCCGTTGTGCATGAAGCTCCACCGTCCGACGGTGAACGGGTGGCAGTTGTTGCGGCTGGTCGCCGTCCCGGTCGAGGCGCGGACATGGGCCATGAACAGCCCCGATTTCACCTGCGCCGTCAGGCTTTTCAGGTTGGGGTCCGACCAGGCGGGCATCACGTCGCGGTAAAGGCCGGGCTCGGGCCGTTCGCCATACCAGGCCAGGCCGAACCCGTCACCGTTGATCGCGGTGTGGCAGCGCGTGGCACCATGGCTTTGATGGATCAGCGAATGCCCCGGACGGGACACGATGTCTTCCAGAAAGATCGGCTCGCCCGTATAGGCCGCCCAACGGCACATGCTGCCCTCTTACGCCTGCTCTCACACACGCACGCACCCCGCGGCCGGGGGTTCATCCGCCCGTGCCCGAAACGCTGCCTCTGCCGCGCAGGATAGCAGCCGCAGGGCCGCGCGTTAAGGGCCGGTAACCCGGATGTACCCGGATTCTGTGGCAAAATTTCGCCACCTGCCGCAACACGGGGCGGGATGGCGTTACTCAAGCCCCTCGACGACCACCAGGTCACGCACGGCGGCACCCCGCGCATGGTCCAGCGCGGCCTGATAGGCGGCCGAATTGTAGCAGTCGACCGCCGCCTCAAGGCTGGGGAAGCGGGCCAGCACGTTGCGCGCCCGGTCGGTGCCTTCAAGCTGCACATAGCGGCCCGACCGCGCAAGGAACACGCCGCCATGCGCGGCGATCGCATCGGTCGCGCCCTTCGCGTATAGCGCATAGGCCTCGGGGTTGGTCACGGTCACATGGGCGATCCAGTAGGCAGCAGGCATCCTATCCTCCGATCACGGCTTCCGCCGCCTTGATGGCCGCGTCGGCGAGCGCAATGTCGGCCCCGCCGGCCTGCGCCATGTCGGGCCGGCCGCCGCCGCCCTTGCCGCCCATCGCCCCCGCCGCCGCCTTGACCAGATCGACCGCGCTGATCCGCCCGGTCAGATCGGCGGTGACCCCGGCCGCGACCGCGGGCTTTGCGCCGGTGTCGGCAATCAGCAGCACCGCCCCCGAGCCGAGCCGCCCCTTCATCTCGTCAATCAGCGCCGGCAGGTCCTTGCCGGAAACCCCGGTCAACACCTGCGCGATCAGCCTGACGCCGTTGATCTCCTTCGCCTCGGGGCCGGCGCCGCGCCCGCCCATCGCCAGTTCGCGGCGCAGCGTCGCCACCTCGTTCGCCAGCGCGCGGCGTTCCTCGGCCAGCGCGCGGACGCGATCGACGACCTCGCCCACCGGCGTCTTCAGCGCCAGCGCGATCTCGGCCAGCCGGTCGCCCTGCCCGCGCAGGTGATCCAGCGCCGCCTGGCCGGTCAGCGCCTCGACCCGGCGCACGCCGGCAGACGACGCGCTGTCGCTCAGCACCACGAAGGCCCCGATCTCGCCCAGCCGCGCCACATGGGTGCCGCCGCAAAGCTCGATCGAATAGGTGTTGCCGTCGCTGCCCCTGCCCGACCCGTCCAAGGCGCCCATCGAGACGACACGCACCTCGTCGCCGTATTTCTCGCCGAAAAGCGCCTGCGCCCCCAGCGCGCGCGCGTCGTCCGGCGTCATGATCCGCGTCTCGACCGCGCCGTTCTGGCGGACGAAACCGTTCACCTCGGCCTCGACCGTGGCCAGTTCGCCGGCCGAAAGTGCTGCGTTATGGGCAAAGTCGAAGCGCAGCCGGTCGGGCGCGTTCAGGCTGCCCTTCTGCGCCACATGCGGCCCAAGTGCGCGGCGCAGCGCCTCGTTCAGCAGGTGGGTGGCGGAATGGTTGGCCCGGATCGCCGACCGGCGCCGGTGGTCGACCTCAAGCTTCGCCGGCTGGCCGCGGGCGATGCTGCCCTCGGTCACCGTGGCGACATGGATCACCACGCCCGCCGCCCGGCGGGTATCGGTCACCTGCGCCAGCCCGGTGTCGGTGCGGATCCAGCCGGCATCGCCCACCTGGCCGCCGGATTCGGCGTAGAACGGCGTCTGGTTGACCACGATCTGCACCGCCTCGCCCGTCGCGGCCGCGTCGATCGCCGCGCCGTCGCGGACCAGGTCCAGCACCACGCCTTCGGCCGTTTCGGTATCGTAGCCCAGGAATTCGGTCACGCCCTTGGCCTCGGCGATCTCGAACCAGATGCGGGCGTCCTTCGCCTCGCCCGAACCGGCCCAGCTGGCCCGCGCCTTGGCCTTCTGCTCTTCCATCGCCGCGTCGAAGCCGGCGACATCGACCGCCCGGCCCTTTTCGCGCAGCGCATCCTGCGTCAGGTCCAGCGGGAAGCCGTAGGTGTCATACAGCCGGAAGGCCGCGCCGCCGGGCAGGTCGGCGCCTTCGGGGATGCGTGCCAGCTCGTCGTCCAGCAGCCGCAGCCCGCGGTCCAGCGTCTGCTTGAAGCGGGTTTCCTCAAGCTTCAGCGTTTCCTCGATCAGCGCCTGCGCCCGCGTCAGTTCCGGATAGGCCGCGCCCATCTGCCTGACCAGCGCCGGCACCAGCCGGAACATCACCGGGTCCTGCGCGCCCAGCATATGCGCATGGCGCATCGCCCGCCGCATGATCCGCCGCAGCACATAGCCCCGCCCCTCGTTCGACGGCATGACGCCGTCGGCGATCAGGAAGCTGGTCGAGCGCAGATGGTCGGCGATGACGCGGTGATGCACCTTGCCCGGACCATCGGGGTCGGAATGGGTGACATGGGCGCTGGCCTCGATCAGGCTGCGCATCAGGTCGGTGTCGTAATTGTCGTGCTTGCCCTGCAGCAGCGCGCCGATCCGTTCCAGCCCCATGCCGGTGTCGATCGACTTGGCCTCCAGCTCGCGCCGGCTGCCGTCCTCGAACTGCTCGAACTGCATGAAGACGTTGTTCCAGATTTCGATGAAACGGTCGCCGTCTTCCTCGGCGCTGCCGGGCGGGCCGCCCCAGATATGGGGCCCGTGATCATAGAAGATTTCCGTGCAGGGGCCGCAGGGGCCGGTCGGGCCCATCATCCAGAAATTGTCGTTCGTCGGGATGCGGATGATCCGGTCGTCGGAAAGCCCCGCCACCTTCTTCCAGATCGCAGCCGCCTCATCGTCGGTATGGTAGACGGTGACCAGAAGCCGGCTCTTGTCGAGGCCGAAGTCCTTGGTCAGCAACTCCCAGGCCAGCGGGATCGCCGTGTCCTTGAAATAGTCGCCGAACGAGAAATTCCCCAGCATTTCAAAGAACGTATGGTGCCGCGCGGTATAGCCCACATTGTCAAGGTCATTGTGCTTGCCGCCGGCGCGGACGCATTTCTGCGCGGTGGTGGCGCGGGTATAGTCGCGGTGTTCGGTGCCGGTGAACAGGTTCTTGAACTGCACCATGCCCGAGTTGGTGAACATCAGCGTCGGGTCGTTCCTTGGCACCAGCGGGCTGCTGTCGACGACCCGGTGGCCGTTCCGGGCGAAGAAGTCGAGGAAGGTGGAACGGATGTCGTTCAGGGACGCCATTTCTTCGGCCTTTCCGGGCAAGTCGGCTGCATTCGGCAACCATCTATCGCCGCCTACCGGACCTGTCCATCGCCTATGACGGCGGCGTGACGGAAAGCGCGCAAGCGAAAGGCCGGGCATGTGGCCCGGCCCCGTCTCTTTCTCCGCTTGTCCCCGGCCGCTGCACCGCGGGGCGCGCCCGGGCCTTGCGGCGTCGGGCGCTAGACCTCGCCGTCGTCGTCGCCGCCACCTCCCTCGGCCATGTGGAAGTCAAGCCCGTTCGCGGCGCGGATCTTGTCCTCGACCGCGGCGGCGACCTGCGGATTGGCCTTGAGGAAGGCCTTGGCATTCTCGCGCCCCTGGCCGATGCGTTCGTCGCCGTAGGAATACCAGGCGCCCGATTTCTCGATCACCCCGGCCTTCACGCCGATATCCACAAGTTCGCCCGTCTTCGAGATGCCCTCGCCATACATGATGTCGAATTCCACCTGCTTGAAGGGCGGCGCGACCTTGTTCTTCACCACCTTCACCCGCGTCGTGTTGCCGACAACCTCCTCGCGGTCCTTGATCGAGCCGATGCGGCGGATGTCCAGCCGCACGCTGGCGTAGAATTTCAGCGCATTGCCGCCGGTGGTGGTTTCCGGGCTGCCGAACATCACGCCGATCTTCATGCGGATCTGGTTGATGAAGATGACCATGCAGTTCGACCGGCCGATCGAGGCGGTCAGCTTGCGCATCGCCTGGCTCATCAGCCGGGCCTGGGCGCCGACGGTCGCGTCGCCCATGTCGCCTTCAAGTTCGGCCTTGGGGGTCAGCGCCGCGACCGAGTCGATCACGATCAGGCTGACCGCGCCCGAGCGCACCAGCGTGTCGACGATTTCCAGCGCCTGCTCGCCGGTGTCGGGCTGCGAAATCAGCAACTCGTCCAGGTTGACGCCCAGCTTCTTGGCATATTGCGGGTCAAGCGCGTGTTCGGCATCGACGAAGGCGCAGACGCCGCCCTTCTTCTGTTCCTCGGCCACGACATGCAGCGTCAGCGTGGTCTTGCCGCTCGACTCCGGGCCATAGATTTCCACGATCCGGCCCTTGGGCAGGCCGCCGATGCCGAGGGCGATGTCGAGGCCAAGGCTGCCGGTCGAGGTCGCCTCGATCTCCATCGCCGGGCTGTCGGCGCCGAGCTTCATGATCGAGCCCTTGCCGAACTGCCGTTCGATCTGCGCGAGCGCGCTTTCCAGCGCCTTCTGCCTGTCCGTATCGCGCTTGTCCAAGTCCCGCTTGCCCCCGACGTCGAAAAGGTTCGTCACTGCCATTCCCGCCTCCTTATTCCACAGCCGGCCAGACCCGGCAATCCTGCCATGCGTTCCGCTTATGTTCGCACTTTCTAGCGGACAAAGCGGGAACAAATCAAGTCAATTCGCGCAGATTCAGCTTTTGCGCGATTCCGTTAAAGGATAGTTTACGGCGGCACGGAAACAGGGCCCGCAGGGCGAAAGGTGGGATCATGCTGGTGTTCTGGGATGCGCGTCTGGTGTTCCTCGCCACCCCGAAGACCGGTTCCACCGCCATCGCCCAGGCCCTTGGCGCCATGGCCGCGGTGTCGATCCAGCGGCCGCCGACGCTGAAGCACACCACCGTCCACCGCTACCGGCGCTTCTTCGGCCCCTATCTGGAGGCCGCCTCGAAGGACGACTGGACCGTGGTCGCCATGATGCGCGAACCGCGCGACTGGCTTGGGTCGTGGTTCCGCTTCCGCTCGCGCGACGATCAGGCCGATCCCGGGCGCAGCACCCGCGGCATGTCGTTCGACGATTTCGTCCGCGCCTGGTGCCGCGACCCCCGGCCCGAGGTCGCCGATGTCGGCAGCCAGGCGCGGTTCCTGCGGCCGCGCCAGGGCCGCGGGGTCGACCGGCTGTTCCGCTATGAGGAGATCGACCATTTCGTCGATTTCCTTGAAGACCGGCTCAACTGCGAGATCATCCTGCCGCGCGTCAACGTCTCGCCCCCCGGCGCCACGCAGCTTTCCCGCGAAACCGAGGCGCTGCTCGCCAGCGCCGCCGCCGAGGATTTCGCGCTTTACCACACGCTTGATCCTTCGGTGTGAGGCCAGCGCCGCCAGCCACGGTCGGCAATGCAATCGGCGGGTGCCGCCGGGGATGACGGGCCGCCGCCCCATTCCCTTCGCGCAGGGTGACGCGGTGGTCCAGCCCCTGCCAGAGACGGGTCTGCCCCATCCCCCTTGCGCGTGAAGCCGTCCGTCCTGGCGAAAACCTGCGTGTCGCATGGCCCGTCATTCCCGGCCGCATCGGTTTCGCCGCGCGCACCGGCGCGGCGCGAAGTCCCCGCCGGCCCCCCCCGCGGTCAGTGCAACTGGCGCTGGACCACGCCCGTCAGGTCGTTGAGCGAGAAGGGTTTTGCCAGGAAGACGGAATGCGCGATCCGGGCCTGGTCTTCCGACATCGCATCCTCGGCATAGCCGGACATGAACACGACGCGCACCCCCGGCCGGTCCTCAAGCGCGCGGCGCACCCAGGTCGGCCCGTCCATGCCGGGCATCACCACATCGGTCACGAAGACATCGACCTCAAGCGACGGGTCTTCCAGCGTCTTCAGCGCGGCCTCGGCGCAGTCGGCCTCAAGCACGGTGAAGCCGCGCATCCGCAAGGCCCGGCTGGCGAAGGCGCGGACCGGCGCCTCGTCCTCGACCAGAAGCACCACGCCCTCGGTCCGCCCGGCGACCGGACGGCGGGGTTCCTCGCGCGGGGGGGTCGGCTCGGCGGGCGCCTCGGGCAGGTCGTAGACCGGGAAGCACAGTTCGAACGTGGTGCCGCACCCGACCTCGCTGGCGACAAAGACATAGCCGCCGGACTGCTTGACGATGCCGTAGACCGTGGAAAGGCCAAGCCCCGTGCCCTCGCCCACCCGCTTGGTGGTAAAGAAGGGTTCGAAAATCTTGTCGAGCCGGTCGGCCGGGATGCCGCAGCCGGTGTCGATCACCCGCACCACCGCATATTCGCCGGCAGGCAGCGTGGCCCCGTCCCGCACCTGCGGCGAGGACAGCGCCAGCGCTTCGGTCTCGATCCGGATGGTGCCGCCATCGGCCATCGCGTCGCGCGCGTTGACCACAAGGTTCATCAGCACCTGTTCCAGCCGCCGCCGGTCGGCCCGGATCGGGCCGAGCAGCGGGTCATGCGCCAGCCGCAGCGTCACCTTCTCGCCCACCAGCCGGTTCAGGAGATGCATGAGGTCCGACAGCACATCCTGCAGGTCGACCCGGACCGGGCGCAGCGTCTGTTTGCGCGAATAGGCAAGCAGCTGGTTCACCAGCGCTGCCGCGCGGTTGGCATTCTGCCGGATCTGTTCGAGATCGGCATAATCGGTGTCCTCGCGGCCCCGGCGCAGCAGCAGAAGGTCGCAATGGCCGGAAATCGCGGTCAGCAAGTTGTTGAAATCATGCGCAATCCCGCCGGCCAGCTGACCGATCGCCTGCATCTTCTGGCTCTGGTTGAACTGCGCTTCCAGCTTCTTCAGGTCCGATCCGTCCGACAGGATCGCCAGCGCCCCGGCGCGGCCATGCTCGACGATGCGGCGCAATTGCACCCGGACGAACGCCTCATCCCCGGCGCCACGGGCGCGCAGCACCTCGGACCCTTCGGCAAGCCGCCCCTCGATCACATCCATCAGCCAGTCGTTGACCGGGCGGCCCAGGTCTTCGAACAGCGCATGGAAGCCGATGTCGCCGACCGCGCGGTCGCCCGTCATCTCGCGCGCGGCACGGTTCGCGGCGCGCAGGTTGCCGTCGGCGCCGAATTTCATCAGCGCGACGGGAAGATGCTCGAAATCCGTCGGCAGGTCGTCGTGGTCCTGCGCGGCGGTCATCGGCAGAAGGAAAATCTCGCGCCGGTCGCCGATCCCCTCGACCTCGGCGACGATGGCGCGGCGCGGGCCGTCGGCTGTCGCCACCTGCACCATCTCGCCGCTGACGAAACGGGTCTGGGTGAAGATGCGGTCAAGCCGCTTCGGCCGCTCGCCCAGGAGCCGCCGCATCGCCTCGTTCGAGAAGAGGATGACGCCGGCCTTGTTCGCCACGATCATCGGCAGGCTGAGCCCCTGCGCCCCGCGCCCGCCGGGGCCGCGGTCCTGAAACTCCTCAAGCCGCCAGAGAAACCTTTGCCGCGCGACGCGGTGGACCGAAAGGCGCAGGTGGCCCCGCCGCGTCACCACATCCTCGCGCGCGGAACCCTGGGTTGCGGCGCGGGACTGCAGGCGGAACAGGATCGCCGCGGGCGAGGCCACCTGTTCGCCCAGATGCGCGGCCAGCGTTTCGGCCGGATGGGCGCCGAAGCGGATCGACGCGGCGGTGTTGCGGAAAAGGACCACGCCCAGTTCGTCGGTGGTGAAGCAGGGGGCGGCATCGTCGCCGACGATGCGCTGCATCGTCCGGGCAAGCCGCGCCTCGCCCCGCGCGGCCAGAAATGCCGCGACCCGCGCGCCGCCCGCCACCAGCGCGACCGCAAGACCGGCGACCGCCAGCCCGTAGCGCAGGGTTCCATCGCCGGCGAGGGCGGAAAGCACAAGGCAGATCGCGGCGGCCAGCAGCAGCCACCACATCCTTTGCGCGAGGTCGCGCGGTGCCGCAAGGAACTGCGCGCGGTATTGCCCTGCCCCGATCAATCCTGCCTCCGCCCGGGATTCCTTGCCCCGCGGCCACTTGGCGCCAGAATTCCTTAACCGCGCCTTAACTGCAACCGGCCGGGCGCGGGACAACACGCGGCGATGGTTTCACGCCGTCAGCCGCACGTCAGGATGGCAAGGAAGAACCCGTCGCCACCGTCAAGCGGCGAGAACCGGCGTTCCGCCTGCCGCTGCCAGCCGGGACGGGCGGCCAGCAAGGCGGCGATCCGGTCCTCGTTTTCCGCGCGCAGGAAGGAACAAGTGGCGTAGGCAAGGATACCGCCCGGCGCCACCATCGCCGCGGCGCGGTCAAGGATGGCGGATTGCAGACCCGTCAGCGCGGCAAGCCGGTCGGGGGTCAGCGCCCATTTGCCCTCGGGGTCGCGCCGCCAGCTGCCGGAACCGGAACAGGGCACGTCGGCAAGGATCAGGTCATAGGGCGCCGTCGCCTCGGGCCGGTCGGTCAGCGTCACCGCGGCACCCGCCCGCGCGGCGCGCGCCGGCAGGTCGGCCATGCGGCGGGGATGCGCGTCATGCGCCCAGAGCCGCAGCCCGACCCGCGCCGCCATGGCCAGCGTCTTGCCGCCCCCGCCGGCACAAAGGTCGAGGACGCGCATCCCGGGTTTCAGGGGCAGCGCCGCCACAACCGCCTGCGAGGCCGCGTCCTGCAACTCGACCAGCCCGGTGGCATAGGCGCGGCCCTGCTGGATGCGCCGCGCGCCCGCCGTCACCTCCAGCGCGGTGGGCGCAAGCGGATGGGCGACGGCGGTGATCCCCTCCTCTGCCAGCGCGGCAATCGCCGCCTCGCGGCCGGCGCGGGCGCTGTTCACCCGCAGGACGACCGGCGCGCGGCGGCGCATCGCCTGCATCACCGGGGCGAAATCCGCCGCCAGCGCCGCGCGAAGGGGCGGTTCCAGCCAGTCGGGAATGTCATGCGCCTCGGCCCCTTCGGGCGCGCGGCCGGGTTCGCCCCCGACCGGCGCCGGCCCATGCGCCGATCCGTCGAACCAGAGCGCCGGATCAATCCCCGCATCGCGCGCCGCGCCAAGCACCAGACCCCTGCCAGTCATCCCGCCGCCCAGGGCGGCGAAGGACCGGCGGCAGCGCAGCGCGTCGAAGACTAGATCGCGCACCGCGGCCCGGTCGCCCGAACCGGCATAGCGCGCGCCCCTGCCCCAGCCGGTCAGCGCCCGTTCGGCCGCCTCGCCGCCAAGGATGCGGTCGAGGACGGCGATCGCCGCCGCCGCCCGCGCGGCCGGAGTCACCCTGGCCCCGCGGTCATCACATCACCCGGTAGTTCGGGCTTTCGCGGGTGATCTGCACGTCATGCACATGGCTTTCCTTCAGCCCGGCGCCGGTGATGCGCACGAAGCTGCAGTTCTTGCGCATCTCCTCGACCGTGCGGCAGCCGGTATAGCCCATGGCGGCGCGCAGGCCGCCGACCATCTGGTGAATCACCGCGGCCGCCGAACCCTTGTAGGGCACCTGCCCCTCGATCCCTTCGGGCACCAGCTTGTCGGAGGCCGCATCCTTCTGGAAGTAGCGGTCGGCCGAGCCGCGCGCCATGGCGCCGATACTGCCCATGCCGCGATAGGCCTTGAAGCTGCGCCCCTGCCACAGGATCACCTCGCCGGGGGATTCATCGGTGCCGGCGATGGCGCTGCCGACCATGGCGCAGGAGGCGCCGGCGGCGATCGCCTTGGCGAAATCGCCGGAATACTTGATGCCGCCATCGGCGATCACCGGGATGTCGCCGGCCGCGCGGGCCGAATCCATGATCGCGGTCAGCTGTGGCACGCCGACGCCGGCGACGATCCGCGTGGTGCAGATCGACCCCGGGCCGATCCCCACCTTGACGGCGTCGGCCCCGGCGCCGATCAGCGCCCGCGTCGCCTCGGCCGTGGCGACGTTGCCGGCCACCACCTGCACCGTGTTCGACAGTTTCTTGATCCGCTCGACCGCGCGGGCGACGCCTTCGGAATGGCCATGCGCGGTGTCGATCACCACCATGTCGACCCCGGCGTCGATCAGCGCCTCGCTGCGGGCGAACCCGGCATCGCCCACGGTCGAGGCGGCGGCAACCCGCAGCCGGCCCAGTTCGTCCTTGCAGGCCTGCGGATTCAGCACCGCTTTCTCGGTATCCTTCAGCGTCAGGAGGCCGGTCAGCTTGCCCTGCCCGTCGGTGACCAGCAGCTTCTCGATCCGCCGCGCCTTCATCAGCGAAATCGCCTGCGCCCGGTCGACCGGTTCCTTCAGCACGGCAAGGTTGTCGGCGGTCATCATCACCCGGACCGGCGTCTTGTCGTCGCTGGCAAAGCGCATGTCGCGGTTGGTGACAATCCCCAGAACGCGGCCCTGATCGTCCACCACCGGGAAACCGGTGATGTTGTAGCGCTCCATCAGCACCTTGGCATCGGCAAGCGTCTGGTCGGGGGTCAGGGTGATCGGCTTGTAGACCACGCCGGATTCGAAGCGCTTCACCCGCCGCACCTCGGTCGCCTGCGCCTCAAGGTCAAGATTGCGGTGGATGACGCCGATCCCGCCCGCCTGCGCCATGGCGATGGCCATCCGCGCCTCGGTCACCGTGTCCATCGCGCTTGAAAGCAGCGGGATGTTCATGCGGATGGATCTGGTGACGAAGGTCGCGGTCTCGGCGTCGGACGGCAGCACCGAAGAGGCGGCCGGAACCAGAAGCACATCGTCGAAGGTGAGGGCCTCGCGAATCTCCATCGGGGTCTCCTTGGGGATCATCGTTTGGCGGTTCCCTGTTTCACGCCACGGGCACGGGCGCAAGGGCAATCCGACTAGGTTGCCGGTTGTATATCATCGTCGCTCATGCAAGATCATCGAGATAGCAGCCGCGACAAGAATGATGTATGGCCTGTTCTCGCTTGCCACCGCCACTCGGTTTTCCCGGGCGGTTCTAGTTGTGTCCTCAATCTTGGCGATCATGGTTGCAGCTTGGTTATGGCTCTTCACCAACCTTGCTTATCCTGGCGATGTGGCGTTTGCAGTCTATCATACTCCATCTGGAGTTGCCGTCAGAGTGTACTTTCCTGACGCCAATGGGCTATATTCGGCGTCGGGGTGTGGAAACGGGGCAGAGGTCAGGGCTTGGAAAGCCTGGACTGAATCTTTTGGCTTGGCGTGCGTAGAGAGTAGCGTGACGCAACTTGAGCTTAGTTCGATCAATACGCGTCTCAATCTCCTTAACTTTGGCGGAAAACTCATTGAAATAATTTACTTATTACTTCCCGTCTTGATTGGACTTACGTGCGGCGTGGGTATAGCCATTTCGGCTACTCTGGCGAAAGGAGTATTCCTTTGGATCGCTCAGGGACCGAGCAAGTAATCGAGAGATAGCTCTCATGCGCGTTGCCATCGTCGAGAACACCCGGATCACCCATCACGGGCAGGTGGGCGTGGCGCTGCACGAACGGGCGGCGAAGATCGACCTCTGGAAGCCCTGGGCCAACGGCGCGCTGCCCGCGGCCGCCGATGCCGACGCGCTGGTCGTCTTCGGCGGCGAACAATCGGCGCTGGACGATGCGATCCATCCCTACCTGCCGGCGCTGGCGGATGCGATGGCCGCCTTCACCGCGCAGGACAAGCCGGTCCTTGGCATCTGCCTGGGCAGCCAGCTGCTGGCCCGCGCCTTCGGGGCGACGAACCTCTTGGGCGCCGCGCCCGAATTCGGCTGGTGCGACGTGGCGCTGACCGGGGACGGCCGGTCCGATCCGCTGTTCGGCGCCCTGCCCGGCCGCTTCCCGATCTTCCAGTGGCATTCGGACACGTTCACCTTGCCGCCCGGCGCGACGCTGCTGGCGGGATCGCCGGTGGCGGAAACCCAGTGCTTCCGCATCGGCCGCGCGACCTACGGCATGCAGTTCCATTTCGAAGCCAGCCGCGCCGTCGTCGCCGACTGGAGCCGCAGCTTCCCCGATCTGGTGGAACGCCTGTCGCCCGGCTGGCAGGCAGCCCTGCCCGGCATGGCCGCAACGCAGGGCGCCGCCGCCGATGCGCACGGGCTGGCGCTCGCCCGTGCCTGGGTGTCGCTGGTCTGACCGGCGCTCAGGCCTCGGCCGCGCCGGTCCGGTCGGCCAGCACGTTCCCGGGCCAGAGTTTCAGCACCCGCCAGGCGATCACCGGCACGACCACGGCCGCCACCGACAGAAGCCCGGTGCCAAGGCTGCCCCACCAGCCGTCAAGCCGCAGCAGCGCCCCGGCCAGCGCCGCGACCGGGAAGGTGACACTGCCCCAGAGCGGCGAGAAGCCGGCCTCAAGCACCCAGGCCCAGCCAAGGATCAGCGCCGCCAGCAGCGCAAGGCCAAGCCCGGCGAAGGCCACCGCCAGCGCCGGCTGGTCGGTCGCGGCCGCCGTCGTGGCGAAAAGGCTGGCCGGGGCGATGTGGATCGCCAGCATCGGCCGCAGCGGCGCCGGCGGCACGCGGCGGAACAGCTGCGCTGCGCTGACGCTCCAGATCAGCAGGGCGACGGGCACGGTGGTCCAGAACAGCGCCCGCGCCAGCCCGTCCATCCCCAGCGCCACCGCGGCCGGCGCGCCGACGATGAAGCCGACAAACACAAGGTGCCAGCCGGGATTGGCAACCCGCCCCTCGGACGGCAGGCCGGCCAGCACCCGCAGCACCAGAGCCGCCACCAGCCCGTGCGCCACCAGCATGGCGACCAGCAGCCAGAAGGCCGCGACCGGCGCGAAGGCCGCCAGCAGCGTTGCCGCCGCCATGCCGCCGGCGGTTCCGGCGGCGATCCCGGCGCGGGCGGGCATCGCCTTCATGTCGTCAAGGATGACGCCCGGACGGCGCACCAGCTTGCCCAGGTAGGCCAGCGCCCCGAATCCCCAGAGCGCGACGGCAATCCCCGCCAGCGTGTCCCCCGGCCCCGCCGGCAGGTCGAGCCGCTGCGACCCGGCGCGAACCGCCAGCGCAAGGCCCAGCAGGCCCAGCAGCACCGGAAAGATCGCCGGCGGCGTCCGGGTGAAGGGCCGGGGCCGGCGCGGCGGAAACTCGGGCGGCGGATATTGCCTGGGGCGGAAGTTCGCGGGGTCGGTGGTCATTCTCGTCTCCATCGGCGCGACGGCACCCGTTTTCAGGACAAAGGGCAACCGTCACGTCGCCGCAGCGCGCCGCTTCGGCCGCGGTTCGCCTAAAGGAGCGGGGTGACTAGAGGGGCAGGACCGGGAACCAGTCCTCGCGCAGCCGGTCGCCGGCCTGCATCCCGTGGCCCGGGAACGGCGGCGAGGTCGGCCCCGGCCGTTCGACATAGCGCGCGTCGTCGCCGACCAGCCGCAGGCTGAAGGCGCGCCGCCGGGTCGCCGCCATGTTGCCGCGCGCCCCGTGCAGCGTGCGGTAGTGGAAGGCCACGGCATCGCCCGGCTCCATCTGCCATTCGACGATGCGCATCCCTTCCGCCTCGGGGTCGGGGGCGGGCATGTAGTCATGCGCGCCGGGGTAGAAGTCCGTCTCGGCCATCCAGCGCGTCGGCAGCACGTCCTTTTCCCACAGGTGGCTGCCGGCGACGCAGCGCAGCGACGCCTCCTTCACCGGGTCGAGCGGGCACCAGAAGCTGACGGTCTGCCGCCCCTCAACGAAGTAATAGGGCCCGTCGGAATGCCAGGGCGTCGGCTTGGTGGTGCCCGGCTCCTTGACCAGCACGTGATCGTGGAACAGCTGCACCCGATCCGATCCCATGAGCCCGGCCGCCACCCGGCCGACGCCCGAGTTGAAGATCGCCTGTTCGAATTCGGGGATTCGCGTCCAGTTGCAGTAGTCGTCGAAGAATCGCCCCGCCTCGCCCGGCTTCAGCGTTGGCATCGGCTGGCCCGGTGCCGCCATGTTCTTCTCGACGCCCGCGCGCAGCACGTCGACCCAGTCGGCAAAGAGGCCCTTGACCAGGACGACGCCATCCTCGCGATAGGTCCGCGCCATGTCTTCCGTCACCTGAACCGCCATCGGGGCCTCCCTTGCTGCCGCCACCCTGCCCCGCCGGCCGCGGCTGGACAAGCCCCCCGCATGCCCCCATGCTGCGCCGCAAACGGGAGTGCGGGATGAGCGGACACGGTTACGAAAGCGGGCGGCTGAACCTGCCCTTCGTCGGCATATCGACCTTCGGCAAGCGGCCCTATCAGGCCGACTGGTCGGCGATCCGGGCCGATGCGGCGGTCATGGGCGCGCCCTTCGACTTCGGCACCCAGTTCCGCGCCGGTGCCCGCTTCGGCCCGCGCGCGATCCGCGAGGCGTCGACGCTGTTCAGCTTCGGCCACGCCGGCGCCTATGACCACGAGGATGACTGCACCTATCTTGGCCCAGATGTTTCCATTGTCGACATTGGCGATGCCGACATCGTCCACACCGATACCGAGAAAAGCCACGCCAATATCGAGACCGGCGTCCGCGCCATCCTTGACGCGGGCGCGCTGCCGGTAGTGCTGGGCGGCGACCATTCGGTCAACATCCCCTGCATCCGCGCCTTTGCCGGCCGCGGGCCGATCCACATCCTGCAGATCGACGCGCATCTCGATTTCGTCGACGTGCGCCACGGCGTCCGCCACGGCCACGGCAACCCGATGCGCCGCGCCGCCGAACAGGACCATGTGACCGGCATCACCGCGCTGGGGATCAGGAACGTCAGTTCCACGGCGAAAGACGGCTATGAAGCCGCCCGCGCCATGGGCGACGACATCCTGTCGGTCCGACAGGTGCGGAAGCTGGGGACCGGGGCCGTGGTCGCCCGCATCCCCGAAGGCGCGCGGCTTTACGTGACGATCGACATCGACGGCTTCTGCCCCTCGATCGCGCCGGGGACCGGCACGCCGTCGCACGGCGGGTTCCTCTACTACGAGGTGCTGGAAGTGCTGCAGGCCGTGGCCCGCCGGCATGAGATCGTCGGGCTGGACCTGGTCGAGGTGGCGCCCGACTACGACCATTCGGGGTCGACGGCGATCCTTGCGGCGCAGGTGCTGCTGAACTTCCTCGGCTTCATCTTCCACGCCCGCGCCAGACGCTAGGGCGCGCCGGGCTGGACAATCCGGGCGCCGCGGGCAAGACAGGCGCCATGACCCCGGCCGCCCGCACCCCGCGCGAGAACCTTCTGACCGCCGCCCTGTGGATGACGGGCTCGATCGCGTCGTTCACGGCGATGGCCATCGCCGGCCGCATGGTGAAGCATCGCCACGATGTCTTTGAAATCCTCGCCTTCCGCTCGCTGGTCGGCATGGTGCTTGTGGTCGGCGTCGCGGCCGCGCTGGGGAACCTTCACCGCATCCGCGCCCGCCGCCTGCATGCGCACGCCTTCCGCAACACGGTGCATTTCACCGGCCAGGCGCTGTGGTTCCATGCCATCGCCACCATTCCCCTGGCGCAGGTCTTCGCGCTGGAATTCACCTCGCCCCTTTGGGTGATCCTCTTCTCGCCCCTCTTCCTTGGCGAAAGGCTGACCCGGCGCAAGCTTCTGGCCGGGGTGATCGGGCTGATCGGCGTGCTGGTCGTGGCCCGGCCCGATTTCGGCCGGCTTGACCCCGGCGTGGCCGCGGGCGCGCTGGCCGCCGTCTTCTTCGCCGCGACGACCGTGATCACCAAGCGACTGACCCGGAACGAGGATATCGTGACCATCCTCTTCTGGCTGGTCGCCTTCCAGTCGGCCTTCGGGCTGATCCTGTCGCTGGCCGACGGGCAGATGGCGCTGCCGGACGCAGCGACGCTGCCCTGGCTGGTGCTGATCGGCCTTGCCGGCCTTGCCGCGCATTTCTGCCTGACCTCGGCGCTGTCGCTGGCCCCGGCCAGCCAGATCATGCCGGTCGATTTCGCCCGCCTGCCGCTGATCGCCCTGATCGGCGCCCTTTTCTTCGACGAGCCCCTGACCGCCGGCCTTGCCATCGGCGCGGGGCTGATCCTTGCGGCAAACTGGCTGTCGCTGGGCGGCAACGGCAGGACACAAGCGCCACAGTGACAGGATCACAAATCCGTGACGCCGCGTCATTAGTTGACCCACATGGTCGCCAGCCATAGCCTTCCGATCAGGGAAATCCTGGCAGGGATGAGCAGGGATGAGGACCATGAAACAACTTCTTCTTTCGACCGCGGCCATCGTCGCGGGGGCGGGCGCTGCGGTTGCCGGCGGTGTCGACCGTTCGGGCCAGTCGATCGGCGTGATCTTCGAGCAAGGGAACTATGCCGAACTCAGCTTCGGGGTGATCAGCCCCGACGTGACCGGCAATGACGTGGCCGTTTTCGGTGGCAGCCCGACCGGCGGCGTCGCCGGCGACCATACCCTTCCGGGCCTGGCGCTGAAATACGATTTCACCGACAAGCTCTCGGGCACGCTGATCTACGGGCAGGACTACGGTGCCGACATCAGCTATCCGCTGGGGGAATCGATCGCGCTGGGCGGCACCTATGCCTTCCTCGACAGCGACGTGCTGACCGGCATCCTGCGCTACAAGATCAACGACAATTTCTCGGCCCATGCCGGGGTGCGCGCCTCACGGGCCTCGGGCGAGGTGCAGCTGATGGGCGCGGCCTATGGCCCGGTCAGCGGCTACAACGTCGCCTTCGACAAGGCCTGGGGCGCGGGCTATCTGGTCGGCGCTGCCTTCGAGAAGCCGGAAATCGCGCTCCGCGTGGCGCTGACCTATTTCTCCAAGGTCACCCACGACCTTGACACCACCGAAACCCTGGGCGGCATCCCCGTCGCGCCGGTGACCATCACCTCGGTCGATACGCCGCAGGCGGTGAACATCGACTTCCAGTCGGGTGTTGCCGCGAACACGCTGGTCTTCGGCTCGATCCGCTGGGTCGACTGGAGCGAGTTCCAGATTGATCCGGCCTGGTTCACCGGCGCGACCGGCGGCGGGCTCGTCTCGCTGGAAGACACCACCACCTACACGCTGGGCGTCGGGCGCAAGTTCAACGACAGCTGGTCGGGCTCGCTTTTCGTGTCGCACGAACCGAAGGGTGATCCGCTGGTGTCGCCGCTGGCGCCGACCAACGGCTATACCGGCATCGGCGTGGCCGCAGTCTACACCAAGGACAACATGAAGATCACCATGGGCGCGCGCTATCTTGACCTTGGCGACGCCCAGCCCGAGACGGGCACCCCCGATACCGCCCGCGCCAGCATGACCGGCAGCAGCGCCATCGCCCTTGGCGTCAAGGTCGGCTTCAGCTTCTGACCGGCCGGCGCAAGCGCCCGGTCCTCTGCGCCCCCGCCCGGAAACGGGCGGGGTTTCGCATTGCCGCGCCCGGCGGGCGGCGGTAACAGGGTGTGATCCGGGGGCAGGCCAGCATGATCTACCGCAGCGGCAAGGACTATCTGGGCGCGACGCACAAGCGCGTGCTTCTGTTCGGCATGTCGGGCCTGGGCAAGACCCATGTCGCCAACATGCTGCGCGAAAGCGCCGCCGACCCAGGCGCGGGCTGGTTCCACTATTCGGTCGATTACCGCATCGGCACGCATTACATGGGCGAACTCATCGCCGACATGTTCAAGCGCGAGGCGATGAAGGTGCCGCTCCTGCGCGAGCTTCTGATGTCCGACAGCGTCTTCATCGCCTCGAACATCACCTTCGACAACCTGGCGCCCCTTTCCACCTACCTGGGCAAGCCCGGCGATCCCGCGCTGGGGGGTCTGCCCTTCGCCGACTACCTGAGCCGCCAGTCCGAACACCGCGAGGCCGAGATCGCCGCCACGCTGGAAACCGCGCGCTTCATCCGCCGGGCCGAGGATATCTACGGCTACCGCAACTTCATCTGCGACAGTTCCGGCTCCATCTGCGAGGTGGTCGATCCCGACGATCCGGCCGATCCGGTGCTGCGCCAGCTTGAGGATACGCTGCTTCTGGTCTGGATCGAGGGGACGGATGCCCATCGCGAGGCGCTGATCCGCCGCTTCGACCGCGCGCCGAAGCCGATCTACTACCAGCCCGATTTCCTGCACGGACTCTGGACCGATTACCTGGCGCAAGAGGGCCTGCCCGCGGCCAAGGTCGACCCCGACGCCTTCCTGCGCTTCGGCTATGCCCGGCTTCTGGCCCATCGCCAGCCCCGCTACCGTGCCATGGCGCGCCGGGGCGTCACCGTCACCGCCGACGAGATCGCGGCCCTGCGCGATCCTGCCGGCTTCGACGCGCTGATCGCACGCGCCATCGACCGGCAGATGCGAATGCGGGCCTGACGCCCGCGCTTGAACCTGCCACCGCCCTTTCCTAGATACCGCCCGCCGACACCGGCCGCATTCCCCCAGGTCCGCCATGCCCATCACCCTGCCCGAAACCCTTCCCGCCTTCGACGTTCTCCGGGACGAGGGCGTGATGGTCATGTCGCCGGAACGGGCAGCGCGCCAGGACATACGGCCGCTGCGGATCGGGCTGCTGAACCTGATGCCCAAGAAGATCCAGACCGAGAACCAGTTCGCCCGGCTGATCGGCGCCACGCCCCTGCAGATCGACCTGCACCTGATCCGGATGAGCGAGCATCAGACCCGCAACACCGCGGCCGAACACATGGAAGCCTTCTACCGCCCCTTCCAGGAGGCGAAGGCCGACAGGTTCGACGGGCTGATCATCACCGGCGCGCCGATCGAGCACCTTGCCTTCGAGGACGTCACCTACTGGGACGAATTGTGCGAGGTGATGGACTGGACCCAGACCAACGTCCATTCCACCTTCGGCGTCTGCTGGGGCGGCATGGCGATGATCAACCATTTCCACGGCGTCCGGAAACACATGCTGGACCACAAGGCCTTCGGCTGTTTCCGCCACCAGAACCTCGCCCCCGCCTCGCCCTACCTGCGCGGCTTCTCGGACGATTTCGTGATCCCGGTCAGCCGCTGGACCGAGATGCGCGCGGCCGAGATCGACGCCGCGCCGGGCCTGCGCACGCTGCTTGGTTCCGAAGAAGTCGGGCCCTGCCTGGTCGAGGATGCGGCGCACCGCGCGCTCTACATCTTCAACCACTTCGAATACGACAGCGACACGCTGAAGCAGGAATACGATCGCGACGTGGCCAACGGCACGCCGATCAACGTGCCGCTGAACTACTATCCCGACGACGATCCCGCCCGCCCGCCGCTGAACCGCTGGCGCAGCCACGCGCATCTTCTCTACGGCAACTGGATCAACGAGATTTACCAGACCACCCCGTTCGACCTGGCGAAGATCGGCAGCTGAGTGTCCGCGGCCGGCCGGCCCCGGGGGCCTTCCACCGACCCCCGGACCCCGCGCCGGCCGCGATTGCAGCCGCTGCCGCGAGCGGCCATACTGCGGCGAAAGCTCAGGAGGCCCCGATGACCCTGCCCTTCGACGGCGCGATCAGCCGCTATTTCAAGGAAGGCGCGCCGAAAGAGGTCCGCAAGGCGATCGAGAAGGCCGGCAAGGACGAAATCCTTACCAAGTCATATCCTTACGACGAAGAGATGAAGCGCAAGGACCATGACGCGCGGATGGAGGTGCTGCAGATCGAACTGTCGAAGATGCAGGCCGACGTCAAGGCGACCGGCAAGCGCGTCATCATCCTGTTCGAAGGGCGCGACGCCGCCGGCAAGGGCGGCACGATCAAGGCGGTGACGGAAAACATGAACCCCCGCCAGGCCTATATCGTCGCCCTGCCGAAACCCACCGAACGGGAATCCCAGCAATGGTATTTCCAGCGCTACATCGACTGGTTCCCCGCCGGCGGCGAGATCGCGCTATACGACCGCAGCTGGTACAACCGCGCGATGATCGAGCATGTCTTCGGCTTCTGCACCCCCGAACAGCGCAAGAAGTTCTTCCACCAACTGCCTGAATTCGAAGAGATGATCGCGGATGAGGGCATCATCCTCCTGAAGCTCTGGCTTGAGGTCGGCCGCGCCGAGCAGCTGAAGCGCTTCCTCGACCGCGAACAGGATCCGTTGAAACAGTGGAAACTGTCGCAGATCGACATCGACGGGCTGGCGAAATGGGAGCCCTACTGCGCCGCCATCGACGAGACGATGGAGAAGACCAGCTTCAAGCGCGCGCCCTGGACGGTGATCCTGTCGGATGACAAGAAACGCGCGCGTCTGGCCGCGATCCAGACCATCCTGCACGCCGTCCCCTACAAGGGCCGCGACCTGGACCGGATCGGCGCGCCCGACAGCCGCATCTGCGGCGGCCCCGCGCTCCGGCCGAAGGACTGACGTGAAACGCGGCTACCACCATGGCAACCTGCGGCAGGCCCTGGTCGAGGCAGCACTTGCGCTGATCGCCGAGAAGGGACCGCAGGGCTTCACCCTCTCCGAGGCGGCGAAGGCGGCTGACGTGACGCCCGCCGCCGTCTACCGCCATTTCGCCGGGCGCGACGACCTTCTGGCCGAAGTGGCGCGGCAGGGGTTCGACATTTTCGCGGCCCTCCTGGAATACGCCTATGACAACGGCCGCCCCACCGCCCTTGCCGCCTTCGAGGCGACGGGCCGCGCCTATCTGGCCTTCGCCCGCAAGTATCCCGGCCACTATCAGGCGATGTTCGAAAGCGGCCTGCCGCCCGGTGCCTATCCCGAGCTTGCCGCCGTCGCGACCCGGGCGCGCCTGACCCTGGAAACCGCCGCCGCCGGCCTGTCGCAGCACCTGCCCGCGGAACGGCGGCCGCCCGCCTCGATGGTCTCGGCCCATGTCCGGGCGTTTTCGCATGGCGTGGTCGAGCTTTTCATGCGCGACCAGGCCGACACCCGCTTTCCGCCCGAAGACCTGCTGGAAGCCGGGCTCGGCATCTACCTGCGCGGCCTGGGCCTGCTGCCGCCCGACCGGTAGCACGCCCGATCATCTTCCCCTTCGCAAATATCCCGCGGGGGTCCGGGGGTGGGAAACCCCCGGCCTTGCGGCGGGTCCGGGGGGCTGCCCCCCTGGCCGGCCTCAGCGGAACAGCACCAGCGCCGAGGGGCTCCAGGCGACGCGGACCTTGGTGCCCACGTCCAGCACCGGCCGGCCCGGCACGTTGCGCATGGAAAGCCGCACCTCGACATCGGTTCCGCCAAGGTAGACGTCATAATAGGTCATGTCGCCGAAGTAGATCACCTCGTCGATCACCCCGTCCGTCTCGCGTTCGGCGGCCTTCTGGTCGTCGTAGAGCAGCGTCAGCGTCTCGGGGCGCAGGCCCACGACCGGGCTTTCGCCCCTGGCGGGCGGCGCCATTGCGGCGTCAACGGTCAGGTGGCCCAGGCCCTTGGCCTCGACCTCGACCTTGTGGCCGGTTTCCGACAGCACCGTCGCCGGGATGAAGTTCATCGTGCCGATGAAATCCGCCACCTTCTTGGAATTCGGCCGGCGATAGAGGGTTTCCGGGTCGGCCAGCTGGGCGATCTCGCCCTCGAACATCACGGCGATGCGGTCGGACATGACCAGCGCCTCTTCCTGGTCATGCGTCACCAGGATGAAGGTGATGCCCACCTGGCGCTGCAGCTTGATCAGTTCCACCTGCATGTGTTCGCGCATCTTCTTGTCGAGCGCCGACAAAGGCTCGTCCAGCAGCAGCACCTTCGGCTTCAGGATCAGCGCGCGGGCCAGCGCCACCCGCTGCCGCTGGCCGCCCGAAAGCGCATGCGCCGCCCGGCCGCCATAGCCCTTCAGCCCGACCATCCCCAGCGCGTCCTCGACCGCCTTGGCCTTCTCGGCCGCTGACAGGCCCGACCGGCGCAGGCCGAAGCCCACGTTCTCGGCCACGCTCATATGCGGAAAGATCGCATAGGACTGGAACACCATGTTCGTCGGCCGCGCGTTCGCCGGCACCCTGGCCATGTCCTTGCCGTCGATCAGCACCGCGCCCTTGTCGATGCCCTCGAACCCGGCGATCGTGCGCAGCAGCGTGGTCTTGCCGCAGCCCGACGGGCCGAGAAGCGAGAAGAACTCGCCCGCGCGGATCGTGCCGTTGATCCCGCGCAGCGCGTGATAGTCGCCGTAGTATTTGTGGACATCCTTGAACTCGATCATCGTGGGTCTTTCGGTCGTCACAGGAAGCCTCCGGTGTCTTTGCCCCCCGCACGGGCGATGCCGCGGCGGCGGAAATATTCGGCGATGGCAAGCAGCACGATCGAGAACGCAACCAGCAGCGTCCCCAGCGCCAGCATGGCGGGAACCTTGGCCGGGAAGCGGAACTGCCCGAAGATGTAGACCGACAGCACCGGCTTGCCCGAGCCGAGGAAGTTCGCCAGCACGAATTCGTCGATCGAGATGGTGAAGCAGATCAGGAAGCTGGAGATGATCCCCGGCATGACCAGCGGCAGGATGATCAGCCGGAAGGTCGAGGCCGGGGTTTCCCCCAGATCGAGCGCCGCTTCCTCCAGCGACTTGTCGAGGCTCTGGAAGGCCGAGGTCAGGATCGCCACCGCGAAGGGCATGCAGAGCAGCACATGCCCCATGATGATCGTCAGCATGGAAAGCGGCACCGACAGCGACAGCAGCACGATCAGAAGTGCCATGGCGACGACGATGTCGGGCAGCACCATCGGCAGCATGATCAGCCCCATCACCGGCGCCTTGCCCGGAAAGGCATAGCGGACCGAGGCCCGCGCCGCGAAAATCCCCAGGATGGTCGCGACCGAGGCGGTGACCACCGCGATCACCAGGCTTCGCCCCAGCGCCGCGCGCAGGTTGGCATCGGCCCACATCTCGCCGAACCACTGGGTCGTGAAACCCTTCAGCGGGAAGGCCACGACCTGCGAGTTGTTGAAGGCAAAGACCGGCAGGATGATGATCGGCGCATAAAGGAACAGCAGGTAGAGGAAGGCATAGCCCCTGAGGCCCGAACCCTGTTTCATTTGCGGCCCCCCAGGAAACGCCGGTTCCACAAGACGAAGACCACCGAGATCAGCGCCACGATCAGCATCGCCCCCACCGCGATCGCCGATCCCATCGCCTGGTCGCGCTGTTTCAGCATGGCGACCTCCATCAGGTTGGCGATCATCGGCGTCTTGCCGCCGCCGATCAGTTCGGGCGTCACATAGTCGCCCACCGTCGGGATGAAGACGATCAGCACCGCCGCGATCACCCCCGGCAGCGACAGGGGCAGCGTCACCCTGAGGAACGTCATCCAGCGGCTTTCGCCCAGGTCCTGCCCGGCTTCCAGAAGCGAGCGGTCCACCTTTTCAAGGCTGACGAAGATCGGCAGCACGGCGAAGGGCGCATAGGCATGGGCCAGCGTGATGATGATCGACAGGACGCCGTTCGACAGGATGTTCGGCTGGGTATCGGTCAGCCCCAGCCCCATCACCATGGAATCGAGGATGCCGTCATAGCCAAGGATCGTCCGCCACAGCGAGACGCGGATGATGTAGCTGGTCCAGAACGGGATGGTGATCAGGAACAGCCACAGCGATTTCTTCGACGGGCTGACGTAGAACGACACGAAATAGGCGATCGGATAGGCCAGGATCACCGTCGCCAGCGTCACGCAGAGCGACACGTAAAGCGACCGCCACATCAGCGCGCGATAGATCGGCTTGGTGAACAGCTCGTAATAGTTGTCAAGCGTCAGCGGCAGCGACACCGCGCCCTTCTCGCCCGTCATCACCGAATAGATCAGCACCGTCGCCAGCGGCGCGGCCAGCATCAGAACGGCATAGAACGCCGGCGGAGAGATCAGGGTCCAGCCCTTCCTCGCCTCGGCCGAGATTTGCTTCGCCATAGCCCCCCCGCGCGGAACCGTCTTCTTGTTTTGATCAAACCTGACGCGGCCGCCCCGGCTTGGCAAGGAGGACTTTGCGCCGCGCACGGGAAATACGCCGCGGCAGCGCCTGCTGCCCCGGCCCGGATGCCCGGCGGATGCCTCAGCCGGTGACGCGTTCGATGGCGATCGCGCGTTTTTTCAGCTCGTCGTAAAGCGTCGGCAGGATGCGGGGGCTGCCGACCGCCAGCCGCAGCGCATCGGAAAGCCGCGCGTCGCTTTGCGCCCCGGCCACGCGCCAGACCATGCGCCGCGCCACGCCGTCGTCATAGACGATCTCGGTCGTGCCGGCGCGATGGCGAAGGCCAAGGAAATCCGCCCCGCCGAAGGGGGCGTGGAAACTTGTCTGCTGTCCCATTTCAGGATCTCGTTCGATAGGTTGCCTCGGCGGAAACCTGACGCGATCCCGGGGCCTTCGGTCAATTGCCGGGTGATCACAACCCGGCGATTGCCCGCGACCTGAGTCCGCCGCGCCACAAGCCCCCGGGGCCGGCCCCGCCCGATCAGACCGCCGGGTCAGACCGCAAGATCGGCCGGCGGATTGGCCAGAAGCCGGGCCAGAACGTCGATCGCCCGGCCGAATTCGGCCAGGGGCAGGTTGCCGGCCACCGCCAGCCGCACCGCATTGGGCGCCCGCCCGCCGACCAGCGCGTATTCGTCGGCCGGCCGCACCAGCACGCCCTGCGCCTCGGCCATGCGGGTGAAGGTCGAGGCGCGCCAGCCCAGGGGCAGCTGCAGCCAGACGAAGGGCACGCCCTGCTGCCAGCGCAGGTCGTAGGGTTCGAAGCGGTCGACCATCATCTGCAGTCGCGCGGCGAATTCCGCCTGCACCCTGGCGCGGATGTCCTCGGCCGCGCCGCTGCGGAAAAGACGCAGGCACAGGTCGGCCACCGGGCGCGACAGGGCAAAGAACCCGTATTGCGCCGACAGGCGGCCCGCCTCGCCCATACCGGCCGGGCAGATGACAAAGCCGAACCGCAGCGCGGCGGAAATCGTCTTGGACAGGCTGCCGACCAGCCAGACCCGTTCCGGCGCCAGCGCCCGCAGGGACGGGATGCTGCTTTCGGCGACCGAATAGCAGTCGTCCTCAAGCACCTGCAGTTCATAGCGCCGCGCGATCCCGGCCACGGCGGCGCGCCGCTCCACCGGCATCCGGCCGGTCGTCGGGTTCTGCGCCTCGGTCGTCAGGCACAGGACCTGCGGCCCGTGCCGGCGGCAGGCGGCCTCAAGCGCCTCGGGGACGATCCCCTGCGCGTCGATCTCGACCGCCACCACCTCGGCCCGGGCCGCGCGGGCGGCATAGCGGAAGCCGGGATAGGCCAGTTCCTCGGTCAGGACCACCGGGCGGTCGCCGCGCAGGCAGCAGTCAAGGATCAGCCCCACCGCGTTCTGCCCGCCATGCGTCAGCGCCACGTCGTCGGCGCTGACCGGACCAAGAATCCGGTCGCCCATCCAGCGGACGATTTCGGCGCGGAGCGGCGCCTCGCCGCGTTGACTCGTGTAGTCCAGCCATCCTGTATCGGTACAATCTGCCATCTCCAGCAGGGCACGGCGGAACGCCGCGGCCTGGCCCACCTCGGGCACCTGCGGTGGGCGCAGGTCGACGATGCCGGTCGCGCCGCCGGAAACCCGCTCGGTATAAAGCGGCTGGGTCGGGCCAAGGCGCGGCTGCAACGCGGCGACGAACGTGCCCCTGCCGACCGTCGCCTCAAGCAATCCTTCTTGCGTTGCAAGCTGATAGGCCCGCGCCACCGTGCCCGGCGTCAGGTCGAGTTGCCAGGCCAGGTCGCGCACCGTCGGCAGTTGCGACCCCTGCGGCAGCGCGCCGGACCGGATCGCATCGCGCAGCGCGCGGCTGAGGCCCTGATACTTCGGGCCGGGATAGGCGGACAGGTCAGGTTTCCAACTTGTATCAGGCACAATGTATCTCTGGCGACTCATTTGCGGATATTGTATTAATCACCCTATCAGGAAGAAAGATTTGTATCAACACAAAGGAGGGGACGCCATGCCCCGGACCACCGAGACCGCCCTCGCCACGTTTTCCCTTCCCGCCCGCGCGGGCCAGCCCGCCATTTCGCGGCTTCTCAACGTATTCACCGCGGTCTTCGGCCGCTGGGACGAACGGCGCAATTCGCGCCGCGCCCTTGCCCGGCTTGATGTCCACATGCTGCGCGACATCGGCCTTTCCGCCACCGCCCGCGACGACGAATCCGCCAAGCCGTTCTGGCGCGGCTGACACTGTTCTTGCTCCCCTGAGCAACCCCTGGGGCCGGGACTTCCCGGCCCTTCTTTTTGGCTTTCGCCCGGTCAACCCGCAGAACGCCGCTCGGCCCGGCCCTGCGCAAGGATGTGGCCGAACACTGCCGCCAGCACCAGAGCGGGGCCAGGGGCGCGTCGAGGGCGGCGATGAGCGCGGTCTCCATCGGCGGCAGGTAGCGCGCGCCAAGCGCGAAAAGCCCGAAGCCCAGCCCCAAAGCATCGTCCCTTCCCCCACGCACGACACCAAAGCAGAAGGCCCGCCGGAGGGGCGGGCCTTTGCAGGCGGTGCGTGAAATCACGCACCCTACCGAAGATGTTAGCGCTTCGAGAACTGGAAGCTGCGGCGGGCCTTCGGCTTGCCGTATTTCTTCCGCTCGACCACGCGGCTGTCGCGGGTCAGGAAGCCCGCGGCCTTCAGCGCGCCGCGCAGGCTGGGTTCGTAAAGCTGCAGCGCCTTGGAGATGCCGTGCTTCACCGCACCGGCCTGACCCGACAGGCCGCCGCCCGAGACGGTGGCCATCACGTCATACTGGCCTTCGACATTGGCGATCTGGAACGGCTGGCGCAGGATCATCTGCAGCACCGGACGGGCGAAGTATTTCGAATAGTCGATATACTCGCCCTTGTTGTTGCGGATCAGGAACTTGCCCGAACCCGGCTTCACCCAGACGCGGGCGACCGCATCCTTGCGCTTGCCGGTGGCATAGGCACGGCCCAGCTTGTCACGCACCGGCACACGGGGGGCGGCTTCGGCGGCAGCCGGGGCGGCGTTGCCGACCGCGGCCTTCAGATCGTCAAGAGACTTGATGTCGGCCATGATGCTCATGCGCTCCGGGTGTTCTTCGGGTTCAGGACCTTGACGTCCAGAACGGTCGGCTGTTGGGCTTCATGCGGATGGGCGGCGCCGGCGTAGACGCGCAGGTTCGACATCTGCTGGCGGCCCAGGCGGTTGCGGGTGATCATCCGCTCGACGGCCTTTTCCACCACACGCTCGGGGTGGGCGCCTTCCAGCACGGCGCGCGCGGTGCGGCCCTTGATGCCGCCCGGATAGCCGGTGTGCCAGTAATAGACCTTGTCGTCGCGCTTGTTGCCGGTCATCTGCACCTTGTCGGCGTTGATGACGATGACATTGTCACCCATGTCCAAGTGGGGGGTGAAGGTCGGCTTGTTCTTGCCGCGCAGGATGTTGGCGACGATCGTGGCAAGGCGGCCCAGAACGACGCCCTCGGCGTCGATCAGGATCCACTTCTTCTCGATGTCCGCCGGCGTTGCGGTATAGGTTTTCATCGGTGGTCCCATGAAGGTTGACGGGACAGGCGGCCCCGCGCATTCGGATGCGGGCTTATCGCCGAAAGCCCCCGCAGCGTCAAGCGCATGGGGAAACAAAGAATCCATGTATTACAATAATTTACAAAGGGGGTATCAAGATACCCCACAAATCGACACGCTCAGCCCGGCAGGGTGACGACGACCGCGCCCCGATCGGTCGCGACGACCGTATGCTCGTACTGGACGACCGGCGCGCCGGGTTCGCTGTAAAGCGTCCAGCCGTCGCCGCCCTGCCGCGCCCAGTGCCCGCCGGTCGACAGGAAAGGCTCGACCGTCAGGACCAGCCCCCGCGCCATCCGCCGCCTTTCGCCGCGCACGGGCCAGGTGGCGATCTCCTCGGGGTATTCGTGCAGCGCCCGGCCGACGCCGTGGCTGGCCAGGTTACGGATCAGCGTATAGCCCCGGTCGGCGGCGAACCGGCCGATGGCCGTGCCGATCGCCGAGAGCGGCCGGTCGCTCCTGACCTGCGCGATGCCGACCTGCATGGCGCGCCTGCCATCGCGGCAGAGCCGGTCAAGCCCCGGATGCACCCGGCCGACGCGGAATGTCGCCCCGGTATCGGCGAAATAGCCGTCCTTCGACGCCGATACGTCGATGTTCACCAGATCGCCGCGGCGGATCACCCGGCCGCCGGGGACGCCATGGGCGATTTCCTCGTTCACGCTGATGCAGGTGGCGCCGGGAAAGCCATAGGTCGACTGCGGCGCCGACACCGCGCCCGCGCGGTCCAGAAGGCCGCGGCCGATACCGTCAAGCTCTGCCGTCGTCATCCCGGGTTCCATCGCCCGGCCCATCGCCTGCAGCGTGTTGGCGACGATCCGGCCGATCGCCTTCAGTCCGTCAAGCTCGTCTTCATGGGTGATGGTCATGGCGGGCCGGTCCCGGAATGGCAGCGGAAGCCGGCACCACGCCGGCCCTGCCGGTCTACCCCGGCCGCGGCCCGGCGTCCACATCCGCCGCACGGGCGATACCGGCCGCCCCGCCCCGCCCGGCAAGCGCTTGAAGCCCCGCGTCCGCTCGTCTAATCAGGGGGCCGGGCCAGCGGGGGCGGCATGCGCATTCTCATCACCAACGACGACGGCATCAACGCCCCCGGGCTGCAGGTTCTGGAAGAGATCGCCACCGCCATCGCCGGCCCGGGGGGCGAGGTCTGGACCGTGGCCCCCGCCTTCGAGCAATCGGGCGTCGGCCATTGCATCAGCTATACCCATCCGATGATGATCGCCCAGCTGGGCCCCCGCCGCTTTGCCGCCGAGGGAAGCCCGGCCGACTGCGTGCTGGCGGCGATCTATGACGTGCTGCAGGGCGCAAGGCCCGACCTGGTCCTCTCCGGCGTCAACCGCGGCAACAACGCGGCCGAGAACGTGCTTTACTCCGGCACGATCGGCGGCGCGATGGAGGCGGCGCTGCAGGGCATCCCGTCCGTCGCGCTGTCGCAGTTCATGGGGCGCGAGACCGACGGCCTTGCCGATCCGTTCGAAGCCGCCCGCAGCCACGGCACCGAAACCGTCCGCCGCCTGCTGGCAAACGGCATCTGGACCGAGGATGACTATCGCGTCTTCTACAACGTGAACTTCCCCCCCGTGCCGGCCGCCGCCGTCAAGGGCACCGCGGTCGCGCCGCAGGGGTTCCGCCGCGATACCTCCTTCGCGGTGGAACCGCACATGTCGCCCTCGGGGCGCAAGTTCCTGTGGATCAAGGGGGGGCCGCAGCACACCCCCACCCTCCCCGGCACCGACGCCGCGGCGAACCTTGCCGGCTACATCTCGGTCACGCCGATGCGCGCCGACCTGACGGCGCACGACCTGATCGACGACCTGAAGGCGCGGCTCGGATGACCGGGGTGCCGCCCGGCGACGACGATCCCTCGGCCGACCTCGCCGAACGCAAGATGCGCTTTCTCTACGCGCTCCGCTCGCACGGGGTGACCGACGCCCGCGTGCTGACCGCGATGGAACGGGTGGACCGCGGCCTCTTCGTGCGCGGCATCTTCGCCGCCCGCGCCTATGAGGACATGCCCCTGCCCATCGCCTGCGGCCAGACGATCAGCCAGCCCTCGGTCGTCGGGCTGATGACGCAGGCGCTGGATGTCGGCCCGCGCGACACGGTCCTGGAAATCGGCACCGGATCGGGCTACCAGGCCGCGGTGCTGGCCCAGCTGGCGCGCCGCGTCTACACGGTGGACCGCTGGCGCCGCCTGGTGCGCGAGGCGGCCGACATCTTCCACCGCCTTGGCCTGGTCAACGTCACGGCGATGACCGCGGACGGATCGTTCGGCCTGCCCGACCAGGCCCCCTTCGACCGCATCCTTGTCACCGCCGCCGCCGAAGACCCGCCCGGGCCGCTGCTGCAGCAACTGAAGCCCGGCGGCATCATGGTGCTGCCGGTGGGCCAGTCCGACCATGTCCAGCAACTGATCCGCGTCACCCGCACCGACAGGGGGCTGGACTACGAAGAACTCCGCCCGGTGCGCTTCGTCCCTCTGGTCGAAGGGCTGGGGAACGAGTAAGCTTGCCCCAAACCGGGACGAAACCCGGAGGCAGGAACAGGGCAAGAGGCGGCACCATGAAGATTTCCCCCGCGATCCCGGCGATCTGGGCAGGGCGCATGCCCCGTGTCGTGCTGGCTGCGGCTTCCGCCCTGACCCTTGCCGCCTGCGACAACACCGATTTCGGCAAGCTTGACTGGGACCTGCGGGCCGGCGGCACCAACACCTCGACCGAGGCGCTGCAGGCCACCGCGCAGAAGCCGGTGCCCGACGCGAACGGCGTCCTTTCCTATCCCGGCTACCAGCTGGCCGAGGCGCGGCGCGGCGATACCGTCGCCGCACTGGCCAGCCGGCTGGGCCTGAACCCGGCCGATCTTGCCCGCGTCAACGCGCTGCAGCCGAACGATCCGCTGCGCCAGGGCGAGCTTCTGCTCTTGCCGAGCCGCGTGTCGGCGACGCCGCAGCCGGTGGCCGCCGGGCCGGGGTCGCGGCCGGTCGACATCACCTCGATCGCCACCACCGCGCTTGACGAGGCCGATACCGGCACCGCACCCGCGCCCGCCGCGCCGGGCGGCGGCAAGGAACCCGTGCGCCATGTGGTGCAGCGCGGCGAAACCGCCTTCACCATCGCCCGCGCCTATTCCGTCTCGGCCAAGGCGCTGGCGGAATGGAACGGCCTTGGCGCCGACATGGCGGTGCGCGAAGGGCAGACGCTGATCATCCCGGTCGCCACCGCGCCGGCCCCCGACCCAGAACCCGTGCCGACGACACCCGGCGCGGGCAGCCCGACGCCGACCCCGCCCTCGGCCTCGAAGCCCCTGCCCGACGAGACCACCCAGCCCGCCTCCGAGGCGGCGAAGGACACGCCCGCCTCGCCCGACCTTGGCGCGCAGGCGACCGGCGCCTCGGCCACCAAGCTGGCGATGCCGGTCGCGGGCAACATCATCCGCGGCTACGACAAGAAGAAGAACCAGGGCATCGACATCGCCGCCGCCGCCGGCACGGCCGTCAAGGCGGCCGAAGCCGGCACCGTCGCCGCCATCACCAAGGACACCGACCAGGTGCAGATCGTGGTGATCCGCCACGCCGACAACCTTCTGACGGTCTACGCCGGCGTCGATGCGCTGAAGGTGAAGAAGGGCGACAGCGTCAGCCGCGGCCAGCAGATCGGCGCCGTCCGCGCCGCCAACCCGGCCTTCCTGCATTTCGAGGTCAGGAAGGGCGTCGACAGCCTCGACCCGATGAGCTTCCTGAAGTAGGCCGGCGCAGGCTTCATTTGCATCGCCGACTCAACCGAGGGCCGCGCCGGCCCGCGGGGTGGCGCCATCGCGCCGCCCCATGGGGGCGGGTCGGCGCGGCCCGGTCGCTTTGGCGACCGGGCGGTGACAGGCGCAGCGCCTGGGAAGTATCAGACCGGAAACAGCCCCGGCCTGCCACTTGCTGCAGCCCCGGCTACAGCCGCGTCACCAGCACCTTGTCGATCCGCAGCCCGTCCAGGTCCACCACCTCGAACCGGCAGCCCTCGGCCGTGAAGGTCTCGCCCAACGCGGGCATATGGCCCAGCTGGTGCAGCGCCAGCCCGGCCACGGTGTCGTAGTCGCCCGCCATGTCGCGCGGCAGGCCCAGCTGGTCGCAGAATTCGTCGGCCGGCATCCAGCCCGCCACCAGCAGGCTGCCGTTCTCGCGCGCGACCACCGCCGGCTCGTCGTCGTCCGACGAGGCCACCGCCCCGGTGATCGCCTCCAGCAGGTCCGAGGTGGTGATGATCCCCTCGAAATCGCCGTATTCGTCATAGACCAGCGCGATCTGGTGTTCGGACTTCTGCAGGACGCCGACCACGTCCAGCGCCTCCATCCGGTCCGAGATCACCGGCACCTCGCGCACCAGCGCCTTCAGGTCCACCGTCTCGCGCCGCGACACCGCCTGGAAGACATCGGCCAGCAGCACCACGCCCACCACGTCGCCCGTCTCGTCCACCGCCGGCATCCGCGGCCGCGCGATCCGCCGCACCGCCGCCACGGCCTCGACCGAGGTGGCATTCAGCGGCAGCATCTCCACCTCCTGCCGCGGCGTCATCAGGACGCGCGCCGTCCGGTCGGAAAGGCGCATCACCCCGGCCATCATCTCGCGTTCCTCGGCCTCAAGCACGCCGCCCTCATGCGCCTCGGCCAGCAGGACATGCACCTCTTCCTCGGTCACCTTGTTCTCGCCCGCGCCGCGCTGGCCCAGAAGCCACAGCAGCACCTTGCCGGACTTGTCGAGGAACCAGACCACCGGCGCCGCCACGACCGAGATCATCGTCATCAGCGGCGCCATCCGGATCGCCACCGCCTCGGGATTGCGCAGCGCCAGCTGCTTCGGCACCAGTTCGCCCACGATCAGCGACACATAGGTGATGATGACCACCACGCCGCCGACGCCCAGCCTTTCAGCCCACTGGACGCCCATGCCCTGCCCGATCAGCCAGGTTTCCAGCCGCTCGCCCAATGTATCGCCGGCCAGCGCACCAGAGAGGATGCCCACAGCGGTGATGCCGATCTGCACCGACGACAGGAACCGGCCCGGATGCTCGCCCAGGCGCAGCGCCATGCGCGCGCCGGAACTTTTCGCCTCAAGCGGCTTCAGCCGCGCCGGCCGGGCCGAGACGATGGCCAGTTCCGACATCGCCAGGACGCCGTTCACCACGATCAGCGCCAGAATGACCAGGATTTCGGTGATCATCGGGGGGCATCCACGGGGGATGGGCCCCGCCTCCAACTTCGGGTTTTCGCCTTCATGTCTCGACCCGCACACCTTCCCGGGCCGCAAGGTCGCAGAAGAACTGCCAGGCCACCCGGCCCGACCGCGCGCCGCGCGTCACCTGCCATTCCACCGCCTCGGCAAAGAGCCGGTCGTCGGGCACCGAAACGCCATGGGCCGCGCAATAGCCGCGGATCATCGCCAGGTAATCGTCCTGCGAACAGGGGTGGAAGCCCAGCCACAACCCGAACCGGTCGGACAGCGACACCTTCTCCTCGACCGCCTCGCCCGGGTTGATCGCGGTCGACCGTTCGTTCTCGATCATGTCGCGCGGCATCAGGTGGCGGCGGTTTGAGGTGGCATAGAACAGCACGTTTTCCGGCCGGCCCTCGATGCCGCCATCCAGGACCGCCTTCAGGCTCTTGTAATGCTGGTCGTCATGGCTGAACGACAGGTCGTCGCAGAAGAGAAGGAACCGCTGCGGCGCCCCGCGCAGCTGCGCCAGCAGGCGCTGGACGCTGGGCAGGTCCTCGCGGCTGAGTTCGACGATCTTCAGCCCGTGCCCCTCGGCCCTGACCTGCGCATGGACCGCCTTCACCAGGGACGACTTGCCCATCCCCCGCGCGCCCCAGAGCAGCGCGTTGTTCGCCGGCAGGCCGCGGGCGAAATGCCGGGTGTTTTCCAGCAGCGTGTCGCGCGACCGGTCGACGCCCACCAGAAGCGACAGGTCCACCCGGCTGACCCGCGCCACGGGTTCCAGCCGGTCAGGCGCGGTATGCCAGGCATAGGCATCGGCCGCGCCGAAGTCGGGGCGCGGCAGTGGCGGTGGCGCCAGGCGTTCCAGCGCCGCCGCGATGCGTTCCAGTGTGTCGGCGCTCACGCGCTGTCCCCGTCCTTCTCGCCGTCGGTTTCGTCGTCCCACAGGCCCTCGGCCCGAAGCTCGGCCTCGCGCCGCTTCTCGATCCGCCGGATCAGGAAGATGGAAATCTCGTAAAGCGGATAGACGGCGAAGAAAAGGATCAACTGGCTCATCACGTCGGGGGGGGTGACGATGGCGGCGACGATCAGGATGATGACGATCGCGTATTTGCGCATCCCCGCCAGCCCGCGCGCGCTGACGATGCCGGCCTTGCCCATCAGCGTCAGCAGCACCGGCAGCTGGAAGCACAGGCCGAAGGCGATGATCAGCTTCAGGCTGATGTCCAGCGTCTCGTTCACCTTGCCCTGGAAGACGATGCTGATCCCCTCGCTCGTCGCGGGAACCGCCGGGGCGGTTACCGCCGCATCGCCGGGAACCTCGCCCACGCCCGGCACCAGCGCGGCCAGCATCGAATAGGTGTCGGCGAAGCCCAGGAAGAAGCCCATCGCGATCGGCGTGACGATGAAATGCGAAAACGCCGCGCCGATCAGGAACAGGACGGGCGAGGCGATCAGGAACGGCAGGAAGGCCTGCTTCTCGCTCTTGTAAAGCCCGGGCGCCACGAAGCGCCACAGCTGGTAGGCGATGACCGGGAAGCTGACCATCAGCCCCGCCACGACCGCAATCCGCACCAGCGTGAAGAAATACTCCTGCGGCGCGGTATACTGCATCACCGGGTTCGGGTCGCCCAGTGCCCGCATCGCATGCTCGATCGGCCGCAGCATGAAGTCGAGGATCGGCTCGGCCACCACGAAGCACAGGATCATGCCGATCAGGAAGGCGCCCACCGACCACATCAGCCGGTTGCGCAACTCGGCCAGATGCTCGACCAGGGGTGCGGCGCTGTCGTTGATCTCGTCCGTGCTCATGGCCTGTCACCCGATGCGGGCTTGGCCGCCTTGGTCCGCACCCGTCCCTGCGCCGCGGGCGCGGCCCTGGCGGGCGCCGTCGGTTCCGTCTTGGCGGCAGCCGCCGGGCGTTTCGCGGTCGCCGGTGCAGCAGCCTTGCCGGCGGCCTTCGCCGGTGCGGCCACCGCCGCGGCGGGCGCGGCGGTGGCCGCAGCCCGCGTGCTGCGCAGCTTCTCGGCCGCCTCGGCGGCGATGCCCTTGCGCTTGTTCACCTTCTCGGCCAGTGCGGCCGTGTTCGGCCCCACCGCCGCCGCCCCGGGCGCAGTCTCGGCCGCCGTTGCCGCCGTCGCCCCCGGCACCCGCACCGGCAGCGGCTGGGTCGGCTTGGCCGCGTTCTTCAGCGGATCCCATTTCTCGAACCGGTCGGCGGCGGATTTCACCGCATCCAGCCCCATCGCCTTGGGACTGGTGACCTTCTTCAGGTCATCCGCCACGTCCTTGACACCCGATTCCTTCGCCGCCTGTTCCATCGCGCGCGAAAACTCGCGCCCCATCGACCGCACCTTGGCGGTGATGCGGCCCAGTTCGCGGAACATGCCGGGCAAGTCCTTGGGGCCGATCACCACAAGCGCCACGATCCCGATGACCAAGAGTTCGGACCAGCCGATATCCATTCCGTCCCTCCGGGCGACCTGGGGCCGATCAGGCCTTGTCCTTCTCCGGCGTCACGTCCTTAGCGGCCTCGGCCTTGGCATCCTCGATTTCCTTGGCGCCGTCGTTCACGCCCTTCTTGAAGGCGGTGATGCCCTTGCCCACCTCGCCCATCAGCGAGGAAACCTTGCCCTTGCCGAAGAGGACAAGGACGACGACCGCGATCAGCAGAAGGCCGGGAAGGCCGATGTTGTTCAGCATGGAAACCTCCGTCAGTCGGCCCGCCCGCCGGGCCATGTTTCCCCTTCATTCCCTGTTACATCCGGCCCGGCCCCGCTTCCAAGGCCCAAAACCGCTGGCATCCCAAGACAACTGACAGTATTTTGTCAGTAGGACGGGCCGCGTCCCGCCATGCCTAAGGCCGCCGATGAAGCGTGACGATCGCCTGTTCGACCTCGTGCGCATCCTGCGCGACGGCCGGCTGCACACCGCATCGGAACTGGCCCGCGCGCTTGGCGTGTCGCCGCGCACCATCTGGCGCGACATGGCGATGATGGCCGCAACCGGCCTGCCGGTCGAGGGCGAGCGCGGCCTTGGCTACATCCTGCGCTCGCCCCTGATGTTGCCCCCGACCATGCTGACCCCGGATGAACTTGACGCGCTGGCAACCGGGCTGCGCCATGTCGAGGCGACCGATCCGCCGCGCGCCCGCGCCGCCCGCAGCCTCCTCGCCAAGATCGCCACCCTGCTGCCGCAGGCCGGGATCGACACCGGCGCCTGATGCCCTTTCCTTCTTCTCTTTCCAAATATCCCGGGGTCCGGGGCAGCGCCCCGGGGGCCACCCCCTTCCCTTCGCCTTCGATCCGGTCCAGCCTGCCCGGAAAAAGGAGAAGCCCATGCCCGCCTGGGAAGACTACCTCACCCGCGAACAAGCCCGCTTCGTCGCCGAGCTGCTGGATTTCGTCCGCATCCCCTCGGTCTCGGCCAAGCCGGAGAACATCCCCGATGTGCGTGCTGCGGCCGGATGGGTCGCCGCGCGCCTGACCGCCGCCGGGGCCGAACATGCCGAGGTGCTGCCCACAGCCGGCCACCCTTGCGTCCTGGCCGACTGGCTTCATGCCGGGCAAGACAAGCCGACGATCCTGATCTATGGCCATTTCGACGTGCAGCCGGCCGAACCCTTCGACCTCTGGACCAGCCCGCCCTTTGCCCCCGAAATCCGCGACGGCAAGCTCTGGGGCCGCGGGTCGTCGGACGACAAGGGCGGCATGCTGATCCCCGTCCTCGCCTTCGAGGCATTCCTGAAAACCGCCGGGAAACTGCCGGTCAACGTGCGGTTCTTCTTCGAGGGGCAGGAAGAGATCGGCTCGCCCGACCTGCCGCCCTTCGTCGCCGAACATGCGAACCGGCTGAAGGCCGACATGATCTTCTCGGCCGATGGGCTGCAATGGGCGCCGGGCCAGCCGCAGATCGTCGAGGCGCTGAAGGGCCTCGTCTCCCTGGAGATCACCGTCAGGGGACCGCGCGGCGACCAGCATTCCGGCATGGTCGGCGGCGGCATCGCCAACCCGGCGCTGGCGCTGGCCCATGTGCTTGCAGGCCTCAGGAATGCCGACGGGCTGATCACCGTCGACGGGTTCTATGACGACGTGATCCCGCTGACCGATGATGTCCGCGCCGCGCTCGACCGCGTGCCCTACCCTGACGAACAGCTTTTGGCCGAAACCGGCGCGCCCGCCACCTGGGGCGAGCCGGGCTATTCGGCCAAGGAACGCATCTTCGCCCGGCCGACGCTGGACATCAACGGCCTGACCTCGGGCTGGCAGGGGGCAGGCACCAAGACCGTGCTTCCCGCCGTCGCCAGCGCCAAGATCACCTGCCGCCTTGTCGCCGCCCAGACGCCGGAAAAGGTGTTCGACGCGATCCGCGCCCATGTCCGGAAGCACTGCCCGCCCGGCGTGACGGCCGAGGTGACGCAGAACCCCGGCCGCGCCGACCCGTTCCTTGTCCCATCGGGCCACAACGCCAGTTCGGTGGCTTCGGAAGTGCTGAGCGAAATCTACGGCAAGGCGCCCTACCGGACCCGCGTCGGCGGCTCGATCCCGGTGATGACGACGCTTCTGGAAACCCTCGGCGTCCATGCGGTGATGTTCGGCTTCAGCCACGGCGATGAAAACCTGCACGCGCCCGACGAATTCTTCCGGCTGGACGAATTCCGCCGCGGCCAGACCGCCTATGGCCGGCTGTTCGAACGGCTGGGCGCCGCCTGACTTGGATCAAGGCGCGGCCGCGCGCCCTGCCGTATCCGGGCCGCGCCCCTGGGAACGAATGCCCGATGAACCTTGCCGCCTTCCTCTCTGCCATCCTGGCCCTGCTGCTGGCCCCCGGCCCGACCAACACGCTGATGGCGGTCGCCGGGGCCCGGGGCGGCCCGGGCGCGGTCCTTCGCCTGCTGCCGGCAGAGGTTCTGGGCTATCTCGCCGCGGTCCTGCCGCTGGCCCTTGCCGGTGCGGGCGTGCTTGGCCGCTGGCCCGGCGCCTCTGCCGCGCTGACGGTTGCGGCGGCGATCTGGGTCATGCTGCTTGCCGTCAGGCTCTGGCGTCAGGGAGCGGGGTCGCGCGATGCGGCGGCGGTGACACCGGCGCGGGTCTTCATCACCACGGTCCTGAACCCCAAGGCGCTGATCTTCGGGCTGGTGCTGCTTCCCGCCCCTGAGGACGCCGGTTTCCTGCCAAGGCTCGCCCTCTTCTGCCTGGCGGTCTTGGCGGTGGCGATGGTCTGGGGCCTGGGCGGCGCGCTGGCCCGGCAGGGCGATGCCGGCGGGCAGCGGCCGCAGATCGTCCAGCGCGCGGCCTCGGTCTGGCTTGGCGTCGTGTCGGTGTCGCTGGTGGCGGGGATACTGTCCGCCTGACCGGCGGCGCCGGCGCTACTTCACGCCGAAGACAAAGCAGCGGTCGCGCCGGATCATCAGCCACAGGCCGGTGCCCACGCCGGGCAGGAACACGCCGGGCACGCTGGCCAGCAGTTTCGACCCGTCGTAGTCCATCCGGAACTCGACCAGGCTTTCCCGGCCAAGATAGCGCGCCCGCGTGACCGTGCCCCGCGCGGGCGTGCCGTCCTGCGGCGTCGGGTTCGGGCCGCGGCCGTTCCGGTCGAAGTCGATCTTCAGGTGCTGGGGCCGGATGACGATCTCGACCCCCGCGCCGTCGGCATGGCCGGGGGTCAGGAACTCGCCGAAGGGCGTCTGGGTCAGCGCGCCGCGGGATGTGCCGCGGATCACGTTGATGTCGCTGAAGAAGGCCGCCGCCGCCCGGTCGGCCGGGGCGTTGTAGACATTGTAGGGCGCGCCCTTCTGCACGATCCGGCCGCCGCGCATCAGCGCGATCTCGTCGGCCATCCGCATCGCCTCGTCCGGCTCATGCGTCACCAGGACGACCGCCGCGCCCTCTTCCTTCAGTATGTCCAGCGTGGTGTCGCGGATGCCGTCGCGCAGCCGGTTATCGAGGCCCGAGAACGGCTCGTCCATCAGCATGACCCGCGGCCGCGGCGCCAGCGCACGCGCCAGCGCGACGCGCTGCTGTTCGCCCCCCGAAAGCTGGTGGGGGTGTTTGCGGTCAAAGCCGGTCAGGTTCACCCGCTCCAGCAACTCGGCCACGCGCGCGGCCTTCGCGCCCGCGTCGCCGGCAAGCCCGAAGGCCACGTTCCCCGCCACCGTCAGATGCGGGAACAGGGCGAAATCCTGGAACATCAGCCCGACGCCGCGGCGTTCCGGCGGCACATGCAGCCCCGGGCCGGCCATCGGCGCGCCGTCGATCATGACCTCGCCCGCATCCATCCGCTCGACCCCGGCGATGATGCGCAGCGTCGTCGACTTGCCGCAGCCCGAGGGGCCAAGGAGGCACGTCACCTGCCCCGCCGCCACCTGGAAGGTGACGTCGTTCACCACCGGCTGCCCGCCGAAGGCGCGGGTCAGGCCACGGGCGTCCAGTCGCACGGACGGATGGGCAGGCGGGTTTGCGGGCATCATTTCCGTCGGAAACACTCAGGGATAGCCCTATCAGCGCGATCCGCCCGCATCAACCCGCGCCGCCGCCGCACCCGGCCCTGCCGCACCTGCCCCGGTCACATCGTGGTGTTGGTGGCGCCGCCGTCCAGAAGGATGTTCTGCCCGACGATGAAGCCCGCATGGACCGAACAGAGAAAGGCACAGGCCGCGCCGAATTCCTCGGCCGTGCCATAGCGCCCGACCGGGATCGAGGCCCAGCGCTGCGCCCGCGCGTCCTCTTCGGAAATGTTCTGCGCCCGCGCGGCGCCCCGGTCCAGCGCCACCGCCCGGTCGGTTGCATGCATCCCCGGCTGCAGGTTGTTGATCGTCACGCCCTGCCCCGCCACCTGCCGCGCCGTGCCGGCGACGAAGCCCGTCAGCCCGGCCCGCGCGCTGTTCGAAAGCCCCAGCACCGCCACCGGCGCCTTGACCGAGACGCTGGTGATGTTGACCACCCGCCCCCAGCCGCGCGCCATCATCCCCGGCAGCACCGCCTGCATCAGCGCGATCGGCGTCAGCATGTTCGCGTCCAGCGCCCGGATGAAATCCTCGCGGCCCCAGTCGCTCCACATCCCCGGCGGCGGGCCGCCGGCATTGGTCACCAGGATGTCGACCTCGGGCCCGGCGGCGGCCAGAACCAGGGCCCGGCCCTCTTCGGTGGTGATGTCGCAGGCCACCGTCGCGACCTTCACGCCATGCGCCGCCCGCAACTCGGCCGCCGTCGCCTCCAGCGCCTCGGCCCCGCGGGCGCAGATCACCAGATCGACGCCCGCCGCCGCCAGCGCCCCGGCGCAGCCCTTGCCCAGCCCTTTGGAGGCCGCACAGACGATTGCCTTCTTGCCCTTCAGTCCCAGATCCATCCCGCCCTCCGCGTTTCGCCGCAGCCTAACCCCGCGGACCGGCGGGTGAAACCCCGAAGCGGCATCGGCCTGCCCCCGGCGGCGCCCTGCGCGCGGGGTTTGACCGGAACCCCCGCCCCGCCTAGACTGGCCCGGCCGATGGTGGGGGCCTCGGTCCCGGTGTCAGTCCTATGTCCTTGCAGGTCGTTCCGCGCATGCCCGCCCCTACTGCCCCGCTTCCCGGCCATGCCTGCCAGGTCTTCCATGCCGATGATATCTACGTGGCCTTCGGGGTGAACGCCGGCGACGGGCTTGGCCTGCCTGACCAGATCGAACCGGGCGATGTCTATGCGCTGGACGACCGGGCCCTGCCGGTGCGGCTGGTGCTGGCCCGCCCCGAGGGTGGCCGCGAGGCGCGGGTGGCCGAAGGGTCGGCCCTTGGCCGGCCGGGCGATCCGGTCCACAGCGCCGCGCGCTACGCGCTGATGTCGCCCGATGGCGCGCGGGTCGAACTGCTGCTGCTGCAGGTCGCCGGCACGCTTTGCGCCCTGCCGCTGGCGCCGATGGCGGCGGGCATCGACTATACGCTTCTGCAGGTGGACCGCGACCCCGAGGAGAACCGGCTGGCCGACCTGATCTGCGTCTCGTTCGCGCGCGGCACGCTGATCACCCTTGCCACCGGCCGGCAGGCCGCGATTGAAACGCTCCAGCCCGGCGACCGCATCCTGACCCGCGACCACGGGCCACAGCCGCTGCGGCTTCTCGGCCGGGCGACGCTGCGCGCAGTCGGCGCCTTCGCCCCGGTGGTGATCCCGACCGGCACGCTGGGCAATTCCGGCGACCTGATCGTCAGCCAGCACCACCGGATGTTCCTTTACCAGCGCCGGCGCATCCCCGGCATGCCGACGTCGGAACTGCTGGTGCAGGCGCGGCATCTGGTGGACAACGAGAATGTCTTCGTCCGCGAGGGCGGCGTCGTCGACTGGTTCAGCCTGGTCTTCGACCGGCACGAGATCATCTATGCCGAGGGCATTCCCGCCGAAAGCCTGATGGTGAATGACGCCACCATCAACCGCCTGCCGCCCGAGATCGCGGTGGAGGTCGCCGCCCGGTTTCCCGGCCTCGCCCAGGTGCAGCATTTCGGCACCGAGGCCGGGCGGCAGTTCCTTGCCGAGATCGGCCCCGCCGCGTTCTATCGTCCGCGCCGCGACCGCGGCCGGGGCTGACGCGGTCCCCCGTCACGGCAGCCCCGCCCGGTCGCTTCAGGCGACCGGGCCGCGCCGACCCGCCCCCAGGTGTTTGATCTCGGCTGATTGGTTGGAGCCATCCGGCGTGCGTCGTGGCATGTTGCTCCTGGAGCGGATGGGAGCGATCTGATGGAGTTGAGCCTTCACGCCAATGCCACCACCACCCCGCGTATT